>JDSF01000059.1_pt1 | contig 93000 bp, 161 predicted proteins | sample 199441 | NCBI WGS metagenome assembly JDSF01 (sample SAMN02592751, study PRJNA231836) | bioreactor metagenome | isolation source: continuous culture bioreactor denitrification-DNRA | place: Germany: Bremen
ATTGCGGTTTATAAAGAATATGCACCCATATGTGATGGGGTTTTACATATATAATGAAGATTCTGGAAGAGCTTAGACCAAAGGTCTTTGACGATATAGTCGGACAGCAGCATCTGACCAGCAAAGAGACGGTATTCAGAAAGATGGTGGAGGACGGTGGATTCGATTCACTGATACTCGTAGGGCCTCCCGGAACAGGGAAGACAACCATCGCTGAGATTATATGCAATGTGCTTTCGATGCCGTTTTTTCAGCTTACACGCTGCCACAGCAGGTGCAAGCGATCTGAAACAGATTATGGAGTCCGCCAAACACGCTGGAAAGACAGTTCTGGTGTTTGTGGATGAACTCCACAGGTTTAATAAAACCCAGCAGGTTTTACTGCTGAATATGATAGATACTGGTCTTGCAAAACTTATCGGTGCTTCTACAGAAAACCCCTATCACAATTTAATTCATCCGTTGCGTTCACGTAGTTTCGTGTTTCGCCTTGAACGGCTTGAAAGGTCAGCTTACGTAGAACTTTACGAGAAGGTGAAGGTCTATTTTAAAGAGCGTTACAAGGCTGTAGACGTGCTTTGCAGCGACTCGGAATTTGAAAGATTGGTTAAATCTGCCGATGGTGACGGACGGAGATTCTTGTCTGTTTTGGAGCTTTCGGCGGTGAATGGTGTTTTTAAGGGTGATGTTCTGCACTTGGGTGTGGGCAAGGCTCTGGAGCACACTACAGACAGCAGGTATAATGCCGACGAGCACTATGACATGCTTTCTGCTATGATAAAAAGTGTCAGGGGTTCAGACCCTGATGCAGCTTTAATATGGGGTTTCAGACTGCTTGAATGCGGCATGGAACCGGAGGCGATTTTCAGAAGACTTCTGATATCAGCCTCAGAGGAGATAGGTAATGCATATCCCGACGCTCTCGTCTTCGCACAGAATGCATACTCTGCATTTCAGGCGGTTGGCAGACCCGAGGGTGACATTATCTTTGCTCACGTGATTACTTATCTTGCGTCCTGTCCCAAAAGCAACAGGAGCTATAAATCTATGTGGGCTGTTAAAAGTTTTCTTGAAAATAACACGCCGAATGTTCCATACCCTCTCACGACAGAGGGTAAAGGGTATAAGTATCCTTTTGATTTCGGCGGCTTTGTAAAACAGGAATACTCCGGCACGGATGAAGTCTTTTATGACCCGTCGGATGCTGGTTTTGAAGTGAAAATAGCCGAGAGGCTTAAAAAAAACTGTGGGGCAATGATAAGGCCTATGGAAAAAAGTCGGGTGAGAAGGGATGCCCTTGCGGCAAGGGATCGGATTGCAAGTGCTCAGATAAATAAAATGTCTGATGCGATAACGGCAAGATTTCTTGAAGCCTATGGCGGCTTTGATTCTTATCTGCTTTATTACAGTTTTAAGAGTGAAGTGCATACGCACAAGCTCATTGAGCTTTTATACGGAATGAAGAAGGTGGTTTACCTCCCTCTGGTGGTCGGGGACGAGCTTAAGCTTGGTCACTATGAGGGGGCTGACAGTCTTTCAGATGGTGCATTCGGGATTCAGGAGCCTGTGGAATGCATTGAACTTAAACATATAGACATTGCCGTCATACCCGGTGTCGCTTTTAGTAAAGAGCTGCACAGGGTCGGATACGGTAAGGGATATTATGACAGGCTCCTTGGGGCGGCATATTGCGGTGTAAGAGTGGGTTTTGCTTTTGAGTGTCAGTTGTTTGAGACAATAGACTATGAACCCCACGACATACCCGTTGATGTGCTTGTAACCGAGAATAAAATATACAGGAGGAACAGCTAATGGAAGTCACTTTTTTACCTTTTAGTGGTGGCTGCAGCTGTTATTGGTGTTTTTATCGGTCTCTTCATGCAGAAGAAACGTAATGACGCTGAGAACCAGAAACTTAACAAAACTGCTGAAGACATTATCAGCAAAGCGAAAAGAGAGTCAGACGAGATCGTTAAAGAAGCTAAGATCGAGGCTAAAGAGACTCTATTCAAAGGAAAACAAGAACTAGACAAAGAGGTCCGTGAAAAAAAGAAATGACCTCAAAGGGCAGGAGAAGCGTATTATCCAGAAAGAGGAATCTCTGGATAAGAAGCTGGAAGCAATTGAAAAGAAAGAGGAATCCTTCATCCACAGAGATGAAGAGATCGCTCAGAGACTTAAAGATATCGATGCTACAAGAGACCGTGTAAACGAACTCAAGCAGAATATTATCAATGAGACTGAAAAAAATTGCCAACATGACCAGCGAAGAAGCCAAGCAGATGCTTATCGAGCAGATGGTTGACGATGCGAAGCTTGAAGCTGCCAGAACACTCCGTGAGATGGAGGAGGAGACAAAGAACGAGGCTGATAAAAAAAAGCCAGAAGTATTATCTCCACTGCTATCCAGCGTTGTGCTCCTGAATACATCTCAGAGATCACAGTCACTGTTGTGGCTCTCCCTAGTGATGAGATGAAAGGGCGTATCATCGGACGTGAAGGTAGAAACATCAGAACTTTCGAGAGTGTGACAGGTGTGGATATCATTGTTGACGATACACCTGAAGCAGTTATCCTCTCCTCTTACGATCCTTTCCGCAGAGAGATTGCGAAGATGACACTTGAAAGACTCGTGTCAGACGGACGTATCCACCCTGCAAGGATCGAAGAGGTATACGGCAAAGCTAAAGAAGAGCTTGAGAAGCACGTCCTTGAAGTTGGTGAGGAAGCTCTGTTCAACCTCGGACTGCATAATGTAAGTAAAGAGATTACGAGACTTCTCGGAAGGCTCAAATACAGAACATCTTATGGACAGAACGTTCTAGGTCACGTTATCGAAGTGGCTAAGATCACCGGCTTGATGGCTGCCGAGCTCGGACTTAATGAGAAGGTCGCAAAACGTGCCGGTCTCCTTCATGATATAGGTAAGGCTATAGACTATGAGGCTGAAGGCTCTCACACTGAAATAGGTGTCGAGGTTGCTAAGAAGCATAAGGAAGATGGAGAGTTATCAATGCAATAGCATCTCACCACGGTGAGGAAGATTTCAAATGTATCGAGGCTGTGCTTGTTCAGGCGGCGGATGCTATATCTGCGTCCCGTCCGGGAGCAAGACGTGAAGTTCTCGAAAGCTACATTAAGCGTCTTGAAAACCTTGAGTCGATTGCATCAGGGTTTGACGGTGTTCAGAAGTCATATGCTATTCAGGCGGGTCGTGAGGTTCGTATCATTGTTGAGCCTGAGAAGGTTAATGATGAAAGACTTATCACACTCTCTAAGGATATCTCTGCTCAGATAGAAGACGAGCTCACATACCAGGACAGATCAAAGTGACTGTCATCAGGGAAGCAAGAGCTGTTGGATACGCAAAGTGAGAATACTCCACATCGGAGACATAATAGGCAGAACCGGCAGGAAGGCTGTAACAACCTTTCTGCCAAAGGTTCGCCATGAATATATGCCGGATATAATAGTCGCCAATGTGGAAAATGCATCTGGCGGCTTCGGCATAACATACGCCATCTACGAAGAATTCAGCAGGCTAGATGTCGACATAATGACCACAGGCAATCACATCTGGGACAATAGAGAGACAGAAACATCTATAGTAAAAATGAATAACCTTATACGCCCTGCAAATCTTCCTGTCGGTGTTCCCGGTAACGGACTCATCACCATAGAGAAGAATGGGCAGAAGTTTACCGTAATAAATCTGATTGGTCGTGTTTTTTATGGGGTTGTCGGACTGTCCGTTCAGGAAGTTTGACGAACTAAGAGAGCAGATCACAGACGGGTTTGTTATGGTGGATTTCCACGCTGAGGCTACCAGTGAAAAAGCCGCCTTCGGTTTTTATGCAGACGGCAAGGCTGGAACGGTCGTAGGTACGCATACTCATGTGCAGACAGCGGATGAAAGAGTGCTCCCAAAAGGGACTCTGTTTCAGACGGATGTGGGTATGTGTGGAGCACTTAACTCCGTGATAGGAATGGAGAAAGAAGCTCCTATAGAGCGTTTCGTGAAAGGGATGCCCAGAAAATTTGAGGTTGAAAAGAGGGGCGAAATGTTGTTTAATGCCCTGTTTTTCGAATATAACGATAATTTAGAAATTACTGATTTCAAAAGGTTGTCAATAACTTCGGGAGATTAAGATGGATTACAAGGCTGAGATAAAAAAAATTAGCCAAAGAGAGGGATGCAATAATCCTTGCTCACAACTATCAGATAGATGATATTCAGGATGTCGCCGACATCGTAGGGGACTCGCTCGGGCTCTCCATTGACGCATCAAAAGTAGAAAACAAAGTTATAGTATTCTGCGGAGTGCATTTTATGGCTGAAACAGCTCATATGCTTGCACCTGATAAGACTGTTCTGCTGCCTAATATGGATGCAGGCTGTCCTATGGCGGATATGATAACAGGTGATCAGCTCCGTGAATTTAAAAAGGATCATCCGGATGCCACAACCGTATGCTATGTGAACTCCACTGCAGACGTTAAGTCGGAATCCGACCTTTGCTGTACTTCAGGTAATGCTATCAATGTTATTAAAAGCATTGAAACAGATAAAATAATTTTTTTTGTTCCAGACAAAAACCTTGGTCACTATGTTTCTCAATTTACTGACAAAGAGGTTATCCTCTACCCGGGTTTTTTTTGCCCAATACACAACAGACTCACACCTTTGCATATTGAGAGGCTTTTTTGAAAAGTATCCGGATGCCGAGTTTGTTGCTCACCCTGAGTGCCCGCCTGCCGTTGTAAAGATGGCACATCACGTCTGCTCAACTTCCGGTCTATACCCTTACTGTAAAAACAGCGATAAGAAGCAGTTTATTATCGGAACAGAAGAGGGTGTCGGTTATAGACTCAGAAAAGAAAATCCTGATAAAGAATTTATATTCGCATACGACGGTTTCACTTGTAAAAAACATGAAAAAAGACAACCCTAAAGGATGTTTACGAGTGTTTATTAAACATGGAAAACGTTATCACTGTTGATAAGGAAGTTGCCAAAAAGGCAGTTACATGCATTGAAAGGATGCTTGCCATCCCTAGAAATGAGTAAACTTATCAATTAGTTTCATTTGTGTGTCCTTTACTCTTGTTTTAGGGTGAATATAAACTGGTTGAATTTTAGAACAGTTATGCTATTATTTGTCAAATTTCGGTTAGACAGTTTTGAGGCTGTGTGAAATTTGTGTAACTTCTGGTTTAATTGTTTGATAAATAAGTAAATTATTGTGGTCTATATTTTAGAACACAAAAAGAGGTTTTGGTGAAAAAAAGTAGCATTGTCCTCAGACCATGGTGGATACCAGCTTAAAACGGAGATTATGGAATACCTCCGGTCAAAGAATTATGAGCTTGTGGATTTAGGTGCAGATTCCGAAGAGTCTGTAGACTACCCTGAATATGGTGCGAAAGCAGCACAGGCTATAATCAATAATGACGTAGACTGCGCCATTATTTTGTGTGGTTCCGGCATAGGAATTTCTATTGCAGCCAATAAGTTTAAAGGCATTCGTGCTGCACTCTGCTTCGATGCATACACCGCAAAGATGTGCAGAGAGCATAATGATGCAAATATTATGGCAATAGGTGGTAGAATAACAACTATAGACCGTGCTAAAGACATGGTTGACCTTTTTTCTGGAAACACCTTTCGAGGGTGGAAGACATCAGAGAAGGCTTGACAAAATTGATGCACTTGCAGCCGATAGCTGGAAGTAAATGAGGGAAGGGAGATTTATGGGTCTTTACGAACTGACCAAGGGATTTGATCCTGAAATTTATGAAGCAATGATGAAGGAAGTTGAAAGGCAGGAGAGCCATGTTGAGCTTATTGCCAGTGAAAACTTCGTGAGTCCTGAAGTGATGGAAGTTCAAGGTTCTGTGCTTACAAACAAATACGCCGAAGGTTATCCTGATAAAAGATATTACGGCGGTTGTGAGTATGTGGACATAGCCGAGAAACTCGCCATCGAAAGAGTTAAAGAACTCTTTAATGTTAAATATGCGAACGTCCAGCCTCACTCAGGGAGTCAGGCAAACATGGCGGCATATTTCGCACTTGTTGAGCCGGGGGGGGATACCATTCTCGGTATGAACCTGTCTCACGGTGGACACCTTACACACGGCAGTCCTGTTAATTTCTCGGGTAAGCTTTATAATGTCGTATCTTACGGCGTTACAAAAGATACGGAGACTATTGACTACGAAGAGCTTGAGGCACTTGCGAAAGAGCACAAACCAAAGCTTATCGTTGCAGGAGCTTCTGCTTATCCAAGGGTGATAGACTTTAAGAGATTCAGAGAGATTGCTGATATGGTTGGTGCATTTCTGATGGTTGATATGGCTCACTTTGCAGGTCTTGTGGCTGCAGGCGAGCATCCAAGCCCGACAGACTATGCTCATATCACAACATCTACTACACATAAAACACTCAGAGGACCTCGCGGCGGTATTATCCTCACTAATGATGAAGATATTGCTAAGAAGATTAACTCAAGAGTATTCCCGGGTTCACAGGGTGGACCTCTTATGCATGTGATAGCTGCTAAAGCTGTTGCTTTCAAAGAGGCTCTGTCTGACGAGTTCAAGGCGTATCAGAAGCAGGTGGCTCTTAATGCTAAGAAGCTGGCTGCAACTCTTATGTCCAGAAACTATCGTATAGTTTCTGGCGGTACGGATAACCACCTGATGCTTATGGACCTGACAGCACAGGATATCACAGGAAAGGATGCAGAAGCTGCTCTCGGTCTTGCGAATATCACTGCTAACAAAAAAAATACAATTCCTTTCGAGACAAGAAGCCCGTTTGTAACAAGCGGTATTCGTCTCGGTGCTCCGGCCGTTACTTCCAGAGGCATGAAAGAGCCTGAAATGGAAGTGATCGGTAACTGCATCGCTGATGTTCTCGACAATATAGATAACGAAGCAAAGATTGAAGAAGTGAAAAACAGAATCAAAGAACTTTGCGGCAATTTCCCGCTTTATAAAGGGAAGCTGTACTAATGAATTATAGCACCGGGCTCATCCGTGAGCTTGGTGCTTATCGCTTTAGCTGAACAAGTTCAGGCTAAGCTCACTCTACGCTGGAACCTGCACAGGAATAAACCTGCTAGGGTTCGCTCCGAGAGGCACATCCTATGCCTAGCTTGTAATAGGCGGTTCGCATCATAAGGAGTTACTTATGAGACCTGACTGGGATGATTATTTTATTGAAATGACCAATGTGGTCAAAAAAACGCTCCACTTGCCTCAGAAGACAAGTAGGTGCCCTAATCGTAAAGAATCGCCATATACTGGCGACTGGATATAACGGTGTCCCCAGCGGCATTAGACATTGTTCCGAAACAGGCTGCTTAAGAGAGCAGCTGAACATACCTTCGGGACAGCGTCACGAAATATGTCGGGGACTTCACGCAGAACAAAACGCTATTGTTCAGGCGGCATTCCACGGAGTGAGCATTAACGGATCAGTATTATACTGTAACACCAAACCATGCTCTATCTGTGCAAGGATGATCTGCAACTCAGGTATCACGAAGGTGATATATGTTGACGATTATGACGATCCGCTGGCAGAAGAAATGTTCTACGAGAAACGAATCCAGTTAATAAAGTACGAGAAGGGAACCTTCTAATATGCCATATTTCGGATTCAAAGGCGGGATACACCCCAAGTATAACAAAACCGCCACACAGTCAAAAGCAACAGAAACTCTACCTGTAGAGATCGGTGAAGTTGTGCATATACCTCTGTCTCAGCACATTGGTGCTCCGGCAAAGGCACTTGTCAAAAAAGAACCAGCAGGTCAGGGTCGGTGAGCCAATAGGTGAAGCCGCAGGATTTATCAGTACAACAATACACAGCTCTGTGACAGGTAAAGTCGTCGCAGTAGGAACAGTCGAACACCCTGTGGGCGGTCGTGTGCCCGGGGTCTCCATCGAAGTGGAAGACACTGCAAACGATTACCTGCCGTTAGAGAAGGCGGGGAGTTTTCAGAAGTCGGTTCTGTCTGCCGGTATAGCCGGAATGGGCGGTGCTACCTTCCCTTCACACGTAAAGCTTTCGCCGCCGAAAGATATTGATGCACTGCTTATAAACGGTGCAGAGTGCGAACCTTACTTAACCTGTGACCACAGGATGATGGTAGAACGTACTGAAGATATCATTAAGGGGAGTCTTCTGATTAAAGAGAAACTCGATCTCGATAAACTCATTATCTGTATAGAGAAGAACAAACCCGATGCTATTGAAGCGTTTAAAAAAGCTTGAGTCTGAATATGGTTTTGAGCTTGTTGAGCTTGAAGTTAAATATCCTCAGGGCGGAGAGAAGCAGCTTATCAAAGCGGCTCTGGATAGGGTTGTCCCCGAAGGGAAACTCCCAATGGAGGTCGGCGTTATAGTGCATAACGTCGGAACTGCCGTTGCGATATACGATGCCATTGAGAATAAAAAAACCTATGTATGAAAGGATGGTGACTGTCACTGGTGCTGTCAGAGACCCTAAGAATCTGATGGTACGTGTCGGTACACCTATATCAAAACTTATAGATTACTGCGGCGGTTTTATAGACCAGCCACGGAAGATAGTTATGGGCGGACCTATGATGGGGCTTGCCGTAACGTCGCTCGACACCCCTGTTATGAAGGGGACAAGCGGTATTCTTATTTATAGGGCTGAAGACTTGCCTAACCTTAATCAGTATAAATGCATGCGGTGCGGCCGCTGTGTAGACACCTGCCCGATGGGGCTTATCCCGTCTGCAATGGACAGGTTTGTTGTGAAGGAGCTTTATGAAGAGCTTGCCGACTGGCATCTGATGAACTGTATTGAGTGCGGATGCTGTAGCTATGTCTGTCCATCCAGAAGAACGCTGGCAGGCGGTTTTAAAACTTCTAAACGTTTGGTTGCGGGTATTCTGCGTGCCAGAGAGGAGAATAAGAATGGCTGATAAATTATTAGTGACCTTTTCGCCTCACGACCGTGACCCGCTCACCACTAACAAGGTGATGTTTTTTTTAGTTATTCTCGCTCTCGTTCCATCGATACTCGCATCCGTGTATTTTTTACGGTGCATACGCCATTTACGGCTATGTGCTGACTGCCGCTTTCTGCGTCGGTTTTGAATACTTATTTGACAAAATTTCAGGTCGTAAGACCTATATAAAAGATAATTCTGCTCTGCTGACGGGGATACTGCTGGCTATGAATATGCCTGCAGGTGCTCCCTGGTGGATAATGCTGATAGGTGCTTTTGTGGCTATCATTGTCAGTAAAGCAGTATACGGAGGGCTTGGGCAGAACCCGTTCAACCCTGCTCTTGTTTCCAGAATTTTCCTACTCATCGCATGGCCTGCTGAAATGACAGCTTGGATAAAGCCAATGACCTTGACAAATGGTTTTGCTTTTGATGCCGTGAGTACAGCAACACCTCTCGGTGCTATGAAAGCCGACCTTTTATCCAAAGGTGAGATAGTCGCCGCTAATATAGCCCCTTTTTCTGATCAGCTTATCGGTAATGTAAGCGGTTGTCTCGGTGGTGATTCGGCGGTATTTGTTCTGATAGGCGGTCTGTTCCTTTTGCAGCAGCGTATCATAAGCTGGCACATACCTGTTTCATTCCTTGGTACGGTATTTGTACTTACGGGGATTTATTGGCTGGTTTACCCTGATCACAGCCTTAATCCGTTGATGCATCTTGTGAGTGGCGGAATGATGCTTGGTGCATTCTTTATGGCTACCGACTATGTTACGTCCCCGATGGTAAAGAAGGGGCAGATTATATTCGGTATCGGCTGCGGTGTAATAACAGTTGCCATCAGGCTGTTCGGAAGTTATCCGGAAGGGGTTGCGTTTGCGATACTTATTATGAATGCTTTTGTACCTATCATAGATAATTATATGAGACCGAAAAGCTTTGGGGAGGGTGTGTAATGAAGAACTCTCCTTTCAAAATGGTGATAGTCCTCACTATCATTACAGCCATATCCGCTCTTGTTTTGGCGACTGTTCACTCAGGGACTAAAGACAGGATAGCCGAGGCTTACAGACAGGATTTTCTTAAAGGTCTGAAGGTTGTTCTGCCGGGATTCGACAATGAACCCGACGTGGAATTCAAACAGATGAAGGACAGAAAGATATATATAGGTAAGAAAGCCGGCGAGACATTCGGTTACGCTGTTCAGGCTGTTTCACCTAAGGGGTATTCAGGGGATATCGTTGTGCTTGTGGGTGTTGACCCTGAAGGTAAAATACTCGGTATAGAGATACTTAAACATGCAGAGACACCCGGACTTGGTAATAAAATAGAATTCAAATCGTGGAGGGATACCTTCCTCGGTTTGGATAAAAAACTCAAATATCGCTGTCAAGAAGGACGGCGGTAATATAGATGAATTCAGCGGTGCGACGATTTCACCGAGGGCAGTCTGTGAGGCTGTCAATGATGGTCTGGAATTTTTGAGTCGCTACGCAGTCGGGGGGTGAAAAAATGAGACTGAAAGCTTTCACCAGCGGTATTTTCGGAAATAACCCTGTAATGAAGCAGGTGCTTGGACTTTGTCCTGCCCTTGCTGTTACCACTTCGGCTATCAACGGTATAGCCATGGGGCTTGCTACTACAGCCGTTCTTATCGGTTCTAATATAGTTGTCTCTCTAGTGAAAAAATCTGATCCCTGCGAAGGTGCGAATCCCTGCATACATTGTGATTATCGCCTCGTTTGTTACGGTGGTCGACCTTGTTATGAATGCGTATGTGCATGATTTGCATAAGGTGCTTGGACTGTTCATTCCGCTCATAGTCGTGAACTGTGTGGTGCTTGGCCGTGCGGAGAGCTTTGCTTCGAAGAACGGGCTTTTCGATTCAATACTTGATGCACTGGGCACGGGTTTCGGTTTCACACTTGCTCTTTTCGTTCTCGGAGGGGTGAGAGAGGTGCTGGGTAACGGCTCTGTGATGGGGTTTGATCTGTTCGGTGCAGGTTTCAAACCGTCTATTGTTATGATCCTCCCTCCGGGTGCTTTCATCGCACTCGGTTTCCTTATGATGGGGTATAAATATGTCGAAGAGCACAAGCGTGTCAGAAGAGGGGGGTGAATAATGCAACTCTTTCTGATATTCATCGGTGCTGTTCTTGTTAATAACCTCGTGCTTGCACGTTTCCTTGGTATATGCCCTTTTTTCGGTGTATCGAAGAAGGTTGAAACTGCAATAGGTATGAGCCTAGCCGTTACTTTCGTTATGGCGGTTGCGAGTATCATCACTTGGATAGTTCAGTATGCAGTCCTTGAAAAAATTTGGTCTGCAATACCTTCAGACTATAGTTTTTTATCCTTGTTATCGCATCTTTGGTTCAGTTTGTGGAGATGGTCATTGAGAAGACCTCCCCTGACCTTTATCAGTCGCTTGGTATCTTTCTTCCTCTGATAACAACCAACTGTGCCATCCTTGGTGCTGCTATTATCAATATTCAGTCGGGTTTCAATTTTGTTGAAATGCTGGTCTTTACAATGGGCTCAGCTTTGGGCTTTGGTCTTGCTCTTGTGCTTTTCGCAGGTATCAGAGAGCGTATAGAGCTTTCGGATATTCCATACTATTTTCGTGGGATGCCGATAGCTTTTATAACAGCCGGAATATTAGCTTTGGCCTTTATGGGCTTTAGCGGACTTGTGAAGTAGGTGCGGGAATGATCGGATCAGTAATAACTATGGCGGCTACAGGCTTTATAGCAGGGCTTGGGCTGATGTACGCCTCGAAGAAGTTTCATGTGGAAAAAAGACGAGCGTATAGAGAAGATAAACGAGATGCTCCCTGCAGCGAATTGCGGCGGTTGTGGTCTTCCGGGCTGTATGGCTCTCGCTGAGGCGATCGTTAAAGGGAAGGCGGCACCGGATGCCTGTCCCGTCGGTGGTACGGCACTTGCGAAGCAGATAGCAGTCTTTATGGGGATGCAAGTCAATACAGGTGTAAAGAAGGTTGCCAGAATCCGCTGTAACGGCGGAGACGAAAACGGTATAGAAAAGTATGAATACTATGGTCCTAGAGACTGTAATAGTGTGACTCTCCTTGCAGGGGGGTAATAAAGTCTGTACATACGGCTGTGTGGGCGAGGGGAGCTGTATTAAATCATGCGGCTTCGATGCTATGTTTATGGGTGAGGACGGTATCCCCCCGTGTTAGACCTGACAAGTGTACATCATGCGCAAGTGCGTAATAGCATGCCCCAGGAAGCTTATCGAACTCGTGCCCGAAGATAAACCCTTCATCGTGGCATGCCGTTCAAAGGATAAAGGACCTGATGTCAAAAAAGGCTTGCAAGGTTGGATGCATAGGCTGTAAGATGTGCGAGAAGAAATGCCCTGTGGGTGCTATAGATGTGGACAGTTTCTTAGCAGTCATAGACCCTGCCCCATGTACCAATTGCGGTACATGTGAAGAGGTCTGCCCAACCAATGCCATCAGAAATTTTCATAAATTGAAAATTAAAGCTTAAATTCGACGCAAAAAAGACGATGTATATATTAAGTCGATTTCCGACAATGGATCGGCTGTCGGGATAGTAACAAACTGCCTGCAAAATCATATACAACGTAATATGTAATTAAGAGCAAGCCGAAAGCTTTGCTCTATGTATTAATATGTCTTTGGAGCGTGTTTGTGAATAACCCAGACAACAAGTCTGGTCTTCTTATGGAAGACAAGATATCTCTGATGAACAGATTGAGTACGTTTTATAAAATGAGCGAGTTCTTCTTCTCTCTGGACAGAGACATAGTAAGAACTGCGAATGATAACAATATCAATCATGTTGATCTTACACTTGCTGACAGAAAAGAACGCCAGTACAAGATGGCAGCAGAGAAGATTAAAGAGATCTGCGACCGTCTGAAACTTCTGGATGCCAACAGCTCCGACCATGTGAATATCTCTCAAAGGAAAGAACTTCTCAAACGCAAGCTCATCAAACTAACCAAAAAACATAGACAAAATAACATAATCCACTGCAAAAGAGTTGACCTGACGTATATCCTCCAATAATATAAATATATCAGAGCGGAGGGTGAGCTATGAAAAAAAAGTTTCTAATATATATAAGTCTTTTATTTCTTCTGATCGGTTGCGGTTCTGCAACAACGGTTGGTATCAATAAAACCAAGATGTCACCTAAGTTCGATCCGGCTACGGTAAATAGAGTCGCCATTGTAGATTTTGGCAAAAGCAAAGATCTCGACTATGATACGGCTATAATAGCTGATAAATTCACTGCGGAGCTTGTTGGGAGTGAGATTTTTTTCACTCATGGACAGGAATGATATCAAAAAGATTATGTATGAAGTCGGCTTTCAGAGTAAGTCGTCACTCGCAGGCATTTTGAACGATGCGACATTGCAGCGTTTATCCGCTATGGGTGCAGACAGTATCCTTACTGGAAATCTCGTCGAGTTTAATCAGATAGACAGAAACGGCACAACTATTGTGGCCGAGACCCACCTCATAGCTAAGCTCCTTAAGATAGAATCAGGTGAAGTCCTCTGGTCTGCCGAAATGCAGAAAAAAGTCAAAGAGCAAAAAACGGCAATGATGCACAGTCTGCCGAGATTATGCTTTCCGAGATAATAGAAGAGATGTCTAAACCTCTTAATAAAGTCGGAGATGTCAAAAGCCTGCTGAAAAAAAAGCTGTTTTAGACAGGTCGCTTTTTTACCGAATGAACTTCAAAGGGTGTAAGTTCGGGGTATTTTATAGTTTCGGCTGGACTTAGCTGTTCTTTTTTTTCCAGTACGATCAGCACACGTGAGCTATTGAAGCTTTCGTCCGGATCATAAAATATCTGCTCGGTTTCGAGACTGATATCCTTCATGACTGTGATATCGAATTTATTCTTGAGATCAGGATTGTCCTGTAAAATCTTCTCCGGCGTATTCATCCTGTCACACAGAAGTATAGTATCGTCACCAAGCTCACTGAGATCGTTCTCTTCCTGTTTTACTGATTTAAACCTGAAGTCCTGCCACGAGTTTTTTGATCTGTGCGAACCCTGCCGAAACACTGCTCACCCCGGGAATAACCTCAACTGACTCTCTGCCGAATCTCTGTATGATAAATTTCGCAAGACTGAAAAAACCTGCATCCCCTGATACAAGCACGCCTATCTTTTTTATCATGATTTTGCTCGATGAATTCGATAGTCCCCGTGCGCATTCTGTCGGGGGAATATGTCTGTTTATGTGCGGCGAATGTATCCAGAGACTCACGGAAACCTATGATGATGTCCTGCTCGTTGATAGCTTCCTGCCCTCTGATGGTTATGAGGTCTTTAGCCCCAGGTCCGACTGAAATTATTGTTATTTTGTATTGTATATCAGACATGTGTCACCCGTGTATATTTGATATATTAATAATATATAACCATAAGAATTAAAGCAATGAATCTTAATGGCTTTAAATAGCTTAGTAGCTTGAAAAAATTCACAAAATCTGCTACAGTCTTTCCGTGGGGGGAAATTACTATGAAACCTGAAATAATAGTTGCTTTAGACTTTGATAACCTTGATGCTGCCAAGAAGATTGTTGAAAGGGCTGACGATGCCATTAGCTGGTATAAAGTCGGTCTTGAGCTTTTTTGTTGCAGATGGTCAGAGAGTTATCGAATACCTTAAATCGAAAGACAAAAAAAATATTCCTTGACCTTAAGTTCCACGACATACCAAACACCGTGACCAGTGCTGTTTTCGCATCGCTCAAATACGAGACAGACATGGTTAATATGCATACACAGGGCGGACCTGAGATGATGAGCGGTGTTGTGGGGCAGATAGACGAATACTGTGATAAACACAATGTATCAAGACCTTTGCTGATCGGAGTCACTCTGCTTACCAGTCTTGACGAGAACTATCTTAACCTTATGAAGCTCGGTTTCGACTCGAGCAGAGATTATGTCCTGCACCTTGCAGAGATAGCGAAAAAAGAGCGGACTCAACGGTGTGGTATCTTCGGCTCAGGAGACACCGTTCATAAAGAAATCTATAGGGAATGACTTTATAACCGTCACTCCGGGGATAAGACCTGCGGCTGCATCTGTGGATGATCAGAAGCGTGTTGTCACTCCGAAGGACGCAAAAGATATGGGAACAGACTTCATTGTTATCGGGAGACCAGTGACTAAAGCTGAAGACCCTAAAAAAAGCTGCAATGGAGATCAGGGGGGGAAATGTGTTAACTAAAGAAGAAATACTAGCGATTTACAAAAAAACATGATGCACTGCTGGAAGGGCATTTTCTGCTGTCGTCAGGTCTGCACTCAGACAGATTCCTTCAGTCGGCTTTGGTTATGCAGTACCCTGTTATTGCAGAGCAGATTGTCGAAGAGCTTGCACTCCAAATGTATGACCTACCATTTACTACAGTTGTTAGTCCTGCCGTTGGCGGTATACGATTTGGATACGAATTCGCAAGACAGCTAAAGAAAAGAGCAGTTTTCACCGAAAGGGTAAATGAGGTCATGACTTTCAAAAGAGGCTTCACCCTTACAAAAGGTGAGAAGATTGTCATAGCCGAGGATGTTATTACAACAGGTAAGTCCACTAAAGAGTGTATGGATGCCGTTACTGCCGCAGGTGGTGATGTTATAGGTATTACATGCCTTGTGGACAGAAGCAATGGAGCTGCACAGTTTGATGTTCCGTTCTTCCCTCTTGTTCAGGTGGATGTATCAGTTTTCGACCCTAAAGACTGCCCATTGTGCAAAAAAAAGGGATCGAAGCGATAAAACCCGGTAGCAGAAATATAAAATAAATGTATAATAATACTAAGATAGTCTTAAAATAAGTAAGAGGTTTTTTCTTTGGAAAAGATTACAGATATTGATAAGTTTTTATCAATAAATCAAAAAAAACTTTTACTGGAAGTGAAGCTTGGGGAGAATGCGGGGGTCTATGATTCCCGTGTGGAAGACATAGAAGGGGATATCCTCCATATATCTATGCCTTCAGAGAAAGGGAGAACCATACCCCTTAAGCCGAAAACAAGACTCCACGTCTCTTATGTGATGAATAGAGGGCGGCTCAGCTTTAAGACAATGGTGGAGGATCGCTATATGGATCCTATGCCTATGCTTAAAGTTGTTAAACCTGAAGTGCTGTTTCGTGAGGAGCTGAGATCATTCTTTCGTGTTGACACCCGTATCCCCGTGAAGGTTATGGTTGACGTAAACGAAGATGAAATCATCCGCCAGAAGATGTTCGAAGCGAAGGTTATCGACCTCTCCGGCGGCGGCTGTAAAGTCTTTACAAATGCTCCGATTAAAAAATGGCGATAAATTTGAAGTATTTTTTCTCGATAATATTGGTAAACTTGAACAGGCAAAACTTGAAGCGAAGAGGGTTGTCAAGGTCGAAGAGAATCTTGAAGTCGGTTCAGAATTTTGTGACTTATCTCAGGCTGATCGTGATAAGGTTATAAAATACGTGTTTAAGAGACAAGTAGAAATGAAAAAAGTTGTTAGGTTAGGAGGAGACATGGCTTTTAATATTGAGAATGTCGAATTTGGCGGAAAATCTTTCGAAACTCTTTATCCTATCAATGAGCTTGATTCATATAACGGCGAAGAGCTTAAGAAGCATGTGGGCGAGATTATCGCCGATGTAGACGCTGTTATTATCAGTTTTTTTTCAAAGGTGAGCTATCTGAATAGTAGCGGCTTGAGGGAGCTGATCCAGATTCTTAAATTGATGAAAGAGAATGACAAAAATTTCTTTCTTACCGATGTTAATAAAGAAATCATGAAGATATTTACAAGTACAAATCTTAACAGGCTTTTCAGTATTTACAATACTCCTGAAGAGGCTATGAGATTACTCACTTAGATAGGTTATAAATTGCCGAATAAAATCAATATAGACTCCTTGGATCTGAACGGTCTGAGGAGTTTTGTCTTACAGCACGGAATGCCGAAATTTCGTGCGTCTCAGCTCTATAAATGGATGTACCACAAAGGGTGCGAGTCCATAGGTGAGATGACAGATATCTCCGTCAAAGATCGAGCTGTCCTTGAAGAAACCTGCAAATTTACTTTTATGGATATTGCCGATGTCAGAAGGTCTAAGCTTGATGGCTCTGTTAAAGTCCTGTTCAAGCTTGAAGACGGCGAACACATAGAGTCTGTTATCCTGAACGACGGGCGGAGGTATACGGCTTGTATATCGTCGCAGGTCGGGTGCAGGATGGGTTGTACTTTCTGTTCTACGGCTCAGTTGGGGCTGAAAAGAAACCTGACGGCAGGCGAGATAATAAAGCAGGTCAAAAGGCTGAACGAGCTACTTGCAGAGGATGGGAATAAGCTGAATAATCTTGTTTTCATGGGGATGGGTGAACCTCTGGATAATCTGGATAATGTTAAATCAGCCTCTCAATCCTTCTGGATGATAACGGCTACGGCTTTTCTCACAGAAAAAATCACTCTGTCCACATGCGGTCTTACCGACAGAATCGAGGAGTTGTTCTCTATGGATACCCCCCGTTAATCTGGCGGTGTCTGTCAACGCTTCATCTCAGGAGGACAGGGTCAAAACAATGCCTGTATCAAATAAATATCCTCTCGATGAGCTGATTGCCGTCTTGAAAAAACTGCCGCTGCAAAAAAGAAAAAGTATTACGATAGAATATGTCCTTTTAAAGGGTGTTAACGACACTATGGATGATGCGAAAAGGCTGGCTAAATTATTGAAAGGCTTGGATAAGGTGAAAGTTAACCTGATAAGCTATAACGCCGGCTGTGATTTGGGATATAAGCCGCCTATTGAAAAAGAGGCTTTAAAATTTCAGGAATATCTGATAAATAACAAAATTGGTGTCTTTATACGCAAGTCTCTCGGGAGCGACATCGAGGGAGCTTGTGGTCAGCTCAGAGCAAAGCACGATACAGAGGCTTAGCATAGTGAGCACAGATAAATGGTCGTTGTGATTTATAGAACTTACTGTTCGGCGGAGGTCTTTGATGAGTGATGTTTCTTTTGAGAAGAAGATAAAGAATCTGGAAGAGATAGTCGAGAAGCTTGAGAGTGGCGACATGGATATTGAAGAGACTCTCACACTCTTTCAGGATGGGATGAAATTGGGTAAGGATTGCCGCAGGATGCTTGATGAAATAGAAGATAAGGTAAATAAAGTTCTCTCCGCTGAAGGGGATGATGTTGAGACGGAGCAGTTTAATGGCTGAATTTAATATGCAGAACTATTTAAAATTCTGGGGCTCGAAAGTCGAGGAATTTTTTTGAATCATATATGACAACAGAGGATGAGCATGTAAAAGGGCTTGTCAGTTCCATGAAGTATTCTCTCTTCGCAGGAGGAAAAAGGCTTCGTCCGGGGCTGATATATTCGTCATACGGTATCTTTGAGGGCTTTTTTGATAAAGTTACCCCTTTTTCCGCCGCAGTAGAGATGCTGCACACATATTCACTTATACATGACGACCTTCCTGCAATGGACGATGATGATTTCCGAAGAGGGAAGGCGACTAACCATAAAGTTTATGGTGAAGCAACTGCCATACTTGCAGGGGACGGACTTCTGACTAAAGCATTCGAAGTTATGACTAATGCCGATATTAACCCTGATGTTGAAGCTTCACAAATGCTTGAAGCAGCTCATAAGCTGGCTGTTGCAACAGGTGACAATGGTATGGTTGGCGGACAGTTCGCGGATATGGAAGCGGAAGACGGTATCTTTAATTCTAAGACAGTCGATTTTATACATACTAATAAAACATCCAGGCTGATATCATACTGTTGTGAGCTGGGGGGCGATACTCGGTTTCGGCTCTGATGAGGATAAAAAAACGCATGAGAGAGTACGGAATGCGTATAGGTCTTGCATTTCAGGTGGTTGACGATATATTGGATATAACCTCCACTACGGAAGAGCTTGGCAAGGATGTCGGGAGTGACGTTGACAGAGGTAAGGCGACTTATCCTGCTCTCCACGGTGTCGAAGAATCACATAGAAAGGCTGAGCTGCTTATTGAAGAGGCTCAGGAGATAATATCTGCATACGGCAAAACAGCCGAACCTTGCAGAGAGATAGCAAAATACATAATAGAGAGAAAACATTAAAAAAATGTCATATTTGGATAGTCTTAAACTACCCGATGATATAAAAGAATTATCATACGAGGACCTTGACAGGGTCGCAGAAGATACACGCCGCAGAATTATCGAAACCTGTGCAAAGACAGGCGGACATTTAGCTCCGAGTCTCGGTGTCGTGGAACTTACAATAGCTATACTGAAAATGTTCAATCCCGAGCACGACCGTATTATATGGGATGTTGGTCATCAGTCGTACGCATTCAAAATCCTTACAGACAGGAAGGATAGATTTCATACTCTCAGACAGTTTAAAGGGATTTCAGGTTTCAATAAAACCACCGAATCGTCCTTCGATGCATTTGGTGTAGGGCATACAAGTACATCCATATCTGCAGGGCTCGGTATGAGGCTGGCTGACGATATTATTGGTCGTGACCGTAAGATAGTCAGTGTTATAGGTGACGGTGCTATGACTGCCGGGATGGCTTTTGAGGCTCTGAATAACCTCGGCGAACTCGACAAGAATATGATCGTTATCCTCAATGATAACGAGATGTCCATCAGCCCAATGTCGGCGGATTTTCGCATTATTTGTCTAACATGATGACAAGCAAATTCTATACGAGAGTCAGGAAAGAGGTTCAGCATCATCTTGAAGAGAAACCTCTCGGTAATCAGCTGCTCCAACTGGCTAAAAAGATGGAAGAGGGGATGGTTGGCTTTTTTCACTCCCGGTATCCTGTTTGAAGAGCTGGGGCTTAGATATATCGGACCCATTCAGGGGCACAAAACACGTGATATCGTAAAAGCTATAGAGAATGCAAACGGACAGGACGGTCCTGTACTTATACACGTCCTCACTAAAAAGGGGAAAGGTTATAAACCCGCCGAAGACAACCCGTCTAAATTTCACGGGGTTGCTTCATTTAACATAGAAACTGGCGAATCTGTGAAGATCGCAGGGAAAAAATCCTATACTGATATATTTGGTGAAACTTTGGTCGAGATGGCAGAGACTAACCAGAGGATTGTCGGTATATCTGCCGCTATGAAAGACGGCACAGGGCTTAATATATTTGAAGAGAAGTTTCCTGAGAGAGTTTTCGACGTGGGTATTGCAGAACAGCATGCAGTGACACTAGCCGCAGGTATGGCTATCAGCGGTATTAAACCATTTGTTGCTGTTTATTCAACATTTATGCAGCGTGCCTACGATCAGATAATACACGACGTTGCACTACAGAATCTGCCTGTTGTCCTTTGTTTGGACAGGGGTGGTCTGGTCGGTGCTGACGGTCCGACCCATCACGGTACTTTCGACATCTCATTCCTTCGTTGTGTGCCTAATCTGACGATTATGCTTCCGAAGGATGGTTATGAACTGGTGGCTATGATGAAGATAGCCGAAAATCTGAATTCGCCTGTTGCCATAAGATATGCCAGAGGCGAGGCAGGCAGCTACCCTGACATAGAGCAGGAGAAGGTTGTCTACGGTGAACCGCAGATCATAAACAAAGGTGAAGAGATTGCCATCGTTTCCGCAGGTCACATATTCGAAGAGGCTTACAAGGCTTATATGGCTCTCAGAGCTGATGGATATAACCCGACACTGATAAACATGCGTTTCATCAAACCGCTCAACGAAAAGACGCTTACTGACGCACTGAAAGGCTTTAAAGTCGTTGCCACAGTGGAAGAGGGGAGCATAAAGGGCGGAGCGGCGAAGAGGTTCAGTCTGCTCTTATGGATAACGGCATCTGCACTAAGTTTCTGAAATTTGGTCTGCCGGATAAATTTATAGAGCATGGTGATCTGCAGAGTCTCAGAAAGATCGCTGGTATAGATTCAGACTCGATCGTAACCAGAATAAAAGAAAATCTGTAACCATGGCAAAGGTGCGTAAAGAGCGTATAGATAAGCTTCTTGTGGAGCTTGGGCTTGCCTCTGACGTGGCTGAAGCAGGCAGGTTTCTTATGGCAGGGCTTGTGGTTGTTGACGACCACAGGGTCGATAAGGCCGGGACAAAAGTGAGTGAGACGAGCAGTATCAGGCTCAAAACTCATATCCCGTATGTAAGCCGAGGCGGTCTGAAACTGGAGAAAGCCATCTCCGCATTCAATATCAATTTCCAAGATAAAACAGTCATAGATATAGGTGCATCCACAGGAGGGTTTTCCGACGTTGCTCTTCAAAACGGTGCTTCAAAAGTTTTTTTCAATAGATGTCGGCAGAGGACAGCTAGACCCGAAGGTTTCAAATAATCCCAAAGTAACAGTTCTTGATGAGACGGATTTTACCAAGATAGGTTTTGATACTATTGGGACTAAGGTTGATCTTTTTTTTGTGGCTGATGTCTCTTTTATCTCGCTGGAGAAGATAATATCCGCCTGTGTACAGTTCGCAGACGTGAGCGAATCTGTGTTCCTTATTAAGCCTCAGTTCGAGGCAGGGCACGGCGAGGTTGAAAAGGGTGGAATAGTTCATGACCTGTCTGTGCATAAACGTGTTATAATGGAAGTAGTTAAGTATGGTGCAGATAACGGCTTTCACCTGTATGGCTATGTAAGTCGCCTATAAAGGGTGCTAAAGGAAATGTTGAATATCTCGCCTATTTTGTATACAATGCCCTCGCGGAAGGGATCGAAATAAATAGTATCATCAACAAGGTGGTATATGAAGAATATTGCTATTATAGCCAAGCCCCACGGTGACAGGGTCAAGCCTTTGGTCTACGAGATCATGGGATTCCTCAGTAACCGCGGTTTTGGCATACTGAAAGACAAACGCACCGCAGATGTTATAGGCGACAAGAATTATAATACCGACGAAGAGATTCAGTCGAAAGCCGACCTTGTTGTTGTTCTAGGCGGCGACGGTACGCTCATCTCCGCTGTCAGAATTCTGGGGATGAAAGAGACTCCTATACTAGGGATAAACCTCGGCAGACTCGGTTTCCTCACTGAAACTGTAGCAGATGAAGGCGTTACGGCACTTAAAGATGTTCTGGATGGTGATTACAAAATAGAGAGAAGGATGAAGCTTCACTCTCACCTTTTGGAAGAGAACGAGAAGATGCTGGAGATAGACGTACTGAACGACATAGTTATCAATAAATCTGATGCAGCAAGAATTTTCGAGACCACAGTTTATATCGACGGGATGCTGGTGAATGAGTATCGTGCGGATGGGTTGATCATAGCCACTCCTACAGGCTCAACAGCCTATAGTCTGGCGGCAGGCGGTCCTATAGTACATCCTAGTCTTGAGACAATGGTTATCACTCCTATATGCTCAGGGGCTTTCAAACAGACCTATTGTGATATCAGACGAAAGTGAAGTGACAATAAAGGTGAATGCTGCCAAAGAGACTGTCTCTATTACATACGACGGTCAGGTCTTTCGTAAGCTTGATGAAACAAACACCATCACCGTGAAGAAGGCAAGCTCGGTGACAAACCTTATAGTCCCTAAATCAAAGAACTATTACTCGCTTATACGAGAGAAACTGGGCTGGGGTATCAGCCAATGCTGAGTATGCTTCGGGTTGAAAACCTGTCTGTAATCGAGTCTATTACAGTCGAATTTGAAAAAAGGACTGAACATCATCACAGGTGAGACAGGTGCAGGTAAATCCGTATTTATCGGTGCTCTTAACCTCGTGCTTGGTGCACGTTTTAACAGAACTTTGTTCCGTGACCCTGAAAAGAAGCTGGTTGTGGAGGCGGAGTTTGTTGATGTGGAGAATATCAGTCCTGATATGATGGAGCAGTTCGAAATTGAAACTGACATCATCATCCGCAGAGAGATAGATAAAAAACGGTAAAAAACCGCATATTTATAAACGGTCGCATGGCTACAGTAGATCAGCTTCGTGACATTGCATTTCGTTTTTTGCGACATTCATGGCCAGCATGAACACCAGATGCTGCTGGACAGCACAACCCACATAACCTTCATAGATTCACTCGTCGAACCTGCACTCAAGGATAAGTATGCCGAATGTTTTGAAAGATACAATAAGCTTGATAAAGAGATAAACACTATCAAGAATAACCGTCAGCAAATACTCCGAGAAAAAGATATGCTTGAGTATCAGCTGAATGAAGTGGAGTCCATGGCGATAAATATCGAAGTGGATTCTCAGATAGATGATAAGGTGGGTATACTTTCAAATATGGAGAAGATTCTCGAAAACTCAGCCCGTTCTCTGGATATGCTCCGTGATGGCGAGATGAACGCATATGATCTCCTGTCTTCTGCTTCAGGTGCTCTTTCAGCAATAGCAGACTATAGCGAAGACTTGGCAAACGCTTCCGGCCTACTGACAGAAGCTACATATCTGCTGAATGATGCGATAGCAGGTATAGAGAAGGTTGCTGACAGACAAGACCTTGACCCTGCCGAGCTAGATAGCCTTATGGATAGAAAATATAAGCTTTCAAGCCTCATGCAGAAATACGGACCTACACTTGAAGATGTTCTCACGTTTGCAGAAGAAACCTCAAAGAAACTCGATGATATCAACTTTGGTCAGGATAATCTCGATAAGCTGGAAAAAACAGCTCGCAGAGATTTATACCGAGCTGAAAGAGGATGCAAGACTGCTGAATATGAGCAGGGGTGAGATAGCAAAGAAGATAGAAGCAAAAGTAATTGAATCTCTTGATGAACTAGAGCTAAAGAATTGTGTCTTTACTACTGTATTTGAGGAGACCGACAGGATGGACTCGCAGGCAGGGGTAAAAGCAGAGTTTTTTTATCAGCACTAACCCCGGCTTTGAACCCGGGCCGCTCAGCAAGGTGGCATCAGGCGGTGAAGTCTCGCGTGTTATGCTTGCCATGAAAGAAGTTTTTGCTGTGGCGGACAGGGTTGATACTCTTGTTTTTGACGAGATAGATACAGGCATAAGCGGACGGACAGCTAAAAAAAGTTGCTCTGAAGCTCAAGAAGGTATCAAATGCGAGACAAGTCATAGTTATCACTCATTTACCTGTTGTTGCATGTGCCGGAAACAGACATTTTCATATCACGAAATCGCTGGACGGTGACAAAGCAAAAAAAACAGAGGTTGGGCTCATTACGGGTACTGAACGTCTGAAAATACTCGCATCTATGATCACTGGTGAGGTCACTGAATCGGCTATCAGTCAGGCAGAAGAGATGATAAAGGATATGTCATAATGCTACACGAAATTTTAGATACATTTGTGACTTTTGTTTTAGGTGCTGTTGCTGATATGGGCTACGGTGGAATAGTTTTATTAATGGCTCTGGAGAGCTCTTTTGTCCCTTTCCCCAGTGAAGTGGTCGTACCGCCGGCAGGTTATCTGGCATCACAGGGCAGATGAACATATATTTAGTTGTTCTTAGCGGCATTGCAGGTTCACTCATTGGTGCAACGGTCAATTATTATCTGGCAGTTTTCATGGGTAGAAAGCTACTTGATAAATATGGCAAATATCTGTTTCTGAGCCTGAACGTCTCGAAAAGCTTGTGGCTTATTTCAAAAAACACGGTGAGATTACGACTTTCGTAGGAAGACTGATCCCGGGTATCAGGCAGTATATCTCCTTTCCTGCAGGGCTCGGTCGTATGAACGTGCCTAAGTTTTGTTTCTATACATCACTAGGTGCAGGCATATGGGTTGTGGTGCTCGCTGTTGTAGGATATGTCGTTGGTAATAATATTGAACTAATAAAATCTAATTTACAGCCGATAACCTATATAACACTGTGCTTGTTGACCGTTATTGTTGTGGTCTATGTTATATGGCACAAAAAAGGGAGAAGGCATGAGACAGTATCTTAAGTTCTTTTTTATTATCTATCTTATTGTTGACATTAACAGTTTCTGCACACGCGAATATAAAAACTTATCGTGTGAAATGGGGTGAGACCCTTTATTCACTCCTTTCCGATAAATTCTCACCGCAGGAAATCTTTGATATAAATAAAGAGCTCAAAAGATTAGTGCCCGACTTTACACTTAAAAAAGGTACACTCGTAAAAGAATCGTCTACCTCCATAACATTAATGCCGAATTTCCTTACAGATATATCTATTAATAAAATAGAAGATGATTTCGAACTGGATGTTGTTAAGCATCAGGTATATACAGTCAATTCTGTTGTTCAGGGTGATATTGAAAGCAGCCTTATTGCTGCGATCAACGAGGCAGGCGAAGACACCGAGCTGGCGTTCATGCTTGCGGCAATATATGAATGGGAGATAGATTTCTTCCATGCTTTACGCAAAGGTGATCACTTCAGACTGCTTGTTGAGAAAAAATTTGCTAAGGATAAGTTCGTAGGTTACGGAAAGATACTTGCCGCAGATTTTATGAATCAGGGGAGACTGATACGAGCACTCTACTATGAGTCGGATGAGGTTAAAGGGTATTTTAAACCTGACGGAACGTCCCTTAGAAAAGGATTCCTGAAAGCTCCGCTCAGATATTCACGTATATCATCAGGATATACCAGCAGACGACTGCACCCTGTTACCAAAAAAAACACCAACCTCATTACGGTGTAGACTATGCCGCTCCACGTGGGACGCCTGTTTATGCAACTGCCGACGGGCGTGTGACAGCCAGAGGCTATAAAAAATATAACGGTAACTATCTTAAAATCAAACATATGAACGGATATGAAACTATGTATCTGCATCTATATAAATTCAGAAAGAATGTCAAAAACGGTTCATACGTCAGACAGGGGGACTTGATAGGATATGTCGGCTCAACAGGCAGATCGACAGGTCCTCATCTGGATTATCGTATCAGAAAGAATAATAGATATCTGAACCCTTTACGCTTCAAAGCTCCTGAGAAGAAACTACCTAAAGAAGTCTTGTCGGATTTCGCCGATGCAACAGAGTGGAATAAGGCTAAACTTGACGGAAGTTATGCGACAAGGAACAGGTTTTCTATACTCAGATAATACTGTTATCTTTGATAAATTTTTTCTAAATCGTCCTTAATCATATCGAATGAAAGATCGTTCATGCATGGAATGTCGTCTGATATTCTGCATGAGCTTTTTTTTCCGCAAGGCTGACAATCCAGCCCAAGCATAGCAAATGAATGTTCTTTACTGCCGTATACCCACCCCGAGTTGCTTGACCCGAGCACGACAAACGTAGGAGCACTTTGAGCCGTAGCTATATGGTGCGGAGCGGAGTCATTCCCTATGTGAAGTTTCGCCTGCCCGATGAGAGCAATAAAGTCGCTCATGTTTAGCTCAGGCATAAGAAAAAACATTCTCAGGCATAGAGTGGATATTATCAGTGATGTAGTCCTTTTCTCCCGGCCCGTACGTGAGTATTATTTTTGCGTTGTGTTTTTTCTGTTAAGTATTTGGCTGTATCCATGAAGTGTTTTATCTTCCACCTGCGGGAATCACGTTTGTGAGTTGGAGACATTGTGACCAGAAAGTCTGTGTCAGTAATACCGAACTGCTTAAATATCTCTTTTGCTTTTGTTGCAGATTCGAGTGATGGAAATATTTCCGGTTTATAGTCAAAGTTGTTTATGTCAAAGTTATCGACTAATGGCTTCAGCAGTGAAAGCTTTATCTGACCCGCCTTTCCGTTTTCCCTTTCTACCAGATAGTTATAAAAAAATTTTTTCTTTTTTGTCAGGCTGTATGTAATCCTTTTTTTTTGCTCCGCTGAGGAATGTGATATAGCCTGATCTTGGGTTATTATGGAGATCAATGACGACATCATATTTTAGTGATCTGATATGTGAGATAGTGCTGAGGAATTCAATGAAACCGTCACCTCTGTTGATGGTGAGGATATTGTCAATGTATGGACTGTTTTCAAGTACGGGCTTGTTTACTCCGAATGTCAAAAAAGTCGATTTTATAGTCGGGGAACAGCTTTCTAATCTCACGGGGGGATGTGAGTCGAAAGCACTACATCGCCTGTTTGGTAAAGCTGAATCACTAATACTTTCATTAAATGGCTTGCCTGCATAGATCTATATATTTATCAAACACTTCTTCATCAGAACAGACAGAGTCGGAAAAAATCGCCGATGCCGATTTTGTAGGCATTGATTATCGCCTCTGAGATTTTTTATAGGCTCGACCTCTGAGAACACATAGCCGTTCTTCCCGTCGGTTATTATCTCGTTACTACCTGCAAATTCTGAGCAGGCAACAGGTATCCCCATTGCAACAGCCTCAGACACAACATTCGCAAAACCGTCAAAAAAGGTCGGCAGACAGAAAACGTCAAGGTTGGCATAAAATCTGTCCATCTCGGTTACTTTGCCCAGAAATTTTATCCTGTTGCCTATATTTAGGCTGTCTGCAAGTTTCTGATATGCGTCAGGTTTTCTGCCTCCTGCTACATACAGGTGATAGTCTTCAGGCAGTAGAGAGACAGCTTTGATTAACTGCGGCAGACCTTTTCTCTGAAAATTACTTGTTGCCAGACCTATGCGTTTTTTCTGTAGATGCCTGTCTTAATTCATCACGTCTTTCAGGGTTAAATACTTTTTTTATTCACGCCGTTATGGATAACACGAACAAGGTGTTCAGCTTCAGGGTAATCCATAACAATATCTTTTTTTCATAAGGTTTGAGTTCGAAATAACAAACTTGAGTGACGGAGAGTTAAATGCCGCTTTTTTCCAGCTTCGGGTTGAGTCTGTTTACAGGATCAAGGGCACGCTTTATCTTCTTGCGTATCTTCTGATAGCCTGATATTCCAAGCAGGGTGTTCTCCATAAAAAACTCTGTGTACTCCGCCGCCCGGTCTGAAAATGTGAGCATTTTCGATACGCTCAAAACTGAAAATAACACCATCAAGGGTAGTGGCGAATTTAGCTGCTCTATCGGCAAAGACTTTGGCTTTACCGTATCTCGATTTACCGAGACCGATTTCAGTAATGGGGTATGGGAGTGTGTCATTGATTTTATTTTTACCGCAATAAATACGCACATCTATCCCTTTTTCCAAGAGATGAGCTGCAAAACGAAAAGCAATTCTCTCTGCTCCGCCGTACTGAGCGTAATATTTAATGAAAATGTTTACTATCAATGTATTGACCATCGCAAATTTACTATTAGATCACTGTTGAAATTACAGGCGGGATATATATAAGTCAAGCAAGAAAAGCAGTTTTAGTCTGTTAACGGTTAAGCTATTTCGAGTTTTTTCAGGTTTGAGCCCCATGCCGTCACCGAGACCGAAAACATACCATTTGAGCTGCTCGTCCGTGAGCTCGCTTGCGAGCATGAAAACGTCGCTCTCTCTTTCCCCTTTTATAAGCAGGTTGTAGGTTTCGCACTCTTTTTTCGATCTTTTTTTTCGAGTAGGAGGGTAACCTTTTTTGTTTTCAAAGTTTTCGTTGATGTGACCTAATACGGAGCAAACATTACTCATGAATTCCATGGACGGTTTCATACAAAACTCCTAATAGTATTTCAAATGCCTTATGGCTTTTACAGGATTCATCCGTAAGCCTGAGTTTGCCATCTCCTGCACCACGACATTTCCGATAGTGGTACGCTATATTCATATATCGGTGATATTCTTTGATTGTTTAGGCTGTATGTAAAAAAAATATTGCTAATTATTTGTTATTTCGAATGGAGCGGAGAGGATCACAAAAAAATCCCCAACCTTGCTGCCAAAATTGGGGATTTGATTATTATACTTTAAAGGATGCGGTCTATGAGCAGTGTGAGTATCCACATGAGTAGCAGATGTCACAGCCTTCAACATGCTCAACAGGTCCGCCGCAATCCGGACAAGCACCGTTTCTTACGACAGTGTCGTCAGTCCCTACTTCCACATCTTCGAGAAGCTTATCAACTGTGACACTGTCTTCAGACTTGCCGCTTACTTTGATCTCTGTGGGGCTGTTTGTAGCCTGCTCCAGAGCTTTACCTACGGCATCTGAACAACTGAGTACGGTGTTAGGTCCGAAACCGTATCTCATGTGACAGCTGATACCTTTGAGCTGTTTGATAATACGATCGAGGTTTCCACCGCTTCTGAGGTCTATAGAGATGAGTCGTCCTATAGCTTCACACTGAGACTGCCAAGCCGCCTGCTTTACCCATACTTGTGAATACCTCAAAAGGTACGCCGTGTTCGTCCTGATTAATTGTTACATAGAGCTTTCCGCAACCTGTCATCATCTCTACAGTTCTTCCCACGAGAACCTTTGGTCTCGGTTTAGGGGTAAACTCTGCCGGAGCTGCCGACTCAGCCGCTTTAGCTTCTTTATCCTTTGTTCCGACATTTAAGACCTGACCTGTACGGCTTCCGTCTCTGTATATCGTTGTCCCTTTACATCCGAGGTTGTAAGAGAGCAGATAAGTTTTTTCTAACATCGTCTATTGTCGCTTCCGAAGGGAAGTTTACGGTTTTACTAACGGCGTTGTCGGTATATTTCTGGAATGCCGCCTGCATTCTGGTGTGCCAGAAAGGTGTTATCTCGTGTGAGGTAACAAAAGCATCCTGCCATTTCTGAGGTACTGAGTCCATGCCGTGAACAGAACCTGTGTCGGCGAGTTCGTTAAGGAGTTCCTCCGAGAGGAAACCTTCTCTTTTGGCTATATCTTTGAATACAGGGCTGACTTCAACAAGCTTGTTGTTGTCCATTACCTGTCTGTAGAATGCAAGAGCGAAGTATGGCTCGATACCGCTTGAACATGAGCCGATGATGGAGATAGTGCCTGTAGGTGCAACAGTTGTGATAGTTGCGTTACGCATATTTTTGAAGCCCATCTTCGGGTATATACTTTCAGGGAACGATGGGAAGTCACCTCTGATCTGAGCGAGCTGAGCTGATTTCTCACGTCCTTTCTCTCTTATGAATTTCATAACCTCTTCTGCGAGGTTTGTTGCTTTCTCTGTGTTATATGGGATGGCAAGCATGGCAAGCATATCTGCCCAGCCCATGAGACCGAGTCCGATTTTACGGTTTCTTTTAGTCTGGTCATTGATCTGTTGGATAGGGTATTTGTTCATGTCGATTACGTTATCGAGGAAATGAACAGCCACTTCGATAGTTTTTTCCAGCTCTTTCCAGTCGATCTTTCCGTTTTTGACGAATAGACCAAGGTTGATAGAACCAAGGTTACATGACTCGTAAGGGAGCAGAGGCTGCTCACCGCATGGGTTTGTACTCTCTATCTCGCCTTCGGCAGGTGTAGGGTTCTCGGCGTTTATCCTGTCGAGGAAAACTATACCAGGGTCGCCGCCCTCCCACGCAAGCTCAACCATCTTGTCGAAGACGGATTTAGCGTTGAGCTGTCCGACCTTTTCACCGGATTTCGGGTTAAGAAGGTCATAATCCTTATCATCAACGACAGCCTTCATGAAAGCTTCGGTGATACCGACAGACAGGTTGAAGTTTGTGAGCTTAGATTTATCCTCTTTTGCGTAGATAAAGTCCATAATATCCGGATGGTCGACACGCAGGATTCCCATGTTAGCTCCGCGTCTTGTTCCGCCCTGCTTGATAGTTTCAGTAGCAGCGTCAAAAACAGACATGAAAGACACAGGACCGCTTGATACGCCCCTAGTAGTCTGGACAACATCGTCTTTCGGTCTGAGTCTGGAGAAAGAAAAACCTGTACCACCACCTGATTTGTGGATGAGTGCAGTGTTTTTTTTAACAGCTTCGAAAATGCCTTCAAGAGAGTCTTCTACAGGGAGGACAAAACATGCAGCGAGCTGTTGAAGCTCACGACCTGCGTTCATGAGTGTAGGAGAGTTAGGGAGGAATTTTCTGGTGACCATTTGGTCGTAGAACTGTTTCGCGGTTGCCAGAAGGTCAGCGTCTTTATCGTAGAGCTTATCAGCTTCTGCGATATTCATTGCGACCCTTCTGAACATATCTATTGGTTTTTCAACGGCTTTGCCGTTTATGTCTTTTTTTAAGGTATCTTTTTTTCAAGAACTGTGATGGCATTTTGTGTTAGTTCAGGCGTTTGAGAGAGAATCTTCTCTATCTCCTTACTGCTCATATATCCTCCGAATACGAAAAAAAATTAATGTGTAATGTTATATGCTGTTGAAACCTTTGTAAAGTCCGTTTATTAAGAAAATGCAAAAAAGCTGTAAGTTATTGATCGTATGTTTAACATATTGATGTTAAAAGATAAAATCGATTACTTAAATTAGGTAACATGTTCTATTTTGGTCACTACTTAATAAATAGGCGTTGCGGAAATAGTGCCAAAATGTTGCTGTAAACTGACTTTTAGGTACTATTTAGCTCTGTATTTTTCGGTCAATTTCGCAAGTGTATAACTTTTAAGCATTGAGACGAGATTATCCTGAATATCTCCCCACATGACATGAGCTGTACACGAATGAACGAGTGAACAGAACTCTTCATCAAAGATGCACTTATTCAGAGCGATATCACCCTCTATAGCAGATATGATATCGTAAACAGTGATCAATGACAGGTCTTTTGCTATTTTGAAACCGCCTTTTTTTACCCCTTTCGGAAGACAGAATTTCAGATTTTGCGAGGTTCTGAAGGATTTTACCGAGAAAGCTGTCAGGTATATCACACTCCCCGGCCAGTTCAGACCTCATGAACGTTGTACCTATAGGTTTCTGTGCCATGTGTATGAGTGCTCTTATAGCGTAATCGCTTGCTCTGGTTACTTTCATTCAGTTCCTCCGGTTTGTTACTAAAAGGATTAATTTCGTATAAATATAGCCTATCCGATGATACTATTCAACTTAAATTTAATTGTTTATGATACTAATCTTGTCGTAATGAATCTATGTCGAAAATAAATGTATAAATATTAAATAATTTTAAAGAAAGTGCTTGACAAGAACCCCTAAAAGATTTAATAATTTCAACCTGTTTTGCAGGGGTATAGCCAAATTGGCAAGGCAGCTGGTTTTGGTCCAGTGTACTGCAGGTTCGAGTCCTGCTACCCCTGCCATTTTTTTTATCCAAAAATAGCCGGACATCACTTTTTTTACCCGGTAAGTCAAAAATAATGCGTAAACTACCTAAAGTCGAAACACTTGTTGTAAAAGTCGGAAGTAACATCCTAACTCATCAGGAGAAAGGTGTTAATCTTGAGTTTTTTGTCAGGGTTCGTTAAATCTATCTGTCAGCTGAAAAAAAACATACCTAATATAGTCATAGTCTCCTCCGGTGCTGTCGGTGCAGGGTTCAAGCTTCTTGGTTTTAAAGAACGCCCTCAGAACATCACGGACAAGCAGGCTTGTGCCGCCGTTGGGCAGGCGAGACTTATCTGGGAATACGACAGAGAGTTCGAGAAGTACGAGGTTATACCTGCTCAGATACTTATCACAAAAGACGATTTTGCAAACAGACGCAGATATCTGAACGCCAGATATACTCTCAGACGTTTGTTTGAACTGGGTGTTATACCTATTATAAATGAGAATGATTCTGTTGTTATCGAAGAGCTGAAACAGATAGAAAACTTTAGTGATAACGATAACCTGTCTGCTCTTGTGGGCGGTCTGATAGATGCAGATATGCTCCTTATTCTTTCTGATGTGGAAGGGGTTTACGATAAAGACCCTTCTAAGTTTGACGACGCTGTCAGATTCAGTGAAGTGAAATATATTAATGAAGAGCTCCTCAGTGCTGCCGGCGATTCCGTGAGCGATGTCGGTACCGGCGGTATGAAATCTAAATTACAAGCGGCAGGTAAGGCTCTCTTTGCAGGCTGCTATGTAGGTATTGTTGACGGTAGAAACCTGAATAACCTCACAGATTTTCTGAAAGGCGAGGATGTGGGTACTTTCTTTAACCATATTGAAGACCCGTTGAATAAACGTAAGCACTGGATAGCTTATGCCGCAGGAGTTTACGGAGAACTGCATCTGGACAAGGGTGCTGTCAATGCTCTCGTTAAACAGAAGAAGTCGCTTCTGCCAAGCGGCGTGACAAAAGTTGTAGGCACATTCGGCATGGGTGATGTTGTGGCTGTGTACGACCCTGAAGGGGTTGAGATAGCCAGAGGGAAGGTACGTTATTCATCTGAGGACGCAGATAGGATAAAAGGGAAAAAAATCTTCTGACATACCTGAAATTTTAGGGTATAAATTTACAGACGAGATAATCCACAGGGACGATCTCGTAATTACTCTTACAAATGGAGCTTAAACATGCTTGAAAACATGTTCGAAGAAGCGAAACAAGCCTCATATACTTTGATGAACGTCAATACCGACGTTAAGGATAAGGCTTTGGAGTCCATTGCTAAGAAGCTGGACGACAATAGAGCAGAGATAAAAGAGATAAATAAAAAAAGACCTCGAGTATGCCAAGGATGCAGGGCTTTCAAATGCTATGATAGATCGTCTGCTGCTCGATGATAAACGTATAGACGGTATGATACAGGCTGTTTTGGACATCAAGGCACAGGTTGACCCTGTGGGGAAGATCGTCGACGGCTACAAGAGACCGAACGGACTATCCATCACAAAGGTGAAAGTTCCGCTGGGGGGTTGTCGGTATCATATATGAATCAAGACCTAATGTGACAATCGACGCTGCTGCCTTATGCCTTAAGTCGGGGAATGTGTCGATTCTGAGAGGAGGTAAAGAGGCTGTCCACTCAAACACTTACCTAGGTAAACTGATGAAAGAGGCTGTCGCTGATGCTGGTTTGCCTGCGGCATGTGTGAATATTATAGATGATCCAGACAGGGCTATAGTGATGGAGATGCTGAAAGCGAAGGACTATATAGATATTATGGTTCCACGTGGCGGCAAAGGGCTGATCGAATTCTGTACCGAGCATTCACTTATCCCCCTTGTCAAACATGATGACGGGATTTGTCATGTGTATATAGACGAGTTCGCCGATATGGATATGGCTGTGTCGATTGCAGTGAATTCCAAATGCCAGCGTGTCGGTGTATGTAACACGATGGAGACGCTTCTTATCCATGAGTCGATAGCCGAGGAGGCTCTCAAAAGGCTTGAGAGTGCTTACGGCGAATATAATGTGGAGATCAGAGGCTGTGAGAAGACAGCAGATATTATTGTCTGTAAGCCGGCCACGGAAGAGGACTGGAGCACAGAGTATCTGGACTATATAATTTCGATAAAGATAGTAGGCTCTATAGACGAGGCTATTGCACACATAAATAAATACGGTTCTATGCATTCGGAAAGCATAGTTACCGAAAGCTACACAAACAGCGAAAAGTTTCTTGATTTAGTAGATGCTGCTGCTGTATATGTTAATGCTTCCACAAGATGGACAGACGGCGGAGAGTTCGGCATGGGTGCAGAGATGGGTATCAGCACACAAAAAAAACTCCACTGCCGAGGACCTATGGGAGCAGATGATTTGACCACCACTAAATATAAGATCTATGGTCACGGGCAGATAAAGTAAAGTGAAGACGTGTCTATTCGGGGGGGGTACATTTAACCCTATCCATATAGGACATCTTGCTTTAGCCGAGAATGTCGCGGACAGCTTTGAGCTGGACAGGATGATCTTCGTTCCATCTAAGATACCACCGCATAAAAAAAAGGGAATATCATAGACCCTAAGAAACGCTTTAAGATGGTCAGTATGGTTGCTGAGAAGCTTGGCAAAAGGTTCAGCGTCTCTGATTATGAGATTACCACCGAAGGGGTGTCCTACACTCTGAAGACTTTACAGCATTTCAGAGCGGTATATCCGGATGATGAAATATTCTTTGCGTGCGGAACAGATATCTTTGCTACAATAGAAACATGGTATGATTATAAAGAGCTGTTTAACTATGTGAATTTTATCGTGGTCAGCCGCTCTATGGTATCTTTCGGCAAAATGCTGGAGAACATACCCGAATCTTTACACGAAAGAGTTATAAGGGAAGATCAGTTTGCCGGAGAGAAATCCGGCAGAATAATTTTATACGAAATGCCTCCTGTGGATATATCCAGTACGGATATCAGAGAGGTGCTGGAAGCGAGCTACCGAAAGGCAAACCTGCCGCCGGTGGTTTATGAGTACATATCCGAAAAAAGGACTATATAGGGGAAATGAATGAAAGACCGCACCATGGTTGATATGATTTTAAAAGAGCTTTTAGAGCGTAAGACGGAAGATATCGTTTGTTATTACGTTGCACCGGAGAGCAGTGTCAGTGACTATATAATTATAGGCACGGCTACTTCTATGCCGCACGTAAATGCGATATCGGAATATATCATAGACAATATGAAGGCGAAGCAGATAAGACCTTTTGCTATAGAAGGGAAGGGTGATTCACGCTGGGTTTGCCTCGACTTCGGCGAAGTTATGGTGCATCTGATGTGCAAGCAGGAGAGGGACTATTATAACCTCGAAGCTATTTGGGGTGCATGTGAGAAAGTGGAAATCCCACAGTAGTAAATGTTAAATATTGTTCTTTTCGAGCCGGAAATTCCTCAGAATACAGGCAACATAGGGCGTTTTTTGTGTCGGTACGGACAGCAGGCTTATCCTTGTGGGTAAGCTCGGTTTCTCTCTGGACGATAAATATGTCAAGAGAGCCGGGCTGGATTACTGGAGCAGGGTAGACCTTGAGCGTATCGGCAGTCTGGATAAGTTTTTCGAAAAATATCCTATAGAGACGCATCCGTACGCTTTCCTTTCGAAATTTGCCAGTAAACGCTACACGGAGATACCTCACGAGAACGATAACCTCATGCTGATTTTCGGCAGAGAGACATCAGGTATGCCCGATTTTATCGAAGAGAGATTCCCTGATAATCTGTACCGCATCCCGGCCACAGGTAAAGTCCGCAGTTTTAATTTATCCAACTCTGTTGCCCTGGTCGGCTTTGATATCCTCCGCAGGAGAGATTTTGTCGGGCTGGATTCTGAGTGGATGGGTGCAAAAACGGGTGAAACCTATGCTTAGTATCGGTCAGATAGATTACGCTAATGTATATCCGATATTTCATCAGCTCCAGAAGCTGAACAGATATAAACTGGTAAAGGGTGTCCCCTCGTTCCTTAATTCCGCTATCAGAGAGGGCGGCATAGATGCTGCATTCTGCAGTTGTATCGAATATGCCAGATACCCTGAGAAGTATTACGTTATCCCTAATATATCGATAAGCTGTCTTGATAAAGTAAAGAGTGTGATGCTCTTCTCATCTGTGCCTATTGAGGAGCTGGAAGGGGTAGAGATTTACCTCACTGGCGAATCAGGCACGTCCATAGTGCTTTTTTGAGATACTGATGCGTGAGAAATACGGTATCAATCCCACTTTTACCAAAGATAATACCGATGCTCCTGCGTGTGTTCTAATAGGCGATAAGGCTCTGTTCGGCACATACAACGGTGAGTGGGCACATGTTTATGATCTGTGTTCGTTGTGGCAGGATTTCACAGGGCTTCCATTCGTTTTTGCTCTTTGGATAGTGCGTAAAGAGACGGTTGAATCAAGATATGACGAGGTGGCACAGTTTGTTCAGACCCTTGATGAGATAAAAAAAAGACAGCAAAAAAGAACTTGGCGGCACTCCTTGATCATTATACTTTCAGAGGGCTCTCCTCTTATCAGATAATAGACTACTGGGAGACCATCAACTATGATCTTTCGGATAATCACATACAGGGGCTTCTCAATTATTTCAGTCTTGCCAAAAAAAAGATAGGCAGGATCAAGAGAGTCCCGGCTTTAGAATTTTTTATTTAAAATACTGTACAAACAGCGACCGTCAATATAGAATCATCACGGAAAATCTATAGGTAAGGCTAGTCTGATGCGAGCTAAAAAATGTTCCTTTTTTATTATATTGCCGTGGCGATTATCTCCTTGTTATCATATTTTTTATGCCGACCTTGCACTTACGCTTTATTTTCAGCCTTACAAAAAACACTTCGCTTTACGAAATCTTTAAAGTTATCACAGAGCTGGGGCGTGCCGAGTATCAGATAGTCCCTGCACTTCTGGTTTATATAATATTCAGGAAATCTAACCCGTTCGTAGCCAGAATAGGTTTGGCTGTGGCTTTATCTGTTGCTTGGCAGGTCTGACTGTCGATCTGGTCAAATTTCTGGCGGGCAGATACAGACCGATTATGTATTTCAACCAGCAGCTTTACGGTTTTGCTTTTTTTCGAATATAAATATGCTATGGTTTCGTTTCCGTCAGGGCACTCGGCAACTGCATTCGGTGCTATGGGTGTTTTGTCGCTGGTGTTTAAAAGACTGCGTCTTTTCTTTTTGCTGGCAGGCTCACTTATAGCGTTCAGCAGAATACCGACCCTGCACCATTATCTGAGCGATGTGCTTATAGGCTCGACATTCGGCATGGCTTCCAGCATATTTATATATAATAGAATGAAATTGTTTGAAGGGAAGAATGATAAAAAAAGATATTTGATTACCCACGAGTATTTTTTTGGTCTGATAGTTACACTCCAGACAGTGTTACTCATAAATTCCAGAGCCTTGTATTTTTCCGATGAGATACGCTATGCGAATGCATACTCTAATCTGGTCAATTTCGACAAGTGGCTTGTACTATATTTGAATGGTGATCCTTATCCTGATAAGCCGCCCGTGTATTTCTGGCTGGTTTACATAGTGCAGTTGGTGACTCGGCTTGAGATTCCGTCTGCAATGTTTGTTACATCCGCTCTGACGGGGTTTATCTATCTTCTTGCACATTATTACTTTTCTATGACAGTCACTAACGACAGGAAGATTAGCGTAATATCAGGGATGGTCCTGCTGACGAATTTCTATTTTATCGGGCTGATGAACTATATCCGTATGGATCTTCTATTTGCCGCATTTATCATAATTAGCTTTACTATGCTTTATAAATATCTTACCACAGATAGTAAGAAATACGTGTACTTTGCATTCTTTATAGCTTCTATGGCGGTACTCACCAAAGGACCTATAGGGGTGATTTTCCCTTTGCTGTTCTTTTTTGATGGGTGTTATTTTTTTTCAAGGCGTACAGAAAGCTTTTCAGTATACATTTTCTTTTCGGATTCCTGATGACCCTTGTGCCTATTGCAGGGTGGCTGTTTGCGATAGTCGCCATCGAGGGTTACGACTATATGGTTTATCTGATCAACACGCAGGTAGTAAAACGTGCGGTTAAAACATGGCATCACGCTGAGCCTTTTTTACTATTATACATATGCTCTTGTACTTGCATGGCTTCCCTGGGTATTTATATTTTTTTTACCTCTGGAAAGAGTATCAAAGACAAATGTATTCAGTTTTATAAATCTTCCAACGGGACAAAATACGTTATCTTCGCAATAGTCTCAGGTTTTCTGTTCTTATCTGTTCTCAGCGGCAAAATAGCCATTTACGCTTTGCCGATATTCTCTCCTATAGCAGTTCTAATTGCATATGTTTATGTAAATACCGAGAAAAGGGAAATATTCTGGCGGTCTGTCAGCATCTTCTTTTTTTATCCTTTCGGGTGTCCTGTTTTTTTATTAATAAGATGCCTGAGATGCCGGGGCATGCTGAATACAGTGCTCTTTGCGGTGTGGCAGCTTTGGCGGCAGGAGTTGCCGTTTGGTTATTGGCAGGCAGAGAGAAAAAACAGGCTGTTTTCGGCTTTGTTGTTGTCGTGACTCTATTTTTTCAATACACTTGGGCTGACACTTGTGCCGTCACTGGATATCATACTGAGTCCCAAAAAAAAGCAGGGGACTGTGATGATGCAGTATATCAATGACGGGTATAAACCTGTTGCGTATAAGGTTTATTCCGCTCTCTATACTTTCTATGCAGGCAGTGATGTTCATGAGACTAAGGACATGAAAGAGATAAAGAGCATAATGAACTCGGATGATAAGGTTGTCCTTGGACTCGCAGAGAAATACTGGAACAGGTGGGACGACAAACCCGGTCACCTGAAAGTTATAGATAAACAGTGGATATCAGGTAAGTATTATCTTCTGGTTATTAACAGATAAGGCTTTTTTCACTCTGAGCGGAACGAATGATTCCGTTCCACTCAAAATGCCTATTCTAATTAAAAAAAAGTTATATGCCTTCTCGCCGTGCTGGTTGACATCCGTCCCTTCAGTCTCTTCTTCAGGCGTGATACGAAGCCCAATGGTTACTTTTAGAAAATACGCTAAAATCAGCGTAATCACAAATGAATACAACCCACAGCCGAGAGCATCTATGAACTGTATCCATATCTGTTTTGTGTTTCCTGCGATAAGTCCTTTTGCTCCGACAGTGGCAAAAACTCCGGTTGCCAGAGCTCCGAATAAACCTCCAAGACCATGTATACCGAATACATCCAGAGAATCATCAAGCTTAAACTTGAATTTAAGTGTAATCCCCCCCCAGAAACATAACGCTCCTGCCAAACCGCCTATCACTATTGCCGCCCAAGGTTCTACAAAACCGGCAGCAGGGGTTATTCCGACAAGCCCCGATACTATTCCTGAGGCAATACCCAAGGCACTCGGTTTGTTTGTTTTGATTTCTATCAGCATCCACACAAATCCTCCTGAAGCCGCTGCTATCATTGTGTTGACAAATGCAAGAGCTGCCAGCTTATCTGCCGCCAGAGCAGAACCCGCATTGAAACCAAACCAGCCAAACCACAATATTCCTGCCCCTAAAACTGTGTATGTGACATTGTGAGGTAGTATCTTTGCTCTCATGAAGTCTTTTCTGTTACCAAGGACTATAGCTATTGCAAGTGCCGCCATCCCTGAAGAGAAATGAACGACTGTTCCGCCTGCAAAATCAAGTGCTCCCATATCTCCGAGCCATCCTCCTCCCCATACCCAGTAAGCGTTGGTGAGTATACTAAAAGTATCCAGATGGGCATGAATAGCACCCACGCAGTGAATTTCATCCTTTCAACGACAGCACCGCTTATGAGTGCCACAGTTATTATTGCAAACATCCCCTGAAACATAGCGAATACACTTAGAGGAATAGTTCCTGCCATGGCATCCATAAAGTCGCTGCCAAGCATAAAATATTTCATGCTGCCAAAAAAATTTAGAATCAGATTCACCAAAAGCAAGTGTGAACCCGAGAACTGCCCATGTTACCCCGACCACACAAAGGCAGAAAAACTATAAAGGAATGTTGACAGTGTATTTTTTTTCGCTCTGACCATCCCACTATAAAAGAGTGCCAGTCCTGGCAGCATCAGAAGTACCAGTGCCGAAGAAAGCATTATCCATGCCGTGTCTCCGGAACTGAGTTCATCGGCAAAGGCATTCGATGTGCAGGCCACGATAAAGAGTGCAATTAAAATATGTCTCATCTTTTTAACTCCTTGTTGATTATTTTGTGATAAGTCAAATGCAATCTGTGTGCCAAAAGCCTATATGCTGATTTCAAAGGGATTTGAAACTTTTTTGTTAATTAATGGTCAATAATAAGTCGGCAATCGGTTATTTATTGATCGAAATGGTCGGTTACGTTATATATTTGGATTAGATGTTGTTTTGTGCCGATATATATGGTAGTAATTTTTTGTCTGAAATACGTGTGGATTCGGTGGTTAATTTTGGAAAAAAAATATCTTACGTAATACCTGTTTTTGATGAAGAAGAGAACGTGATACCCCTTTATGAAGAGGTTACGAAGGTCTCTGCAAAGATAGGTGCTGATTACGAAATCATCCTTATAGACGATTGCAGCAGAGATAATAGTCTGCAGATTATAAAAGAACTGGCTGAAAAGGATAAAGCTGTTAAATATATAGCTTTTGAGAAGAATACAGGTCAGTCTGCCGCCTTATACAGCGGTTTCCAGAAAGCATCTGGTGACGTGATAATCACTATGGATGCCGACCTCCAGAATGATCCTGCTGATATACCTGATATGCTTAAATATTATGGCGAATTCGATATGGTTAACGGCTGGCGACACGAGCGGAAAGACACTCTTGCCAAAAGAATGGCTAGCAAGTTCGGAAACAAGATCAGAAATTCAGTAATCAACGAAGAGATACACGATACAGGCTGCTCTTTAAAGATCATGCGTGCAGTGATGCTTAAGCGTATAAAGATGTTTAAAGGTCTGCACAGGTTTTTTGCCTGCACTTATGCGTCTTGAAGGTGCGAAGGTGAAAGAGGTGAAGGTGAACCACAGAGCCCGTATACACGGTGTTTCAAAATATACAAACCTCAAACGTGCAAAAGAAGCTTTTTACGATCTCATCTGTGTACGCTGGATGCAGAAGAGACATTTAGATATTCGGATTCGAGAGACTAATGTCGATAGCTGAGATAGCTCTTATAGTCTTCGGTTTTGCCGGACAACTCCTGTTTTTTTATGCGTTTCATTATTCAGTGGCTGTTCACTGAAAAGTATAAAAAAGAGTGCTGTCCCTGTATCTTTCTGGTATTTCAGCCTTATAGGAAGCTTTATGCTTCTCACTTATGCGATTCTTATCAAAGACCCTATCTTTATTCTGGGTCAGTCCACCGGGGCTATTATTTATCTTCGTAATCTTTCCCTCGTTTATAAAGAGCGTGGGACGAGGGACAAGCATTTCAATCTTAAGATGGTGTTCGTTCTTTTGATATATTTCTCCCTTGTGGCTATTGCCGCCATTTACTATCCGGATATCCCGCGTAAAGCGAAAGTGTCATACACGGGGATGATATTTGCCATAGGTCTTGTTGCCCAGATAATGTTCTTTTTTACGTTTCCTTGTGCAATGGTTGTATTCCGAAAAGGTTAAAAGGAGTGCATTCCCTGTGGCATTCTGGTATTTTAGTATGGTTGGGAGTTTTCTTTTACTCATATATTCAGTTCTGGTGCACGACGCTGTATTTATCGCAGGTCAGTCTGTCGGACTGTTGATATATTTCAGAAACCTCTATTTTATCAGGTTGGAGAAAAAATCAGCAAATGTTTGACGGAAAAAAAACTCTATTATTTTTTTAGCAGTTTATTTTGTTTTTTTTCTGCTCATTCCGGCTTATTGGCTGCCACTGTTTGAGACTACGGATGCAAGATATGCAGAGATATCCCGTGAGATGCTTGCCAGCGGCAATTTCCTCGAACCTTACTATAACGGTATTAAGCACTTTCATAAACCACCTGCCCCTTATTGGTTCAATGCACTCGGTATGCAGATTTTCGGTGTCAACGGGTTTGGGGTCAGGTTCTTCGGCTCGGTTGCGGCTATACTGACACTGTATGTGACGAGAAAAAATAGCTTATCTGCTCAGCAATGATGATGAGATAGCCGACACATCCGTAATTGTCCTGAGTGCTTCCGTTCTGTTCCTTATAGTGAGCAGAGTCGTATCTACGGACATATATCTTGCCCTGCTGACAGTATTGACACTGTATCATATGTTTAAGCAGATTTATTCCGATAAGAGTATGATGAATGCGGTGTTGATCGGTGTGTATTTAGGTCTGGGATTTATGACAAAAGGACCTACTATCTTTGTTTTTTACGCTGATTCCGTTTCTTATTATCTCCATATTCGACAGACAGCATAAAAAAAAGTTTCTCTTTTACTCAGTTTTTTAGTATGTATTTTAGTTTTTTCTGGCTGTGGCACTCCCATGGTATGTTTACGTCGTGAATGTCAATGAAGGGTTGCTGAACTATTTTCTTAAAGATCAGACAGTTGAAAGGGTCGCCACTGATAAGTTTGCCAGATCGAAACCTTTCTATTTCTTTTTTTTGCAGTCTTCTTTCTGACTTTTATCCCGTGGGTGTTCTATTTTTTCAGAAATTATAAGTTTGTAGATAAGCTCAAGACGGGTAAAATCCTTTATTTGTATATAATAGTCCCATTCATTATATTCCAGATAGCTACCAGTAAATTAGGTACATATCTTCTGCCGTTTTACCCTGTTGCGGCTATAATTGTTGCCGTCAATACCGACATAAAGCTAGTGCAGAAAATCGCCGCTCTGTTTCTTGTTATTCTTGGGGTAGGTTTCTGTGCCGTTCCGTTCATGGTGGATTACGCCAAGCCCTATATGGTTTTTCTGATAATATTCGGTGTGATATACTCTGTACTTGCACTGTTTTTGATCTCTAGGGGGCTTTTGAGAGATAGTTTTGTGAAGTCTTTTTTCTATGATGCTTCTGCTGGCAACACTAGGAGTGTACTCATTTATCCCTTTCGTTGAGGCGAATGTTAAAGGCTACAGGATGATTTCTGAGGATATAAAGAGCTATAATGCCGATAAAAACCTGAATGTTCTTATTTACCGAACTTTTACTCCGTCCATCTCTTTTTTATCTGAATGACGTTAAACCGATCGCTTTTGACAGACATCGTGAGACACAATTTCAGCAGTACGATGAGTATAAGGATTTTCTCATTGAGACTGATGACGAGCTTAAAGCTTTTATATCAAACAATAAAGAGCTTATACTATACAGTCGTAACAATGGACATCTGGATTTTGAGAAAAAGACAGGCTATGTTTGTGAAGAAGTTTCACTGAGAGGCGGAAACAAACGGGTATCGCACTGTAAATCCCCTTAATCGGCTAACCATATCTTAAAGCATTTGTATATCAAATATATTTTCCCTTTACCTTGTTAAATATGAATTGACTTTTACCCCTCAAATTGCTAAATTTTTTAGAACGATTTGCGATCCAAAACGGAGATTTCACTATGATCTGGAATGAGCATTATGAAACCCTCCCCAGAGAATATCTGGAGGAGCTTCAACTAAGACGGTTAAGACAACTACTAAATAACGTATACGCACGAGTAGATTTCTACAGAGAGTCTATGGATAAAGCAGGTGTAAAACCTGATGATATCAAGTCCCTCTCTGATATGAGTAAGCTCCCGTTCACATATAAACAGGATATGCGTGACAGCTATCCATTCGGGCTTTTTGCCGTTCCTCAGGAGCAGGTGGTGCGTCTGCATGCATCCAGCGGAACAACAGGCAAGCCAACAGTCGTCGGCTACACTAGACGGGATATTGAGACATGGACCGAGCTTATGGCAAGGACATTCACAGCCGCAGGTGTTGCCGCAGGTGATATTCTCCAGAATGCTTACGGATACGGACTTTTTACAGGTGGACTCGGGGCACATTATGGTGCAGAGAAGATCGGTGCATCCGTTATCCCTATCTCTGGCGGAAACTCAAAGAAACAGCTTATGCTGATGAAAGATTTTGGCTCTACGGCATTTTCATGCACGCCAAGCTATGCTCTGTCGCTTTACGAATCAGCTCTGGACGAAGGTATCGATCCTAAAAAAAGACCTTAAACTGAAGGTGGGGATCTTCGGTGCTGAGCCGTGGACAAACGCCATGAGAGAAGACATAGAAGAGAAGTGGGGTATTGATGCTGTTGATATTTACGGACTTAGTGAAATAATAGGACCGGGTGTTGCCTTCGAGTGTGTCGAAGCGAAGAACGGTATGCATATCAATGAAGACCACTTTATTGTGGAGACCATAAACCTGAGACAGGGGAGGTTATCCCCAACGGTGAAGAGGGCGAGCTTGTTTTCACCACCATCACCAAAGAGGCTATCCCGCTTATCAGATACAGAACAAGGGACGTTACCAGCCTTATCACAGAGCCTGCATATGCGGGCGTTCTTTTGTCCGTATGAACAAAGTTATGGGCAGAAGCGACGATATGCTTATAATTAGAGGTGTGAACGTCTATCCGTCACAGGTTGAGGCTATACTTGTTCAAAGGGAAGAGCTTTCTCCTCACTATCTGCTTGTGGTCAACAGGGACGGCAATATGGACACCCTTGAGGTGCAGGTGGAGCTTGCCGAAGGGCAGTTCATGGATAGAATCCGCAGACTGCAGGATCTCAGCAAAGGTATAGAATCAGAGATAAAGGCAATGATAGGCGTAACCTGCAAGGTGCGTATCGTGGAGCATAAAACCATCGCCAGAAGCGAAGGTAAAGCGAAAAGAGTTCAGGATAACCGTAATTTATAGAGAGGTAGACTTATGAAATTGCAGCAAATATCTGTTTTCATCGAAAACCAGTCAGGACGTCTCCATGAGGTGACAAAGCTTCTCGGAGAAAATGGTATAAATATCAGAGCTTTATCTCTTGCGGATACTTCTGATTTCGGGATACTCAGGCTTATCGTGAGCAACCCTGACAAGGCTTACGACATCCTAAAGAGCAATGAATTCACAGTGGGCAGGACAGAGGTTCTGGCTGTGATAGTTAGCGACCAGCCAGGCGGTCTCGCTCAGATACTCGGTTGTCTGGAGGCTAACGATATAAATGTTGAATACATGTACGCCTTTGTGGACCATATGGAGGCAGGGCGCGCTATTATGATATTCAGATTTGACGACACTGCCATAGCAGCAGAAAAGCTTGGCAATGCCGGCTTCGGTTTTGTTAAACAGACAGATATCTCTGATTTATAAATAAGCTGACTGTCATTGCGAACTTGATGAGCCGACTTTCGGGTTTGTTTTATCATAGTAACCTTGGAAAACTGCCACATAAGGTAGAACCTTCCTCGCAGCGGCATGATAACAAGGATATATAAATAATGCAGTTTTTTGTATTCAGGGCTGACAAGCGGCAGCATATACGGGCTTGTGGCTCTTGGGTTTAATATCATCTATAACACCACAGGTATTATTAACTTTGCTCAGGGCGAGTTTGTTATGATAGGTGGTATGTTTATCTATATGCTCTTTGCCGTGATGGGGCTTCCTTTCCCCATAGCGTTTATCGGTGCTGTCGGCGGAGCATTCATCATAGGTGTCATATTCGAAAAGTTTTTTCATCAGGCTGACAAGGATAAAGAGCGAACTGAACCTTATCACGGTGACAATAGCGGCATCCATCATCTTCCGAGACCTTGCGATGCATTTCTGGGGGCGTGATTCCCTCCCTGTTAAGGAGTTTATCCCAGTATTCAATATTCAGCTCCCAGGCGGAGTGATGTCCAGTCAGTCAGTCCTTGTTATTGTTGTTTCGCTTTGTGTGGCGTTCGGACTTAATATGTTCCTCAAAAAAATCTAAATACGGCAAGGCTATGCGTGCCAGTTTTGACGACCCTATTGCTGCTGAAACCTGCGGTATCAAGGTCAGTAATATACGTGTGATGTCATTTGGTGTTGCGGCACTTCTCGGTGCTGTCGCAGGTGTGATCATAGCCCCTATAATGTTTGTTACTTATGACGACGGTATTATGACAGGGCTTAAAGGTTTCGCTGCTGCCGTGCTCGGTGGTATGGGGAATTTCGGTGCTGCTATTGCAGGCGGACTTCTCCTCGGGATACTGGAGTCTTTCTCTGCGAGTATCATCCCATCAGGTTTGAAGGATGCTGTCGCTTTTATAATTATACTGATAATACTTTTTTGTGAAGCCCGACGGGTTATTCGGCAAGAAGAAGGTGCATAGAGTATGAGAAGACTTAACCCTACACTTTTTTCTTGTATGTGCCGCGGCTGTCATAGGCATAGGTTTCGGAGTCGATAACGAATACTACATCGGTGTTGCAACCCTTATGATGATAAATGCCCTCAATGCAGCGGCGTTCAATATTCTGCTGGGATACACAGGTATTATCTCTATGGGGCAGGCGGCGTTCTTTGGTATAGGTGCATATATCGCCGCTATCTTATCTGTGAAATTCGGCGTACACCCTATGGTTACCGTGCTGGTCGCTCCAATAGTCGCATTTGCTATAGCATGGGTGATAGGCTACCCTGTCCTTAAACTGCACGGGCACTATCTCGCTATGGCTACACTCGGTTTCGGTATGATCATCTATATATTTATGAACGAGTTCGACTGGATAACAGGTGGTCCTTCAGGCTTTATGGGGATAGGTAATTTCAGCTTCTTCGGCATAGAGCTTATGACCGAGAAGGCTTATTACATCTTTATGAGCGGCTTTTTCCTGCTTTCCATATTTTTTGTACGAAGTATTCGATAAATCGTTCCTGCATTACAAATTAAAATTTATAAAAAAACTCTGAATCCGCCTGTAGAAGCTACGGCATAGATGTCACCAGAACAAAGCTGATGGTCTTCTCGTCGATAGCTGCGATAACTGCGGTCAACGGAGTATTCTATACATATTACACCCATTTCATCAGTCCCGTATCGTTCAGCTTTACATATTCCATAGGGCTTTTATGCATGGCTATCGTCGGTGGACTGGGCTATATCTCAGGCGGTATAGTCGGAGCTATAACTCTCGGTTTTATCCCTGAAGTGTTTGCCACTTTCGAGGATTTCGAGATGATAATTTACGGCGGATTATTGGCTGTAGTTGTTATGTTTTTTTTCCCAGGCGGGATAGCCGGAACTATAAAGAAATTGGTAAAGAAAAATGCTTAGTATAAATAATATAGGCGTGAGTTTCGGTGGTGTTCGTGCTCTGAATGAAGTGACATTCGAGACACCTGAAACAGGGATAACTGCACTGATAGGACCAAACGGTGCAGGGAAGACCACACTTTTCAACGCCATCACGGGTTTTGTCGTGCCTACTGACGGCAGTGTCAGTTTTGCAGGCAATGATATCACAGGCAATGCACCTGAGAAAGTGTTTATGCATGGGATATCCAGAACATTTCAGAACCTGAACATAATACCCGAGCTGACCCTGAGACAGAATATGTATCTAGGTTTATAGGGAAAGAGAAGCCTTCTGTTTTTTTTAAGACATTCTCAGGAATGAATAAACAATACTGGCGTGATTCGGAAGAACGTATCGATGAATGCATGGAGTTTGTGAATGTTACAGACTATGCAGAGATGACGCCAGACAGCATCCCTTATGGTGTTCTCAAGAATTTTGAACTGGCGAGAGCTATTTTGTCCAAGCCGAAGATGCTCCTCCTGGACGAACCTGCGGCCGGGCTGAACCTCACCGAAAAAAAAGAGAATCTGGCGGAGATGGTAAAGAAGATATATGACAAGGGTGTGAGCATCCTCATGGTGGAGCATGATATGCAGTTCATATCATCTCTGGCTGAGTATGTGGTCTGCCTGAACTTTGGCGAAGTGATTGGCACAGGGACATATAAAGAAGTGAGAGAGAATAAAGAGGTTCTGAAGGCTTATCTCGGAACTGACGAGTAGAGCTGCTCTTTTCTCTTATCTCTGCTTTAAGAAACTATTAAAAAATGCTCATTTACTATTGTAAACTGCACTTTTTTTTAATCATTTCTTGCCTTGATATAAGAGAAAATCACTAGCTCTATTGATGTAAACTAATAACTACTCATAAAAATGAGTAACTTGATAAACAGGAAAAAAAATATGCTGGAAGTAAAGTCTCTGCACGTATCCTATGGCGGTGTTCAGGCGTTGACAAACGTTTCCGTACACGTATCCAAAGGGGAGTTTGTATCTCTTATCGGGAGCAACGGAGCAGGGAAAACGACACTTTTAAATAGTATAATGAATATAGTCGGCAAACAGAAAGGGACTGCTGTTTTCGATGGAAGGGATGTCAGTAGAGTCGACACTTCAGACATTGTAACTAGCGGAATGGCTCTTGTCCCAGAGGGAGAAGGGTTTTCGCCAATATGTCAGTTCTGGAGAATCTTGAGATGGGCGGCTTTAAACGTCCTGCATCCGAGGTCAAAACCAAGCTGGAAGAGGTTGTTGAAATGTTCCCTGTCCTCGGTGAGCGTGGCGGTCAGATGGCCGGTATGCTTTCAGGCGGAGAACAGCAGATGCTTGCTATAGGTCGTGCCCTCATGAGCAATCCGAGGATACTGCTTATGGATGAACCTTCCATGGGGCTTGCACCCTTGGTTATTAAAGAGGTTTACGAAAAACTTAAAGTTCTGGCAGAGTCAGGACTCACTATATTGCTGGTGGAACAGAATGCCAGCATGGCACTTAAGTATGCCCAGAGGGGGTATGTTCTTGAAAACGGACGTATCATAATGCAAGGCAAGGCGAGTGAACTGCTTGGTGACAATGAGGTCAAAAGAGCATATCTCGGCAAGGAGTATAAGGAAAAATGGGAGAGATAGAAGTAAGATACTGGCAGGAAGATGAGGAGAGAATGCCTGTTGCCGAGCGTCAGGTTTTTTTTCAGCTTGAGCGTCTTCAGACAACGGTTAACAGAGCCTATAGAAAAGTAGATTTTTATAGGAAAACATTTGATCAGCTCGGTCTTAAGCCTGATGTGATAAGTGAGCTTTCTGATATATCAAAACTCCCTTTCACAAATAAATCCGACCTGAGAGAGAATTATCCTTACGGCATGTTTGCCGTACCGCTCAGGGATATCGTGCGTATTCACTCATCCAGCGGAACAACAGGGAAGCCTACCGTTGTGGGGTATACCAGAAATGACCTGGAAAACTGGAACAACCTAGTAGCAAGGGTTATGACAGCAGGTGGGGTGTCAAAGGACGATATCGTACATGTCTCTTTTACATACGGACTATTCACGGGTGGATTCGGACTGCATTACGGTGCAGAAACGCTTGGTGCATCTGTTATTCCTGTTTCAAGCGGAAACACTCAACGCCAGATAAATATTATGCAGGATTATAAATCCACAACACTCGTCTGCACACCTTCATATGCACTTCATATAGCAGAGACTATGGAAAAGATGGGGATAAACAGAAACGAGTTGTCGCTTAAATATGCACTCCTCGGCAGTGAGCCATGGGGTGATAAGATACGCATGGAAATACAGGACAGGCTGGGTGTTATAGCTACCGATAACTATGGACTATCTGAGCTGATGGGGCCTGGGATATCAGGTGAATGCATTTGTCAGGACGGTCTGCATATTAATGAAGATTTCTTTTACCCTGAGATTATAGACCCGCTCACTCTGAAACCTCTGCCTGAAGGGGAGTATGGCGAGCTTGTTCTAACCACGCTTAAGCGTGAGGCTATGCCTCTGCTCCGTTACCGCACAAGGGACGTCACGAGGATTTACAGGGACGAATGCCCATGCGGCAGGACACTTATAAAGATGGAGAAGCCTCAGGGGCGTACAGACGATATGCTTATTATCAACGGTGTAAATGTCTTCCCTTCACAGGTGGAAGAGGCTCTTTCAAAAGTGCAGGGTGTTTCACCGCATTATATGATATTTGTGCGTAAAAAAAGGTGCTCTTGATGCTATGGAGATCAAGGTCGAGGTTACGGAGAATATATTCTTCGACGAGATGAAGAAACAGCGTAAACTTGTGGACGATCTTACATCTCAGTTCCAGAAGATACTGCTGTTAAAACCGAAAATCACACTTGTCACTTCGCAGACATTAGACAGATTTGAAGGTAAGGCTAAAAGGGTTATTGATGAAAGAGGCCTCTGACCGGAAAGCACCGACTTTCGATAAGCCTGAGGAGAACCGCTCTGAAGATACCAAAGAGGTTCAGGCTAACAGGGTGTCGGATTTTTTTCTATGAACTGGGTATCCTGCAGGTGATGAAAAGATCCGGGCAGGATTATCTCGGCAGCGGTAGCCAGTCCATCGCCGATCACTCATTCCGAGTGGCTATGATGGGCTACACTTTAGCGAAGATGGCAAAGCTTGATGCCGATAAAGTTCTTAAAATGTGCATGTTTCATGACCTAGAAGAATCACGTACGGGTGATCTGAACTATCTGCAGCAGGCATATGTGGAATCCGATGATGATAAAGCATTGAAACATGTTATGGACGGTCTGCCCATAGAGCAGGACGTTCTGGATATTATAGAGGAGTTCCGGGCACAGGAGACGGAAGAGGCGAAGATAGCAAAGGATGCGGATGTTCTGGAGTTACTTTTTTTTCCTTAAAGAACAAAAGGATAAAGGGAATCAGCAGTCGGATAACTGGATAAGAGGGACTGTCCAACGCCTTAAAACAGATATTGCAAAAGAGATTTTCCAATATGCTAGCGAGAAAATGTATTACGAATGGTGGTACAATAGAAAAGATGAAAGCTGGAAAAGGGGCAATAAGAACTGGTAAAGGGGATTGGCCCAACCCTTTGGAAACAATCGGAATGTCTCTCAGGTTGATCTTCTTCAACGAAAAAGCTCTTATGGCTCTGATGCTTAACCGTAAGCATACGTTTAATATTTTCTTTATGTACGGCGTGAGCCTTGTTATCCCGTTCATTAACTTAAGCGGCGACGTACACCCGTCTAATTTCGGTCATATAGTCGAATCAGTTATATTAACATTTATCTTTATCTCCCTGTTGTTTCTATATCTACCCAAGAAGAAAGGGGTTTATATGGCTGTCACAAGGGTTATTCTCAGCTTTGAATCCATGTCTGTCTTTTTTTTACCTGTTACATTTGCTCTGGACGATGAAATGCTTAAGTATTTTCACCCTATGTTTCTCGCCTGGTATCTGAGCCTTGCGGTATTTGCCGTCAGCAAAATTAAGGGGTATGGGTATATTCTGTCAGGATTTGTTGTCTTTGCCGCCTTTCTGGTTACAATATTTTTTCCCTGCATTTTTTTGTTTAGTTTTGTAAAGTGGCTTGCTAATTATTTTTTTTATTAGCTTAGCTTTATCAAATCTTATATTATTAATTATTATTGAAATCGTTTTCTCAGGTGATGTTTTGAAAGATAATTATTCCGGCAGTATCAGAGAGATGCTGTCTATCGCCCTCCCTATGGTTGTCTCCAATGCCTGCGAGACAGTTATGGTTTTTTACTGACAGACTTTTCCTATCAAAGCTTGGAATGGAAGAGATGAGTGCCGCTATGGCTGGCGGTATCAGTGCGTTTTTTTATGATGACGTTCTTTCTAGGTCTCATGGGGTACGGTACTGCTATGGTCGGTCAGTTCCTCGGAAAGGGTGATATGAATAAATGTTCACTCGTTCTTGCACAGATGTTAATAGTTTCATTCATTGCTTATCCATTACTCTTAATTTCTAAACCTTTGGTGCATCTGTTATTTATGAAGGCAGGCGTTAGTGACAGTCAATTGGAACACCAGTTTATATATTTTGATATGCTTCTTTATGCATCTATTATAGGTTTTGCCAGAGTGGCATTAAGTAATTTCTTTTCAGGCATAGGCAGAACCCGTGTGGTCATGCTTGCGTCTTTTGTCGCCATGTTTGTCAATGTCATTGCCAGTTATGTGCTTATTTTCGGTAAGTTCGGCTTCACACCGCTTGGGGTTAAGGGAGCGGCTTACGGTTCGATAATAGGCAGCATCATTTCATTATTGATACTTCTGGGAGCATACTTCAGAAAATCAATAGTGGCTGAATATTTTGTTAAAGATTCTTTTAAGTTCGACAAGGTTATATTAAAGAATATGCTGCGTTATGGAACACCGTCAGGGATAGAATTCTTCATGGCACTATTTTCGTTTACTTTGATGATTTCTGCTTTCCATGCACACAACCCTGTAACAGCTGCAGGATCAACTATTATGTTTAATTGGGACCATGTGTCATTTGTGCCTCTTATCGGACTGGAGATAGGGGTCACAAGCCTTGTGGGGCGTTATGTCGGTGCAGGTAGACACGACATAGTAGAGAAAACTGTTTGGTCAGGGCTTAAGCTCGGCTGGGCTGTATCAATTTTTTTTGTGCTGGTGGCATTTTTTGTTCTTTCCGGGAGTATTGGTCGATGTTTTTAAGCCGGCGGAAGCCGGAACTATATTTGAACAGGCAAGACCACTTGCTGTTTTCATGATACGTTTAGCTTCGATATATATTCTCCTTCAGGCTGTTATGCTTGTATATATGGGGGCTTTAAGAGGGGCAGGAGATACTTTCTGGTCTATGGTTATTAATGTAACCTTCTTATGGGGAATATATTTTGTTCTTTATATCTTATTAAATGTCCTGCATACGAGTGCAGAGTCTGCTTGGCTGGCTGTTGTGCTTATCTTCTCTGCGTTACCTATAATCTTATATATGAGGTTCAGATCAGGTAAGTGGAAAACTCTTGATGTAGTCGGTTAATAAAAAAAAGCTCCCTCTTATGAAGGAGCTTTCGTTTTATTCGCTTGTTAGTCTGAGTATCGTATAGTTTAGTTCTCGAGAACATTCATCCCGAAGTCACGACCCCACTGGTAAGCATCTTCCAGCTCTTGCTGTGAAGGTGTCATTTTTACCTTAAAGGACGGAAGAGGGAGTTTCATACGCATACTCTTCATGATATCCTCTGATACTTTCACGCCTTCACCGCTCCATCCGAAAGAGCCAAAGCATCCGCCCAGTCTGTTTACAACATTAAGCACAACGAAGAATGAGAACAGATCAAGCACCGGATGAGGGGCTTTCGCGTTAAGAGTAGGTGTTCCTATGAGAACCCCGTGAGATATCTCTATAGAGTCTATCTGAGTCATGACGTCTGTTGTGGCAGCATCGAATACTTCCACCTTGACACCGACCTCTTCGATACCTCTTGTGATGGCATCTGCAAGCTTCTTAGTGTTGCCGTATGCTGTTGCATAGACAAGCGTTACCTGCTTGTTCACCATATTTTTTGTAGTATCTGGCCGCTGATTTCTCATAGAAATCCATATAATACTGGATATCTTCTGTGAGTATAGGTCCGTGCGACGGGCAGACCATATCTATTTCTATGTCTGCAATCTTTGTAAGAGCCTTATTAATGTGCTCTTTATAAGGACGCATAATCATAGAGTAGTAGAACTCGAACGCTTTTTTTTAGCCTCTTCTTTGTTCGGGATATCTTTGTTAAAGATGTATTCCCCTTTTGGGCAGTAATGGGCCCCAAGGAAATCGCAAGGGAAGAGAGTTTTTTTTCTTCCACAAGGTAAGTGAACATAGTGTCAGGCCAGTGCAGGAACGGAGTATGGAAGAACCTCAGAGTTTTACCTCCCAGTTCGATCACGTCCTCATCCCCTACAGCACGTCCGTTGAATTCACGGTTTACGATGTTTTCAACGAAAGTTTTAGCCGTTTTAGAGTAGATCACTTCCATATCGGGATTAATATCCAGAAGTGCAGGGAGTGCTCCTGAGTGGTCAGGCTCGTTGTGGTTCAGAATTATATAATCAATATCCTTGATAGGCATAACCTGCTCTACCTTTTGGATGTATTCATCTTTAAATGTTAGTTTGCACGCTTCTATGAGTGCACATTTCTCAGTCCCCTTCACAAGATAGCTGTTGTATGTAGTACCGTGTTCAGTAGGGATTACTATGTCGAAAATCTCAAGCTCAGGGTCTTTAACACCGACCCAGTAAATGTCATTTTTTTTATAAGGGTTGCATCCATTATGATATACTCCTCCGTCTCAAAAAAAAGCCACCCCGTAAGGTGGCTTAATTATTTAATCTTCGTATGGCTCAAAACCGTCTTTGCCTACGCCACATTCAGGGCATACCCAGTCATCTGAGATATCTGCAAATGCTGTACCCGGTTCAATACCACTATCAGGATCTCCGAGTTCAGGATCATAAATCCAGCCGCAAATTGTGCAAATGTACTTCATTTGTGCCTCCTTATTTTGATTTCAATAACAAGAGTATATTCATCTCTTTTTGCTAAGTCAAACTTTTTTAATGTCTTCGCCTTTAAAACCTGCTTTTTTTAGCAAACGGGTTTTAATGATAGCTGTAATCTCTTCAAAATTCTTTCCGGCAAGGTTGATTTGACCTCCGGCAGATTTCATATGGCCGCCGCCGGTTCCAAGCCCTTTTACAAGTGACATTGCAATCCTGCCGACCTGTAGTCTGGCGGATTTTGCCCTTAGTGAAAAATAGCCTGCATCTTCTATCCTGCCGATAACGAATGTCCATTTCACATCCCTCATACGCAGAAGAAAATCACTCGTTTCTGCAATGAGATCTGCATTACGAACATCACCCAGGTTACAGAAGATAATATCCTCCATAATCTCTGCACATTCAAGTGCTTTTTTGTAAGTTTTTTTTAAAGTAATACCTTGGGAGCTCGGGACTCTCTATTCTTGTAAGCTTTTTCAGTGATATACATGGGAAAATATATGACATCATCTCAAGGTCGTGGTTGTTGCTGGAACGTCCCGAACCGACTGTATCAGTTTTGATACCGTAATACAGTGCAGTTGCGGTATTTGTGTCAGGTACGATTTGCAGGTGCTTCATATATTCCACAATAATAGTGCTTGTACTGCCTGCTTTTGGTCTGACATCATGTAGTTTTATCTGGTTAGTGGAGGTTCTGTAGTTGTGGTGGTCTATGACAACGTTTGCCTTGCAGCCATCAGGAATGTAAACATTTCCTGCTCTCGGCTGGGTATCGACAACAATCAGATAATCGTACCTGGAGAAGTTAAGCTTAGTTGATGGATGCATATCAATCTGGCAAAGCTTTACCATCTCACGGTTTTCAGCTCTTCCTACCAGTCCGTGATATGCGATGGTACATCTCTTTTTTTAGTTTTTTTTACTTAATATAAACTTCATCCCTTGAGCAGCTGCCATAGTGTCAGGGTCAGGGTTGTTATGCGTAAGTATGAGACTTTACGTTTTGGTTTTATGTCTTCTAATATCTGATCTATCATGTGCAAAGGTTATTCTGGTTACTGTGTAAAATCAAGCAAAATATTGTCTGAGTCACCCTTGTTAGTGCTAAAACCATATTCCGGCTCAATGCTTTGCAGTTTTTTGATTAGTACATTTATATCCACGTAAGTCTGTATTTCTATGATGAGTGTTTTGCCTGCAAAATTCTTTATTTTATAAGAGTCTATGAACGATCTCGTTTTAAGCTCTTCCATTAGTTTTTTAGGGGTAGCAAAATTATCATAGTTTTCAGCATTTACTTCGAAGGTTTTCAATACTTTCTCCGCATTTGCCAAGTGAATAAAGTGCTTTCTCACATATCCCAGAGTTTTTTTTAGCAGTGCGTGATTCAGAGCTGTTGCCACACATTCTTCTTCATTTTGAGCAATTTCACTGCTTTTAGTCTTCAGGGTTTGAAACTCTTTGGTTTTGGAAAATGTTTTAGTGGTTAATATGACAGTACACTCTTCTTCGGCCGCAGGTTCTCTGACGATGGACATGTCAAAGAAATACTGCGAAGGGCTGTCTTTAAAGGCAATCACGCGTTGATGCTCAGAAGAGCTTTCCTGAAGATTAGCCTGAAATTCTGATTGATATTTTGAGTCAAATTTATAATCTGCGAGTGCAGTATTCACTTTTGCTTCGAGGGCTAAGTTATTCTTAGTTCCTGAAAGGTTGTAGACAGCAGTGTTGACAACATTCTTGACAAAATAAGTCAGATCATTCAGAGCCACATCATCAACATCAGCGAGTATAGTGTAGGTAACACTGTCATCTTTATATGATCTCTCAGCAATCTTGTAGCTTTTTTTTATAAACTTAAAAAAACTCAGTGGTCACGTCAGGAATATCTTTATCGGGCTGAGTTGATTTCAGCTTTCCAAAATAGTTTTTTGAGTGCTCTCAGCAGTGCTTTTTTTTCTCTGGCTTTATTATCTGCATCGGCTATGTTACCGTCTATTACGGGTTCAGTTACCGTACCTTGAATTACGTATGCAAAAGACGTTGTGGTCATTAACATTATTATTAAAATAGTGATTAGTTTACGGCTCATGAGTTATCCTCTTTATCATTATTAACATCCAGAGATGAAGAGTATTCACCTATACCTCGGAGGGTGAGGGTGAACATTATGGTATGCTCTGTTTTTTTCTTTCTCTGTTATATCAACGCTGACACCATTTGTATCCCTGATATAGCTCAGACCAAAAGTCCAGCAGTCTTTCTTATATGTAGCAGATATAATGTCTTTTTTTATCTACGAAATTTGCCCACTTAAGCTTCTCGTTCATCCCTGAGATGTCTCTGGTATAGCTTAAATCATATTTTTTCCCATAATACAAGATGCTGAAAGTAGCACTTGTGTTGTTGTCGACAGTTCCGTAGTCATCCTTGTCAAAAGTATAAGCTGCAGAAAGGTGAACAGGTGACAGTTTGAGCGTAATTTTTGTACTTAGAAAGTCTGCATCTTTATCATAGTGGTCATATTCATGCTTCGCATAGAATGACGCAGGGTTTGTGTTTATGTTCAATGTGCTTATAAGGTTTTCATATTTGTCAGTTTCCTGAAGCAGAGAATAGCCTTGTGAATTTTTTAAGATTTGCCGACCAATCTTTTCCGTCGAAGTAGTTAGAAAGGGTGTAAGCATACTCTTTTGTCCAATCGATATTGTCATAGCTTATATGATCCACCAGTCTCTTCTGGTTAACATTAGGGATTTGTTTGTATGTAAGTGTATTAAAGATAGAATGCTTGAAGCTTTTATAATTCTTATAAATTTCGTTCAATTTAAATGTATGGTACTGCATATATGTATCTCGGGAGATGGTATCTCCGTTGACTTTTAGTTTAGCAAAGCCGGATACTCTGTTTTCAGTGGGCATAACAGCTCCATCACTGAAATCATGCCACTGCGTATGATAAAGCTCAATAGATGGGGTGAAAGTACCTATATAAAGGTCTACAGGCTTATAAAACTTAAATGAAAGGTGTTCCCTTTGATACTCAAGGTCGGTATGGGATAGTTTATTATTGGAGTATCTGTAGTAATATCTTGTATACCTGACATCGTCATAGCCGATATAGTATTTAAAATATATTGGCAGAGATGTAATATTTTTTTTGTACGGATATGCTTGGTCTCGTGTATGTGTGTTCTTTTGAGTAATATCTTCCGACATTATACTCCATGGTATCCATATATCTGATGTCTATCGTAGAATAATCGCCGAAATAGCTGAGCGTCATATTTGTTTTGTAAGTGTCCGTGTCATTGTCATAGTCGGATAAAAGGTTAAATTTATTAAAATCGTTATAATATTCGTAATCAGAGACAGTATCTATCTGTGCTCTGAAAGAAAGTGAATCTGATAGATTTACGTTGGTTTTGTTGTAGATGAAGAATCGTCTTGGGTCTTTTTTCTATATGGTAGCTACCGTCTTTATTGGTAGGGTAGCGTTTTTTTGTCATTTGTGTACTCTAGGTATGTGTGTATGTCGCTGTTTTTTTTTCAGAGCCAGCCTGTGCTCAGCACTGTGCAGAGCAGGGGCGTTTGCGGCTATCAAAGAAGCGAAGGTTGCATCCTGATCAACATCTATATTCCAGAAGAATTTAGGCTGTATATATGCCCCAAGCTCACTGTTGTAACCTGCGTTGGGTACAAGAAAGCCTGTCTCCCTTTCGGTTTTGATTGGATAGATAAAATATGGTGTGTACAAAATAGGGACATCTTTAATTCTGGCTGTAGTGTGCATGAACTGAGGTATCCGCCGATAGAGATATTAGCCTCGGAAGCTTTGAAGGACCAGTCAGGTTTAGCCCCTTCACATGTGGAGAAGGTCGCATCATCCATTTGATAAGTATATTTACTGAGTTTATCGATTCGGGAGGCTGTGATCCAATGATATGGAGGCATAAAAGCCTTAGTCCCTATGAACTCGCCGGCTTCTTTTTTCCGTGTCGTATTTCATTTCGTCACATTCGAGGATATTCCCGTCCTCAGTGAGCTTCACATTCCCTAATGCATGAATAAAATTGCTGTCTTTATTATAGAATATTTCATCAGCCAGCAGAGTTTTTTCACCCTGAAAGACTCTAACATTCCCTTTTGCGTGATAAACAGATTGTTCAGGTGTGTCGACGGTATCCGCCTCAATGGTAACCTTCTCAGCAGAGAAAGCGGTTGAGGCAAGGATCAATAAGAGAAAAACAAGTCTTTTCACAATATACCTTTAGCAAGTATTTCCCTGACATGAGCACAGAGATAAAGCGAACCGCATACGAGTATATCAGTATTTTCGCTAAGTTCAACGGCTATCTTTAAGGCTTTTTTCGGGGTTTTTTCTCCTTTAGTATATCATGTGAAATAGTGTCTATGTCGATGCTTCGCGGATTATCGGGAATAGATGTAAGGACTATTGATGATGCGAAAGTTTCGATTATACTGAGTAGTTTATCAGTGTCCCTGTCGCTTGTGGACGAGAACAGAACCACTGGCTTTACTCCTGCGTATTTGTCTGCGAGCCTTTGCAGTGCATCCTCATTGTGAGCACCGTCCAGAACGAATCTGCCTATCTTTTCGTTTCTGCATGCAGGCAGTTTGATCGTATCAGGCATGTCCCCATACCCGAAATAATTACAGACGGCTTCCGCAAGCCTGAGATTATTGGAGAAAGGCGTGTTCAGTTCATAATATGACGTGTCGTTATACTCTGCACGCACTATGGTTTTATGGTGCAGCTTATAATCTAAATACTTGTTCATGTATTCAGTATTGTCCCCAATGAATACAAGAAGGTTATTTTTTTTATAATAGCCAGCTTTTCATCAGCGATTTTTTTTAATACATCACTACCGAGGAACTCTTCATGGTCTTTTGAGATGCTGGTTATGACAGGGAGTTTATTATCCAATATATTGGTAGAATCGAATCTTCCCCCCCCAGCCCTGTCTCTATAATTGCAAAGTCTGGTCGGTTGTCTTTATAGTACTTAAAGGCGATAAGTGTCAGCCCTTCGAAATAACTCAGTCTATGTTTGATTATCAAAGGTTTTAGCTGATTGAAATATTGATTGAAAACAGGTAGTTCAATATCCTTGGCAGATAATCTGATCCGCTCAGTTATACCGGAGATGTGTGGGGATGTGAAGCATGCTGTTTTAAAACCTCGGTGCTCTAGGATCTGTTCGATGAAGTATGCCGTGCTCCCTTTACCGTTAGTGCCTGCAATATGGATGATATTTTCAGCTATATTGTCGCCGACACCTGCTTCAAAAGCTGCGTCAGCCATACAGTCAAGGGTAAGGTCTAAGTTTTTTGAACTCACCTCTATTATGAAAAAAACGCTTCAAATTCGGAGGTTATTTTCAACCGAAGAATTCCAAAAGATTATATAAAGTTTTCTTCCACTCGCTTCTAGGCAGAACCATGTCGATCATGCCGTGCTCAAGCAGAAATTCTGCTCTCTGAAAGCCTTCAGGGAGAGTTTGACGGATAGTCTGCTCAATAACTCTGGGCCCTGCGAAACATATAAGTGCACCCGGCTCGGCAATATTTACATCGCCTAACATAGCGTAACTGGCTGTTACACCACCTGTTGTGGGGTCTGTGAGTATGGATATATGTGCAAGTCCTGCTTTACGCAGTTTCACAAGAGCTGCCGATGTTTTAGCCATCTGCATGAGGGACAAAATACTCTCCTGCATTCTTGCACCGCCTGAACAGCTTAGGGTGATGACATGCTGGTTGTTCTCGATAGCACTCTCTATGAGGCGTACTATCTTTTCTCCTACAACACTACCCATGCTTCCGCCGAGGAAGGCAAATTCGTAAGCTCCTATGTGAACAGGTTTGCCGTTTATGCGACCTATACCTGATATGAATGCGTCGTTTACCTTTGTTTTCTTGATGGCTGCTTTCACTCTGTCAGGGTATTTCTTGCTGTCTTTAAATTTAAGCGGATCAAGTGACCTGAGTGAAGCGTCAATCTCCTGAAAAGAACCTTTATCTACGATAATATTGATCTTTTCCATAGCGGATATGATGTTGTGCTTGCCGCATCTCGGGCAAGTGTTAAGGTGTTTTGTCACTTCTCTGTGATAGTTTACCTCGCCACAGTCAGTACATTTTACCCATAGGTTTTCATCTATTTCTTTTTTTTGTAATTACGCTTACTTTCTGTATCTTTTCGGTAAGGAAATCTCTAATGCCCATGTTAACTCCATATTCGTTTATAGGTATGACATATACCCATATAGGTTAGTTCAATTCTAAAACTGTTCATATATAATTGCAAGAATTTTCTAAATTATTTCCAGAGGTAAATAGGCGTTTTAGGAAGTTTGGACAAATGACGAAACGTACATGTGTTATCTGAGATTAGTTTTTTTTGAAGCATATCGTGAGCAGCAGAGCTGTGTGTGCCGCATCGTATAAAGCTCTGTGTCTGTATGTGTCAGGCAGAGGTATCTTCATGTCAAAATGGTGTATAAGGTTGCCGAGTGAATAGCTTTTTTTTAAACCTGCATGAGCCATTCTGGCGAGCTTTACGGTATCTATTATCTTGTCCAGTCTGCACTCTATTGATGCTTCCGCACTGTGGTGCTGAACAAAAGAACAGTCAAACCTTGCGTTATGTGCGGCGATAACCGTGTCTTTGGAAAATTGGAAAAAAAATTCAGGCAGAACCTCTTTGGCTTCCGGTTTATCGTGTACCATCTTTGTGCTTATCCCATGCACGGCATAGGCATTGTATGGGATATCGGTTTTTGGATTAATGAGTGTATTATAAGTGTCCTGAAGGTCGATGATGAGCCCCGGCTTCACCTTCACGGCACCTATCTCCAATAGCTTAGCCCCTTTGTCGGGGGACATACCTGTGGTCTCTGTATCAAAGACGGTGAATGTCAGCTCATCGAATCTGGTATCAAACATTTAACTGCTCAAAAAAGGCGTAAAAAAGTCATCAACACTCATCTGTTCGCCACGGATATTAGATGCAAGTCCTGCACGCTCCATAGCTTCCTCATGACCGACATAGGACTTGAGGTTATTATGCAATGTTTTACGTTTGAGCATAAATGATTTACGAACCAGATCAAGGAACTGTTTCTCCTTCTCTGGTGGTAATGCTCGTTCTTTCGGATAAAATTCAAGAACAGTTGAACGCACTTTCGTATTTGGCCAAAACTGACCGCCGGAGATATCTTTCAGTTTTTTTTATCTCAAAGAAGTACGATGTTATAACCGATAATGAAGAATACTCTTTTGTATTCATTTTTTGCATTTATCCTGTCTGCTACCTCTTTTTGAAACATGAAAGTCAGCTTTTCGATCTTGTCTATAAATTTTATACAATGCATGAGAATATCTACAGATATGTTGTACGGCAGATTTCCTGCAAATGCTATTTTGCCTTCAGGCAGCTGGTCTTCCGTTATCTTTAGAAAGTCAGAATGGATAAGGCTGAAGCCTTTGTATATAAACAGATATCTGGGGAGAAACTGTGCAAGGTCTTCATCTATCTCTATAGCCGTGACACTGACCCCTTTTTCCAGCATTGCATGTGTGAGTACGCCGCAGCCGGGACCTATTTCCACAACCTGCCTGCATTCAGCCGATGCAAGTGAATCAGCTATCATATCTATGAACTGCTGACTGGTGAGGAAGTGTTGTCCGAATTTCTTTTTTAGTATACCCGAACTCATTTTTATAAATATCAAGCAGATTTAGCATTTTTTCACCATTTCCACAGCCACGTCTACAGCCCTTACAAGGCTTGTATAGTCCGCAATGCCTCGACCTGCTATCTCAAAAGCTGTCCCGTGGTCAACAGAAGTTCTGATTATCGGCAGATTAAGGGTTACGTTTACGGCATTTCCGAACGCTTCCAGCTTCACAGGGATAAGCCCCTGATCGTGATACATCACGACTACAAAGTCATACTCCCCTCTAGACACCTTCGGGAAGAGTGAATCGGCAGGGAAAGGGCCTTCGACATCCATACCACCCGCCTGTGCTATCTCTATTACAGGCGATATGAGAGTAATCTCTTCATCGCCGAGTGCACCCTGATCTCCGGCATGTGGATTAAGTCCGCATACGGCTATTCTGGGTTTACGTTTACCGCAAAAGAACTGACCGGCTTCGTGTGCGTTTATAATGGCGTTCATGATACAGTTTTCGTCAAGTACATTAACGAGTTTTTTTCCATAGGCACATGGGTGGTTGCAAGCACCGTGCGGATATTTTTACCAACCATGAGCATGGAGAAATTTCTTGTTTTTTGTTTTCGCTCCGAGAAACTCGGTATGACCGGGATAGTTGTAACCTCCGGCTTTAATGGATGCCTTGTTAATAGGGCATGTTACAACGGCGTCTACTTCATTCTCCAGAGCCATATCGACAGCCTTGTCTACATAGAGCATAGAGGCTTTGCCGTATTCAGGTTTTATCCTGCCGTATTCTATGTCGAATACCATTTCTTCATCCGGCTCGACGATATCCATTTTCAGGTCAGGAAGCTTGATAATAGAGTCAATTGTATGATTGATCACATGTTTATGTGAGATGAAAACAGGTTCAAACTCTTCTGCCCCTGATAAGGACGCGGCATATTTACAAGCAACCTCCGGACCTATCCCTGCGGGGTCGCCAACTGATATTGCTATTTTGATTTTTTTCATAGCCATGAGAATATCCGATTGTTGGAACTGTTTCAAGTGTTAAAAAAACCGGTAGAAAAAAAAGTGACTCATATATTATATTAAGCATTTGAAATAGAAAAGAAATGACTGTAAGATACATAACCTATATCTGGTCGTACCAGATCAAATACTACCTCTGGAGTAGAAATGCCTCAGCTAACTAAGAATATCTTCGAAGAGCTTTCAGAAAGCATAAACGGTGACGTCTATACCGATACTGTCAGGCGATATCTTCATTCAACGGACGGTTCATATTTCCGTGTCGAACCTGCATGTGTCGTTTACCCTTCTGATGTTAACGATGTAGTTACCGCAGTGAAATTCGCCACCAGATACGGTCTTTCGGTACACAGCCGTGGAGCAGGGAGCGGACTTTGCGGTTCTGCCATAGGTAACGGAATAATACTTGATTTCGCAAAATACATGAATGGTCTTATCGAAATAGATCAGGATAACAAGACTTTTACATGCCTGCCCGGATACAGATTCGGCGAGCTGGATGTAGAGCTTAAAGGTAAGGGTTTGTTCTTCCCTCCTGATCCGTCCAGCGGTGAATATGCGACATTCGGCGGAATGTACGGAACTAATGCAAGCGGTGCCCACTCTGTCAAATACGGCAATGTGGCAGACTATATAGAAGATGCAGAATTTGTCACCACAGAGGGGAAGGTATACACTTTAAGCGGTCTCTCTGCTACTGAGATGGAGAGGCTTGATGAACCTTTCAAGAGGCTTATAAAGCTGTATTACGACAATGCAGACACAATAGATAGCGGCTACCCCAATATCAGATTTAACGTAAATGGATACAATCTTCAGGGGATGTTGAATGAGGGGAGACTCTCGTTAGGCAAACTTTTCGGCGGCTCAGAGGGGACTCTGGCTGTTATCACCAAGCTTAAATTCAGACTTTTAGACAAGCCGACAAACGACAGCCTTGTGGTCGCTTATTTCGATAATATAATCAACTCAGCCAAAGCTGTGCAGGCTATTCTGCCGCTTAAACCGGCAGGGATTGAAATAATGGATAAATCTCTCCTCAGTCTTGCCAAAGACTCAGATGAAAAGCTGAGAGAAGCTATCCCCGACGGATACGACAACGTATGTATGATCGAGTTTGACGGATACAGCGAAGAGGAGACTGCGGCACTTGCGAAGCAGGCGAGAGAAATTCTTGAGAGAGAGAAGCTTTCACCTGAGATGCATATGGCTGCCACTGAGGAAGAGAAGGCAAAATTTTGGGCTGTGCGTAAGGCAGCTGTGCCGATCCTTTATAAACTGAAAGGGAAGAAGAAAATTCTTGCTCTCATAGAAGATGCTGCCGTACCGACAGATAAACTCGTGGAATACTTTGAGGGGCTTTACGCCATCCTTGAAGCCAACGGAGCGGAGTTTGTTATCTACGGTCACATTGCAAAGGGTTTGTTGCACACAAGACCTATGCTGGATCTGAAAGACCCACACGATATAGAACTCCTGAAAAAAAACTGGACGATCAGGTTTTTGAGCTGGTTAATTCATTAGGCGGAGTCGTCAGCGGAGAGCACGGCGACGGCAGGCTCAGAAGCTGTTATATCAAAAAACAGTATGGCGACCTGTACGATGTCTTTCTACAGACTAAATCTATCCTCGACCCTGAAAGAAGACTGAACCCTGATATCAAAACTAACCATGATGAATATCAGATGATGAAATATCTCCGTTTCGGTAAAGATTACCGCAGTACGGACTTGGCTATAAAGCAGCTCGTATGGAAAGAGGGCTTTACGGATGAGGCTGAAAAGTGTCACGGATGTTCCAAGTGTACGACAGTGACAACAGCCACAAGGATGTGCCCTATATATAAGGCGACAAGAGATGAAATATCAGCTCCCAAGGCGAAGTCGAATATCCTCCGTGCCCTTATTAGCGGCGAGATAGACGATAAAGCTATATATGAGAAGGCCTTGCAGGAAGTTATAAATGAATGCGTTGCCTGTGGAAGCTGTCACATAGAATGCCCGTCTAATGTTAATATCCCGAAGCTCAGCATGGAGGCGAAAGCCAGTATGTTAGAAGATTTGGCGTAAAACTGGCAGACAGAGTTCCGACTGAGCTTGAGAATATGGGGCGTAAGCTCCGCAAAGTGACATGGACATTAGAACCTGTGATGAAGTTTAAAGCCGCCAGAAAAGTGATGGAGCTTGCCGCTGGGATTGCGGCAGAGCGTGAGTTTGTTCCGCTTGAAAAGGCATCGCTTTTTTGATAGGCTCAGCGGACATGTTTCGCCGAAGAGCGAAGGGCTCAAGGTATTGTTCTTTACAGGGTGCTATGCAGGCTATGTTCGTCCGAATATCGGCGAATCCGCAGTCAAGGTTCTTGAAGCGGCAGGTATCGAAGTTATCACCCCCGAACAGCACTGCTGTGGACTTCCTCATCTCTCCAAAGGGATGAAGGACGGAGCACAGAAGAAGATAGAGCAGAATCTTTCGAGCTGGGGAGCTCTTATAGATGAGGTTGATTACATCGTGACCACATGTACATCATGCGGACTCGCACTCTATAAAGAGTGGGCGTATGTAGTGAACGATGAAAGAGTACAGAAAGTAAAGGAGAAACTGATACACATAAGCACGCTTATCAATAACAATAGAGACAAACTGGAGCTGAAATCAGCAGGCGTTAAGCTGGCTTACCATAAATCTTGCCACTTCAAAGGGCTGCCTGATAACGACAGCTCTATCAACATGCTGAAAGGGATAGAAGGTGTTGAGCTGGAAGACCTTGCGAGTCATTGCTGTGGAATGGCGGGCAGCTGGGGGATGAAAGCCGAGAACTATGAGCTGTCCACCAAGATTGGCGACCCCATGACAAGCAAGCTGAATAACTCTGATGCGAGCATTGGGGTAACAGACTGCCCGACATGTACTATCCAGATGGTTCACATGTCTCCGAAAGAGATAAAACACCCCATTGAGGTGGTTGCCGAATGTTTAAAAAAAATAAAAGCTGTAGTTTTATCGACACTTTTAATTGTAACCGTGCTGTTCACCGTTTTTACCGAAGCATCGGCTCATGAAGATGATTATATCGTTGGGCTGAGTGCATTCCGTGACGGTCTCTACGATATAGCCAAGCCTTCACTGGAGGCTTATCTTGCAGGCGAGACAGAGAAGCGTAAGGCTGACTATTCGCACTATCTTTTATATCAGATACTGCTTAATAGGTCTGATTACGGCAAGTCGCTGGCACACCTTAAGGCTATTGACGGTGCTAAAGACAGACGTTTTGATATGAAACGCATGTCCAGAGATAAGATGCTTCTTCTGACTAAAACCGATTGTGCAGGAGCTACTGCCCATCTGTCGGAATCATCTGACGAAACCAGTTTGAATTATTATTTGGATTCCGAATGTAAGCCGACAGGCGAGAGTGCAGACCTTTTTATAAGCAAAGCTGCATCTGATAAGACAAAGCTTAAGATTGTTGCAAAGTTTTCTGATGATAAAGAACTGGTAACGAAAGTGTTTGACAGTTTGAAGCTTGAAGGGCTTACAGACGACAGCAAGAAGTATTTTGCTCTCTATTTCTACACTAACGGCGATATTGACAGGTTTAATAAGGTTCGTGCCGTCTATGAAGATGGCGATGTCGTCGGGCTTGAGCTCGATAGTCTATGGCAGGCAGGTGAAAAGGAAAAAATTTATATCTGCCTATGAGGACTACAGAAAGAAATATAAACTCGAAGGTGCTAATGCCTGTAGAGCTATAGATATTTATAAAAAGAGTGAGACTGATTTCGATTGCAATCTTATAAATGAATGCATGCAGAAGTATTCAGTTGATTTTGTAAAGCTGAAAGGTGCTTGTCTGGTCAAGCAGGGCGACAAAAAGAAGATCACACGGTTTATCGACTCATTGAAGCCTACTATATTCCCGGGGATGTGCGATTATGGAGAATACATCTTCCATAATGACTTATACACAGGGAAAGGGCACAATAAATTTTATCAGTGCAAAGATAAGTACAAAATTGCCGATATATTAATTAGTAAGGGTGAATATCAGTCTGTAGTGAATATATTCTTTAAAAAGACTAAAGATATGGACAGGTATTACACGGCTGTTTCGCTCAGAAAATTAGGTAAAGCGAAAGCCGCCGACGAGGTGGCAGAAAAGATAAAGGATGAGGCTCTTAGACTAAAATATAGCGGGGGCAAATAGTGAAGAAATATCTCGGTCTGATAACTCTTGTTGTGGTGATAGTTGTTGCAGTTTATTCATACGTAAACGATGAAAGCTACGATTATTATAACCGTGCAAAAGTCCTTTATGAAGAGGGTAAATACATAGAGGCTTACGAGCAGCTTGAGATAGGGCAGAGTATAAATCAGCTAAACAGAAAGATTATCAGCCTTAAGGGGAAACTCTACCCGATAGTTGAAGGGGCAAGGAACTACAAAGAGGCTAATGCTTTATACGAAGAGGCTATAAATCTTGCACTTAACGGTAAGACCGCTGCCGCCAAACTCGCAATGAGTAAAGCTTATGATCTTGCTTATAAGGTGAGCAGTTCCTCATTGGTTAAAGAAGAGGCGGATGAGCTGATAAGAAAGATTGCACGTGATGCCACACTTGTCTTGGACAGTGCTCCGGATATTCAGTATAAGAATGCTGTGAAGCACGAATCGGAAGGGAATCTTCTGAGGGCTTATGAGGCTTTAAACAATATAGATATCCAGAACGAAAAAAAATAAAGAGAAAGAAGAGTGAGTTAGCCTATAGACTCGGAGAAGAGCGGTATATGAAGTTCGCAGGGCAAGAGGTTGCAAACGACCATCTGGTGCGTGATGCACTCTATTGGTATTCGCAGGTGCAAGCTTTCGATGATAACTATATGAACGCTAACCAACGTATTAACGAACTCAGACTTTTGAAAACAAAATAAGGATTGATTGATGTCAGGTTATGATTTTACCGGGGCTAATGTTTTGATTATAGGCGACGTGATGCTGGACAGGTATCATTTCGGTTCGGTATCAAGGATTTCTCCTGAAGCTCCCGTTCCTGTTGTAAATGTAAAAAAAACAAGCCAGACCCTTGGCGGTGCAGGTAATGTTGCCAATAATATATCTCACTTACAGGCTGGTGCAGTTATCGTCGGCTCTTGCGGTCGGGATAATGACGCGAACTCTCTTAAGAATATGCTTGATGATCTGAATACAAGATATTCATTTGTAGAGACGGATAGCCCCACCACAAAGAAACTGAGGGTTATAGGCGATAAACAGCAGATAGTCAGAGTGGATTTCGAAGAGATAACCCGATGAAGGGGAAATTGGCTGAAAAAAAAGCTAAAAAAAAGATTATTCTACAAGAGATAGATAAGTGTAGTGCGGTAGTAATATCCGACTACGGCAAAGGGTTTTGCACATTTGAAGTGTGTGAAGAGGTTATACGTGTTGCCACAAATATGGGACTCCCTGTCATAGTCGACCCTAAGGGGAATGACTGGAGAAAGTATGCAGGGGCTACAACTATCACTCCTAACGTGAAAGAGCTCGCAGAAGCTGTGGGCAGACCCGTTAATAATATAGATGAAGAGGTGGTTCTCGCCGCTAGAGAAGTCATAGAGAGAACACGCATTGATTACCTTGTCGTGACCAGAAGCGAGAAGGGTATAAGTATAATATGGAAAGATGAACATATGCACATACCGACAGAGGCTAGAGAAGTCTTTGATGTTTCAGGTGCAGGTGACACGGTAGTGGCATCCCTCGCTTTATGTCTGGGGAACGGGTATGAAATATCTGAAGCTGTAAAAGTGGCAAACAAGGCGGCAGGTATTGTTGTTAGTAAGATTGGAACTGCCCCTGTTCTGCTTAGTGAACTGAACGGAAGCTTTAATAGTCACTCCAAAATACTTGAAATGCATCAGTTGAGAAGCTATCTTGCAAGGGCAAGGGATATGCGTCGGAAGGTGGTTTTTACAAACGGCTGTTTCGATATACTGCATAAAGGGCACGTGACATATATGCGTAAAGCGGCTTCTATGGGCGATCTGCTCATTTTGGGCCTGAACAGTGACGATTCCGTTAAACGCCTTAAAGGTGAAGGTCGTCCGCTGAATAACGAAATGGACAGGGCAGAGGTACTCGCAGCCCTTGAGTTTATAGATTTTATAGTTATATTTGATGAAGATACCCCATATGAACTGATTAAGGTTGTTCAGCCTGACGTATTGGTGAAAGGCGGGGATTATAATATTGAAGATGTGGTCGGCAGAGAGTTTGCGAAAAAGACAGTGCTGATCGATTTTGTGGACGGATATTCCACTACGAAGACAATAGAGAGCATGAAAGGAGATTCTAAATGATAGTAGTTACAGGCGGAGCCGGATTTATAGGCAGTAATATCGTAAAGGCTCTTAATGATAAAGGACGCACTGATATTCTCATAGTCGATAATCTCAAAAAAAAGTGAAAAAACATCTGAACATGAATAAGTTAGAATTTGTAGACTATCTCGATAAAGGTAGTTTTCTTGATATATTCGACGATATAGCAGAAGAGGTTGAGTTGGTATTTCATCAGGGAGCCTGTTCCGACACCATGGAATCAGACGGTAAATACATGATGGAAAACAACTATGATTTCTCATGTGCTCTGTTTAATAACTGTGTTCAGCAGGAGATAAGGTTTATATACGCCTCTTCCGCATCTGTTTACGGTAACGGGGACGATGGGTTTATCGAGAAGAGAGAATGTGAGTATCCTCTTAATGTATATGCATTTTCTAAGTTTATGTTTGACAATTACGTTCGTAAATTCCCGCATGTTGTTAAGTCTCAGGTTGTGGGGCTCAGATATTTCAATGTTTATGGACAGCAGGAGAACCACAAAGGGCGTATGGCATCGGTTATCCGCCATTTCTTTAATCAATACAAAGAGAATAAAGTGATCAAAGTCTTTGAAGGTAGCTCAGAATTCCTCAGAGATTTTATATATGTAGACGATGTTGTGAAGGTTAATATGCATTTTATGGAGAATTCATTTCTGAACGGCATATATAACTGTGGAACGGGCAAATGCAGAAGCTTCGGCGATATCGCTGACATATTTAAGAGCAGATATAGCGATGCAGTTATCGAAGAAGTACCTTTCCCTGAGTCACTGGTTGGTAAATATCAGAAATACACTCAGGCGGATGTTGAAAAGCTCCGCTCAGGCGGTTTTGAAGGGGATTTTATGTCTCTTGAGGACGGCGTAAATGCTTACCTCGACATACTGGAGAAAACAGACGGCTATATAAAATGAAACTGAATCGGCGTACAACAAAACTGCATAGATTTGCTGACAGGTATGCCGGTATTCCTCTTATATTTCTACCTTCTCTATAGGGTTAGGCGAGAAAAAAAACCAAATATTATAAATAGAATATGTGTGGTTAAAACCTCAGGCATAGGTGATACCGTACTTGTGAGTCCTGTTGTGAGGGATCTTCTTGATCATTATCCGGATGCTCATATAACCTTCGTTGCAGGTGATAAGAATTTTGAGGCTGCAAGGTTTTTTACACTCATCATACCAAGACAGGATGAGTTTTGAATTTGTTGACTTTAAGGATTTTAGTACAATATCGGCACTCAGGGATTTACATGAATTTGATCTTTTAATAGATTTCGGACAATGGCCGAGATTCGATGCCTTTGTCAGTATGATTATTAAGTGTAAATACCGCATAGGGTTTAAAAGAGCGAGGCAATACAGGCATTACAGCTATGATATGTCTGTTGAGCATAGGAGCGACAGGCACGAGCTGAATAATTTCAGGGCTCTTGCCGAAAGTCTCGGAGTCCCTTGTCTGCATAGTCCGCTTGTGGATAATTTTACCGATAACTGGCCAGGCAGTTTTGAAGAATCGATATGTGTTCATATATGTGCATCAGGTCAGACTGCGGAATACCGTATGTGGCCTGCAGAAAAAATGGACAGAGCTATGTATGCTTATAGAAGGGCTCGGGTATAATGTCGTCCTGACCGGGACGAGTGCTGAGATGGAATACCTTGAAGCCGTCGCAGGATATGCAGGGATTGACAGGGATCATATATTGCTGGATATGCCTTTTGATTATCTTGCAAGAATATTCAGAGACTGCAGAGCTGTCATATCTGTGGATACAGGGATTGCACATTTTGCAGCAGCCTGTGGAGCTGAGTTAATAGAGATTTTAGGACCTACAAACCCTGAGAGATGGGGAGCACTCGGAGAGAGAGTCACTTATGTGCTGCCTGACAGGGTTGACTGTATGCTTGATCTCGGCTTTGAGAGGCATGCAGATAAGGAAGCGATAAAGAGAGTGACCGTCAAACAGGTTATTAAAAAAAATATAGAGTAATCAGCTGGAGTGTCTTTTGAGGAAATATTTTATTTATACCATGGGATGTCAGATGAATGAGTATGACTCCCTGCGAATCGCATCTATCTTTGAAAAAACTGGGTTTCACCGAAGCGGAAACCATGGAAGAGGGTGATTATCTTATCCTGAATACATGCAGTGTTCGTGAAAAAACCACAGCACAAAGCTGAGTCAGCCATGGGGCGATTCCGTAAGATAAAAATGAAACGTCCTGATGTGAAGATAGGTTTTTGCGGTTGTGTAGCACAGCAAGAGGGTGAGAAAATCCTTAAATCCTATAAATATATAGATTTTGTGATGGGAACAGACGGGCTTTTCAGGCTCGAAGACGTGATAGCAGGTGTTGATGCAGGGGAACGCCTCTGCGACAGGGATGTGAATGAAGGTGAACTGGCTATAGATCTCTTCAAAAGAAGGGTTACAGCAGCTTCGAGTGTTACCATTATGAAGGGCTGTGATAATTTCTGCAGTTACTGCATAGTGCCATATGTGCGAGGCAGAGAAAAAAGCAGAAGCGAAGTCGAGATTATAGAAGAGGTTAAGTACCTTGTCGACAACGGGGCAAAGGAGATAACTCTTCTGGGACAGAATGTCAATTCATACGGTACGGCTATGACGGACGCTCTTTCGTTTCCTGAGCTTTTGAACAAGGTCAGCGAGGTGAAAGGAGTGAAGCGTGTCAGGTTTGTAACTTCGCATCCGAAAGATTTTTTCCGATGAGCTTATAGCTGTTATGAGAGATAACGAAAAGATATGTGAAAGCCTCCATTTGCCTTTGCAGGCGGGCGGTAATGACGTTCTCAAACGGATGAACAGAAAATATACCTATGAACACTATCTGGAAAGGGTTAGCAAAGCGAAAGAGATGATTCCCGACCTTGCTCTCTCTTCTGATTTTATCGTTGGATTCCCGGGCGAGAGTGATGCAGATTTTCAGGCGACGATGAACGCAATCGAAAGTATAAAATATGACATGATCTATGCATTTAATTACTCTGTCAGACCCGGCACTAAGGCGGAGACTTTTGAAGATGATGTGCGCCTGATGTGAAAAAAAATGCGTCTTGCCAGTCTGCTTGATAAGCAGAAGAAAATTTTAGTCGAGATAGGTGCAGGATATAAGGATAAGGTTGTAGAGGTTATGGTTGAGGGCTCTGCAAAGAAGCATGATAATCAATATACCGGCCGCAACAGACAAAATAAGGTGGTAAATTTTATCAGCGATACTATATTATCATCTGGTGACTTTGTTAATGTTAAGATAACAGAGCCGATGGCAAACAGTCTTTTTGGTACTAAAGTTTAGAGGTAGAGTATGTATCAGGTTAAAGTTTCAGGTGTGATCAGAGAGCCGCTTACTTCGCGTTATATAATGATGCTGGATGCAGAGAATGGAACGGATGGCGGTATCGTTATACCTGTTGGGAAGTTCGAAGCAGAGAATATACACTCAAGAAGATGCACAGGTAATGACTGTAAAAAAATCACCCTACGATATACTAACACCTATACTGGACAGCCTTGATACGGTAAAATTTGATAAGCTTGTTATAGATGATTGCGACTGTGGTATATTCACGGCTAAATTGTATTTCAGCTCCAACGGAAAAGAAACTATTATCGACTGCCGCCCGTCAGACGGTGTTGTTTTGGCATTGGACAGGTCTATCCCTATTTATGTTGCAAAGGTTCTGACCTGCCCTGAATAGACTGCTGTTATTCCGCACAGCTGGTCAGGTCGTATGGTACGGTTTTAAAAGTACCCAGTGAATTCGTTATAGGGAGTCCTTTCGCCATCCATGCATGTATCCCGCCTTTCAGGTTATAAACGTTAGTAAACCCCAGCTCCTGCAGAGATTTTGCAGCGAGCAGTCCTCTTGAACCTTTTTTACAATATATGACAATCAGTTGATCGGTGTTCATAGCACCCTTTGCTGCAATAATATCAACGATCCCTCTCGGCGTGTTCATAGAATTCTCGTACTCTATCTTTCCTGCGATAACCTCATCATTTTCACGAACGTCGAGCAGCAGAAAGTTTTTTTTCATCTACTATCCAGTTCATAAGGTCTCTTGGGTTCATCTGACTGACTGTTTTTTTCAGCTTCTTTTATCTTTGCGTCGAATATATCCGCAGGTGATTTTTTCGGCATAAGCTGTGATGTTTACGAAGACGGCAAGCAGTATAATGAAACTTAGTTTTCCGATTCTCATATTTCACCTCACAGAATAAACAATAAGACTAATCGGTTTTTTTTTAAAGGTTACTTAATGTAAAAAAAATATTAATTGGAAAAAATGGCAGTATGCCCAGCCATTTAACAGCAATGCCAAAATACCTGCATTAAATAAAAAAAATCCCCAATACTGATAAGGTATCGGGGATTAATAGCTTTAAGTGAAACCTGATTTATTTTATTTCATATAAATAGTTTCCGTCTGCATCCTGAGTGATTTCCACACTGCCAACAGATATAGGACTGTCGTTGCCGGCTGATCCGACTGAGCTGGTCAATGCTTGAGTTCTATTAACCGTCCTGCCGTCAGCAGTAGATATTTGTATCCTTGCAGTCTCTGCACCACTTCCTGAGTAGTAGTTAACCCCTATGTTGAATGTACCTATCGTTACCTTGTCGCATGGTACGAAATAGTGCTCAGGTCCGTAACTGTTTATGTCGTCCTTGTCTAAAGTTCCGTATGTTCCAGTCATTTTTTGGTAATAGACGTGTGTACCGTTCGGCTCTGTAACATGCAGATCGACATCAGGTTCTGCTCCCCACTCAAGTGTCACTTTCAATGCACCGTCTGTCAGTTCCGATGCAGGGAATGTCAGATTCTCTATCAGGTTATTGAAAGCGGTGTTTATCAGCCCGTGACTTGTCAGATTGCTGTCCATATATGATTCAATGAAGCTATGATTAAACTTGTCTCTGAAATCATTGAATATCCCCGGGTCATTGTCTACGTTGCTTGGCAGAACAAATTGAACTTCACGCAGTCCGCCAATTACAAAATCGTCCTCTGCGGTGAAATATACATTGTCGCCTATCACTCTGTCAGCAGGTGATGCAACACCTATTATGCCTATATTGCCGGAGAACTCTGGGTTATCACTTAGAACAGCATCCACTGCCTGATTCGCAAATAAGTTCCCCTGAGAGTGGGCAAATATTATAACCCGCTTTCCTTCCATAAGGTCACTGCGGTACTTCTGAGAATGGCTGTCCGTTATAATCTGCTGAAACATTCTCTGTTTAAGAACTCCCACATAAGCATCCCTGAGTGTTTCACCAAACGGGGTGTCAAATTCGGCTTTATTATACGCTTTTATCATAGCCAGATATTCTTGAGGAGTGTGTTCCGCTAATTCAATATTCTCATTTACCTTCTGAATAAACACCTCCAGAAGGTCACTAGCAACACCCTGACTTACGTTATAAGCCAAAACATAGTTAAATGTCTGGTCAGGATAGGCAAGCTTTAGTGCTCTGTTATAGCTGCCCCTTATGAGGTTCAGGCTTGTTCTTGCGTCCGCAAGAGAGTTGTCCACACCATTGCCGTAGTATATATTTGTCACCTTACCTCCGGCACATCCGGAGCTTGCAGCCAGTGCTATAGCTTGCAGTGAGAGAGTGAGTGTTAAGGTAAGGAGTATTTTAATTATTGTTTTCATTATAATCTCCTTATTCACATGCATTTGACAGGTCGTCTTCTGTTACGGCGAAGAACTGACCTGATGCACTTTCATTAAATTCGTTATAAGCCTGAGATCTTGCAGTTGTATCAACCATCTGCATCTCGATAAATGCTAAATCTGCACGTGGATCTGACGATTTTGCCGATAAGCAGTCAACAGCTTTAATCATTTCGCTCATTGCGGCAGATGTGTCTTCGGTATTGGATGTGTCTATACCTTCGAATGCCGCCTGGATAGATTTAGCAACCTGCTTAAGTGCATCTTTTTTTTTCGATGTCATTTGGGTATTTTTTCTGCAATAGCTCTTTCTACTTCATCCCGAACGTTATTGTTGTTCGTGTCCACACCTAAGAGGGTAATGTCTGCATTTGCTCCCGGGTCTGGCGGCAGACTACTGTCACCACCGACCGCACCTGAGTCTTCAGGGATTGTATCAGTAATGCTTTCACTCACTGCCTCAACAGGGTTGCCTCCGCCGCCGCCGCAGGCTGTTATGGCGAAGACGCAAGCGATAAGCATTACGCTTAATAACTTATTCATGGTTACCTCCACTTGTATTTATCTAATTAATTATAATTTTATCACATTATTGATTAAAATTTAACCTTTTTTACTCTTTACATGATTTACCTATTTCCTATTGATTTTGTAGTACAATAGCTAATATATTCAGACTTAACGTGTTTAGTGGAGTTTTATTATGAAAAAAAGTAACGGTGGAAGAGGCTGTCGGTCAGGTTCTTGCTTACGACATCACAGAGGTGAATCGTGAGAAGGGGACCAAAGGGAGAGCATACAAGCGTGGACATATCATACAGGAATCTGAGCTTGAGCATCTCAGGAGCTTAGGACGCAGGACAGTTTTTATTGAGGACGGCAACGACAGCGGAGTACACGAGGATGATGCCGCAAGAATCACAGCACCCCTTGCAGCGGGTGAAAACATCACATATGACAAAGAACCGTCAGAGGGCAAGATTAGTTTTTTTTGCAGAGATAGACGGTCTTTTCAAAATAGATGAAGATAGATTGTTTGAGCTGAATATGCTTGGAACAACCTCACTCCCAAGTATCCATAACAATATGGGCGTAGAGAAGGGGAAGCAGGTCGCCGCATTCAGGATAATACCTCTTGTTTGCGAGAATGAAACCATGGACAAGCTGAAGGCTATATTAAGTAAACCGCTTTTCAGTGTTAAGCCTTATCGTGCGAAGACGGCATCGCTTCTTATCACAGGTACAGAGGTATATGAAGGGAAGATCAAAGACGGTTTCAAGCCTGTTATAGAAGCCAAACTGAAAAAAAATACGGGCTTGAGCTTGTAGATTACCGCATAGTCCCCGACGAGATGAATATCGTTGTTAATTCTGTAAGGGAGCTCGCTTCTAAATCCGATCTGGTCATAACCACAGGCGGTACATCAGTTGACCCTGACGATATAACTGCTCAGGCTATGGCTAATGCAGGTGTGGTCTATGAGATGAAAGGAACTCCTATCCAGCCTGGGAACAATATGACGGTGGGCTATCTGAACGATGTGCCTGTTTGTGCTGTACCTGCGGCGGCACTTCATTTTACTGCAACCTCACTCGATATCCTTTTCCCGAGGATGCTGGCAGGCGAAAAGATCACAAAAGAGGACTTGGCAAAACTTGCACACGGCGGTTTATGCCATTTTTGCAAAAAAAATGCGTATATCCGATATGTCCTTTCGGAAGGGGCTGAGCAAATGATAGTAGACAGACATGAGGCTAAAGAGATATTAAAATCTGCACTCTCTACGGCAGGAACAGAAATTATCTCAGTGAGAGAGAGTTTTGGAAGGGTACTGGCGGAAGACATTTTGACAGTGAGGGATTACCCCGACACCAGAAAATCTGCGGTGGACGGTTATGCTCATATGGTGGGGAGTGATAAGTATATCCTCAAAGGTGAAACTGGAGCAGGACGGAAAGGGCCTGAGTCTATATCATCAGGTGAGACTGTTTTTTGTAATGACAGGTGCATCTGTCCCTGACGGAACTATGGCTGTGGCAAGAGTTGAGGATTGTGAAGATAATGACGGTGTCGTCACTCTGCCTGTCATGACTGATGGGGAGAATGTCAATAATATAGGTGAAGAGTGTTTCAAAGGGGCATTAGCGTGAAGAAAGGGAGTGTTATCTCCGACAGTGTTTACCCTGTGCTCTTTTATCTGGGCAGGCGTGAGGTTGAGGTTTATAAAAGACCTAAAATCGGAGTCTTTGTCACGGGAGACGAGATATTAGAGGTTGAAGACGACTTCCAAAAGGGGCTGGTATTCAATACCAACAGATATATTCTTGAGTCATTTTTTAATAGATTCGGTTTCGATTATGAATATTACGGTCATGTGAAAGACAGCAGAGAAGAGGTCGCCGCAGCTTTTGAAGAGATGTCGGAGAAGTACGACATAATAATCTCTTCAGGCGGGATATCCATGGGTAAATACGATTTTGTTAAGGATGTTTTTCGTAATTTCGACTATGAGATACTTTTTGAAAGGACAAGGATCAAACCTGGGAGTCCGCTTATGCTCGCAAAGAGGAGCGGCTGTACTTTCATAGGTATGCCCGGGTATCCGGCAGCATTTACGACCAACCTCATGTTTCATGTTTTGCCTGCACTCAGAAGAGCTTACGGTCAGGCGGATAACGAGTTTAAGGTTGTTGATGCGGTGCTTAAGACTGATACCAGAGCCAAAGAGGGGCGTTTCGAGCTCAACAGAGCTATTGTTGAGGTTGAGGATGGTCAAATATATGTATCCGATGCAGGGACGCAAAAAAACATCACACTACAATAGTTTCGCCTTTGTTAACGGACTTTTACTCTTGGATGAAAATACGGGTTCTCTTGCTAAGGGTGATGTAGCAAAGGTTCTATTAATAAGCATATAAGTTAAAACTACGTATAATTTTAGTCTTATTTTGCTTGTAATTAACGAGCTGTTTCGGTAATATTGCACGGTATTACGAATCAAAATACAGAGGTGAATACATTATGAGTATGGGACTCGCTTATTCAAAAAACTTTCTTGGGGAGGCTCCTAAGTGGTATAAACTTACCATTCTCGCTTTCCTGGTGATTAACCCGATCCTGCTTTTTTTTGTCGTAGGACCATTTGTTACAGGCTGGGTTATCATTCTCGAATTCATTTTTTACACTGGCTATGGCACTTAAGTGTTATCCACTCCCTCCGGCAGGTTTGCTTGCTATTGAGAGTGTTGTCATAGGTCTTACATCACCGCATACCGTCTACCATGAAACAGTAGCTAATTTCCCGGTAATTATGCTTCTTATGTTTATGGTTGCAGGTATATATTTTATGCAGGAAGGTCTGCTTTTCCTTTTTTACTAAAATTCTTGTCGGAGTGAAGTCCAAGGTTCTTCTTTCGCTCCTTTTCTGTTTTTTAGGTGCTTTTCTCTCTGCATTCCTTGATGCACTTACTGTTACGGCGGTTATCATCGCTGTTGCTTACGGTTTTTTACGGTATTTTTTCATAAGTATACCTCTACTCACTCTGTGGAGGAATATAACATCGGTAATGATGAAGGTGTTAATTACAGCTTCAGGGAAGACCTTGAGAAATTCAGAGCTTTCCTCAGAAACCTGATGATGCATGGTGCTGTCGGTACTGCTCTCGGCGGTGCTACAACTCTTGTCGGAGAGCCGCAGAACCTTATCATCGGAGAGAAGCTCAAGTGGCATTTTGTCGAGTTTTTTTCTTCACAGTGCTCCTGTCTCCATCCCTGTACTTATAGTAGGTCTTATCACATGTGTACTTCTTGAGAAGTTTAAGATCATGGGCTACGGGGCTGAGCTTCCTGTGAATGTTCGCAGGGTACTTGAAGATAAAGTTAACGAAGATATAGCAAAGATGGATTCACAGGGTAAAGCCAGACTTGTTGTTCAGGGTATTATAGGCATTTTACTCATCATATCTCTGGCACTTCATGTTGCTGAGGTCGGTGTTATCGGTCTTATGATTATCGTCCTGCTTACTGCCTTTAACGGTGTGATCAGCGAACATCAGATAGGTCACGCTTTCGAAGAGGCACTCCCGTTTACAGCCTTGCTGGTTGTATTCTTCGCAATTGTTGCCGTTATACACGATCAGCACTTGTTTAATCCGGTTATCAACTATGTTCTCAGTATGCAGGGGCAGGCACAGCTTGTAGCTTACTATATAGCGAACGGTGTCCTTTCCGCTATTTCTGATAACGTTTTCGTGGCGACGGTTTATATCAATGAAACTGCCACACACTTCAAAGAGATTCTCCCTTTACTGGGGCATACTGCTGAGGTTCAGCCGACTCCTGAGCAGGCCGCACTTATTACTCAGTACGGAAAACTTGCAGTTGCTATCAACATGGGAACAAACATCCCGTCCGTTGCAACACCTAACGGTCAGGCGGCTTTCCTTTTCCTTCTGACTTCGGCACTTGCACCGCTGATCAGACTCTCTTATATGGAGATGGTTAAGCTTGCATTCCCTTATACAATTACGATGAGTATTGCAGGATTTTTTAGGAGTCCTTTACTTACTGTAATAAAAAAGATTTTTCATATCCATAAAGGCTCTGTTAACAGCAGAGCCTTTTTTTTGTTTATTTTCGTCGATAGTTATTTTACACTATATGATAAACAATTTTATGATATTATTGATTAATAACATTGGTGGTGTATGAAAGAAGATATTATTTCTGAAATACGAATATTTTATGTTGAAGATGAACCTGCAATCAGAGAAGGCTTTGTCCGTTTCCTTCGCAGACGTACGGATAATCTATTTGTTTTCAGCAACGGTAAAGAAGCCTTGGATGCTTTTGAAGAGCATAAGCCCGACCTCATTATAACAGACATAAGGATGCCCGTAATGGACGGGCTGGAGATGTCCGACAAGATCAAAAAAGATCAATCCGCATGTTCCTATCATAGTAACAACAGGGCACAATGATGAAGAGCTTTTCTTGAAGTCCATTGACATCGGAATAGATAAATATATCAAGAAACCTGTGGATTTTTCATATCTTATAGATGTGGTTAAAAAAAAGATATCCTCGTCGATCATCCACGAAAAGCAGATGGAGAATCATAATAATTTCCTCCGTGAAGTTCTAGACCTGAACCCTAATTTCGTAATAACGACCGACGGAAAAAAAATGTACTTATCTTAATGAGTCGTTTAAGGAATTCTTAGGCTGTTCAAGTGTTGAGGACTATATCGAAAAAATATAAAAAAAATATAAACTCGGTTCTGGTTCAGAAAAGGGATATGTTCTATACAGGTAAGAGTGTCAGAGACTGGATATTAGAGGTTGAGAGAGAGCAGATACGAAACAGGATGGTTATTCTGAAAGCTCTTGGTTCTGATGAAGAAACAAATTGTCTGATGAATATAAAAGCCGTTCCTGAAAAGGATGAGTGGCTGTTGTCCTTTGCAGACGTGACTTCTCTGGAGAGAGAGAAACAGCTTTACAGGATGCTTTCGCAGCAGGACCCACTCACTAAAATCCATAACCGTAAGAAATTCTTTGACGACGTTGAAAAAAGAACTTGATAGGGTGTCCAGATACGGTCAGGATGTTGCTATATTAATTATGGATATAGATTTCTTTAAGGACGTAAACGACAGATACGGTCATCAGGTTGGTGATAAGATACTTATAGAGCTTACAGAGCTGGTTACGAAGAATATAAGAAAATCCGATGTGTTCGCCAGATACGGCGGCGAAGAATTTGTCCTGATGATGCCGGGGACAGACCTTGAAGGTGCTCGTGAGAAGGCAGAGAACATCAGAGAGATTATAGCGTCAAACCAGTTTACTAAATGCAAGCAGATCACTTGCAGCTTCGGGGTTGCAAGCCATAAATCCGGTGATAATGTCGATAGCTTTGTTCAGAAGGCTGACATTGCACTGTATTATTCTAAAGAATCGGGCAGAAACAGAGTTTCGGTTTTTTCAGGAAGGGTCTATTCAGTGCTCCAGCTGATTCTGCAGGCAGTTATTTATTGATAAATGCCACCTATTGTGCTAGTTTTTCAACTACTTCTGAAATAGACAGTTTCAGCAAATGGAGATATTAAAACTGTGGATAATCTTTTCAAAAGAGACTTTCTCGAATTAGGAATCAAAGCGGATGAAATCAGACAACAGAAATGGGGTAAAAAAAACCTTCTTTGTCAGAAATCTTCATCTTAATTATACAAATATTTGCGTTAGTAAATGCAGGTTCTGTGCCTTCGCAAAAGACGAAGGGGACGACGGAGCATATATATACGAGATAGACGAAATGCTCAGATATGTTGAAGAGAAAGGGCGGGGGGGCAGTAGAGATACATATTGTCGGTGGTTTACACCCTTCAAAACCTTTCAGTTTCTATACGGACTCGCTTGCCGCTTTAAATGAGGCGTATCCTGAAAAAGTGATCAAGGCTTTCAGTGCGGTGGAGATAGAGTATTTTGTAGGCATATCAGGGTTGTCAGCCGAACAGGTTTTGCAGCAATTGCAGAAATCAGGGCTTAGAATGATGCCGGGCGGCGGAGCGGAGATTTTCGACCCTGAGATCAGAAATATCATATGCCCCGAGAAGATACCTGCCGACAAGTGGGCAGAGATACACGAGCTCGCACATAATAACGGCATAAAGACAAATGCCACAATGCTTTACGGGCATATAGAGAAGGATGAACACAAGCTGAGACATCTGGAAGCCATAAGGAATCTTCAGGAGAAGACAGGTGGTTTTCTGGCGTTTATCCCTTTGTCGTTTCACCCTGAAAATACATTTCTTAACGATCTTTATCCGGCAACAGGGGTGGAAGATCTAAAGACTATTGCTGTTTCACGCATAATGCTTGATAATGTACCTCATATAAAAGCTTACTGGGTTATGCTGGGCGAAAAGACAGCTCAGATAGCACTACGCTTTGGTGCGGACGACCTTGATGGTACAATAATAAAAGAGAATATCACTCATGCCGCAGGTGCAACCAGCAGTGAAGGGCTTACAGTGGAATCATTAGTGGATTTCGTGAGTTCTGCAGGGCTGACAGCGGTGGAGAGGGATGCTTTTTTTTATAACGAAATAAAGGTATATGATATTAACTAATGGCTGAATATATATTTTTTGAACCCTTCACCTAACATGCTGAAGATTGCCGAGACAGTACGCAGTTTTGGACGTGATGTCGTACTGGTGCGTAATGATCAGTTTCCTGAGATAGACGCAGTTAATATCCATATGTTTTACAATTCCACATACAAAACTATCTTCCCGGGAGAATCGTCAAACAGCGATGTAAAGGCATTTTCCAGAATGAAGAAGAACTTTTTTGTCAGGCATGGCAGTTTCAAAAAAAATCAAGACTGAGCTTTCGGGTGTGTCAGGCGAACTGCAGTCGGGTGATATAGTCGATCTGTGCTTGCTTAGGCGTGGTGTCCTGAGTGATAAGGATGTTGTTACAACACCTGTCAGCAGTGCCACGAGCTTCAGTAAAATCACTGCGGATAACGATCACGCCACCATCGTCACAGGGTATATGGAATTTTTGGGCGGCAACGAAAAGCTTATTATGTATGACACGGATTTTGATCTCAAAGAAGCTCTCGGTAGAGATTATTTCATATTTTTCATAGGTAAAGAGCGTATAGAGATGTGTGCGTCGGGGAACAGGCTTATAACAATCGGCTCAAAGCACAATGACCATATTGCGGTCTTGTCGACCAGATTCAAATTTTTTTTGCAAAAGTTTAACTTCAAAAAAAGTAAAAGAGTTGGTAATATCCAGAAACAGAATGCCTTGGATAGTCAACAATGTTGATAAGCATCTGGTGCTTGTCAACGACTTCAGTTTTTTTCAACATATCTATAAAGATGACAGATCAGTGGTTTGAAAAGGTGGGGAGATACATATGTACAGACAGACAGCGGTAGCGGGTACTTTCTATCCGTCTGATGCAGATTCTGTCAATGCTTTCATAAAAAAAACATGAGCTTACCGTTGAGAAAGAGAACGCCGCATGTGTTCTTGTCCCTCATGCAGGTTATGTTTATTCCGGTGCAACAGCAGTGCACACCCTCTCTTCAATAAATATCCCTGACTTAGTCATATTGCTTGGACCTAATCATACAGGAGCTGGCTCCAGCGTTTCCGTATTCCCTGAAGGGGAGTGGGAATCGCCCTTAGGGGATGTCGTCCACGATAAAGAGACCATTTACGAGTTATGTAAGCACCCGTTGTTTAATAGGGACGCTTCCGCTCATTCAGGGGAACACTCACTCGAAGTGATCATCCCGATGATCAGATATTTTAATCCGAAAGCCAAGGTTGTCTGTATAACGATAAAACATCTGAATATAAATGAGATATTGAGTGCGGCTGAGCATATTTCCGAATGTGCAAAACAGGCACTTATACTAGTCAGTTCTGATTTTAATCACTTCGAAGATGTTGAAACCACAGAGATAAAGGATAAGGCGGCAATAGACAAGCTGATGGCAATGGATGCCGTCGGTTTATATAAAACCGTTGCCGAGATGCAGATATCCATGTGCGGAGTTATCCCTGCATGTATAGGCATAGAGTATTCGAAGATGAAAGGGGCTGTTGAGCCTGTTTTTTGTTGAGCACACCCATAGCGGTGTCGTGAATGGTGATAATGAACGGGTAGTCGGCTACGGCGGACTATATTTTAAATAAGAGGATTTTATTATGAAAGTAAGGACAGCAGTTTTCCCGGTCGCAGGTCTCGGAACAAGGTTGCTTCCGGCAACAAAATCTATGCCGAAAGAGATGGTTACGCTGATCGACAGACCGCTCATACAGTATGCTGTTGAGGAAGTAATAGCTGCCGGAGTGGAAAGGGTGGTATTCATCTCAGCCAGAAGCAAGAGAGCACTCGAAGATCATTTCGACAGAACCCCTGAGCTGGAATATCAACTCGAAGAATCAGGAAAGATGGACGTGCTGGAAGATATGAAAAGACTCTCTTCCATGTGCGATATAACTTACGTCAGGCAGAAAAATCCACTGGGTCTTGGGCATGCAGTTTTGTGTGCGAAAGACGTTGTGGGGAGAGAACCATTTGCAGTTATTCTGCCGGATGATATTATAATGAGTAAAAAGCCTGTGACCGCACAGCTTATAGATAACTATAATAAAACAGGAAACTCGGTAGTCTCGCTTATGGAAGTTCCTGACAGTGACACTTCTAAGTACGGTATAGTAAAGCTGGGCAAAGAAGAGAGTGCAGGGCTGTATAAACTGGACGGCATGGTTGAAAAACCTAAGTCTAATCCGCCTTCGAACATGGCTATAATAGGTCGGTACATCCTTACCCTTGATGTTATGGATGCTTTGGAGCATACCACAAGAGGGGCAGGCGGTGAGATTCAGCTTACCGATGCTATTTTGGATGTTGCGATGAAACAGGGAGTATACGGCTACCTTTTTTGAAGGTCAAAGGTTCGACTGCGGCAATATGCACGGCTTGTTTGAAGCGGTTGTACATTTTGCTTTGGAGCGTCCCGATCTGCGTGAACACGCAATAAATGTCCTTAAGGGTGCAAGTAAACTGTATTAGCCCCAATGAGGTGTAGAAATGCACGATAATTACGACTCTATCGAGAAGATAAGGTTTATCCACGGTCTCATGAAGAAAGAGGTCGAGGAGCTGATCAAATTTATCTCATCCAGCAAAGTTGAGGTGGCTGAGACAGGCACGCCTCCCATGGATGTGGTGATTACAGATACCGAAGTGATCATTTTTTTTGTTGAATTAGCAGGGCTTTCCACAAACGATTTTACTGTATACCAGTATGATGATCTGATAGTGATAGAAGGGCTCAGACCAAAGATAGATATACCAAACGTCAGCTATGTTCGTGTTGAGCGTGAAGCCATCAGATTTAAACGGGTTCTGCGTTTGCCGTTTTGCGTAAATGACGGCGAAACAAGAGCCAAGCTTAAAGAGGGCGTTTTGGAAGTCAGAATTGCCAGAGACAATTGCGAGTGTGATTTTTAATATTATTAATTTTTTTCAGGAGGGCAATATGGAACAGTTCGAAACAGAAATAACTATCCCTGATCAACTTCCATTGCTGCCGGTTAGAGATATCGTAGTATTCCCTTACATGGTTATACCGCTTTACGTGGGGAGAGACCAGAGTATAGCCTCTGTTAATGAAGCATTGAATGAAGACAGACTTATTTTTCTGGCGTGCCAGAAAGACCCCGTGGATGAAGAGCCTGAGGCTGATGATATATATGAAGTGGGCACGGTTGCGGTTATTCTCCGCATGCTTAAGATGCCTGATAACAGAATAAAGCTATTGGTACAGGGGATTAAAAGAGGGCGTATTGTCGAGCACCTCGAATCTGACGAAGGCTATAGAGTGCAGTTTGCAGAGATAGAAGATATGGAAGAAGAGGAGAATCCGGAGAGTGAAGCACTCCTCAGACACATAAAAGAGCAGCTAGCTCAGGCTGTCACCCTTGGCAAGCCTATGCTCCCCGATCTGGTAGCTGTTATAGAGAGTATAGAAGAGGCAGGTAAGCTTGCCGATATTATCGTCTCTAATCTGGGGCTCAAAGTCGATGAAGCACAGGAAGTGCTGGAGCTTGAAGACCCAATTGCAAGGCTTAAAAAAAAGTAGGTGAGTTTTTAACTCGTGAGATATCTATTCTGGAAGTTCAGCAGAAGATAATGAACGATGCCAGAGGCGAGATAGATAAAAGCCAGAAGGAGTATTTCCTCCGTGAACAGCTTAAAGCTATCAAAAAAAAGAGCTGGGTGAAGAGGATGATTTCTCTGCTGAGATGGAAGAATACCGTAAGAAGATAAAGAGATGCAAGATGCCTAAGAAGGTCAATGAAGAGGCTATGAAACAGCTCGACAGGCTTTCAAAGATGCATCAGGACTCGGCAGAGTCAACAGTTGCCAGAACTTATCTAGACTGGATGATAGAAGTTCCGTGGAGCAAATCCACTAAGGATAAATTGGATATAAAAGCGTCGAAAGCTATTCTGGATGAAGATCATTTCGGTCTGGACGAAGTGAAGGACAGAATCCTTGACTTCCTTGCACTCCGCAAGCTCAAAACCGATATGAAGAGCCCGATACTCTGTCTTGTAGGACCTCCGGGGGTTGGTAAGACCTCTCTGGGGATGTCTATAGCCAGAGCCATGGGGCGTAAGTATGTCCGTATGTCTCTCGGCGGTGTGCGTGACGAGGCGGAGATCAGAGGTCACAGACGCACATATATCGGTGCGTTGCCCGGTAAGATTATTCAGGGGATGAAAACAGCAGGTTCGAACAACCCTGTTTTTATGCTTGATGAGATAGATAAATTAGGTTCGGATTTCAGGGGCGACCCTTCGAGTGCTCTGCTTGAAGTCCTTGATCCAGTGCAGAATGTAAATTTTGTCGATCACTATATGGGTGTTCCGCTTGATCTTTCCAAGGTTATGTTTATAACAACCGCAAACTATCTTGATCCTATACCTCCTGCTCTGCTGGACAGGATGGAGATGATACAAATACCCGGATATACCGAGGAAGAGAAGATAATGATTGCCGACAAGTATCTTATCCCAAGGCAGAAGAGTGAAAACGGTCTTGATGACTACGAGGTTAAGTTTTCCAGAAACGCTTTGGCGGCTCTTATTTCAGGATACACCAGAGAGAGCGGACTCAGAAATCTGGAGCGAACCATCGGAACTGTCTGCCGCAAGATAGGCCGCAAAATTGCCGAAGGCGACAAGCGTAAGTCATTTATGGTGACTGATAAAGCTCTGGAGAAGTATCTCGGACCAGAGAAGTATACGGGCGACGAAGAGCTTAAAGATAACGAAGTCGGAACTGTGACAGGGCTTGCATGGACGCCTGTCGGCGGTGATGTGCTCTTTGTAGAGTGTACAAAGTTCAAAGGGAAGGGTGTCTTGAATGTCACAGGTCAGCTTGGCGACGTGATGAAGGAGTCGGCTAGGGCTGCTTTTACATACGTCCGTACTATCGGTGACAAGGTGAATATCGATCCTGAAGATTTCGAAAAAACTTGATATACATATACATGTCCCTGCAGGAGCTATTCCAAAGGATGGTCCGTCAGCAGGTATAACAATGGCTACGGCACTCGTATCCTGCTTTACAGGACGCAAGGTGAACAAAAAGGTAGCTATGACAGGCGAGATAACGATTACAGGTAAGGTTTTACCTATAGGCGGTCTGAAAGAAAAACTGCTCGCGGCAAAAAGGCATGGCATAGAGAAGGTTCTTGTCCCTGCAAAGAACGAAAAGGATCTTCGCAACCTCCCGAAATACGCCAAAAAACTCACTCAAGATCGTGTATGTGAGCCAGTTTGAAGAGGTTATAGAACACGCCCTGCTGGATTAAGGCACAGGACGTGCCTCACGTAGTGAACCGAAGCAGGATTATCCTGCGTAGGTTTCAACGAAGTGGAAACGCAGCCTGTACTTGTTCAGGCGTAGTGATTTTGTTTGTTTGCTAGGACTGCAAACAAACATAGTAAATATGATATTATCCGCAAGCCTCACTTGAAAAAAGAGTGGGGCTTTCTTATATTAAGCTCTGCTAAGGAGAAATTATTTATGTCTGATAAAAAATATAGAAAAAAAGTATAAACATCGGCGGAATGACATGTGCAGCATGTGTTCGCAGGGTGGAGAATAAGCTGCAAAAGCTCGAAGGTGTGGATTCGGTGGTTGTCAACCTTGCGACAAATACTGCGTCTGTTAATTTTGACCCCGAAGTTGTGGACACAAACCTGATAGGCGAAGAGATAGTGCGGATAGGTTATGAGTTCAAAGGGGTTGATCAGGACGATATAGAGGATGAAGCAAGCTCCTACTACTCGAAGAAATTTATGATAGCAGCACCTTTGTCACTAATTGTTTTTTACTCTGTCGATGGTTAAAATTCCTGCAATCGAGGCTTATAACTTTTACATTCTTATGATCCTCTCACTTTTTTGTCATGTATTTTGGCGGAGGTATCTTTTATCGGATAGCATGGAAAAAACCTCAAAAAACCGTACCTCAGATATGAACACCCTCCTTGCGGTGGGGACTCTGTCTGCCTTTATATATTCAGCTTTTGTGACTGTATTTGCCGAGTATTTTAAAAGCAGAGGCGGGTATTTCGTATATTACGATGCCGCTTGTGTGATCATATCATTCATCCTGCTTGGCCGTCTGATGGAAGCACGTGCGAAAAAAACGTGCAAAAGGTGCTATAGAAGCTCTTTTGAATCTAGCTCCCAAGACTGCATTTCTGGTTAGTGAGGACGGCGAGAAGGAAGTTCCTGCCAGTCATCTGCGTATAGGTGACAAGATACGTGTAAAACCGGGCGGTGCTATAGCCGTGGACGGTGAAGTGTTCGAAGGTGAGGGTCGGGCTGATGAATCTATGCTGACAGGCGAATCGGTTTCCGTTGCAAAGCGTAGCGGAGACATAGTTTATGCCGGAACAATCCTCACATCGGGTTCTATAATTTATACGTCAACCACAGTCGGGAACGAAACTGTTTTGGCAGGAATCATCAAGACAGTAAAGAGTGCCACAGCCTCAAAGCCGAAGGTTCAGCGAATGGCTGATCAGGTTTCATCAGTTTTTGTCCCTACAGTTATGGTTATCGCAGGTGTTACGTTTTTTGGCTTGGTTCTTTGTAGGTCCTGCACCTGTTCTTGCCAATAGTCTGCTTGCTTTCGTGTCGGTTTTAATTGTGGCTTGTCCTTGTGCGATGGGGTTGGCGACTCCGACAGCCGTTATGGTGAGTACGGGGCGTGGAGCGTCCAGCGGTATCCTTGTTAAAAAAAATGGTGAAACTCTTGAGAAGGCTTGTAAGGTCAATCGAATCATCTTTGACAAGACAGGGACACTGACAACAGGCAATTTGCAGGTTGAGGTTTGTGAGATCGAGGATGGACTGGACAAAAATGAGTTTTTATCTTATGCCGCATCCCTTGAGTCTCTCTCTGACCATCCGCTTGCTAACTCCATAGTTGAGTATGCGAAGGAGAGTAGTGTTGATATTATCGAGGCGGCAGATTTTGAGAATCACGACGGCGAAGGCGTAACTGCCCTTATAAACGGTAAGAGGGTGCTGGCAGGTAAAAAAAGCCTATCTGGAGCGTCACAATATAGATGTAAATGAATCGGCATTCGAGGGATCGAGGGTTTATATAGCAGTCGATTCTAAATACGTCGGTATGTTCGGTGTGACAGATACGGTCAAGCTTGATGCTTATAAGACGGTTCAGGCACTGAAAAAAAACAGGGGTGTCAGCCGGTGATTGTCTCAGGTGATAACGAGAAGGCAGTGAAAATTGTTGCTGATAGAATAGGTATAGCGGAGTTTTACAGTGAGATAAGTCCGCAGGGTAAGCTTGATATATTGCAGGACTACAGAGCTAAGGGTGACATAGTTGCTATGGTCGGTGACGGCGTAAATGATGCTGCAGCTTTGGCGGCGAGTGATGTCGGGTTTGCCATGAGTAACGGAACGGACGTGGCTATGCAGTCGGGTGATATAACAATTCTGGGTGACAGCACGGGGCGGATAGTGAAGGCGATCAATCTGTCATGTTTCACTCTCACAGTGATTAAACAAAACCTTTTTTGGGCTTTCTTTTATAATATAGCTCTTATACCTCTTGCGGCAGGAGTGTTTTATCCGATATTCGGCATCCAGCTTTCACCTATGTTTGCAGGTGCTGCAATGGCATTCTCTTCTGTGAGTGTGGTGACGAATTCTCTGAGGTTGAAGATCAAGAAGATTTAGAAAATCTGTATTTCAGCCTAGACCCTGCGATCTGACCCGCAACGGAGCAGACAAGGAAAACGGGTATATAAATCCAATCAGTATGGGTATATATTCTGATAAGTGCTACCATAGGTATGGGTGCGTGGATGCACACAGCCCAAGATATCGAGAACTTCTTAGTGTATGTCCTCAGCCAGCCGAACGGAAGATTTAAGATAAATGCTATTATACAAATGGCAAAAAACGCCTTGTGGATATTCCATCTTTTTTATATAAGGGTTAAATGAAGGTATGTAAATGAAAATTTTGTTAATTGGGCTGGGTGGATTCACAGGTGCAGTCGCCAGATACTATGTTTCGCAGGGGGCTCTTAACCTGTTCGGCAGTAAATTCCCTTACGGTACGATGATTGTGAATGTACTTGGGTCTTTTCTGCTCGGAGCTTTGTTTGTGTATTCATTCGAGAAGATTGTAATCAGTGAAAATATGCGTCTCCTGCTTGCAGTGGGGTTTCTGGGAGCATTTACAACGTTTTCTACATTTTCTGTGGAGGCTCTTACGCTTTTCAGGAGTGGTGCAATGCTGTCTGCATTTTTATATATAATGGGGAATTTTGCTCTGGGTTTATCGGCAGCATTTTTTAGGTTTGCTAGTGGCGAGGTCGATATAGATGGGTTTTTTTTAAGAAGTGTAAAGTGTCCTGTATTTAATATAGAGAAGCTCAAAGAAGTTCCCGACAGAGCTGACTATACTATACAGATAGGCGGAGAGACGGAAAAGGCAGGTAAGTATCAGATAGATGATTTTCTTGCTATGTTTCAGCAGAAGACTCTGAACAGCAGACTGACATCAGTTTCCAGATGGTCTGTACGTGCTGACTGGCAGGGGATAAGCTGGGCGGATTTTGTCAGCTGGGCGAATCCCGGTGAGTATAAATATGTATATACTGAAAGCTATGGCGGATATAATACCGCCGTGTGGGCAGAGGATATGGATAATCCCCGTATACTCATATGCACTCATGTCGCAGGTGAAGAGATAGAATTTGAGTACGGCGGTCCTATACGGATGGTCATACCTAACCTTTGGGGATATAAGAGCTGTAAATGGCTTAAGAGAATATATTTCATGAAGGACTACATCCAAGGAACTTGGGAATCCAACGGTTACGAAGACCGAGGCGAGATACAGCCCTGTATGTGCGAAGATGTAAACAGCGGTAAGCATTTCAAGATCACAGGCGGCGAAGTCCTCGCCGAGTAAGGCACAGGATGTGCCTCGCGTAGTGCTCCGAAGGAGTAAACGTAGCGGAAGCGAAGCATCTACTTGTTTATGCTGAGCGTAGAGCGAATTACCTATGAGAGGTAATTCGGTTTGATAATTGAGGCGAAATACAGCCCTGCATGTGCGAAGATGTAAACAGCGGTAAGCATTTCAATATCACAGGCGGCGAAGTCCTCGCCGAGTAAGGCACAGGATTAGCATCCTGCGGCTTACCCAGAGTAGATGATTTGTGCATCCTAGTTGTACGTTTGTCGTCATTGCGAGGAGGGTAGCGACGCGGCAATCTTACAACCATATGAAGTATACATTAGCAGTTGATGATTAGAGCATCCTATGAGTTCTCCTTCCTTTGGTCGGAGGATTTAAGTAATAATATAATAGTATGAGTAACGAAGAAATGGCGAGCTTGTTACATTATTTAGATAAAATATATATTTAGGAGAATTTCATGGCAGGAAATACATTCGGACAGAATTTTACAATAACAACATTCGGTGAGAGCCACGGCAAGGCGGTGGGTGTTGTTCTTGACGCTGTCCGCCGCAGGTGGAGATATCTGTGGAAGAGATTCAGGAAGAGCTTAATAGGAGAAGACCGGGACAGAGTAAAGTCTCCACGCCGAGGGATGAGTCAGACACTGTCGAAATATATAGCGGTATCTTCGAAGGTAAGACGACAGGCACACCTATTATGATGATGGTGTTTAATAAGAGCCAGATGTCGAGAGATTATGATGCCGTAAAGAATCTTTTCAGACCTGGGCATGCGGATTTCACTTATTTTTCTAAATACGGTATCAGAGACCACAGAGGGGGGGGCGGCAGATCGTCTGCGAGAGAGACCATAGGCAGAGTTTGTGCCGGTGCTATAGCGAAGAAGATACTAGCCCGTTCAGGGATCGAGATTAAAGCTTATGTGACTCAGGTTGGTCCGCACAAAGCAGATAAGCGTGATTTATCAGTTATTGAAGAGAATATAATCAGAACATGTGACCTTGATGCCGCAGTTAAGATGGAAGAGTATATCCTAGAGGCTAAAGAGGCAGGTGATTCTGTGGGTGCTATTGTAGAGGTTGTTGTATCGGGTGTCCCTGTGGGAGTGGGCGAACCTGTTTTTTTTGACAGGCTCAATGCAAAACTCGCACACGCAATACTTTCTATACCTGCCGTTAAAGGGATAGAGTTCGGAAGCGGCTTTGAGGCGGCATTAATGCGTGGCAGTGAGCATAACGACGAGGTTACTAAGTACGGCTTCCTTTCAAACAATGCAGGCGGCACACTAGGCGGTATGGCTTCCAGTCAGGATATAGTGTTCAGGTTTGTAGTTAAGCCGGCCAGCTCCATTACAGTGCCTAAAAAAAAGGGATGGATCTCTACGGGAATGAAAAGATTGTCATAACGGAAGGCCGTCATGATCCATGTGTTGCCCCACGTGTAGTCCCTGTGGCAGAGGCTATGACAGCGGTTACAGTGGTGGATATGATGATGGCTGATAAGGCTTCTGCAAAATATTTCGAAAAAAAAGTGATATTTGTTTTAAAAAATGTATTGACATAGTATGCTCAATTAGATATAACAACGCTCCCCCCGCAGATAACGCATCTTGTGGGGG
>JDSF01000060.1_pt1 | contig 92223 bp, 96 predicted proteins | sample 199441 | NCBI WGS metagenome assembly JDSF01 (sample SAMN02592751, study PRJNA231836) | bioreactor metagenome | isolation source: continuous culture bioreactor denitrification-DNRA | place: Germany: Bremen
CTTTGGATTACTGTTAACAATTGATTCATATAAAAAACCATAAGGATAACCAGATTATTCGGGAGCTGCCATAATTATTGACCTGTAAACACTTTGATAAAGTAATTGCTTAGAAAATCTCTAGAAAAATAGCCGTTGTTCAGCCAATTTTCTCTTGTTATAATCAACATATAATTGGTTATAGGAGGTCTAAAATGAATGAATTGAAGGTTTTCACAATAAAGAAAAATATCCATGAAGATAATGCTAAAGTTGCTGAAACAACAAGAAGTGAATTAAAGAAACAAGGTACGTATCTTATTAATATTATGTCATCTCCAGGTAGTGGAAAAACAACTACCCTTGTGAGTACGATCAAAGCTCTAAAGGATGAAATGATGATAGGTGTAATGGAGGCGGATGTTGACTCTGATGTGGATGCAAAAACTGTTCAAGAGGCTGGGGCAAAGGCAATTCAACTACACACAGGTGGGATGTGTCATTTAGATGCGACTATGACAAAGCAAGGGATTGATGAATTAGGTGTAGAAGAACTGGATCTAGTTTTTCTTGAAAATATAGGTAACCTAATATGCCCAGCAGGATATGATACAGGAGCAATGAAAAATGTAGCCATATTAAGTGTTCCTGAAGGGGATGATAAACCTTTAAAGTATCCTAAGATATTTGGAAAGGTAGAAGTACTAATCGTAAACAAAATTGATGCTAGTGAGCATTTTGATTTTAAAATGGATTTACTTGAAGAAAGAGTGAGAAAACTAAACAAAGATATTATAATATTCCCGATTTCGGCTAAAACCGGTGAAGGTGTAGAAGCATGGGCGGATTGGATTAGACAAGAACTAAAGGAAAGGGGATAAATACATGTCTAAAAAATCAAACAAAAAACAAATTTTAATAAGTCAGAAAGATTTAATTTTGCTTTAACATGGGCAGATGTAGATGGTAGAGAGTATAGACAAGAAATATTGGATCTTGCAAACAAAATCGGAAGAACGAAGGCTGGAAGTGGCAGAGAGGCCATTCCATATGGACCTGAATACTATGCCCTTGAACCAATACTTAATACATATCAAGCCAAGATTGCAATGCACTTAGCATTTCGTAAAAAACTGAGTGCTGACGATGTTGCAAAGGCATCAGGAGAACCATATGATAAGGTGAAAAAAGCGTTAGACCATATCGCTTGGACTGGTGCTGCTTTTGTAAATACCATAGATGGTGTCGATATGTACTGGCAAGATATCTTTGTTCCTGGTCACTTAGAAATGATTAATAATAACAAAGAAATCGTTGCAAAACATCCGGAAGTAGCAGAAGCCTTTTACTATTTTGGAAGTAAAAGAGGACCTATGGCAGCAGGTATTATGCCTGTAGGTGCAGGACCAATGCGTGTATTACCAATTGAAAGGTCCATTGATGGGAATTCAAAAAAGGCTTCATATGAAGAGATTTCAAAACATTTAAATGAAGCTCATGTCTTTTCAGTGTCTGACTGTTCTTGTAGAACCTCTCGTGAGGCCATGGGAGAAGGTTGTGGACACTTAAAAGAAGAGATGTGTATTCAATTAGACCACGCCGCTGAGTATTACATCAAAACTGGACGTGGACGTGAAATAACCAGAGAAGAAGCTTTTGAAATCATTAAAAAAGCAGAAGACAATGGTTTAATGCACTCTATTCCAAACTTAGATGAGCCTGGACACACACATGCTATTTGTAACTGCTGTGGTTGTGGTTGTTATGCTATGAGACTTGCTAATGAATATGTTAACAACGATATTGTAAGATCAAATTACAAATCGGTAGTTGATGAATCTAAATGTGTTGCTTGTGGTGAATGTGTTGATGTCTGTCCTACTAATGCTTTAAGATTAGGACAAAAATTATGTTCTAAAGAACCAATCGATGAAAAAGTTACTAAAGGAACACCAAGAGATACGGAGTGGAATGAAGATAAATGGAACAGTGATTACAGAATTAATAGAAAGAATACTTTAGATTCTGGTACAGCTCCATGTATCACTAAATGTCCAGCGCACATTCCTGTCCAGGGTTATATTAAGTTAGCTTCTCAAGGTAAATATACAGAGGCATTGGAGTTAATTAAAAAACATAATCCCCTTCCTGCAGTATGTGGTCGCGTATGTCCAAGGTTATGTGAGGAAGATTGTACACGTGGTGATATTGATGAAGCAGTAGCAGTTGATGATATTAAGAAGTTTATTGCAGAGCAAGATTTAAATAAAGAGACTCGATACATGCCAAGAAAAAGACATGACTATAGTGATAAGAAGATTGCTATTATTGGTGGAGGTCCTTCAGGTTTATCATGTGCTTATGATTTATCAATTGACGGATATGATGTAACCGTATTTGAAAAAGAGAAGAAACTCGGTGGCATGTTAACACTTGGGATACCATCTTACCGACTGGAAAAAGATGTAATCGAAGCTGAAATTGATGTACTAAGAGATATGGGAGTTAAATTCGAAACAGGAGTTGAGATCGGAAAAGATATTAAGATCCAAGAACTTAGAGATAAAGGCTATAATGCATTCTATGTTGCTATTGGTGCACAATCAGGTAGAAAACTTGGCTTAGAAGGCGAAGATGCAAGTGAAGTACTTAGCGGAGTAGATTTCCTTCGAACGGTTAACCTATCAGAAAAAACCGGTGTAGAAGGTAAAGTGATTGTCATCGGTGGAGGAAATGTTGCTATTGATGTTGCAAGATCTGCTGTAAGACTTAATGGGGTTGTGCAAACCGATATTTTCTGCTTAGAAGCTAGAGAAAATATGCCAGCTCACAATGAAGAAATAGATGAAGCTTTAGAAGAAGAGATTACTATTAACAACGCATGGGGACCAACAAGGATTGTTACAGAAAATGGTCATGTAACAGGTGTTGAATTTAAACGTTGTATGTCGATATTCGACGCAGATGGCAGATTTAATCCACAGTTTGATGAGGCAGATAAAAAAAATTGTTGCATGTGACTATGTCTTATTATCAGTAGGTCAAACCTATAATTATGGAAAATTATTTGATGGTGAAGATGTAAAATTAACAGGAAGAAATACCATTGAAGTGGATCATGTGACACTTCAAAGTTCAAAAGCAGATATTTTTGCTGGTGGAGATGTTGCTAGTGGTCCAAGACTTGCAATTGATGCGATTGCAGCAGGTAAAGAGGCGGCAGTTTCACTTCACAGATTTGTGCAAAAAAAGGTCAATCATTAGTATTTGGTAGAGATACACATACATATAAGATGTTTGATAAAGAAAATCTAGAAGATAATAATGGATATGATGGTACAAAAAAGACAAAGAACGCAACATGTAGATGGTAAAGTATCAAAAACGACATTTAAAGACTTAAGAGGTATTTTAACTGAAGAGCAAATTAAAAAAGAGACAGCAAGATGTTTAGGTTGTGGTGCTACTAAAACAGATGAATACTTATGTGTTGGATGTGGAGCATGTACACTTAAATGTAAATTTGATGCAATCAAGCTTGAGAAAGTTCATGATGTAAAAGGTTATGACATTGCAGAACTACCTAAAGCAGTTATTAAGAAAGCAATAAGAAGAAAAGTTAAGATTACGACAAACAAGATTAATCCTTTTACAAAAAACAAGATAAAGGTGCGAAGTAGAAATTGAGGTGTTAATATACCATGCATGAACTAGGTATAGTTTACGAAGTAATTAAAATAGTAGATCAATTTGTAATAGAAAATGAACTGACAAAAGTAGATAAAATTGTATTAGAGATTGGACAATTATCTCAGGCGATTCCTAGGTTTATTGAGGAGTGTTACCCAGCAGCTGTCAGTGAAACAGACTATGAAGAAACAAAGTTGGAAATAGTTGTACTTCCAGCTAACGCAAAATGTAAAGCTTGCAATGAAATCTACAACATTGTAGAGCACAGAAAAATCTGTCCTAAGTGTAATGGAGAAGAGTATGCGTTAGTCTCAGGGCAAGAATTTAATATTAAAGAAGTAGTCGCATATTAAAAAAAGAGTAGCGGCTATAAGAGGAGGCTTTTTCATGGGGGTATTATTTGACGGTTTAACATTAGGTAGTCTTGTTGCATTCGTTTTATTTGTAGTGGTATCGTTAGGCGTAAATGAAGTTACAAGAAGATCAAAAAAAATTGTCAATATTGGCTTATTGTGTTCTACCAGTGGTATTAGCCGTATTGGTGTTTTTAGGTGTATTAGGTTCACCAACTGGAAAAACCTGGTTTGGTTGGGTTAAAGTAGTATCTGCATTAATTGGCGTTTATGGATTTATGCTGATTAGATTCACCAAACTTGGAGAAAAGAAATTTGCAGCAATATTTCCAGTGACAATTTTATCATTAAATATTGCAGAAGCGGTTTATAGAGAGTTTCAAGTATATTCAACTTATAAAGTGCTAGAAGTCGATCCTGGTGGTATTGTCATTCTAGGTGGTGTATGGAATATTTTTTTAATGCATTAGCGGGAATTTTAACGATTGTTACATTAGCAGGATTTGTTGGTATCAGAGTGTCAAAGGATAAATCAAGAGATATGGTTTGGCCAGATATGACTTGGATGTATATCATAGGTTATACATTATGGAATTTTGCCTATGTGTACAATTGTATTTCAACAAGGGCAATGTATGCTGGACTAGCTATACTATTAGCTGCACTCATTGCAGAATTTGCATTCAAAAGAGGTGTATGGCTTCAACATAGAGCACAGATACTTTCTTTTTATGCCATGTTTTCTCTTTCAGTCGATTATCAAAAAAGTGAGTTTTTCCAAGTCATTCCTACCTATAACGAAGGTGTTTTAATGACGATTAGTGTTATAGCATTCATATTTAATATGGGCGTGTTTGCATATATGATTTACACAATCATTAAGAACAAAAAGAATCCATTAAAAGAAGAAATTTATACCCATACAAACTACTATAAGGAGAGTATGAAAGGCAATAATCTTGTGGCATAAATTTGTGAAAAAATAAAACAATGTAATATGAATAAGCACAAACGAGAAAGATTATCAATTACCTTTAATCTTTCTCGTTTCAATTTGGAATCCTTTTTTGAGGGATTCCTATTTTTTTCTTTTGGTACGAAAAAAAATAGATAAATATTTCTATCATTTGACAAATACAATTTTTCACCTTATAATACTAACTAACGACCGTTAGTAAAGGAGAAACTATGGCATCAATCGATATGTTAATTAAGCAAAGCACTAGCACCAAGGAACGTTTATTATACAGCGGCATAAAACTATTTTCTGCCAAAGGGTATAGCAATGTTGGAATAAGACAGTTATGCACAAGTGTTGGGATTAAAGAAAGTTCGTTTTATAATCATTTTAAATCAAAAGAAAGTTTATTTAGAGAGATCATGGGCTTAATGGTAAGTAAAGGCGATCAAGTATTATTAACAGACGAAGAAATCAATTTATTGGTAGAGAAGATGTCAATAGATGCCTTTATGCAAGAAAATCTTCGAAAGATTCAAAGTGCTTTCACCAACCCTGTTTTTATAGCAATTATGCGATTGGTTGTGATGGAAAGTTTTATTAACCCAGTGGCTTATGAGTTGTCTGAGATTAATAGTTATTATGATGTAAGGAATGCGACTATAAAGATTTTAGAAAGATATCAAGAAAAAGGTGACATTAAAGCATGTGATATATCTACTGTTGTAGATACATATTATCATGGCTTGAAAACTTATAATGACACATATTGCCTAAATGACGCATGGAGAAAAGACCAGCAAAAAAAAGTGTTAGAAGACATGGAAGCGTTTAATCAGTTTTATATTGATCTTTTAAAAGGTGAACTTTATGAAAAATAATGTGATTTATTGTTTTACAGGAACTGGGAATTCTTTATTTGTAGCTAATCAGATAGCAAAGTCAACAGGTTCTAAGGTTGAAATAATAAGGAAGTCGTTATTTAGAAAAGAAATGTATAGGGAATATAATCGACTAGGTATTGTGTTTCCAGTATATCACCAAGGACTACCTGTAATGGTGGTGGAATTTATCAAAAGGCTTAAGGATGTTGATATTAACTATCTCTATGGGGTGTCAACATATGGTGATAAACCTACATTGGCATTAAAGTATATGAAAGACATTCTAAAAGGTCAAAATAACAAATTGGATATTGGTTTTGCTGTTAGAATGCCATACAATTACTTGCGACCTAGAAAAATTGGGAAAGGTATGTATGCATCGTTTTCCATAAAGATTCCAAATGAGAAGCAATGCACTATAGAATACAAAGAAGCAGAGCATAAAATTCAAGTGATTACTGATTCAATTAATAGGATGAGTTCTGGAGATATTGAGGTAAGTGATCAATTTATTGAAAATTTAGTTGATAAGTTTAATTTAAGAGATACACTACAAAAAAGGCAATGGTTAAAAGTTGCTGGATATAAAGGCGAACAACCGGATACTTTTTCCAAAGCTATTGCCTTAATGGATACTAATTTTTCTGTCTCTCAAAAATGTTCCTCCTGTGGTATATGTGCCCTTGTATGTCCAGCAGACAATATAACATATAAGGATAATAAACCAGTGTGGAATCATCATTGTGAGCAATGTATGGCATGTCTTCATTGGTGTAGTCAAGGGGTGATTAATTATGGCGTGAATTCAGGTAATGTCATGCAATATCACCATCCACAAATAGCATTAAAAGATATTCTTTCCGAAGGGGGTGGAAACGAGTATGATATCTAAGGGTATGATAACATTGTTTGCATTAACCATCGTCATGATTTTTTTTGGATTTTTTATTAAGTAGACATGGAAAGCCTTATAGTGATGTTTTGCTTACAATCCATAAAGTCGTTGCATTAGCTATAATCATATATAGTTATCTATATATTAAACAACATACATCAGTTGTTCTGAATAATTTTTTGGCTCGTTCTTTTCTTAGTAATCTCCGTAATATGCATCTTAGCTTTATTTATAACAGGTGCATTACTAAGTATAGGGAAGGTAGATTATTTCATGCTAAAAAAAATACATTTACCGGTAGCTTTGTTAATGTCAGTTTCATTCATTAGTTTTATTGTAGTGTTTCTGCAAAAAGTAAAGAACTAAAAAAACATGAACCCCTTCACAAAGTCTTTCAAATACATTGTCAGCGATAATTGCATGGTTTTCAATATAAATTCCCATTTGACATTTACTCAACTCCTGTATAGTATAAAAAGTAGGCATATATACAATAATTTTCTCGAGATAAAGGGAGGAACTATGACTGCTGTTGACTATATGAAAAACAAACCTTTGTTAAAACAGTTATTCAAAGAATTTCAGGATGAAGATTTAGCACATATTGAATTAGTTTACTATGCAGCAGGAATCCCCATTATTCATAAGGATTCATCAGCTGAATATGTTTACATTATAGTTAAAGGCATCTGTGGTATCTTTAAAGAATTGGTTAATGGTGAAGAGTTTTGCTATTACAAGATTTCCAACCTTGATGTCATTGGAATGTCTGAAATACTTGCTGAGGTTAATGTGTCACGACATGCGACGATTCAAACATTAACAGATGTTGCAGCTTTTAAGATTAAGAGAGTATATGTTTCACAATGGATGCAAAAATACCCAAAATTTTATAATAATCTAGTTAGAGGCGTCATTAATCGGTTGCATAATACGTTAAGTAAACATGTAGAGTGCAAAAAGTATAATTCTCATGCAAATATTGTTTCGTATCTTATTTATAGTTATGAACTTTATCGACACAATTATGAAGACGGTTACGCGGAGTCTGTTAAGATTAATGAAACGAGGGATATGATTGGGGATTTTTTGGGAATATCTATTCGCTCAATTAATAGCTCAGTGGAGAAATTGAAAAAAATTTGGATATGATTAACGTAAAACATGGGAAAATATACATGACAAAAGTTCAATATGAAAATATGATTGAATATAAATATACGTTATTACTATAAAATGATATTATTACAGAATATTTTATTGCTATTTGCGCAGTAAGATATTCTTTTTTTTTATTTCTTATGTGCAAAATTTCCTATTTTGAATGATAATGCGATGCTACAATTAGTACATAACAAAAAAAATGCATTTTTTGATTACAAAATGATTATTAGGAGGCTACAAAATGAAAAAGGGATTTAAATTAGTAACGATGCTAATGGCTATGATCATGTTGCTTGCTGCATGTACAAACCCTGAAGAAGTGTTAAAAGAGGACGAAATTAAAAGCACAGATACACAAACAGCAAACCCCGAAAGTGATGAAATGAATAAAAAATGAAGGAAGTAAAGCAAAAGAGAAAGACAAGCCTGTACTTAAAGTTGCACTATTAACGTCATCAGGTGGTTTAGGAGATAGATCTTTTAATGATGCAGCATTTGCAGGATTCAAAACAGCAGAGAAAGAGTTGGGCATCGAAATTAAAGTTGTTGAACCACAATCTTCAGCTGATTATTTACAATCACTAAAATTAATTGCATCATCCGGATATAACATGATTATGGTAGTTGGTAATGATTGGGGTGATGCACTAGAGACAGTAATGCCTAGTTATCCGGATACAAAATTTGTTGGTGTAAATATTAAAAATGAAGCTGATAATTTAGCAGTTGCAAGATTTGCAGATCACGAAGGAAGTTTTATGGTTGGTGCGTTAGCAGGTTTGATGAGTGAAACTGGTACCATTGGATTTATTGGTGGAATGGACATTCCTGCAATCGTAAGATTTTATACAGGCTACGAAGAAGGTGCTAAGTACGCTAACCCTGATATAAAAGTTATCCCGGCTTATGTAGGTTCCTTTGCTGATCCCCTTAAAGGTAAAGAATTTAGTACACAATTGATCAATGAAGATGCTGACATTATCTATCATGCGGCAGGTAAGACTGGAGAAGGTTTATTCCAAGCGGTTGCTGAAAATGAAGGGGTATATGCTATCGGTGTTGATCAGGACCAAGATTATATTCTTGAAGGACGTATCTTGACAAGTATGATGAAGAAAGTTGATGTTGCAGCTTTTAACTATATTGAGCAAGCAATCAATGGTGAATTTGTAACAGGAGTATCTGTATATGGTCTTAAAGAAGGTGGTGTTGGTATGAGTGACATGAAGTATACCAAAGACCTTATTCCAGAAGATGTATTACAAAAAACTTGAAAAAAATTAAGCAAGAAGTTATAAACGGAAATATTGTCATTACAGATGTATTTAATCAATAATGATGTTGACAGAGCCCCTTTTTATGAATACGGATTAAACATTTACTCCCTAACAAGTTGAGTAGGCTAGCTTGTTAGGGAGGTGGTAATGTAATGGGAAAGGAGACAGTCTATGCGTAATGCAGTAGAACTTAGGAATATTACAATGCAGTATCCAGGAACAGCTTTCTTAGCTAATGATGATGTATCACTTAATGTGGAAAAAGGCACTGCTTTATGTCTTGTAGGTGAAAATGGTGCAGGTAAATCTACATTGATGAATATACTGTATGGTTTACATAGCCAGACTTCTGGTGAAATCAAAATTTTTTGGAGAAACAGTTATTTTTTTCTTCAAGTGCTGATGCCATGAAGAAAAATATTGGAATGGTTCATCAACATTTTATGCTGGTGGAAGAATTATCTGTATTAGAGAATATTATTTTAGGTGATGAGCCGGGAAAAAATATGTTTATTGATTACGAAGAGTCTAAGAAAAAAAATAACGGAGTTGATGAAAGTTAATGGTATGCAAGTACCTCTAAATACAAAAGTAGGTCACTTGCCGGTAGGCGTGCAACAGAAGGTTGAAATTATAAAAAATATTGTTCCGAGGAGCAGATATTCTAATTCTTGATGAACCGACAGCCGTGTTAACACCACAAGAGACAGAAGAATTATTTACTAATATAAAAAGATTGACCAATCAGGGTAAAACGGTCATCTTTATTACGCATAAATTGAATGAAGTTATGCAAGTGTCCAATCATGTTGCCGTCATGCGAAGAGGTCGGCTGGTAGCAACCATGAAAACAACTGAAACGGATCAAAAGCGGTTGGCAGAAGCAATGGTTGGAAGAGCATTGCCGAAAATGCAGGAAAGAGATAAAAAAGATGGTGCACCTGTTGTGGAGCTTAAAGATATATCATTGGTTAATGGAAATGGATTATATGCTTTAAAAGATATAAATTTAGTCATGCATCAAGGTGAAATCATTGGTGTAGCAGGAATATCCGGTAACGGGCAGCAGGAAATGGCTGATATAATCTCTGGTATTGCATCCCCAACTAAAGGTAATGTTTTTATGCATACAAAAGAAATAACTAAACACACTAGAAAACAGCGAATCGAAGACGGAATAAGTTACATACCAGCAGACAGAAAAAAAGAAGGATTATGTATGGAATGGTCTTTAGCTCAAAACGCTTTTGCGGGATACCATACAATGAAAGCTTTTATCAAAAAATTAGCAGGCTTTCCATTAATCAACACAAAAAATGTTCAGAGCCTGGCTGAGAAACTGATTTCTCAATTTGATATTCGAACTGAAGGAACAGAAACAATTGTAGATAACCTATCTGGCGGTAACCAGCAAAAGATTGTTATTGCAAGAGAAAGTATCGTTAATGAGCCAGAGTTGCTAATAGCTGCAGAGCCTACAAGAGGTGTGGATATTGGAGCCATTAGTTTTATACATAACCACATGATTCAAATGCGAAATAATGACACAGGCATTTTATTGATATCTTCAGATCTTGATGAGATATTTGCCTTAAGTGATACGATTATAGTTCTATATGAAGGTAAAATAGTTTGTAAAGTGCCTGCTGGCGAGATGAGTAAAGAAGAATTGGGATTGTATATGGCAGGATCAAAAGTTCAGGAGGTTTTAGGTTATGCATAATAAAATAATTAATCGTTTAATAAGTGTGTTAAAACCGATTATTGCCATTCTAGTAGCCTTGATTATTGGTGCATTACTTATCATTCCGGCAGGTGAATCCCCAGTGGCTGTTTACAAAGTATTGTTTATGGGAGCTGTTGGAAATACGAACGGTATCATAACGAGTCTTGCCTATGCAACACCGTTATTATTTACTGGTCTTGCTGCAGCTTATGCTTTTAGAGCAGGTGTGTTTAATATCGGGATTGAAGGACAGTTATATCTAGGTGCCATAGCAGCAGCTATAACCGGTATTTATCTTGGAGGATTACCAAAGATCATATTAATTCCTTTATGTATGATTGTTGCAATGATTGTTGGAATGCTTTGGGCATATATTCCTGCAATATTGAATGTAAAGTTAAACATAAGTATATTCATAACCTGTATCATGCTTAATAATATAGCTCAGTTGTTTTCTAATTATTTGGCAACCTATCCTTTTAAAGGAGAGTTACCATTAAGTGCAACATACAAAATCGCTGAAAATGCCAGGTTACCAAAACTTGCAGGAAATCTTAACGACTTGAATTTAGGCTTTATTGTAGCAATTGTATTGGCAGTTGTACTGTACATCGTTTTATTTAAAACACCATTTGGCTATGAAAGTCGGGCGGCTGGTATTAGCAGAACTTTTACAAAATATATTGGTGTTGATGGGGCTAAAAAGACACTTATTATCGTTATGATTAGTGGTGCAATTGCAGGACTTGCTGGCGCAGAACAAATACTTGGCGTTAATCATCGTTATATTGCTGATTTTTCAGCAGGATTAGGATATACAGGAATCGCCGTAGCATTATTGGCTAAGCATAATCCCTTAGGTTGTATACTTACAGCATTGTTTTTTGGAATTTTAAGTAATGGTGCGATACAAATGGAAGTTATGACCAAGGTTTCAAGAGATTTGGTTTCAGCGATTCAGGCAATCATGATTATATTTATTGCAGCTGATTTTGGTTTCGATTATTTTAAAGATAAGTTTAAGAAAAAAGAAAATGAGTAAGGAGGTAGAAGCGTAATGGATGGTATAAGTAGTGTAATTGGTACTTCCCTTAGATTTTTACCTGCCATTTTGCTAGCAGGATTTGGAGGGTTACTGACTCAGAGAATTAAGCTAGTCAACTTAGGTCTTGAAGGATTTATGTTAATCGGAGCGTTTACAGCTGTTGTTGTCAGTTATTTTACAAGTTCAGGATGGTTGGGACTCCTTGCATCCTGTATAGTATGTGGGCTCCTTGGATTATTCTTTGCAGTCTTTAACTTAAAGTTTAAAGCAAATAATATCATTATGTCAGTCGCAATTAATATGTTTGCACTGGGTATCACCAAGTATTTGTTGAATTTGTTATTCGGTGTAAAAGGTGCTTTTTCATCGAACAAAATTGTCGGACTGCCGTCAGTGAGATTAGCATTTTTAGATAATGTTCCAATCCTGTCGGCTTTTGCGGACCAATCGATTCTATTGTATGTAGCGCTATTGACAGTAGTTATTATTCAAGTATTACTGTTTAAGACCAAGTTTGGATTAAGGATTAGGGCAACGGGACCAAATCCAATGGCAGTTACAACAGCCGGTGTAAATGTGTTTCGATTAAAGTGTATTGTATTATCAATGAGTGGTGTTCTCTGTGGAATAGGTGGAGCTTATCTTTCACTAGGACAATTAACCATGTTTACGGATAATATGACCAATGGACGTGGATTTATCGCTATGGCGGCTTCAAACTTTGGAGCAGGAATGCCTATCGGTACCTTCTTTGGAGCCATGTTATTTGGATTATCCGATGGGATTACAATGAAAGCTCAACTTCAAGGATTTCCACCACAATTGGTTCAAATATTTCCTTATGTAGTAACGATTTTAACATTGATTGCCATTAGCTTATATCAACGCAGAAAGAAAACAGAGGTGTAGTTATGACAGATAGACCTAATATTCTCTTAATCACAACAGACCAACAACGGTTTGATACAATAAGAGTTGCAGGATATGAGTTTATGAAGACGCCTAATCTGGATCGATTGGCAGATGAAGCTGTCTGTATGAGAACGCCTATTCTACGAATCCTGCGTGTATACCTGCAAGACATAATATTTTAACCGGTTTGACTTGTAAACATCACGGTTTTGAAAAAAAATTATTTTAATGACCAAAGGCAATTGCCACATGATATACCAACTTTCCCGGAATTGTTATCCAATGGTGGTTATGATACCTTGGCTGTTGGAAAAATGCATTTTGCACCTGTAAGAGCCCATCATGGTTTTAATAGGATGCATTTAATGGAAGAAATTCCTAAGTTTTTTATTCGATGATGACTATGCTCTGTTTATGCAGAAAAGTGGTTTTGATTCATTTCAAAGTTTTCATGGTGTAAGACATCGTTTGTATATGCTGCCACAACAATCCATGTTCCCTGAAAAATATCATGGAACCACATGGGTTGCAGATAAAACCATTGAGGCAATTGGTCAAAATCGAGGAGATAATCCCTTCATGATTTGGACCAGCTTTATCGAGCCCCACCCCCCATTTGATGTACCGGGAGAATGGGCACATTTGTATGACGAGGTAGACATACCAATTGGATATGACAGTATAACACCTGTGTCACCAATAGCAATGGAGAACAAAGCAATTGCGGAATATCACGATGAATTCGATAGAGATAGGGCGAAACAGTTATATTATTGTGCCATTTCTTTTGTGGATTATCATATAGGAAGGATTATAGACAAACTTGAAGAAACAGGTCAGTTAGATAATACCTTAATCGTATTCACATCAGATCATGGAGAAATGTTGGGCAACAACAATACGTATCAAAAGTTTTTTGCCCTATGACGGATCAAGTAAGATTCCGTTTATCATGAGATACCCTAAATTTATTGAAAAAGGTACGAGGGACAAGCGCTTTGTAGATCTTAACGATCTGTTACCAACGTTTCTTGATGTGGCATCCATCCCATATCCTGCTGAATTTAAATTACTGGGTGAAAGTATTTTTTCAGATATGAATAAAAAAGATAGAAAACATCAGTATGTAGAACATGAAGTAGGAAATAAACGATGGATTAGTTTAAGAAATGAATATTTTAAATATAATTATTATTATGGTGGTGGTCGTGAAGAATTGTTTGATATGAAGAAGGATTCGAAGGAGCAAATAAATCTATTGTATAATGATAGGGATACATATGAATCTATTCGAGTGGACTTAGCATCAAAACTATTGGAATATGAAAAAGAGTGGGGACTTGAAGGATATATTGTCAATGACTGTTTCATAAGATTAGATGAATATATTGCAAAGCCCTTTTTTGAAAGAAACTTTCCGATACATGTAAAGTATTTTTCAGAAGAAGAAAAAAGCTGGTCTAAAAAGTATAGAAGAAGAAATAGATTTAGCCATTTGTCATGAGCCATCCGTTATAAAAGAACACTTGAATTTTGACAATTAAAGGGCACTTGAAGTGTTCGAAGAAATCATGTTTGATGTATAGAGTGAAATGGTTTGGGGAACATAAGATTGAATAAAAAAGAAAGGTGGTGACTGCCCTATGACAAATTCAAAAGTTCCCAATAGATTAATGAATGAAAAAAGTCCTTATTTATTGCAACATGCTCACAACCCAGTGGATTGGTATCCTTGGAGTGAAGAAGCATTTGCAAAAGCAAAGGCTGAAAACAAGCCTATTTTCCTTTCTATTGGATATAGTACTTGCCATTGGTGTCATGTCATGGAAAAAGAATCCTTTGAGGATGAAGAAGTGGCAAAGCTTTTAAATGCACATTTTATAGCCATTAAAGTGGACCGAGAGGAAAGACCGGACATTGATGCTGTCTATATGGATGTATGTCAAAAAATTACGGGAAGTGGTGGATGGCCACTAAGCATTTTTATGACCCATGATCAAAAACCTTTTTTTGCAGGCACTTATTTTCCTAAAAGATCCATGTACGGCCGTATTGGACTTATGGACTTATTAACCAATATTCATACAATCTGGATAGAAAAAAAAGAGTCTCTCTTAAATAAGAGTGATGAGTTAATGGAGCATATTCAAACAACATCACACCAACATGAGTTAGAGATAGATGATCAAGTTGTGGATCGAGCTTATAATCAATTGAAAGACGATTATGACAAGGCCTATGGTGGTTTTAGTAAAGCTCCCAAATTCCCAACCCTCAGAATCTATTCTTTTTTTTAATGGAATATTATAAGGTTTACGGATGTGAGGAAGCATTGAATATGAGCGAAAAAACCTTAGATGCTATGTTTAAAGGGGGTATCTATGATCATATTGGTGGTGGGTTTTCACGGTACTCTACAGATAAGAAGTGGCTAGTACCCCATTTCGAGAAAATGCTCTATGATAATGCCTTGCTTATGATGGCGTATACCAAAGGCTATCAATACACCAAGAATCCTCAGTATAAACATGTAGTAGACCATACCTTCACATATCTTATGCGAGATATGAGTAACCCTGATGGAGGTTTCTACAGTGCTGAAGATGCAGATTCAGAAGGGGTGGAAGGTAAGTTCTATATCTTTAGTAAAGAAGAAATACTACAGGTTCTAGGGGATACAGAAGGAGAATATTTCAGTCAGCTATATGATGTAACCACAAGGGGGAATTTCGAGGGAGAAAATATTCTTAATTTGATTCATACACCACTTGAAGATGTATTTCATGATGAACAATGGGTTAATGGGTGTAAAGATAAGCTTCTAAGTTACAGAGATAAACGGGTTAGACCTCATCTAGATGATAAGATATTGACAGCTTGGAATGGTCTAATGATTGGCGCTTTGGCATATGCCAGTCGCTATATACACCAGTCTACAAACGAATCGGGTCATTCAGGTATTGAACAGGAGAATCTGTACCTTAAATATGCCAAAAGAGCAGTAGATTTTATTAAAGGGCATCTTAGTAAAGACGACGGTGGATTATACGTTCGTTATCGAGAAGGTCACGTGAAGCAAGACGGATTTTTAGATGATTATGCATTTATGATATGGGGATTAATTGAATTGTATGAGACAACTTTTGACATATCCTATTTACAGTGGGCTACTCGTCTTAATACGTATCTTATTGAGCATTTCTGGGATGAAGAAGAAGGTGGTTTTTACTTATACAGCCAAGGTAGTGAAACATTGATTACCCGTCCAAAAGAAGTCTACGATGGGGCTATACCCTCAGGAAACTCCATCGCAGCTCTTAATCTGCTAAAGCTCAGCCGGCTCACAGGTGATGGTACCTTGGAGGATAAATCAAAAGCAATCCTTACAACTTTTGCAAGACAGGTCAATCATTATCCAAGATACCATACGTTCTTGATGCAAACCATGATAATCCTTATGGAAGGAAGCAGGGATATCGTTATAGCAGGTTCTCAGGATGATGTGGAAGTAAAAACATTTATCCAAGAATTGAATGACATGAAAAAAGGGTGTTTTACTATACTAATTAATGATGGTAGTGATATACTATTCACCATTAACCCTCATCTAAAAGATAAAGGTAAAATTAATGATACCCATACAGTTTATATATGTGAGAATAACGTATGTAGAGCTCCAGTAGATATGAGTCAGGCCATGAAGCTTCTAAATAACGGAGACTAAGAGCCTAATTGTAAATATCTATCGAACAGTCTCTACCCGTATAAATGAATAGGTTAACATGATGATTAGTTAATAATCCATAAGAAGATAGCATAAGTATAAGTATAGATAGGATAATATGGATGTTGACATAGAACAAAAGAGGCTAGGCCTCGTTCCACAAAACAGATTTGTCGTTAGGAAAGTATTATGAACGCATATGAGTTTTAATTCCATATGCTCAAAAGTAGAACTTTCCTATAAATAAAAAATATAGGATAAAAGGAAAAATCCTTTTATCCTATAAAACCTGTCCGATTAAAATAATCTAATAAAAGCCTCGTCCGAAAAAAGCCTCTTCCACAACCGTAGCCACCATAGCCACCATAGCCACCATAGCCTCCACCGAAACCACAGCAACAGCAATTACAGCAATTATAACCACAACCATAGCCACAGCCTCCGAAACCGCGACCGTAACCACCGCCGAAACCACGGCCATAGCCGCCGTAGCCACCGTATCCACCGTATCCACCGTATCCGAACATAATAACCCTCCTTTCATACTTATCCTAATTTATAATATTCCAAATGAGTTGGTTATGTGACAAGCTTAAAACATCTTCATCAGAATTTAGCTTAAAAAATAAGTCGCATTTATATAGGGGAGCACAATGAAAGTATTGATAACAGGTGCAAAAGGTCAATTAGGATGGGAAATAGCTTACGAACTCTCTAAGGATCATTGTGTCTTTGGCTTAGGTAGGGAAGAACTCGACATAAGAAGTAATGAGGCCATTGGTTATTACATGCAGTATATTCAACCAGATATAGTGATTAATTGTGCAAGCTTCACCCATGTAGATGGATGTGAAAGAAACAAAAAATTAGCTATGGATGTGAACGCCTATGGTGCAAAAAATCTAGCTACGATATGTCAGCGAATGGATATTTTATTAATACATATTTCAACAGATTATATTTTTAGTGGAGAAAATAGGATACCTTATGAGGAGTTGGATTCCCCTAAGCCCATGAATGCCTATGGGTATTCTAAGTGGCTAGGTGAAGAATATGTAAGAAGCATTTGTTCCAGATACTATATTCTGCGAACATCATGGCTATTTGGAACACATGGTCAAAATTTTGTGAAAAAAAATTATATGTCAAATACCCTATAGAGATACATTACATGTGGTTAAAGATCAAATAGGCTCCCCTACATATACGAAAGATTTTATTAACATGTTAAGGGGGGTTATAACATCCAATCAGTATGGCATTTATCATATAGCTAACAGAGGTTCATGTAGTCGATATGAATTTGCACAGGCAATTATGATGTACTTAAAAGGAGAAACCCCCAAGGTTTTACCAATACAATCAGAAGAAATACCTATGGCAGCCATACGCCCCAAATACTCAGCGCTGTCAAGTACAAAAGCACAGTTACTATGTGGTAGGATCATGCCTACTTGGCAAAAAAGCTCTAAAGAGGTTTATGGATACAGAGATGATGTGTCAATAGATGGGGAACTTTTTTGGTAATTTATAATATAATTTAATAGAGTGGATTAAGTAGCGAAAGGGTTGTGAAAACATGACAGTACCGATGGTGTGTTTTGTCACATGGAATCGATTAGGATTAACAGTAAAAAACCTAAAAGCTTTATTAAAGACCACAGATGATTTTGAACTGTATATTGTAGATAACCATTCAGTCGACGGTACTTGGGAATATATTAAGACAATACAAGACCCTAGAGTTAAATGTAAACATCAATTTGATGTAAATAGAGGGGTTGTCTATGCTATTAATTATGCGCTAAGTAAGCGTAAAAAAGATCAATATTTTATTTTGGTTGAGAATGATGTATGTATTCAGACAAAAAATTGGATTACAGAATTAATGAAGGTGATGGATATGTTTCCATCTATAGGATTACTTGGTGGTGCTAGGAAGGGATTTTTTAAAGAAAAGAATATAAGTCCAGAGGCTGTTGAAAAAAATGGGATTGTCTACTACCCTTATAAAACCATATTAGGCTACTGTAATTGTATACGACCAGAAGTTTTTGACTATATCGGGTATTGGAATGAAGAAACCTATGCCGCTGACCGAGATATGAGTGTTCGTATTAACAACTATACACCTTATCATACAGGATATATGACGAAGATTTTGCTAACTCAGGAACAACATATGCTTTGTGACCAGTGTTGTTATGCCTCAGAGTGCCCATTGATAGCAGACGGTGTTACTTGTTTTGATATGTATCGTAAAAATTATCATCATGGAAAATTTGCTTCTATTTCTGCTAAAAAAGAAGCATTATACTTACAGGAAATCGAATCAGGAGAGCGTACAATCTATTGCGCTTCTGTACATGATAAAAGATCACAAGATGAGCATCAGTATCATGATCTGTTGGCTCAAGAAAATTTTGATTACTATATACAAAATGCTAATTAAGAAAGGGAAAGAGAAAAGAGCTATCTAATACGTAAAGACAGCTCTTTTTGGTTTACGTTTATTTTATCTATGACATGATGAAATTGCTCATGAAAAATGAATTGGAGGGAAAGCTATGGATATGATGGTATATGGTGCTGGGGGGCATGCAAAAGTCGTCATAGATATAATAAAACAACAATCGCTTTATAACTTAGTTGGTTTATATGACCCATATAAATCCATGTCACAATATCATCTTGGTTATCCAATTATAGCGAATGAAAAACATGTCGACGCAATTGCTAAAATTAATTATGGTATAATAGCCATTGGTGATAATTGGATAAGATACCAAGTAGCGAAAAAAAATACGAGAAATAAATGAAAATATGGTCTTTATTACCCTTATACATCCTTTTACTTCTATAGCAGAAAATGTTATGATAGGGGCAGGTACTGTGGTCATGGCAGGGGCAGTTGTACAAGAAGGCAGTAAAATTGGTAAACATTGTATTATCAACACAAAAGCCTCCATTGATCATGACGTTGTGATGGATAATTATGGATCTATTGCACCTGGGGCTACTATCGGAGGGAATGTATCAATAGGTACGTACTCAGCCATTGGACTTGGTGCAAATATTATTCAAAAAGTCAATATTGGTAAACATACGGTGATCGGTGCAGGTTCGACAGTACTACATCATATAAATAATAACACAGTTGCTTATGGTACACCTTGTAGAGCCATACGTCTTAGGTCCATAGGCCAATCCTATTTATCATAAAATAAGTTCATGATAATTTGAATTCATTTTTTTTATAAATTAATATAAAGAATTATAGAAATATAGTAACCATTTGGTCAAGAATTAAATAAAATAAACTAAGTAAACTTGTACCAAAAGAAGAGGTGAAGTATGAAAGGAATTGTATTAGCTGGTGGATCTGGAACGAGGCTTTACCCTCTTACAAAAACAGTTTCCAAGCAGATGTTACCTATATATGACAAGCCCATGATCTATTATCCTTTATCAATTTTACTTTTAGCAGGTATAAAGGATATTTTAATTATCTCTACGCCTAGAGATATACATTACTATGAAGATTTATTGGGGGATGGTTCTAGAATTGGAATTGCTTTATCCTATGGTGTTCAACAAGAACCAAAAGGTATTGCAGATGCCTTCATTGTTGGAAAAGATTTTATAGGGCATGATGATGTTGCTTTAATCTTGGGAGATAATATTTTTTATGGTAATCCTCTTGAAGATATATTAGTAAAGTCAGTAGAAGAAAATGTGGGAGCTACAGTTTTTGGATACAAGGTAGCAGATCCTACACGATTTGGTGTAGTGGCATTTGATGAAGACGGACAGGTGACATCCTTAGAAGAAAAACCAGAGATACCAAAATCTAATTATGCAGTAACAGGGCTCTATTTTTATGATAATCGAGCAGTTTTCATGGCAGAGCATAACATAGAACCTTCTAAACGAAATGAATTAGAGATAACAGATATTAATACATGTTATTTAGAGCAAAATCAGCTAAAAGTATCCTTATTAGATAATCGTATAAAATGGCTAGATACTGGTACGTATGATGGTTTACTAGAAGCTGGAAAATTTGTAGCTGCAACACAAAAGAAAGAGCAGTGTATAATTGCTTGTATTGAAGAAATAGCCTTTAATAAAGGTTACATTAGCAAAGAAGAGTTAAGTATTATAGCTCAATCCATGGAGAAAACAAATTATGGTCTATACCTTAAAAAGGTAATTGAAAGGTTGTCGTAATGGTGAGTAAATTAAAAGTGACTCATACCAATATAATGGGTTTATGTATCATTGAACCTACCATATATGAGGATAAGCGTGGCTGTTTTATGGAAAGCTTTAATACAAGAGATTGGCAAGATGCAGGATTTAGAGATACTTTTGTACAGGATAATGAATCCACCTCGATTAAAGGTGTTTTAAGAGGGTTGCATTATCAATATAAAAACCCACAAGCTAAATTGGTTCGCGTTCTAGAGGGGGAAATCCATGATGTAGCTGTTGACTTAAGAGTTGGTTCTGTGACTTTCGGTCAATACTACGACATATTACTATCAGACAGTAATAAAAAGCAATTTTATATACCTGTTGGATTTGCTCATGGTTTTCTTGTATTATCCGATACAGCCAAAGTACTCTATAAAACAACGGCATATTATCAAGAGGAGTATGATTGTGGCATTAGGTGGAATGACCCTTATATCCATATAGCATGGCCACTTAATCAGATCGATGAAGTTATTTTATCAGAAAAAGACAAAAAATTACCCTATCTTGAGGATATCCTTGAAGGGAGGTTATTTATAGAATGAAATTATTAGTAACTGGTGGAGCAGGATTTATTGGAAGTAATTTTATACATTATATGTTAAAACACTATAAAAAAATTGATATCATTAACTTAGATGATTTAACGTATGCAGGTAACTTAAAAAAACTTGCAGGATATAGAAGGCGATAGTCGCTATACATTTATTAAAGGTAATATATGCGATTATGAATTGGTATCTACGATTATGGAAGCTTCAATAGATTATGTGGTTAACTTTGCAGCTGAAACCCATGTGGACCGTAGCATTGATAATGCTTCTAATTTTATTCGGACTAATGTTGAAGGTACTTATGTACTACTAGAAGCAGTAAGAAAAAATCCCATTAAAAAATATATACAGATATCAACAGACGAAGTTTATGGTGCCTTAGGGAAAACTGGTTTTTTTTACGGAGACAACCCGTCTAGCACCCAATAACCCTTATTCAGCAAGTAAAGCATCCGCTGATATGTTAGTACGTTCCTATTACAAAACACATAATGTACCCATTAACATTACAAGGTGTTCCAATAACTATGGTCCCTATCAATATCCCGAAAAACTCATCCCGAAAATGATTGACAACATCTACAGAGGTAAATTACTTCCAGTTTATGGCGATGGCCTTCATATTCGAGATTGGATTCATGTGAATGACCATTGTAGAGCTATTGATTTAGTTCTCCAATTTGGTAGAGTGGGAGAAGTCTACAATGTTGGCGGGAACAATGAAAGAACTAATATAAGCATCATCAAAAAAATTCTCCAAGTACTTGGGAAAGATGAAAGTTTGATTGAATATGTAACAGATCGATTAGGTCATGATTATCGTTATGCCATTGATGCATCAAAAATCATTAAAGAACTGAATTGGCAGCCTACCTATACATTTGAAGTAAGTCTAGAAGAAACAATTAAGTGGTACGTGAATAACCTATCTTGGTGGACGATGTAATTTGATTGATAAATATTGGGATTATGATGATTAATATAAAAGGCTAGGGGAGAGCTTATTGAAAATATATTTTTTTTTATTAGGCAGTAAGAATGCTACAACCAGTTATTCCAATACCTTATTTGCGTTAGGGCTTCAGAATCTTGGTTATGAAGTAGAGATTGTTCGAGATCTAGAAAGAAAGAAATGCATACTTAAAAACCCAGACTGTGAAGCTATTGTTTTTTTTCAAAAAACCATTCAGTGTCCTGCACATACAAGTAGATATATTGGACATCTGAAAGGTAAAGTACATCTCATTCACATCGATGATGACTTTCAAGATATGCATCTAAATGAACATGTTAAGACTTTAAAAATGACAGATCTTATACTGGTAGGTACTAATCAGCACAAAAAAGCGCTAAAGGACTATACACAAGTACCAGTAGAAACCATATCTTGTGTATTAGATACAGAGCATTATCCATATGTTCCTATACAGCAGAAAAAACAATCAACGTCTTATTATCAGCTGGCAACAATCTTGTGCTGATGCCTATACAAAAGATCTCCTATCCATTGCGGAGCCACTCCATCACATTATAGAGAAATACCCAGTTGATCTACACTTATATGGTTGGCACATGGGTAAGGATTACCCAGATCATCGTAAGGAGATTTTGGATGTTTTTCCAGAAGCAACGTTTGTGGCTTATGAGCCCATGGACCAATACATACAGCATATTGTTCCAAGGTTATCCCAGTCTGACTTATTTCTTATGCCTTATATAGATATTCCCCATAGATGGGGGGGGAAAAGTGGTTTTGGTTTAAAACGTGTTATGCTTATGGGAATACCAATTATAGCATCCAATATGGAACACCATCGTGAGTTAATTACACCGGAACAAACGGGGTTTTTAGCATCTAATCATCAGGAATGGTATCATGCTATGGAAAAATTAGTTTTAAGCCATGCATTGCGACAACATATAGCGATAAATGCAAGAAAGCATATGGAAACAGCATATAATGAAGAAGCGGTTTTGAGGCGATTCATAGATGCTATAAAAGCTCATATACCCATATTTTAAGTTGGTGGCTTTTACATAAGGGGAAACATTCTTAGTATGCCTAATTAATCATTAAGAGAGGAGAGCATCAACCATACAATGCGTGTATTATTTGTTTACTCAAACAAGACGGACCCTTGCACCATAAAAAAGTTGTTTTGACTTATCTAAGGGATTAAAAAATTATACAGATACGGATGAAATAAGCTATAGTCAGTTCACCGAAGAAATAATTTCTAATTTTGATGTTATTATTTTTCAACGTATTGGAGCCAATGGTATAATCATTGAACATAGTTATATCCAACGCATATTCTATCTTATTGGGAAATTTTATCAACAAAAAAAACTTTATATATATGATTGACGATTTGCTTTTTTGAAGACCAAAACCAATTACCTAAGAAGTTTATGACCCAATGTCATGCCGTGATCTGTCCAAATCTTACTTTGGCTAAACAGGCAAAAAACATACAACGATCACATCTATGTATTACGTACTTATATTGATATGAAGAGTACAGAGAGTATCAAGGAATCCGATAGGCATAAAGGGTATGATATGGCTTGGGTCAGTACAGGCGCACTTGGTAAGGAACTCATAAAGGATATTATGCTCAAACTTCATAAGGATATGGATATTCGAATGATTACTATTGGTGGTGATACCATGTTTCTAAAAGATGTGAAAAATGTTACTAGCTATCATTTTTTTGCCATATGAGGACATGATAGCTATATTAAAGAATGTCGATATTCTATTAAACCCTGTTATTATCGAAAATAGTTTTGTGACCCCCCCGTATTGAAAGAAGAAGCAAAAAAAAGTGCTAAAGAGTTTTTTTTGACTGTAAATCGGAAATAAAATATGCTATTGCAGGTGGTACCAAGACAGCTATTATTTCCAGCAAGACAGCGCCATATCTATATGCCATAAAACATGAAGAGAATGGGCTACTCGTTGACAATACGGTTGATGATTGGGTGGAAGCCATTAAAAGACTGTATGATGATAACAGTTTTAGACAAAAAATGATTCTTCATGCTTATGAAGATGTAAAAAAAAGATATACACTAGAATATGGTGCCGAAAAGGCATATGACATATTAAGGTGTATATCAAAAGAACCAATCCAATAACAGACAAACATGTTATGATGGATTGGTTTTATTAAGTATAAATGTATACATAACACTCTATTAGTCATGTTTAGATGCTAATTTTTTGAGACGTAAGAGGTATTGTTCATAAAGGTAATGTTCACTGAAATAGATTGCACGGTTAAACATGCCATGACTAAATTCATCCAAATGATCAAGAGTATAAAGAACCTTATGGTGTAAATCATCTATATCCACATCAGGAAACTTAGTTATGTCTTGTGGGCAATTTGCAAGCAAGGCAGCATCGTCTACAAGTTCAGGTAAGCTTCCAGAATGAATACCTACCATTGGTGTTCCTGTATGCATGGCTTCAACAACTAGGTTGGAACAGCCTTCATGAGCTTTTAGATGAAGCAGCATATCTGCTGTTCTTAAGTAACGGGGAATGAGGTGGTAGGGAACAGGGGTGTGTAAGTTAAGCTTAGTGATGTTAGAAAGATTAGCAGCACGTACCATGGCTTCGTCAGACGGATACGATTCTCCTAATACCCATAATTCAATATCATGTCGATGCTCAAGTAGTTTAGCTAAACGTATGAGAAGTTTTAATGACAATATGGAAGTATGTGGTGAGCCCCAATAAGCTATAGCTAAGATAAGTTTCTTATGAGGATTATCGCGCTCTATAACTGGACCATATGGTGTAAAGATAGATCGATTGGTTGTATTATATATAATATCCCCATCAGGTTCACTCCCATCATAAATACTTCTAAAGAGAACTTTTTTAGAAAAATGACTTTGGTAAACAACGGTATCACTTAGAGCAATCAGTTTCTTTAAATTCTCATTAAGCCGGTCGATGTTTTTTTTGAGATGAATCATTATAATTTAAATAAATAGCACCTAAACGTTGAAGGATTTTTATTCCGTTATGTTTAAGAGCTTTTAACTCAGACACTTTTGAGATATTAGCAATGGAGCAAAAGACATCCACATCTGTATCAGGGCCGTAACTTATTTGATGACCCCGTTTAATGCAATGTCGACTAAAAGCTCTAATCCATGATCTTGCACCACCGGCTCCATCATAATGTCCGGAAAATCCTATCTTCATATAATCCTACCTTTCTGTTACACACAATTCTAAGCTTATTTACGCTTACCATACAACTGTAAAATGGATCACAAAATAGAGCATATTTATAATATATTAAGTCATTATAGTGAATATGACAAAAGCCCAAAGGATAAAAATCCTTAATATTAGCAGGTCTTTTGTTATATTTGTCACAATATCTAATCAATTAAATATAATGAAGTATCCTTAAGAAAGTGTTTAATGATGATGGAGTTGAAAATATGTCAATACAATTATTTATGCCTACATTTCACGTAGAAGAATGTCTTGTAGAGATAAAAGAATGCCTAGAAAGAGGTTGGACAGGGCTAGGTTATAAAACGGTTCAATTTGAAGATGCTTGGAAGCAATATACCAATCTACCCATGCGCATTTTATTAACTCAGCAACGGCAGGTTTACATTTGGCGGTCAAACTATTGAAGGAAACGTATCATTGGGAAGATGGAGATGAAATTATATCAACACCATTAACCTTTATATCTACCAACCATGCCATAGCCTATGAAAATATGAGGGTTGTATTTGCAGATGTAGATAAATATCTATGTTTAGATCCAAAAGATATACGCCGAAAAAATTACAAATAAAACCAAGGCTGTTATGTTTGTAGGAATGGGTGGTAATACAGGTCATTATAAAGATGTCGTAAAGTTATGTAAAGATCATAACTTAAAATTAATCCTAGATGCATCTCATATGAGTGGTACAAGATTAGAAGGAAAAATAGTTGGACGAGAAGCAGATGTGGTGATCTATTCATTTCAAGCTGTCAAAAATTTACCTACAGCTGATTCGGGTATGATTTGTTTTATGGACAAAAAATTGGATGAAAAAGTGCGTAAATATACGTGGCTAGGTATTAATAAAGATACCTATTCCCGTACACATAATAATGGTGCTTATAAATGGAAATATGATGTGGAATACCTTGGTTATAAATATCATGGCAATTCTATCATGGCAAGCCTTGGGTTGGTTCAATTAAAATATTTGGATCAAGACAATGCTTATAGACGACAACTGGCTAACTGGTACGATGAAGCTTTCAAATATCATAAGAATCTTGTAGGTATTGTGCCTGTAGCTAAGGGGTGTGAATCTTCAAGACACCTTTATATAATTGAAGTGAATAACCGAGATGAACTTTTAGAAGCCCTTAATAAAGATGATATCTATCCTGGCGTGCATTATCGAGATAATACGGAATATGCTATGTATGCTTATGGAAAAGGAACTTGTCCAAATGCATATATGTTTAGTGAACGGGTTCTATCGCTTCCGATGCATCTTAAGCTTACCAGAGAGGACATATTGCACGTTGCCAATAAAGTTATCCAATATGCAAGCTTATAAGGAGTGAAAATATGATATCAGTTATAGGTCTAGGATATGTTGGCTTGCCACTGGCAATTACTTTTGCTGAAAAGGGTGTTCAAGTTATAGGATTTGATATTAGTGAGGAAAAAATAAAAGCTTACAAGCAAGGAATAGATCCTACACATGAAGTTGGTGATACAAGGCTTAGCAAAGTAAAAAACATCGAGTTTACTAATGATCCACAGAAGTTATTGGCATCTAGATTTCATATTATAGCCGTACCAACACCTGTGTGTATGGATAAAGTACCAGACCTAGCACCCCTTAAAAGTGCTACAAAAATTGTAGGCAAATATCTTGAGAAAGAGAGTATTATTGTTTATGAATCCACAGTGTACCCAGGGGTAACAGAGGATATATGTGTACCCATATTAGAAGAAACGTCGGGTCTTGAGTTTATGAAGGATTTTAAGGTGGCTTATTCTCCAGAAAGAATTAATCCTGGCGACCTTGTTCACACCGTAGATAAAATTGTAAAAGTGGTTTCTGCATGTGATGAAGATAGCTTAGAAGCTGTGAAGAATGCTTATGAACTTGTTACAGATGCAGGTGTATATGTAGCGCCTTCTATTAAGGTAGCAGAGGCAGCTAAGGTTATTGAGAATGCACAGCGTGATATTAACATTGCCTTTATCAATGAGATTGCGATTATCTTTGATAAGATGGGAATCGATACAAAAGAAGTTCTGAAAGCAGCAGAAACCAAATGGAATTTCTTAAAATTTCAACCAGGTTTAGTGGGTGGACACTGCATTGGTATCGATCCCTATTATTTAACATTCAAAGCCCAACAGCTTAATTATCGACCAGAAGTTATCTTAGCTGGTAGACATATCAATGATTCTATGGGGCAAATTATTGTAGAAAAAAACCATCAAACAGCTGATTAATGGGGAACAGATAGTCAAAGGTGCAAAGGTGCTGATTATGGGATTAACATTCAAAGAAGATACACCGGACCTGAGAAATTCAAAAGTGAAAGATATTGTGGAAGGGTTAAAAGCATACAATATGGACGTGCTTATCACAGACCCTATTGCTAATGAAGCAGACATCATAAAAGAATATGGGATTAAGCCAACGCATATAGAAGATGTGTCGGATTTAGCTGCAGTGGTGATATGTGTTAAGCATAAAGCTTATCAAGAATTGGGTTTAGAAACCATTAAAAATTTATTTAAAGATAATGTGGTGCCTATCCTTATTGATGTAAAAGGATTATTTAATAAAGAAGAGGGAGAAAAATATTTCTCTTATTGGCGATTATAATACGAATTATTATGATGAATCATGAAAGTTTCTCATATAATAGTAGCAGACCATAGTGAGGTGGTGACTATGTCCATGAGAATAAATGTCGTAAGTTTCTGCTTTTATAGAATACCGTCAGCTGTCTTGGGCATTATTAAGCCCCTGGAAGCCATGCAAAAACAGCAACTGATAGATTTTTTTTGGTATGCGAATAGTATGAGTATGACGAAGGAAGCCATTGACATGGCAGATATGGTTATATGTATTCGAGGTGCTGAACCTATCGACCTAGAGTGGGTACTAAGGGCTAAAGAAAAAGGAAAGCAGGTTATTTATTATTTAGATGATGATCTATTAAACATCAATTCATATATCTATATGCATAATAGATCCTATTTTGAGCGAGAAGATATTAAAAAAAATATAAAACAAATCATGAACCATTGCGATTACTTATGGACGTCTAACCAACGGATTCTAGACAAATATAAAAGCTACTTTAGAGACGGTTATGTTATGAAAACACCAGCTTTGCTTTTGAATGCCCATAGCATAGTAGAACAAAAACCATCAGAGCATATCGCCATAGGTTTTGCAGGAGGTATAGATCATCGACAGTTTTATGAACGCATGCTCTATCAACCTATAAGACAGATGTTAGTGCGTTTTACAGATAAAATAAGTTTTGAGATATTTGGTTTCCAGCCGTACTTGTTCCATCATTTTCCTATCACACATTATCCCTATATTAAAGATTATGACAGTTATATGATGAAAATGAAGTCATTAAGCTGGGATATAGCCCTAGCTCCATTACCAGATACATCGTTTCATGCATGTAAACATTTCAATAAGTACTTAGAGTATGGGGCTTTGAAAATACCTGGTATTTATTCTAATGTTTCTCCCTATAAAGACATTATTGTGGATGGGGTTAATGGTTTATTAGTTGAAAATACTGTAAAGGATTGGGTCAGTGGACTAAAACGGCTCATAGAAAATGAAGTTGATAGAAGGGAAATTGCACAAAAGGCGTATGACCATATAAAACAAGATTATTTGTTAGATGTGGTTGCCAAAGATATGTATCAAAAAATACTCCCTTTAATATGCGGATAATAGTTTGAAAAGGGGTATGGTATGGACTCAAGTAAAATGGCTTTTATTACATGCGTCAATGATGAATTAATGTATCAAAAATCACTGAAATTTATTAATAGATTAGATGTACCAGAAGGTATAGAAATAGAATGTATACGCGTTAAGAATCCCTCTAGTCTAACAATGGGATATAATTCAGGTATGATGAATACTCAAGCAAAATATAAGGTATATCTCCATCAAGATGTTTATATTTTACACAAGAATTTCATTAGGGATGTTATGGCGTTATGTCAAAGTAACGAAGAAATTGGTATCCTTGGTGTCATTGGAGCAAGAACACTGCCTCATGATGGCATTTGGTGGAAGACCTATAATGGTGCAGGTAAAGTATATGACAGTCATACAGGACAAATGGGTATCATTAATTTAAATCATAGTACCAAACCCGTGGAACATGTGGTATGTGTTGATGGGCTTCTGATGGTGACTCAGTATGATCTGCCATGGCGAGAAGAATTATTTGATGGATGGCACTTTTATGACATATCCCAGTGCTTTGAATTTCGAAAGGCAGGGTATGAGGTGGCTATACCTTATCAGAAGATGCCATGGTGTATTCATGACTGTGGTATCGTGAATCTAAATGGTTATGACCATTATCGTGAAATTTTTCTTAAGAACTATATAAAAATAGATAAGGAGGTAGGTGATGCACTATTATAGCTTTATCTTTTTATGCTATAACAATTGGAAATTTACCAGAGAGGCTATTGAAACCTTACTAACATCTTTAGAAGAATCCATCTATCATAAGGGGATAGAGCTGATACTGGTGAATAATGGTTCTACGGATGAAACCTCATCAGGTATTAAAACGATTAAAAAAAAATACACAACACCTTACCTAACAATCCACCATATTCATATGAATGAAAATATGGGCTATCCCATAGGTATTAACATAGGATTAAGTCATTGTAATGGAGAATACATAACCATTATGAATAACGATCTTATTTTTATTAAAGGTTGGTTTAATCCAATAATTGATCTATTACATAAAGACCCAGCAATTGGTGTAGCAGTGCCACATCTTTCTTATGGGTCAGGGGTTCAACATGTTGGTGTATTTCTTGAAGATAGAGAGACTATACAGGCTTATGGTCAGCGCTATATGTGTAAAAACAAAGGGAAAATTGCATACCTCGATCGTGGGGTAGGTACATGTATGGTGATGAAAAAAAGCAGTTGTTGAAAAGGTAGGAGGCAATGATATCTGGTATGGCATCGGTCACTACGATGATGATGACTGGTCACTCCGGATACGCTTAGCAGGATTCAAAATAATAGCAGTAGGTAGTTCTTTCGTCTATCATCAAGGGAGTAAGACTTTTCAGAAGTATTATCCAGACCAATCCCATTATGTAGAGATAAATAAAAAATAAGTTCTGTCAAAAGTGGGGGTTAAAGGAAGATCGAATACGTGCGAACATCTATATTGACCGTCGACGCATCATTGAAGAAATACCTTATTCAAAAAAAGAGCATTATATGCCAATAGATTATAAAGGCTATGAATCCCATGAATCCCATAAGCCAAGTGGTATTTTATGGGTGGCAGATTGGACAGATAAACATTCTGGATGGATTGAGTGGATAAATCATTTGAAGCAGGTTACACATCACCATGAGAAATGTTATGTATGGGTTCCTTCTAAGTATTATTCCGATGAAGTAAGCTATCATGTATATAAAAATATTTTAACCGTGATGGGGGAAAAAGCGAATATAATTGAGGTTTTTTTTCAGCAAGACGTCAATCCCTTAACCTTATTGAAGTTTGTTAAGAGATTCAGTAAAGTGTTGCCTATAAAAAAAAGAGATTTTATAAATAAGTACATTAATTATTTATTTAATGACAAAAAAAATTTTGATTTTAACGAACCATTATAGAATGTCATATACTGAACTAAGGAGGTGATTTTGTGAAAGACAAGAAAAATTGTTCAAAGAGTAATCATGGTGATAAGCATTACCAAACGCCATGTTGTAAGCATGTGAGTAAAAAATGTGATAAATATATGGATATTGATGATTATTGTTTAAATGATATCTTATTTAAATGTAGACATGTAGAAGATGAAAATGGTTGTTTGATATGTGAACCTGTTAAATTATGTATTATGGGACAGCGAGGAAAAAGGGGTCCAACCGGTCCAACGGGTCCACCAGGTCCAAGAGGACCAAAAGGGTCAAGAGGACCAAAGGGTCATAAAGGACCAAAAGGTGACCCAGGAGATACAGGTGATACAGGTCCAAAGGGTGATACAGGTCCAACAGGACATACCGGCCCAACAGGTCCAACAGGACATACCGGCCCAACAGGTCCAACAGGACATACTGGCCCAACAGGTCCAACAGGAGACACGGGTCCAATAGGTCCAATAGGTCCAACAGGAGATACCGGTCCAATAGGTCCAATAGGCCCAACAGGAGACACAGGATCAACAGGAGACACCGGTCCAACAGGAGACACGGGGTCAACAGGAGACACAGGGCCAACAGGAGACACAGGGCCAACAGGAGACACAGGGCCAACAGGAGACACAGGATCAACGGGAGACACTGGTCCAACAGGAGACACAGGCCCAACTGGTGCAACAGGAGACACGGGACCAACCGGACCACCTGGTGCAAGTTCTTGTGCATGTTGTATTGAACCATGGGATCTGTTTATTGATAACTTAATTAACCTAGGTATATTAACAGTAGATTTTTCAACTACGACACAAGCACAACAGTCTATTCAGAACCCATTAGGTCCGGTTATTAATCATATTACAGATATAGGCGATTACGTCGTACCAGTATCCCAACTTGTAGGATTAAGGTTTACGGTTGATTCCACAGTTATATCAGATGCAGATATTAACAATGGTTTAACACCTCCACCAATGCCACCTATACCAGGAGAATGTACTTGTAATGAAGCACCGCTTCGTGAAAGATTGGTGGAATTACAAGATGTGACACTTGTGAATATAAATACATTAGGTAATGGTGAGTTTGATAATATCCAGAACCTTACCATTGCTGGTATTGGTTTAGGTATTGTAGTGGTTAGACCACCTACAGTTGATATCATGCAAGAGTACTATACTCTTTCAATATGTAATATTGCTGATGTTGAAAGATTGAATATGATGCCATAGATGGTAGAGGGCGCTTCGGCGTCCTTTTCATCTGTTCAAATCACTCATTTTGTCTGTTTATAATAGGATTACCTACTAGAATAAAAAAGAAAAAAAATGTCCACCTAATAGGTAAAAATATTACAAATGAAAATTTTGTTAATAATGCTAATATAAAGATAGGTTATAAAATTCAAAGTAAGGGAGTGGTTTTATGGCTAAGAAACCTTTAGCTTTTCTTACAGTGATGACATTACTACTTCAACTTATGATGACTTCATCGCCACTAGAAGTACAAGCACAGGAGAATAATCTAGCACCACCCTTTGTTGCAACACCATATACGGATGAGAATGGTAATGCCGTACCTGGTTTGGAGGCAGCGGTTACAAAACCGGGTAAAGAAAGTTGGTTAGCGACTACAAGGGACATGCCAACATCCGTGAGTGTGAATGACGTTGATGGCTTACTCACCATGAGTAACGAAGTCATTAAACGAGAGTTCAAAATTCCAGCAGTTGGAAGCACAGGTTTTTACACCAAGAGTTACAAAAATATGTACACAGAACAAGAATATCTAAAAAATGACATAAAGCCAGATGTTTACTTAGGTCTCTACAACAAATCTTATAGTCAAATCTATAACAACCAGACCATTAACTTTGACCCCGATTATTATTTTGTAGGTGGAAACCAGACAGAGCAAACCTTTGTATTTGATGGGTATACCATCTATGATACTTGTGAAAAACCTTTTGAATGGGAACGTTACAGCAAGCCTTATAGCAATCCGGCAGCTGAAGAATGGCCACCAGCAGGCAAGAGAGTTGTATTTAAGTTTCGTGCACCTGATACATTTCCGCAAGATTATCAAAGGATCACAATTGATGTTATCTATGAGATGTATGATGGTATATCAGCTATGAAAAAGCGGGTAGAAATAACGAATACAGCTAATATCACCATTACTGTAGGTAAGTTAGCCCCAGAAGTCCTTAATATTCAAGACCATATGAAGAGTCAAATACATATTGAGACCGATTATCGTGCTGCTCATGGGCATACACCTATGAACCCTATTCCATGTGGCTGTAAAAATGAAAAGGATACAAGTGCCTTCAAAGAGCTATCAAACATGACCCATGTATGCTATGCCATTGGTCCAGCGTATCAATTAGAACAGAATCAAACATTTGTTACCTATAATGCATATGAACTATTATTGAGTACTTATTGGTTTGAATTACGATTTAAAGAGAGGAAAGGTATGTATGCAAGGCTCTTTCCTTGGATTACAGATAACCCTATTACGTTCCATTGTACAACAGCGCTAACGACAGAGATGATCGACCATGCAGCAGAAGCAGGCTTTGAAATGATTATTCAATCTTATGCAGCACCGGATTCATCAAGTCAGATGTTAACACGTAGCAAAACCCAATTGGACAAGTATAAGAATCTCATTAATTATGCTCATTCTAAAGGTATCGATATTGGTATCTATCAAGCCCAGTATCTATTAGGCCAATATAAAGGTATGTCAGCATATGGTAAGAATGATATTGGATCTTGGAATACTTGGTGTATGGCTTCAGCGGCCTTTGATGATTACTGGGATAATTTTAAACACTTTATTGAATATACAGGTGTGGATTGCGTTGAGATTGATGGTTTGTATCCTGGTTGCGCCTGTGATAATGGCGAAGAACATATCAATGCAGACAAAGAAACCGACCCTGGTAATGCCAGCGATACAACAACAGGTGATCCATCTAAGTATCAGGTTCACCATGGTTATTATGATTCTACTGTTAAACAATGGGAAAATGCAACAAGAATGTTAACGAAGACCATGCGCGATTTAGACGTGTATGTGAAAGTACCTGATTGGTATTATCTCAATGGTGGTAACAAAAATGGAATAGGTTATGAAGAGGTTGCTTGGAGTCAGCCAAGGAAAGAACAGTTACTCTATGGTCGGCAGATTATTTATAATTCATCTTATGCAAGACCTACATCCATGAGTTGGTCCCACATACCATTTGTACAATATCATGGCGGTGGTAACGAAGCAGCTTTCATGCCTTTCCATGAGAACCTTGAAGATTATAACTGGGTTGTTGCTCAGAATATCGGTAACGGGGTTACATCCGATTATCGAGGTAGTAGTCTATTTGATTCAGCGTCGCTTAAGTATATGAAGAAATGGGTTAATTTTTACAAGAAATATAGAGGTATTGTTGATTCAGACATGGTACAAATCGCTCAGGCAACGTATGCACCAGATTCCAACAGGCAAATAACAACAAAACTAGATACACTCTACCATGTGAATGCAAAGAACAGTGGAGAAAAGGGATTGCTTTGGGTGTATAATCAATCCAACGAAGTCAGAAACGAAACCATTAAGGTGCCGATGTATTATACGGGATTAACCAACATGACGTATCCCAATGTGCCTATAAAAGGTTCATTAGGAAAAGATGTTAAAAGTTATAATACCTGGCCACCTGATTATAGTTGGTTGCCAAATGAAGAAGTCAACTACATGCAGCAAGGTATAATCAATGGTGTTAGTTTAGGTACCGCTGAATTTGCGAAAGAAGGTATCGATGTTCAAACCATGTCCATTGATTCGAATGGCAATGTTCAATTAGAAGTATCCTTACCACCTATGTCCTTTACCTATTATACAATCTATGCGGAAGGAGAAGCACCTGAGAAAACGGTACAAGTAGGGAAGGTTGTAGATGTTGAATCAACAGGTGTAACAGGTAATACTATCTCACTTACATGGAACAAAGAGGTGCCATTAACGGTTACCGAAAATGGTGTGATCGATAATAATCCATCTATATTTGTGGATCACTTTAATATTTATCGTGACGGTAATTATGTAGGAAATACCATAACAAACAACTATACAGATGATGGTTTACTGGAAAATACTAACTATACCTATCAAGTAGAAGCCGTTGTTGCAGATGTGAAAGGCGCTAAAAGCGATGCCCTATCTGTTTCGACAGTAGTCGATACCATTAAACCCACAGTTGTTCATGTTACCGTTGATACAGCCAATGAAATTAAAGTTATGTTTAGTGAAATAGTAGATCAAGGAACAGGTGGAAATATAAGTAATTATACGGTATCAGGAGGGATTAATGTACAGAGTGCAGTGGTTAATGGCCATGAAGTTACCTTAACGGTAGATCCCTTGACACCTATTATTTCTTACACCTTGTCCATTGCTAATGTGGCAGACACAGCCTCCTCTATGAATGTGATGGAGCCTGTCCAGAAAGATATTTTCTATGGCTATATTACAAGTTATCCACTTGATGCCATTACAAATAATACAATATCTGAAATCGTTCATAACAAACAGGTAAAGATCTATAATGGGGCAGTCGTCGATTCCTACATGGGTTCGGTTGTGCGATTAGAAGCAGCTCAAAAAGCGTATGCAGATTTGGGTAGCCACTTATTGGATGATGTGAGCAATTATACCATAAGTCTATGGTTGAATACAGAAGATGTTACCAAACAAGTCCTTATGAGTCAAGGACAAGACCAAGTAGATAGAAATGATTTTACACTCTATCTTGAAGATGCCGTACCGAAATTTCATGTAAGTAATACGGATGCAAGTAAACATATTCAGTTAGTAAGCTCCAAAGTTATCCAAAGTAATCATTGGAATCATGTAGCCGTCACATGTCAAGAAGGTACGTATACCATGTATTTGAATGGTCAACAGGTGGCTCAAGCTACAGAAAGTGATATGGTAACGGCTTATGCTAATACATTATATCTAGGAACCATTACCAATAATGCAGGTGGTGATCGAACGCTATTCTATAACGGGCTTATGAGTGATGTGAGCCTCTATCGTATAGGTTTAACTAGCGAGCAAGTATCTAACCTTTACTACCATAAACCCATTAGTACCAGGTTACACCTATTAAGTAATGGTCAGAGTAGTCGTCAAGTAGCCAAAGGCGATACAATACCCTATACACTTGAATCAGAAAATCCAGAGGTTCAACTAGGAAATGCTACGATTAACTATACTATTAGTGATCCATCAGCTGTAACCCTGGATACAACCAATCAAACCATTACGTTGGATGCTATTCCTAGCAATGCTAATGCTGTAACCATTGTAGCCCAGACAACCATAGATGGAAGAAGTTATCAATCAGAGCAACTTAGCATAACGGTTCTTGACGATTTGACTCTGAATTGGAAGAATCTGACCGTTAGAGATGGTGAGTGGACCATTAATGGGAACAATGAGTTTATAGCACCGATTACAGATAAGGATGAGGTTCTAATAAGAAAGAACCTAGCCGTATCAGAAGGTGTTTTGGAAGCAGATGTGCGATTAGGTTCACATAGTAACCAAATACAAGGTTTAGTCATTGGTTGGGGGAATGATACAAGTGATGCATCTAAACAACAAGGTTATGAAATTCTTCTTAAGAACAATGATTTAAAATTACACAAAAGCGGCACAGGTGATTTAGCTACGGCAACCTATAGTACTGACCCAAATACATGGATTCACTTAAAATGTACGTTTAAGGATGGGGAAATTAAAGTTTATGTAAATGATGCCTTAAAAATCACTTATACCAATAATGTAAACATTGTCGATAATGCTTACATGGGATTTTTTAGTGTTATTTGGCCTCACGTTACCAATGTAGAACCACCAAGGTTTAGAAATTTCCAATATAGCCATGAATAAATAGGAAACAGAGTGCCAGTGGTCCTTATTAGTAATATGTATCAGCTATAAGATTTAATATAGTATAAGGAGTATAGGATAGTAAGTATAATATAGATGCTTATATCCTATACTTTTTATATATTATAATTATTAAAGTATATGTTACTACTCAAAAAAACTTCCCCTTATAAAAAATTCTCATTGTCAAGTTTTTTTTGCCGTCAGCCTGAATATGACGCAGCCATCTGGGCATACAATGTCCTTGCTATATTTATCATTGCCACCAATGTTCTCTAAATCTCCGCCACTTCTGACCGACTCCATGATTGGGAACATAATCATCATAACCTTGGAACAGATACCCTGTCCATCCGAATTTATGGGACAGCCATAGGTGCAGGTATACTTATCCCCCACTTCCTCGCCGTTTCGGCAGTACCGCTCTGTATGGTCACTACGAAGAAACCCAGTTACCTCAATTTCAAATGTGTACTCCTCATCATACCATTTTTTCATGATTAACCTCCAAATTATAATTTATCAGCAGTTTAATAAACAACGTAATACGATTGTTCAATACATTAATCTTATTATACATAATTTATGGATTATAATTCCAGTAATTATGTAAATAAAATTAAATCTTGATAAATTTTAAGTTGTCTTTGATAGCTTCTTTTTTGAGCGCTTCTTAATTGGTCAATAATAGTGTGTTATGGCATATACATATAAATATAAGACGTTTATTGTGATGGATTACTTAAACACATTATTGGAGGTATGGAATGGCTACACTTAGTTTATGTATGATTGTTAAGAATGAGGAAGATGTGTTAGAACGCTGTTTATCTTCTGTTTCGGATATTGTAGATGAAATAATCATAGTCGATACAGGTTCAACAGATAAGACAAAAGATATTGCCAAAGAATTTAATTGTTTCATCTATGATTACAATTGGATTGATGATTTTGCGGCAGCAAGAAATTACAGTTTTAGCAAAGCCACAAAAGATTATATTCTATGGTTAGATGCAGATGACGTACTACTACAGTCAGACCGTATAAAATTAAAAACGTTAAAAGGAAAAATAGATTTGGATGTCGATTCTTACTCCATGTTTTATCATTACGCAACGGATGAACATGGTAATGTGACATTACGTTTCAGACGAAATAGATTAGTTAAACGGGAAAGGGCTTTTAAATGGCATGGATTCGTACATGAATACATTCAAGTGAAAGGACAGGTGGTGAATACAGATATAGCTGTGACCCATATGCGTGTCCATCAAGCTGGTGATAGGAATTTAAGTCTATATAAGAAAAAAGAAGAAGAGGGTTACATTTTTGATGCAAGAGATACATATTATTATGCCAAAGAATTGTATGATCATCAAAAAATACCAAGAGGCCTGTGAAAAATTTGATGAATTTCTTGGAAAGAATGAAGGATGGGTAGAAGATAAAATAGTAGCTTGTTATAAGGTGGCGGATTACTATTTATCTATGAAAAATTATAAGGCAAGTCGTGATTATCTACTAAAAACATTAGAATATGATTTGCCCCGTGGAGAAGGATGTTATCGATTAGGTCGTTCTTATCAAGAAGAAAATCGTATTCAAGAAGCAATTTTTTGGTTTACTCTAGCCACGAATATTAAGAAACCTGATAGTGACTGGGGGTTTATGGATGAGAGCAGTTACACCTGGTTACCTCATCTACAGTTATGTGTATGCTATTACAATAAAGGGGATATAGATAAAGCCTATAAACACCATAAATTATCTCAAAAATATAATTCGGAGCATGAGAGTGTTCTGTATAACCAGTCATTTTTTAAGTCCATCGGATATCAATAATTGGCTATAATAATAGATCATTCAAAATATATAGAAAGGAGTGACTTAGGTGATTAAGGCCTTATTAAAAGAGTCATCTAATGAGCGCATCACTAAGCTTAGTCTTAATAGAAAAACAAAGCTCATACGAAATGAGCATAAGAAATCTACGATTCATGTCGTTTATGTCATGAGTAATACATCTATATGTGGAGCAGCTAAAATTATTTTTCAGCAAGCCAATGAATGGGTTAAAAAAGGAAAAAAAAGTTACGATTGTTGCTTATGGTAGGAAACCGACCTGGTTTCCCATTAACTGTTCTTATATCAGCGTACCTGCGACTACCAAGCTGGCTACCTGTATACCTTATTGTGATTTGATTATAGCTACTTATTATACACACATAGGTGAATGCGTGAAAACAGGTATAGCTCCTGTTGCTTATTTTGAACAGGGAGATTACCACTTGTTTGCTTATGACGAACTTGGTGAAAGTCATAAAGCATTTCTGCAGAGTCAGTATAGTCTAGCCCATTATATATTAACCGTCTCTAGGGAAGTTGCTAAGTATATTAAACAATTATTTAACCGAGAAGCTATAGTTATTCATAATGGAATTGATACTACCCTTTTCCATCATAGAACATGGATTAGAGAGCATAAGAAGGAAGACTATTTGCTGATAGTGGGGAATCACCAATATGCTTTTAAAGGCATACCCGATATGATAGCTGCTTATAAGATAATCAAAGAAGAGCTACCACATATGAAGCTCTATTGGATTACACCAGAACCCCCTACAATCGATGTTAAAGACGTCACTAAGGTCATTGTAGCACCTAATCAAGATGACATTCCTTCTATCTATCAACAAGCTAGTCTATATATGCAAGGCTCATATTATGAGGCATTTGGTTTGCCGATATTAGAAGCCATGGCGTGTGGGTGTCCTGTTCTGACGACAGATTGCATAGGTATGCGGGATTATGTTTCTCATAATCAAAATGCCATTGTACTCAAAAGTCATTCCCCTATGGATATAGCTGAACAGGTAATGAACGTTATGAATAACTACAAAATAAGACGAAAAAATTGTTGCAGGTGGTCTAAAGACAGCTCGTAAATTTCGCTGGAAAAAAAATATGTAAGATGTTTATGAACATCATAGAACATATGGCAGTTTATCAAATAGAGCCAAACCAAACCATCAATGCATGGGATATACATATCCATGGAGAAGATTTTCTATCAAAAGAAGGTTACACCAAGTTTCTTCAGTATCTCAAAACAACAGAATATAGAGAAATTTTTGTACCAGCAATCTATGATGTGTCCAAAGATTTTTCCATTGCACGATGGGAAAGTGTAGCCAAACGACGTGATGGCGGAGATGGTAGTGGATATTGTTATACGAAGGTTAAAAAAAAGGATAAAAGATCTAGAAGATCATGCTATTGGTCAAATATATCAACATATAAATCGGGAGAGGTATGAAGAAGCATTAAAGGATTTAGAACAGCTCATATCCACCTACCACAAGGAATTAATCTATAAACGGTGGTTAATCTATTGTCTGATACAACTAGAAGCATACGATAAAGCTTTGCAAGAACTGGATAAGACACCTATTGAGGGGACCTATACGGATTATGATTATTTATATTGCTTAGTTTATAAACGACTAGGGAAAGTAAGTAGAGTACAAGAGATGCTCCGTAAAATAGAAACATATCAAGAAGCTATCATTTACGACGAATTTATAGTAAATATCGTAGATGAAGCAAGACGAATGAATGGGGGTACCATGGAAGAACAGTTTGCATTACCTAAGCAAAATAAGGAGGGAAATCAGCTATCCATGGAAGAAATATATGATTTTGCTATGCAGCTCTATGATAATGGGTTATATGACGATGGGATTTATTACTTCTTAGAGTTTGTTAAAGAGGAAAAAGAAGATACTGAGAAATGTATTGATGCCTATCGTAAGATTTATTTGAGTTATTATTACAAAGAGAATTATGAAGTTTGTCGGAAGTATTGTTATCAAACCTTTGATTATACTTTACCTAGAGCCGAAGAATGTTGTTTTATTGGCTATACATTTATGAAGGAAAAGAAGTTTAATGAAGCAATCTTCTGGTATGAGTTAGCCGCAGACATAAAGTTGCCACGAAATTATAAATTCTCCATTGATAAGGCTGCATGGAGTTGGAAACCATATTTACAGCTATGCGTGTGTTATTACGAAAAAGGGGATACAGAGAAGGCTTTTAAAGCCAATGAAAAAGCAAGAGAGCTTAATCCCCATGATAAGAGTATATTACAAAATGTTACGTTTTTTGAAAGTAAGGGTTATGCAAGTTTTGATGATTAAGGAGGCTTAAGCGTGAGTGAAGTATTGGTAACAGGATGTGCGGGATTCATTGGATTTCACGTTGCAAAGCGATTGTTAAAGGATGGGTATGGCGTTATTGGTGTTGATAATGTCAATGACTATTATGATATAGGGCTAAAAGAGTCTCGACTTGAACTATTAGAGCAATTTGAGCAGTTTGAATTTTATCGTGAAAGCATAGAAAATAGTGATGCTATTCAGGATATCTTTCATAAGCATAAGTTTCAACATGTAATTCATCTAGCGGCTCAAGCGGGAGTGCGTTACAGTTTAGTTAATCCAAGGGCTTATATTGATGCCAATATTGTTGGGTTTTTGAATATATTAGAGGGATGTAGACATACACAGGTGAAACATCTCATCTACGCATCATCTAGTTCGGTTTATGGCGGTAATAAGGAAACACCTTTTAAAACCAGTCATAATGTGGATCACCCGGTAAGTTTATACGCAGCTACCAAGAAGGCTAATGAGTTAATGGCTCATACATATAGTCATTTGTATCAGATACCAACGACAGGGCTTCGGTTCTTTACTGTTTATGGTCCATGGGGGAGACCCGATATGGCATTGTTTTTATTTACCAAGACTATATTAGATGATGAGCCGATTCAAGTCTTTAATTATGGGCAGATGGTAAGGGACTTTACTTATGTTGATGATATAGTTGAAGCGATTATTAGGTTAGTGCCTTTTATACCACAGCCCAATGATCAGTGGGGTGAGGGTTGTGATTGTAGTACCAGTTTTGCACCTTATAAGATCTATAATATTGGTAATCATCAACCTATTCAGTTGGAGACGTTTATTGATGTATTAGAAGATAAGCTGCACAAGAAAGCCAAACGAGAGTATATGCCTATTCAACCAGGGGATGTGACGAAGACTTTTTCAGATGTGAAGGATTTGGAGAGGGATATTGGATTTAAGCCTGAGACCAAGGTAGAGGATGGGGTTGAAGCTTTTGTGAAGTGGTATCGGTGGTATTATAAGTGATGATGATGTTATTGTTTAAGGAGAGTATATGGATGTAATAGATATACAATATAAAATAAAGCAACGTATCTTACAGCATCATAGCTGTATGCAACACGTTGCTTTATTATGTTTAGTCTTATCAGATCTCAATGTGTTATGCTTATTAATATGTACTAAGACAGTCCTTTATTAAGTTGATACATACAAATAACGTTTAAATGTGTTGCTAATTAATTTTGATAAGTTTATATGTACTAACGTTTTGGTACTGACCATATTGGTGTATTGCCTGACCATAATACCAATAAACCATCGTCTTGAAGGATTAAACGAGCACCTGGATTGCCCCATGTACGTGTACTCCAAATGGGATAAGGTTTTCCATATGGGAATTGAGGGTCATGGAATAATGGAAAAGCTCGAATAACGAAATTACCCGTTGTTCCTTCCATCATGCATTCACTAATATTCCACTGATCTGTATGACAAGTAGGGGAACGCCATTCTTCTTTATCTATATTATATAAAACAAGAGTTCCAGTAGGTTTCATATATAATCGATACTGCTGGTTGTTTGATTGAAGCCATTGTCCAAGACTTAACTTTTCCTCTGGTCTTAATATGTTTTCTCCATGTGCTGCTAAGCTTGTCATACTTGTTAAGCTAACCATGAGTACAACAATAAGTAATGAAATATTCTTTTTAATCATTTGTTAACACTCTCCTTTATAATATAATTAATATTTGTATGTATATATAAGATATTATCATATTATATGCTTCATTACACTTAATTTTCTTATTTTACTTACTTATTTATTTATATTACATTATTTTGTTAATTATATTTATTTTAATTAATAATTGACTATATAAATATATTTAATATAATTATGTCTAAGTAATTTTAAATAGCAACCCTATTGCAATGTGTTGAAAGTAAGGGTTAAGTAAGTTTCAATTGTTGTTTGCTTTTTTCAATATTTCATAGAATATATTTCCCAGGTAATGGTATCAGATATGGATAAAAGTTAATGTGCAAGGCATTTATTTACACAAGTTATCTTACTTTTTTTTAAAAATCCTTTTGGTATTAATTGATCTAAACTTTATATGACTTTAGATTTACGCAATGCATTAATAATGGTTTGAGCTCTATGAGCATAAGTATGATTGGCAACGGCATTATAGCCGTTATTTTTTATGGATTCCAGTTGGTCAGGGTGATGACGATAATAGGTAACATAGTCAAGGGTTTCTTCTGGTGAGTTGGATATGAGTAAATCTTGATTAGGCTGGAAAAGGTTACATAACTCTGTGTTGTAAGAAGTGATAAGGAATCCTCTTGAACCGAGGATTTCGTAAGTACGCATGGTGATGAGTTCACTTTCGTAGTTTTGCAAGCCGATGATCATATTGGAACAGTGATAGACATGAGGCGCCTTTAAGTAGTGAAGGTTGCCATGTAGGTATTGTTGATTAATGGACATACCAAGGAAGGGCTCCATTTGGTCCCAATGGTTTCCCCAAAAGTCAATGGTGATTTGATTCTTCAATAAGGGCTCAATGAGAATACTAAGTGATTGACGGCGGTGGTGTTCAGGTGTTGCATACAGTACATTGGGATAGGCGTTAGCGACAACGGCTATATCTTTTGAGCACCAGTTACCACAAGTAATCGGTTGGCAAATACTGGGTTGATAAGCAAAGGGCAGGTGCATAGACGGTATACCTAGAGATTCGTATATAGGGACTTTTGAGGGAGCTACGGTAAAGATGTAAGCGGGGTTTGTTTTCTTTATCAATGGTAAGGTGAAGCTATGAGTAAAAGTGGGATCCTCCGTTGCCCAGTAAATAAGTGGCACCTCATAGTGTTGACAATAGGCATGTATAGCATAGAGATTAGAATCGGTGTGGAACGTAGTCCAACCAAGGAGTACAGCTAGATCAGGTTGAAATCTATGAAGAAGACGGTCAATTTTTTTCTTCGGATACCCAACCAGAGACTAAAATAGTATGCCCTGCGTCTCGAAAACCTAAAGGAAGGCCAAATATAAAGCGATTATCATGTTCAAAAAAAAGAGTACTTTCATAAAATCATCCTCCAATAGGGCTATATAAAACAATATTAATGGATTCCATATTATATGATTCGATAAATAAATTTTAACGATAAAAAAAACTTATTGACAAATCATAAGAAGGACGTTAAAATAAATTTAACGTTAAAAATAATTTAACAATGGAAAAAGAAGTAATACAGTGAGTAGAGGAGGTTGGATTAACAGGAACTAACAAAATAGTTAAAGGAGAATAGTTGATGAATTTGAGCTTATTTAAAAAAAGAAATTTTACATTAGTTATATTAGGGAAATTTGTATCCTTACTCGGCACAATTTTTCAAGAGTTTGCTCTATCGCTATATGTACTTAATCAAACAGGGTCCGGAACAAAATTTGCATCGGTTTTAGCGATAGCCTTAATTCCTAAATTAATATTAGGACCTTTTGCAGGTGTTCTTGCCGATTGGTTTGATCGTAAGAAGATGGTGGTTATATTAGATATGTTAAGTGGTGTCATTGTAGCAGGATTTGGAGTGCTGTTTATGGTGAATGGCTTTCTATCGCTCTTACAGATTTACATACTTGTTTTAGCCTTATCTATTATATCTGTTATCTTTAATCCAACAATGGGTACAATGATTCCGATGATTGTAAAGAAAGAGGAGTTAGGCGATGCCAATGCCATTAATTCTCTTGTAACAAGTATTACATCCATTATTGCGCCTTTAATTGCAGGTATCGTTTTTGGGTTAGCAGGTTTATTACCAGTATTAGTGATTAATGCAATCAGTTTTATGTTATCTGCATTTAGTGAATCGTTTATTCAAGTAATCATGGAAAAAACAGAGAAGGTAAGTATGACAGTTAAGCAGTTTTTCTTGGATTTTAATGAAGGTATAAAAAGTTTGAAAAGTGATCGTGATTTAGTCATTTTATTAGGTGTTGGTACGTTGGTTAATTTTGCTATAGGTCCTATGTTTGCAGTAGGTGTACCTTTTATTCTTAAACAGCGTTTATTCGTATCTGATTTTCAATTTGGTTTGTTCGAAGCACTGGTATGTATTGGACCACTACTTGCGTCACTGGTGGCAGGTAAAGTAATGAAAAAGTACCCATTCTATCATTGGAATACAATTGCTTTTGTCATATCATCTGTACTTATTTTTTTTCTAATAGGGTTTATTTGTCATCCTCTTATGTTACAGATAGAACATGCTAGTATCATTGGGTTTATAGCATTAACGGTATTGTCTTTTGGTATAGTCAGCGTTATTGTTATAAGTAATATTGCCCTTGGAACAACGATGCAATCAAGGGTTGATATTAAAGTCATGGGTCGTGTTATAGCTGTATATGGAACAATCGTAACGGCTTCAATGCCTTTAGGTCAGATTATCATAGGTGTTTTGCTCGATACATCCATGGAGACATATATCATCATAGGAGGGGTAGGTATTATATTATTGCTAGGTGGATTGCTTAATTACATCTTATATTTACCGAAAAAAAATCTTGCGTTAGAAGACTAGTCGTGTATAATGAGTATGAGGTGATTGGGTGAAAAAGCTGATAGAATTAACAGAGCAGGATCAGATAAAAGCATATATGGACCCATATCGATTAGATATACTTCAGACTTTTTATGAACAAAATAAACCCTTAACGGTTAAACTAGTAGCTGATTTGTTAGGAGAAACACCAGCAAAAGTCCATTATCATGTAAAAAAGTTAGAAAAGAATGGTATTTTGACACTTGTTTTTACTAAAGAGATTAACGGTATCATTGCAAAGTATTATGAACCTACTGCACAGAACTTTAAAATCAAGAATCGTCATAAAAACTTAGGTAATCAAATGAACTTATATTTAAGAAATAATTTAGAAGAAGTACTAGATAAGGAGTTTAATCAGTCAAAGGACTTGTTTATTAAGTCTCTTAGGGTATGTCCAGAAGGACAAAAAATTTGAAGGTCATTTTGCCAGTGATCGTGTTTACTTAACGAAAGATGAGGTAAAAGAAATCAATGAATTTCTACATCGCTTCAATCATGTGGATGTGAAGTTGAAAGAAGATAAGAATAGAAAAGAATATCAATTGCTATACACCATCATTGAAATTTTAGATGGTATTGATGACCAAGAAGATGAATAAGATAGAGTACAGCCATAGTCGTATTAAGATAACCTTTTAGAAAGGGCTAGTCTTATGAAATTGTGGTTGTACTTTTTGTCATTTACCCATATAATTAAATAGAAAATAGGGTATGATATAGATAACCTATTGGATGTGAATAATGGGTAAACTGAAATCCAAAAAGATTTGAGGGAGTTTCATGAAATATGTTCAATTGATTTATAATCCTATGTCGGGCAATCGTGATTTTCCAACATATTTGGATTTATTTATTTCAATATTTCAAGATGCAGGCTATGAGACGAAAATTCATCGAAGTAGAAGCAAAGAGGATGTAGAAGCCTATATGACAAGAAATCACCTAAGGGATTGCCAAGCTGTCATTGTTGCAGGTGGTGATGGGTCTGTTAATCAAGTTGTTAACTGCATGATGAAGCAAAGGATTAATTTACCACTAGGCGTCATACCTGCAGGTACGGCTAATGATTTTGCGTCTCATATAAAGATGCCTTTGCGATATGGTGAGTGCTTCGAAGTGCTGGCTAAGATGCATACCAGAGGAATTGATGTTGGGCAAGTTAATGATATGTACTTTATTAATGTCTGTTGTGGTGGTTTGTTTGCGAATATATCACAAAATATGGATATTGAGTTTAAAAAAAATACCCTAGGAAAGCTTGGGTATTATATTAAGGGCGTACAACAATTGCCACGCTTTCGAAAAATACGGTATCAGATAGAGAGCACCCATCAGGTTCTTGACGATTATTTTTTTCTTTTCTTAGTTTTGAATGGGCGTAGTGCAGGTGGTTTTAATAAACTAGGTCTTAGCGCTCAGATTGATGATGGGAAGATGGATTTTGTGGGTATTAAAGCTTGTTCCTTGAATGAGATGGCTGTTTTATTTGGTAAGATTTTAATTGGTGACCATTTGCAGGATAAGAATGTAATATATTTTCAAGATGATCGCATATCCATTAAATGTGTTGAAGGCATGGAGCGTTTTCATGAGTTAGATATTGACGGAGAAAAAAGGTCCGGCTTATCCGTTGGATATTAGAGTTATGAAGCAAGCGTTAGAGGTTATATGTCCATAATGGTTGTTATGACTTTATATTTGTAAGAAAATAAAATATGTACAAAATAAGATAAGAATCCGATATACACATGTGGAAGGAGAAATACGAATGCTTAAGATGGAATTAGAGGAGTTTATTGAAGAGGTTAAGGCAGAGATGTACGGTTATGAAGAGATAGCAGAGAGTCAGATTGTGGATTTTGAGAAACACTTTAGGTCTTGGGTAAAGAATAAGAAAGCCCAAAATAAAGAAAATAAAAAATGATAGAATTAAGTTCGGCCCTAATTCTATCATCATAATGTTAAAAGATGAGTCTGATTTATTTAAGATTGTTGATAGATACCTTGCTGCTGTTGTTGATGAAGAGATCCAACAATACTGGGAAAATTGGTCCATTTAATCGATGGGCTTCTTTTTTATGTAACGGAAAAATAGATTTCCAATAAGAATATAGTTATTTCTTGTTCTTAGCATCTTCTGGCTTCGCTTTATCTAAGGCTGATTGAATAGCGTTTACAAGCATAGAGGATGTGTGCTTAGCTTCTTTTTTGATAGATAAGTTATCAACGGTTGTATCGTTAACCAGTTGGAGTTCAAGATCTTGTAATGTAGGTACGAGTGCTGGATTAAGTGTTGCAACAGCTGGGTCTAAGTCCGTGAGGCGAATGGAGTTAATGTGGTCTTTATCCACGACTACTTCTACATTAACAGCTTTATTTTCAAGCATAATGGCAGAAGTGTAAAGACCAGGTACGTAAGTGGCTACTGCAGGTGGCTTGGATTCTTTTTTATTAGAAAACATGTAAACGAGTAAAAGAATTAAGCAAATGCCAAGAATGACGAATAATGCAGTATATATTATTTCTTTAAGCTTTAAAACGACAATTTTTTGTTGAACGCATAATTTCCTCCTTAATACAAAATAGTCCGATTAATATATTTTATTTACAGTTGGACGAAAATATGAAGGTTATGGAAAATTTACCATAAATTTTTTAAAATTTTTGGACGGGAAAGGTGTTATAATCTAATTGGGTAATAATGTAAACGCCTAAGATATGTAGTTTCTAGCTTATAATAGGTGTATTACATGACATGGAAAAGATGAAACATAATAAACATAATAATGTGATAGACATAGTAAATGATGAAGGAGCGTAAGGATAATGACATTTATACATAAGGGTTTGAAAAAAGAATTTAATAGGAGCTATATGCATGATGCTCTTGATGATGTTGATAGCAGGTTGTGCTAAAAAAGATAACCAGCAACAAGAAGGGCAGGATATGGCTCAGGATAATAGTAGTGAAACCAATCAACCAGAAGATAAGACAGATCAAGATGTGAATAGTGAGTCAGATAATAAGGATAAAGATGCCATAGATGATTCAGAAAAAGAAGGTTCAGAGCAACAAGATGATAAAGAGGTGTCAGAAGAAGCAGAGCCTAAAGAGATTGATTATCAAGTAGTGAAACCTAATGAACTGGGACATATTATGGTCATTATGTATCATGGTATTATTGATAATTATCCTTATCATGTAACAGAAGAACAATTTTTAGATGACTTAAATTATATGTATGAAAAGGGGTATCGACCTATCTCCATGCGTGATTACTTAGATAATAATATTACCGTAGAGGCAGGGTATACACCTATTGTATTAACCTTTGATGATGGACTTGACTCGACTTTCTCTTTGGTTGAAGAAAATGGACAACTTGTACCTAAAGGTGGTACTGCTGTTGAGATTATGGAGCGTTTTGCTAAGGAGCATCCAGATTTTGGATCAGAGGCAACTTTCTACATCAATGGTGGTAAGATATTTGAAGGAGCAGGTACAGTGGAAGAACGATTAAATTGGTTAGTGGATAACGGTTATGGTCTTGGTAATCATACTGCTACACATAAACACCTCGGAAAATCCAGTGTTACATCCAGAGATATTATGAAGGAAATCGGTAAGATCGACCAGCTTATTAAAAAAGCCATACCCGATTATACAGTGGACTCCATTACTTATCCATTTGGTGCTAGACCGAAAGAAGCGTTACGAGCGTTTGTTAAAGAAGGTGAGTTTGATGGAAACTTATATCATTATCAAGTAGGCTTTAGAGAAGGTGCCAGTGGACCTTATTATCCACCACTTCATGCTAAGTATAGCCCTCTTAATGTAGCAAGGGCACGAGGATCCAAGGGGGAGGCCCAAGATATGTGGTGGTTCTTTGATTATTATGAGAAAAATCCACAGAAAAAATATGTATCTGATGGTCGGGCAGATAGGGTGTCTATACAGAAAGATATGGAACAATATATGAATAAAGAAAAGTTAGGAGACAAGGAATTATATTTGTATGAAATAATGGAGTAATAGATAAAACTAAGAAAATAAATAGACTAGACCAACACACAAGAAAAGAGCTATCTTCCTTTTGGAGGATAGCTTTTTAAGTCATACAGTAATGGAATTGTTTTGATTATATTTTATATAATGTGCGGTATTTACCAGGAGTTATACCAGTCATCTGTTTGAATTTACGGGTGAAACTGGAGTTATCATAATAACCGATTTGAGGAAGAATATCTTTTATTGGTAAGTTAGTGGTTTTTAGTAATTGTTTCGATTTTTCAATCCTAAGATTATCCACATAGGTTGATATGGTTTTGCCAGTGTAATGCTTAAAATGCTGGCTTAATGATGACTGAGACATATTGAACTTCTCAGCAAGCAATTTAATTGAAAAGTCACATGATAAACAGTTTTCTTCAAGGTAGATTAGCAGATCTTCCTTCATGGTATGATGTATATCACGGGTTGCTTGGTTCATATATTGGCAAATATAATGACAGATATTTTTTTAACATGGTTGCCAAATCATCTATATTTTTTACACCCTATTAAAGTGGTTATATCAATGGCATATTCTTCACGAATTGTATCATATATACCTAATTCATATATTTGTTTTTATAATGATGTGAATGAGTTCATAACTCATATAACGCATAACGGATATAGGTTGATGGCTTTCTTTAATGTAGTCTATTAACCGATCAATATGATAGTCAATCTTTTCATTATTTTTAAAATGAATCACATTATGTAAGGCTTCATATTGTTTGATAGGATACCAATTGGCATGAGCAAGTTCATTGGATATATTGCTGTAATATATAATCTTATTTGTTCCATGAATAAATTGATGTTCTACGGAGATTTGAGCTTCAATGAGAGAATGCTCTAATTGGCCAAGGTCTATGTAAGCATTACCAACGCCCATGGTACAATCGCAGTTAAAGGTCTGGTGGATATATGTTTTTAGAGAGGTAAAGTGACTGTCCCATGATGAATCTCTAGGATTGCCAGAACCAATATACACATAAGCATCATTTAATGTATTAACACCATAGATATTATTTTTTTTCTCTAGCATATATGTTTCCACGATAGACCTAATCTTAAGTCGTGTATGTCTATTAACATCTGATGGGTAATCAATAGCGATTAATAGAATAAATAATTCAGGGGCATTAAAAACAATGGAGGCTGACCCACTGGCTTCAGTAAATGCATCCATGTCATTATAATATCCCAATAGGAGTCTGTTAAGATAATAGCTATTAATAGCTGGTTGATTTTCTTTTAGTGTGGCTGTTAAGGTATCATTCTCTATGGATAATGTATGTATAGCATCTTTAATATCCTTTAAATAATGAGTAGATTGGTTAGAAGTACTAAGTAATTTATAAATATTAAAGATCGGTGTACTATTTTTTCTCATGTATAGGATAATGACAATACTACCTAGAATCACGACAATACCCAGTGCATATAACAAGGTTAGTTGCACGTGATTTACTTTTTCCATATAAATGGATGTAGGACATAGAGATATAAACGTTAGATTGGTGGAGGTTGACCGAGTTGCATTCACCAGATAATGCTCAGGACCCAAAGAATAAACAAAGGATGATTTTTCATTTAACTTTTTGGAAAGTAAATCAACATCTAGTGACGTGATATGTTTGTTTGTTGAGCTAAGAACCATATTGTTTTGGTCAATGATTAGGAGATCTTCTTGGTCAAGATATTGATGTTTATCAAAAATACCATGAAGGTTCCGATCTTCTATTAATACTAATAAAGTAGAAGAATAGTCTTGCCTAAATACAGAAAAAGGGTAGCCAAACGTAATAATCTTTTTACGGGTTGAGTCATAGGAAGTAATATGTTCTGGACTCCTAATGGATGTTTTATCAATATTGTTTATAAAATACGTAAATTGTTTTTCGGTCCAATCGGAATAGCGATAATAGGTATTAATAAATTCAGGTATCGTATATTCACAATCTGTGGTTAATATTTTATTGGTATCTCTTTTATAGAGTATTAATTCGTATATATTTTTATTGAAATTTTTTATGTTTTTTTTAACTTGTTTATGATGTTGTAATAGTCATATTTGGTATAACTATTAATCTGATCAATGAGCTCTTGATCAGATGACATTTGGAAAACCATATTTTTTTTAATGTTTGTAAATTGAGTATCGACCTCTGTTTTTATCATATTGAGATTATTGGCGTAATTCGTATTGATTTCTTCTTTTAATATATCAATGTAATTCATATAATTGATATAACCAAGAATAGATATCGGTAATATTAGAAGTAGTAAATATGGACATAAAAAAACGCAAATAAAATCGAATAGATGACTTTTTGCTATTCATAAAAAATCCCCCAAAAAATACAATCGATGATATGAAAAAAAATATAAAAGTTTTTAGGATTCATTAACAGAAAAGAAAATATTGATGTAATGTTTCACCAATTATATCATGGTGAGGTAATAAAAAGCAATAGATTTGCCATTGATAAAACTTCACCAACAGTTAAAAAAATGACATAATACATCCTTATGAAAGTCCTAAAAGTGCTAGAATAGGGGCCCTGAGAATAACACATATTTACAAGACAAAACAAATGTAAGATACTTCATATATCATAAATTTTAATTGAATGGGTTCGTCACATAATGCACTTAGAATTTATGTAGAAGGATTAATGAAAGACTTATATTAAATAAAAGAAGGAGGGTTTTGTACGATGAAGCGGCTAGTATGTATACTGTTAGTATGTACAATGATAGGGACAATAATGGGATGTAGCAAGACACCCAAAAAGAATGAAAAGGAACAAGCAAGTCAGGAAAGCGTTAATAAGCACCAAAATAACGGAGAAGTTGAGACAACTAAGGGTACAGATGAACGACCCATGGAAGGGAATATGTACTTAGAAGGATTTCCTATTGTAAAAGAACCTATTAAGATTAAGGTAGCAGCAATCGATTGGTGGAATACGGGTGATTACGGAAAATTACAAATGCCCAAAGAATATGAGGCGTTAACAAATATTGAAGTAGAGTGGCTTAATATTACATCTACGGAACAACTGAACCTTATATTTGCATCTGGAGAGGAATTACCTGATTTATTTATGTTCTTAGATTATGATAAGATCAATGAATTAGGACAAGATGGTCAATTATTGCCAGTTGGGGATCTAATCAAAGAATATGCACCAAATATCCAAACAATGATGGATAAAGAACCAGATGCTAAAAAGTTATGCACCGCCCCTGATGGAAATATGTACATTATACCGAGTATGTACAGATCACCAGGTGAAAGCCTTAGAGGAAGCACATACATCAATAGAGAATGGTTAGAAGCTCTTGAATTAGATTTGCCTACTACTGTTGATGAATATTACGACGTATTAAAAGCATTTAAAGAAAATGATCCAAATGGAAATGGTCAACCAGATGAAATTCCATTATGCCTTGAGTGGGAAAATGATATAAATGGAATATGCTCATTATTTGGACCTTGGGGTGTAACAAGTGCCGTGTTTGGACCTTTTTATGCAAAAGATGAAAAAAAAGAGATTGTAGCTAGTGTTATGGAGCCAGGATATAAAGAAGCAATTAAATATTTCCACAGATTATATGCAGAAGGTCTTTTGGATCAAGAGGCTTTTACGCAAGACCATGATAAATATCAGTCAAAAGTATCAGAGAATGTTGAAAGAGAAACGATTATTGTAGGAGCATCTAATGGGTATACTCCAGCCAACCCAGGAGACAGGGAACTAGGGGACGCCATTTATACGAAACTTCCACCGTTAGAAGGACCTGGAGGGAAGCACCATATCATACCAATTGGTGGTGGTATTTTTGCCAATAATTACATGAGTGCTGATACGAAATATGCAAAAGAAGTAATTCGTTGGGCAGATGGTATAGCTGATCCAGAAAGATCTTTTACATGGAATGCAGGACCAGAAGGACTATTCTTCGAAAGAGATGAAAATGGTAAATTCGAGAAAATTTCTAAGGCAGCTTCTGAGGGGTTAAACAACAGTGACTATTCTTTTGTACTACCTATCATGGGTATCTATGGTGAGTGGTATACGGATAACGTTGTATTGGATAAGGGAACCCAGTCAAAGTTGCAAGTTCTTGAAGATGTAAAGCCATATGGTGATCAATATGTGGTTAGTAGCACAAAATCAGGAAAATTACCATTGCATTTCAGTCAAGAAGAGGAGCAATTCTTAGCAACACATTATGTGGATATTGAACAATATTGTAAAAACAAAGAGGCTCAATGGATCATGACTGGTGGCATTGATGAAGAGTGGGATGATTACTTAAAACAACTTAAGAAGATGAAGATTACGGAGTTGCAAGAGATGTATCAAAAGGCACTAGATCAATGGAATAAGTAATGCTTATTATGTTTCACAAAATCTATTTTGGGAGGAAAATTAAATGAAAGATGGTAAAAAAGGTAACATGGGGAAAAAAAAATCTGATTTTAGTTTTACTATTAATGATCACATTATTAATGACTAATCCAAATACTACAATATATGCTAATGACACAAATGAAAAGGCATATTGGAATTTTGATGAAACAACAGGAACACTTGCTAATGATACTTGGGGAGACAATAATGGTACATTAACTGGCGGTCAATGGATAAGTGAAGGTAAAGTAGGAGGCGCTCTAGCATTTGATGGAGATGATTATATCACCGTTGGCAAGGCGGATATTACCTCCCCTTGGTCGGTAGCAGCATGGGTAAAATATGATAAGGCAACCAGCAACAACGCTGTTCTTTTAAGTTCAGACCAAACGGCCATTAAAATTGAACAGTGGGATAATCTTGGAAAAGTAGGGTATACCCAATATGGTGTTGCAGATTATGCTTTTAACTATAGCCTACCAGTGAATGAGTGGACACATTTAACTTTTGTTGGCGATACCTCAGGTGTTAAGTTATATGTGAATGGTCAATATACAGATTCACAGAACGCGGCTGTTAATTGTCCAATGAGCTATATTGGTACAGGTAAAAATCATGATGTTGGCCATATACAAGGTGCTCTTGATGAGTTAAAAATCTATACAAAAGTATTAACACCAGCAGAAATCGCTGATTTAGCTGGAGTAGCATATGATCGGCTTTCAAGAGCTAGTAAAGTTCTTATTGAGAAGGGTATGCAACTTCAAGCATGGGTTACAACTGATGAAACAAATCGTTATGACTTAAGTCCTGAAGATTGGGACATGATTAATTTTACCTCTCCTACTTATTATGAAGCACCTATGTATAATTCAGACTTGCACACAGCACGGCCCAATTTACAATGGTCTTTGGCAAAAGCACCTTATTATAATCAATTAACTGGACCACCAGCCAATAACGATCATTTTCTATCAAACGAACAAAGAGGGAATTTAGACAATCTTGTATCCATGTGTTTTGGTGATGAAGAGAATTATAGTAGCTCTCATGTAAGTAACCTAAAAGCATGGTATGATCTGAGCAAAACATTGTATCCAAACGTACTAGTCCATAATAATCAATGGTCTGGTCAATGGAGTGAATCCAATCTAAGGTATTATATACAGCAAGCAAAACCAGATTTATTAACCTTTGATACGTATCATTTTGACGAGAATGTGACACCTGGATATGAATTTATCCGCCATTGTGCTAATGCGTTAGGATTATATCGCCAATTAGCCTTAGAAGGATATGATGGTACAGGTGAAAGTCCTATAGCCTTTGGACAATATTTATTAGGTTATATAACGGGTAGTGCACCACATCAAACAGGATCATATAGAATAAGTGAATCACAAGTTAATATGATACCGTTCACAACCGTTACAATGGGCGGTAAGTGGCTCAATTTCTTTAGATGGTTACAAGATTCAGCAGAGTTTGGACTACTCTATGATGCTAATGGACAGAAAACAAATCAATTCTATTATTATGCTAATATGGCAAAAGAAATTGGGAATCTAGGGGATCATCTTGTACGATTAAAGAGTACAAATGTCTATATGGTTAGTGGACAACATGTTGTTAATAATCAGCCTGTATCCAATGCTTTACCATCTAGAGTGAGTGCTTGGAATACATCTGTGGATCAATATATAACGGATATTACAGTAGAAAATATTGGTCAGGTTAATAGTGGCTTAGCTGGTGATGTAATGGTCGGTTATTTTGAACCATTACAAGGTTTGACAGATGCGATGAAAGCTGGTGTATTTACATCAGAGAACCCACAATATTTTATGGTGATGAATGGTTTGGTAAATGATGATGGTTTGAATACAGCAGAAAAGGATAAAGGCTCATGTGATGATTCTAAACAACGTATTACGGTACGCATAGATCTTGGTGCGCGTGATGCTAATTCATTAAAACGCGTTAGTAGACAAACAGGCCAAGTTGAAAGTGTTACTCTTACGCCTATCTCTGGAACAATCTATGAACTTCAATTGGAGCTAGGTGGAGGAAAGGCAGACTTATTCTTCTGGGAATAGGCGCTAAGACTAACAAGTAGATATAGTTAGTAAGGGCTGTCGCATCAACGCATTTATAAGTATTAAGAATGCTTAACGATTAAATAATGCTAAGTGAGACAGCCCCTATTAATGTCATATAAGATAAGCGACTACGCTACAATTTAGTAATAACACACCATGTAATGCGTTAATAGTTATGACAAAAGGGGAATTGATATGGAAAATAGTCAATCAGCTATACAGAAACTAAATAGAAATACTCAAAATGAGAAAGCTAAAAACTCTTACCGAAGAATTATTTTGAAAAAAGTACGTAAAAATTATCAATTATATCTATTTTTATTACCAGCAATCATTTATATTGCTGTGTTTTTATATGCACCCATGTACGGCATATTAATTGCTTTTAAAGACTACAAAGTAAAATTAGGTATACTGCATAGTCCATGGGTAGGGCTTCGTAACTTTATGGTATTTTTTAACAGCTATTCTTTTGGGTTAACCATTAAAAACACGTTGATTCTAAGTTTTTATAAATTACTTGCTGGATTTCCTTTGCCAATAATACTTGCTATACTATTACATCATTTACCTAGCAAAAGGTATAAAAAAAACTGTTCAGATGGTGAGTTATGCACCTTACTTTATTTCAACGGTTGTATTAGTCGGCATGATTAATATATTACTTGCGCCAGATACTGGTATTATGAATGTTATTTTGCAATATTTTGGGATGGACTCTATATTCTTTATGGGAAAACCAGAATTGTTTAGGCATATATATGTATGGTCGGATGTATGGAAGTCAGTGGGATGGGGATGTGTTATATACATAGCAGCCCTATCAGGTGTTGACCCGACTTACTACGAAGCGGCTATTGTAGATGGTGCGACGTTATGGCAGAGAATTCGTTACATTGATTTACCAAGTATCATGCCAACAGCCATCATACTTCTAATCCTTGCCGTTGGACAAACCATGAATATTGGCTTTGAAAAGGTATATCTCATGCAAAACAGTTCTAATTTACATGTTTCTGAAATTATTAATACCTATGTTTATCGTATCGGTATATTAAAATCCAATATGGAAGTTGCCTCAGCAGTAGGTTTATTTAACTCAATTGTTAATTGTATATTATTGTTAACAGTCAATCGATTTTCCAAAAAGGTTTCAGATTCATCGTTATTCTAGGTGGACGTTGCAACCAATAAGGTTTATGAATATAGGATATAATGGACTTTTAATTATTGATAGGAAGAAGGAAGGAATTTCATGAAAAAGAAAAGAGGACATAAGCGTAAATACTTATTGGAGGATAAAATATTTTATAGTATAAGTTATATCGTATTAACAATCGTACTAATCATCATAGCTTATCCCCTATATTTTATGGTAATAGCTTCAGTAAGTGACCCGAATGCTATATTCAATGGCGATGTGATTTTAACCATTAAAGGATTTAATCTAAATGGATTTAAAGCTATTTTTAATAGCAAATCTATTTGGACAGGATATAGAAACTCTCTTGGTTACATGGGAATAGGAACACTTATTAATCTATTTGTCACCTTACCTGCAGGTTATGCATTATCTAGAAAAGATTTAGCAGGAAGAAAAAATATTCATGCTGATGTTTACATTGACAATGTTTTTTAATGGAGGGTTAATACCAACTTATTTACTTGTGCATAAGATACATCTATTTGATACATTTTGGATTATGATTTTTATTAGTGCATTATCGGTATTTAATTTAATTATCACAAAAAAACATTTTTTGAGACAACTATATCTCAGGAAATAATAGATGCAGCTAAGATTGATGGATGTGACGATTTAAGGTGCTTTATATCCATTATATTACCTGTATCAAAAGCTATTATTGCTGTTATTGGTCTTTATTATGGTGTCATGCATTGGAATTCATATTTCAATGGACTTATATACCTAAGAAATGAAAATCTATATCCCCTGCAATTAGTATTGAAAAACATACTATTGAATGCTAACGCAGCCATTACCCTTATTCCACAGAGCGCAAGGGATACCATAGAACAACAGCAAAAAACAGCACAATCTCTAAAATACGGTGTTGTCATAGCTGCATCACTTCCAGTTATGCTCATTTATCCTTTTGCACAAAAAATATTTTGTACAAGGGGTTATGATCGGCTCTGTAAAAGGATAGAGAATAGAAGCATGGAATTATAAAAGTATAGAACCACAAGATAATAGTAAAATAGTAGAAAAAAAGGAGGAAGATACCATGGGAGATAATATTATTAACGGTGTACATGGGTGTAGCCAAGTGAGTTCTTATGTACAGCCAGTAGATCCATTGGTTATTCAAAAATTAGAGGCATTTCAAGACAAGAAACTAGGCTTTATGATGCACTGGGCACCTGTTACACAGTTAGGCATTGTTGAATCTTGGGCATTGTCAGATGAGGATAGTGAGTGGTCACAGAGAGAGATTGACTGGACAGATGATATGGATGAATTTAAACAGCAATATAGGGACTTGTATAAAACATTTAATCCCATACGCTACCAACCAAAAGACTGGGCGAAGATAGCCAAAGAATGTGGCTTTAAATATGTCCTGTTTACCACAAAGCATCATGACGGCTTTTGTATGTGGGATACAAACACAACAGATTATAAAATTACCAGTGAGGCGTGTCCTTTTTATCAACATCCCTATAGCGATATTGTAAAACATCTTTATGATGCTTTTAGAGAGCAAGAGATAAGCATACATACTTATTTCTCAAAGCCCGATTGGGATTGCCCTTATTATTGGAGCAAAGACTTTACCTTCAAAGATCACAAAACACATCGTAATACAAATTATAAGATTGAGGAACATCCAGATATTTGGGAACAATTTGTTCAATTTACCCATGCTCAGATTACAGAACTTATGACGAATTATGGTGAGATTGATTGTTTATGGCTTGATGGTGGGCAAGTAAACCCAAGTAATCAAGGTCAAGATATACGCATTGGTGAACTTGTTGATAAGATTAGGGGGGACAACTCAACCAGGATTAATCTGTGCAGATCGTACTGTGGGAGGACCTTATGAGAACTTTATTACACCTGAACAAAGCATCCCTAAGGAAGCTATATTAGTGCCATGGGAAAGTTGTATTACGTTGGGTAAGTCTTTCTCCTATCATTATGATGATACATATAAAACACCTCAAGAAATCATCCATCTACTTATTGATATTGTAGCCAAAGGTGGAAATCTGGCTCTTAATATTGCACCACAGCCTGATGGTAGGCTACCAGTGAAAGGCATCGAAGTATTGCATGAATTAGGTGCATTTCTAAAAAAATATATGGTGATGGTATATATGGTACAAGACCATGCGAACCCTATAGAGTGGGTCAGTATGCCTTTACAAAAAAAAGAGAATAAGCTATATGTATTCTATCTCTATGAAGAAGGAGAAGAGAGGAAACAAATCTATTCAATACCCATAAAGGCAGCTATTAAGACCATAACAAAAGTTGGGTCAAATAAGTCCCTTCGTTACGATCAAAGAGATTATGATACAATTGTGCAATGTGACAAAACAGATGAAGTTAGAATATCTTATATAGAGGGGTTTTGTATCCAAATGGAAAAAATAGTGCATGCACTATTTTTTTTCTTTTACTTAACAGATACACCAAAGTTTGATAAAATAGTACTATTGAACAGGCGTAGAACAGATAGAAGTAGGAGGAATGACCATGTCATTACAATTTATATTTGGGTGCTCTGGCTCAGGAAAAACAAAGGTATGTTATGATCAAATCATAGAGGCGTCTAAGAAAGATAGAAGTGAGACTCTAATCATGATTGTACCAGAACAGTTTACCTTAGAGACCCAGAAAGATATTGTACAACTTCATCCAGCATCAGGTATTATGCATATTGAAGTGCTTAGTTTTCAGCGCTTAGCTTATCGTATTATGGATGAGATAGGTGGTGCTCATCGTACCTTATTAGGGAAGACAGGTATAGGTATGGTCATTCGTAAGGTAATCGAAAACAACAAGGAGCAATTAACCTATTTTGATAAAAATTGTGAAAAAGCAGGTTTTGTGAAAGAATTGAAGAGTTTAATCACAGAATTATACCAATATGATATCTCTCCTGAGGCTCTTAATAAGTCCTTAGAAGTGGTAGAAAGTCGACCCTTATTACATAGTAAATTAAGTGATTTGCAGGTAGTATACGAAGGATTTAAGGGGTATATCAAGGAAAAATACATGACCACAGAGGAATCCTTGGATATTCTTAGTGAATCTGTTGGCAAGTCCAAACTGCTTGAGAATGCAACCTTATGGATTGATGGATTTTATGGATTTACCCCCATACAATACAAGGTGTTACATGAAATTTTGAAGAAAGTAAAACATGCGAATATGACTTTGACTCTCGATCAATTACAGAATATGGATGATCTTAGTGATGAGTCAGAGCTTTTCTATGAAAGCAAGAAAACATATAATAAATTAATTAAAATTGCTGAGCAAGAAAAGGTTGAGATCAGCGAATCCATATTGATCAATAAAGCTACACCTTATAGGTTTAAAAATGCTGCTCTGGCTCATTTAGAAAAAAATATATTCAGATACCCTTATAAAATCTATAAAAAAGATACCAATGGTATTCATCTATATTCTGCACCTGATATAAGAAAAGAAGTGGCTCACATATCCAGCCAGATTATGTCATTGGTTCGAGACTATGATTATCGCTTTCGTGATATTGGTGTTGTAACTGGTGACCTAGAAGGTTATGAGAAAGTCATTGGAAAGAATTTTTTTTGAGTATGATATACCGTTTTTTATTGATAAGAAGAAAGATATTATGGCGCATCCCTTAGTTGAATTGATTCGATCAGCGCTGGAAATTATCAATCGTGGTTATACTTATGAAACTGTATTTAGATATGTCAAGACTCAGTTAGTGGGTGTGGAGCTACAGGATTTGGATATCCTAGAAAACTATGTTCTAGCCTATGGTATCAAAGGACGTAAAAAAATGGGAGAATTCTTTTGAATATCCTTTTAGAATGGATATAGACAATGATGAATATGCCACCATGCAATTACAAAGAATAAATGATGCAAGAGAAAAAGTTATTGGACCTTTACTAGCTTTTCATGATGCAGTGAAGGGCAAGACAGATGTACGACAGATTTCAGAAGCTCTATACCATCTCTTAACCCATTTACAAGTTGAACATCAGATGTTAAGGCTTAGCCAAGAGTTTAGAAGTCAAAAAGAATTGTTATTAGAAAAAGAATATCAAAGTATCTATAAAGTTGTGATGACATTGCTTGAGAATATTGTGGATATACTTGGTGATGAAGTAATGAACTTAAAAGAATATGCCACTATTCTAGAGTCTGGTTTATCCCAGTGCGAAATGGGATTGGTACCACCAGGACTTGACCAAGTCGTTGTTGGAGACTTTGAACGTTCCAGATTGCATGAAGTAAAAGCTTTGTTTATCATGGGTCTTAATGAAGGGAAAATTCCTAAAACATCCATAAAAGCTAATATTTTGTCTGATACAGATAAAGAGGAACTTCTCCAGAATGGTTTGGAATTAGCACCTACAGGAAGAAAAAAAAGCATTTGAAGAACAGTTTCTCATTTATATGGGATTGACAAAGCCTAGTAAGAAGTTATATCTAAGCTTTGCAAGAACAGATCTGGAAGGCAAATCCATGCGACCGTCTATACTCATAAGTCGCATGCGTAAGATATTTCGTAATCTTAAGATGATTGATATAGAGACCCTAAGAGAAGAACGTTTCATTGAACCTCAGAAACCAACTTTCAAAAAATTATTGGAAAAACTAAGAGAATATGAAACTTATGGTCTTAGTGATTATTGGAAAGATATTTATAGTTGGTTTTATAACCATGAGGAATGGAAGACATATGTTCATGCTGCCGTAAGAAGTCTATACCATCTTAACGTGGAAGACCCTCTTCCAGAAGAATTGGTTAGAAGCATGTATTCTGATATATTAATAAACAGTGTATCAAGACTTGAAGCTTTTGCTAAATGCCCTTTTGCACATTTCTTAGATTATGGTTTACAAGTAGAGGAAAGACGAATAAGAGAGATATCCATGCCAGATATTGGGATTTTGTTTCATCGTTCCATTGATGTATTTTCTAAGAAAATCCATCATAGACAATTAGAATGGGGACAGCTTGAGGATGGCATTCGTGATCAATTGGTAGAAGAGACTGTGAATGAAGTAGCTGAGAAATATGCTAACAGCATTTTTTATAGTACCAGTCGTAACACCTATCTTATTAGGCGACTTACACGTATTACCAAACGTGCTATTTGGGCGCTTCAATATCATATACGTAAGGGTGAGTTTGAACCTACGGATTATGAAGTGGCTTTTAGCGCCGATAAGGCAGAACTTAGTACCTTAAAAATTGATTTTGATGATGAAAGAACCATGAAATTGAGAGGACGCATTGACCGGGTAGACAAATTCGAAGAAGAAGATACAGTCTATGTGAAGGTGATTGACTATAAATCTGGTAACATGCAATTTGATATAACTGCTTTATATTATGGTTTGCAATTACAGCTATTGGTGTATCTGAATGCTGTAACAGAGCTAGAACATCAAAAAAACGGCTAAGAAGGTTATACCCGCTGGTGTATTCTACTATCATATAGATGATCCCATTATAAAAGCAGATACGGAGCTGGATATGACTACGTTGGAAGCCCATATTTTGAAAAGTCTTAAGATGAATGGTCTTGTATTAGAAGATTTGAATATCATTGAAAAAATGGATCAGGACATTGACGGTTATTCCAATATTATTCCTGTACAGGTAACGAAGAAAGGCACAATTTCTAAGCGCTCCTCAGTGGCATCAATGAATCAATTTGAAAATCTTCAGGCTTATACAAGGCAAAAGACAGAAGAAATCGGTCGTATGATTATGGATGGCGATATTGGTATAGAACCCTATAAAACCAATAAAACAGATGCTTGTAAATACTGTGGGTACGCTTCTGTATGCCAATTCGATGATGCTAATGGCCATAATGCTTATCGCTTATTAAAAGAATTAAGCAAAGAAGAAGTGTGGAATAAAATAGAAGAAAGTTGAGATTCATGCTAATTTTTGGTATTATATAAATTAGGGTAAAAATTAGGCTTTATAGTTCATGCTCCAAATCGGGCATAAGTGTGAAAATAAATTTTCTCACCATTGCTGTGACTTTGCCCTTGCAAGCAAGCAAAGTCATTGTGCAAAATATGCGTAGAAATTCTATAGTATAGGATTCAAAAGGCAGGAAAAGAGGTGCAAAATTGGAGGCTATTATTAATAAAATTATATCCATAGAGAATAAAGCCAGAGAAGTACTAGACGCAACGGATAAAGAAAAACAAAAAAAAGCAACAAGATATGATAGCTAAAACAGAGGAACTTAAAGAGAAAATCCTTCATGATGCTAACCGTAAGGTAAAGGAATTAAGGGAAAGGGAATTGAATGAAGCAAGAGTAGAAGCAGAAGCGCATCAAGTAGCAACACGTGAGCAGCTTGAAAAGATGAAAGCATTTGTTGATGCTCATCGAGCACAGTGGAAAGACGAACTGGTTAATACAGTCTTAGAGAGGTGAGTCTATGCTAGCAACGTTCAAATACAGCCATCTTTCAACAAAAGTTCGAGCCATGAAAGGCAAGATGTTAAAAGAAGATGACTATGAGCAACTTCTTTTACGCCATAGTGTTGGGGAAGTAGCTATGTATCTTAAGAACAATACGTATTATAGCACTGCTTTACAAGGGTTACACGAAGATAATATTCATAGGGGACAAGTAGAAAACTTGTTGTACCAATCCATTATACAGGAAGCATTGAAGATCAGTCGGTACTTAAAAGGGAATGATAAATCAGTATTTCGTTATATTTATCGAAGGCAAGAAATTGAAGATTTGAAAAAAGATGCTAAGGACTACAAATGGGGGGGTAACTTAGAGTTAATGGATAAGAGCTTATTCTTTATCAATAAATACAGCGTTATTAAATTTGATAAATTACTGCAGACAAAAGATATTGAATCTTTTGTGAACGGGTTAGAAGGCACTAATTTCTATCCTATCCTTAAGCCTTTAATCATTGATGAGCAAAGAATTGATATCTTTGCAGCAGAAATGGCACTGGATATGTATTACTATAAAAAATTGTTAGCTCAGTTAGATTTGGTAAGTGGCACAGATAAAAAATTAGCTAGGAATACCCTTGGTTTAGAAGCAGATCTTAAGAATATTATGTGGGTTTATCGTGGCAAACATTATTACAATGTATCTAAGGAGATTTTATATCGGTATCATATTCCATATCGGTATAAATTGTCTAAGGAAAATTTGAAAAAGCTTATTAATGCAAATGATGTAGAAGATATTATTAAAATATTAAAAAAAGACGCCATACAATGAAGTTCTATCACCGGATGAACACTATTGGGAAAAAAGAGTTTTATGAGTATATTCATGATGTACATGACAGAAATATAAGCATGTACCCCTTCTCAATCGCACCCATAATGGGATTTATGTTTGCGAAAGAGGTAGAAATCATGAATATCACCACGATCATTGAGGGGATAAGGTATTCGCTTGATCCTAATAAAATCAAAAAATTCTTAATAGGTTATGGAAAGTAGGGAGGAGGCGATGACATGTCTATCGAAAAAAAATGTTTTTTGTAAACGTAGCGGGACCCATAAAAGCCTTGGATTACTTTGTTATAAAAAAAATGTTTTACCATATGATGTTCAATTGATAAATGCCATCACCATATTGGATTCTGTGAAGGGATTATCTCCATTTTCTGCACTAAATCCATATGAAAACATTAGAAAAAAAATTAACACAGTTATCAATCGATATGGATATTCATTTAACTCAGGTGAATCTTGATGATCAACAGATTAATTGTGCACTGGACGTTGAACCTATTATTGAGGACATGAGCAATGAATTGATCGAGCTTAAGGAAAAACATAAGAATCTAGTGAAGCGGATTAAACTTAAGCGAAGAATTAAGAAACAGATTATTCCCATCCAGAATGTGGATATAGAGATTGATAAACTCTTTAATTTTGAGTTCATGAAGTTTCGTTTTGGAAAGATGTCTAAGGAAGGTTTTGAAAAACTTGAACATTATGTTGAGGATCTTGAGGTATTAGTATTCGAAGTATTTGAAGAAGATGACCAAGTGTTCTTGTTATACTTCATGCCAGGCATTGTTCAAAAGAGTATCGATAGTCTATTTGCTTCACTATATTTTGAGAGGATTCGTATCTCTGATGAAGTAAAAGGACATCCAAGTGAAGCGCTAAAGCATATTGACGAAACCATTGTGGAATTAGAATGTGAGAAGGAAATGGTGGAAGGTCAGATTGAAGAGTTCTACAATGAAAATCACGATAAAATAGTGGATATATACAATACCATTAATCAATTAGATCAGGTTTTTGAAGTAAGACGGCATGTGGTACATTCCAAAGATGCTTTTTATCTTACAGGATGGATACCAAAGAGCCAATTAGATCCCTTTCTAGAAACCATTAAAAAGGATGATCACATTACATGTATTGTAGAGGAAGATGATGCCGTTAAGAAAACAAAACCCCCCCCAACAAAGCTGAAGAATAATCCTCTATTTCAGCCTTTTGAAGCTTTGGTGCATATGTATGGTACACCATCTTACAATGAGCTTGACCCTACCCCTTTTGTGGCCATCACTTACTTACTGATGTTTGGTATGATGTTTGGTGATCTAGGTCAGGGACTGGTAATAGCATCACTTGGTTACTGGTTCTATAAGAAATCGGGTAATAGTATAGGGAAGATTGCAGTCTATGCAGGTTGCGTGTCGGCCATATTCGGTATTTTCTATGGATCTGTATTTGGTAATGAAGAATTAATCAATAAGTATTTATCTTTCATACCCACATTCAGCCCCATGCATAATAAACAAACAAGCTTATTGCTTGCCGTTGGATTTGGTACCGTTTTAATTATTCTTGCAATACTATTGAGCATATGGAATGCAGGGCGTAAGAAAGAGTTAGGTAAACTGCTATTTGATCGTAATGGTCTTGCAGGACTCGTTTTCTATCTTTCACTGATCTATTTTGTGCTTTCTAAAGTACTAAGGAGTAATTATGAGATCCCTGTATGGCAGATTTTATCGTTAATCATCGTGCCATTAATTTTGATTTTCCTTGCTCACCCATTAAGTCATCTAGTGGAAAAAAGAAAACAAGTATTACCGGAAGATAAAGGTGGGTTCTTTATTGAAGCATTCTTTGAATTAATTGAGACATTATTAGCATTCTTAAGTAATACCATATCCTTTATCAGGGTTGGAGCCTTTGCTCTTAATCATGTTGGTTTTTTCTTAGCTTTCCACATGATGGCAAATATGGTTGGTGGAGCAGGAAGCATATTGGTTATGATTTTTTGGTAACATACTCATCATCTGTTTGGAAGGTTTAATTGTCGCTATTCAAGGATTAAGACTTGAATATTATGAGTTATTTAGTCGCTTCTTTAGCGGAGAAGGTACATCCTTCAAACCATTTAAAATTCAAGATAAACAAGTGACATAAAAACAATTTACATAAGATGCGTTTATGGAGAGAGTGATAGATAATCATCACCCTATCAACTTGTTAGCTTATAGAACGTATCTATCGTTTTCATGTTACCGTATGTATATTAATATGACATTTGTTAGGATGCGTAACTTAACCAATGATGATATAGAAATGAAATAAAAACGCATCGGAAGAATAAAGTGTAAACAAGGAGGAAATAAGCATGGATATCGTTATGATTTTAGTATTACTATTAGTAGGTATAACTGTAGGGATGGGCGTATATGCCATTAAAAAAGGCATTTCAGGAAGTAAAGCAAGAACCATACTTGGTGTGAATGTATTATGTTTTTTTTGGCGTGTTAATTGTATCGACGGTTGTCTTGTTAACAGGTGGTACGACTGCTCTAGCAGCAGCACCAGCCGCAGCAGTAGCAGGCAATGCGGAAGGTCTTAAATACATTGCAGCAGCTCTATCAACAGGACTCGCTGCTATTGGTTCAGGTATTGCTGTTGCTGTATCAGGTTCAGCAGCTATTGGAGCTATAAGTGAAGACTCAAAATTACTAGGAAAGACTGTCATCTTTGTTGGACTTGCAGAAGGTATTGCTATCTATGGACTTATTATTTCAATCTTAATTCTAGGATAGAAGAAGGGACATGATTGGCCATGAAAATGTTTCTTATTAGTGATAATGTAGATACCAAAACAGGTATGCGTCTGGCAGGCGTTGAAGGCGTTATTGCCCATGAACGTGAAGAAGTTCGAGCTGCTCTTGAAAAAGTGCTAAAAGATACAGATATCGGTATTATACTGATTACAGAAAAAATAGGGCACTTGATAGCAGATGAGATAAAAGACATTAAGTTAAACTATCATATACCTCTTGTAGTTGAGATTCCAGACCGTCATGGTACGGGAAGAACGCCGGATTCCATTACAAAATACGTACGAGAGGCTATTGGATTAAGAATATAACGATTGCGGAAGAAGGATAACGATGAGAATTGTTGATGAAAAAATCGATAAATTTGCTCATGATATCATGAATGATGTAAGCAAACAGAGAAATAAGGTCATGGAGCAAACAGAAAATGAGCTTGAAGCCATATTTGAAGAAAAAAAAGAGCTTGAATATTTATCAAAAGCCTATGAGGTTATTCAGAGTGGATTGAAGAGCATTCATAAAGAAAAAAAATGAAATTTTATCAAGAGCTATTATGGATAGTAAAAGAGAAATCTTGAAAGCTAGAAATGATATGATTAAAGCCATATTCGCAGATGCTGAAAAAAGATCTCATAGCCCATACGAAGAGCGAAACTTATTATGATGAACTCTGTCAGATGATTAAGGACGGGATTATGGAGATTGGTGAGGGCGATCTTAAGATTTTTATCGCTTATACAGATAAACAGCATCTCCATGCTCTTGAAAAGAAATTTGATCAAGAAATTGTACTTGAAGATAAACACGAAAAGATGATTGGTGGTTGTAAGATTTATAACCAATCCAAGAATCTCTATCTAGATAATTCGTTCTATACCAAACTATATGGGCAAAAAGAAACATTTTTTGCAGCAATGCAAACTAGAGATTGAGTAAAGAAGGTGGCACATTTGAATAAGGACGATAGAGTAGTAGGTGTTAATGGACCTGTTGTTACTGTTCGAGGTAGCAGTCAGTTCAAAATGCTGGAAATGGTCTATATTGGTAATGAAAGATTAATCGGGGAAGTTATTCATATCGAAAATGAAGATGTAATTGTGCAGGTCTACGAGTCGACTACAGGTATCAAAGTTGGAGAGCCTGTACAAGCCACAGGTGAACCTATGTCCTTACAATTAGGACCAGGTATTATTGGTGGGGTGTTTGATGGTATTCAGCGACCACTAAAAAAAATGGAAGACCTATCAGGACCTTTTATTGGAAAAGGTTTAGATATAGAATCTCTCAATACAGAGAAAGAGTGGGTTGTTGAGGTTATTGTTAAGCGCGGTGATGTGGTAAAAGGTGGCGATGTCATTGCTGAGGTTAAGGAAACGGACTTAATCGTGCATAAGGTTATGGTACATCCCCATGTTACAGGTACCGTGGAATATGCTGCACAACATGGAAAATACAAAGTGCATGATACCATCGTTAAATTGAGAACAGAGCAAGATGATCTTATTGAGATGGATTTAATCCAGAGGTGGCCTGTAAGAAAGGCAAGACCGTTTAAACAAAGAAGAAGGCTGGATATGCCTCTTATTACTGGACAGAGAGTGATTGATACCCTCTTTCCTATAGCAAAAGGAGGAACCGCCTCTATACCAGGTGGATTTGGTACTGGAAAAACCATGACACAGCATCAGTTAGCAAAATGGAGTGATGCAGATATTATCGTTTATATTGGTTGTGGTGAGCGAGGTAATGAGATAACAGAAGTACTTGAAGATTTTCCTAAACTCATTGATCCAAAATCCGGTAAACCTTTAATGGAGCGTACCATTTTAATTGCCAATACATCCAACATGCCTGTTGCAGCCAGAGAGGCATCGATCTATACGGGGATTACGTTAGCTGAATATTATCGCGATATGGGTTATCATGTAGCCATCATGGCGGATTCCACATCTAGATGGGCAGAGGCACTTCGTGAAATTTCTGGTAGATTAGAAGAAATGCCAGCTGAGGAAGGTTTTCCAGCTTACTTACCATCACGATTATCTCAATTCTATGAAAGAGCAGGATACGTGGATAATCTAAATGATACAGAAGGCTCTGTGAGTATTATTGGAGCTGTATCACCTCAAGGTGGGGATTTCTCAGAACCTGTTACACAGAATACGAAACGGTTTGTAAGATGTTTCTGGGCACTGGATAGACAATTAGCCTATTCGAGGCATTACCCAGCTATTCATTGGTTGAACAGTTATAGTGAATACATTGATGATCTTGAAAAATGGTATGAATCGAAAGTAGCGGATGACTTTTTCTATGTGCGAAGGGATATACTACGTCTACTTCAAGAAGAAAGTAAACTCATGGAGATTGTGAAGCTCATCGGTGCGGATATTTTACCAGAAGATCAGAAATTAACATTAGATATTGCAAGAGTCATTCGATTAGGTTTCTTACAGCAGAATGCTTTTAACGATATTGATACTTATGTACCTCTAAAAAAACAATATAAAATGATGGGGGTTATCCTACACCTTCATGAGAAGTCAAAGAATTTGATTGATAGAGGTATTCCTATGTCTCAGATAAGGCAAACAGGTATCTACGACGAACTGATTAAAATGAAGTACAATATTAAGAATGAGCATTTAGCAGCATTTGATGAATTGTACAAGAAGATTGACCAGGTAGTAGATGAAGTGAAGGAAAGCTATAAGCATTTCGAAAGGAAGAAGCTATGATAGAATATTTGGGATTAAAAGAAGTAACAGGATCCCTTGTTGTTCTACAAGGGGTAAAAGATGTAGCCTATGAAGAGATGGTTGACATAAAACTAAATAATGGTGAACTAAGAACAGGTCGAGTTATTGATATTAAAGATGATGTGGCTGTTGTTCAGGTTTTTGAAGGCACAACTGGCATATCAAATGCGAATACAAGATCACGTTTTTTAGGAAAGGCCCTTGAAATACCACTATCCAAAGAGATTTTGGGAAGAACCTTAGATGGACTTGGACGACCTATCGATGACTTAGGGGATATATTTCCAGAAGTAAGCCGCGATATTAATGGTAATCCGATTAACCCCATTGCTAGAGAATATCCAAGAGACTATATTCAAACGGGCATTTCAGCCATAGACGGTCTTACCACACTTATTCGTGGACAGAAGTTGCCTGTATTTTCTGGGAATGGTATACCACACGATGCTTTAGCTGTTCAGATTGTTAAGCAAGCTAAGCTTACAGGTGATGATGAAGAAAATAATTTTGCGGTAGTATTTGCAGCTATGGGTGTTAAAAATGATGTAGCTGAATATTTTAAGAGAAGTTTTGAAGAAAGTGGTGTGTTACAGAAGGTTGTTATGTTTCTTAACCTTGCTAATGACCCTGTTGTTGAAAGGATTGTAACACCTAGGTGTGCTCTTACAACAGCTGAATACTTGGCTTTTGAACATAATATGCATGTACTGGTTATCTTGACAGATATGACATCCTATTGTGAAGCTCTTCGTGAAATATCATCCTCTAAAGGTGAAATCCCTTCAAGGAAAGGATTCCCAGGGTATATGTATAGTGACCTTGCTTCATTATATGAGCGTGCAGGTATGTTAAGTGATCGGAAAGGGTCTATTACACAGATTCCTATCTTGACCATGGCTAATGATGATATAACCCACCCAATACCTGACCTAACAGGGTACATTACAGAGGGGCAGATTGTATTAAGTAGAGATTTACATCAAAAAGGTATCTACCCGCCAATTATAGTATTACCTTCTTTATCACGACTTATGAAGGACGGTATAGGAGAGGGATTTACACGAGAAGATCATCCTCAGATAGCCAACCAGCTATTTGCATCTTACGCCCATGTTCAAGAAGTAAAAGCGTTAGCATCGGTTATCGGTGAAGATGAGCTATCGGATCTTGATAAGAAATATATGGAATTTGGTAAGATATTTGAAGACTTATTCGTATCACAAGCCAGAGATGAAAATCGTTATATGGATGCCACCTTAGATCTTGGCTGGCGACTATTGGGGATCCTTCCGAGGGAAGAGCTTGACCGTGTGGATGATGATGTCTTAGATAAATATTATAAACCTTATCATGAAGATGAAGCCAGTGAAGAGGATAAGAATTAATGAAGGATAGTGAATGCTCATGGATACAACTTTATTTCCGACCAAAGGTAATCTCATCCTTGCCAAGAATACGTTGCAATTATCCAGGCAAGGTTATGAATTACTAGATAAAAAAAGAAATATCTTAGTGCGTGAAATGATGATGCTGATCGATAAGGCAGAAGAAATTCAATCCCATATTGATTCTACCTTCACGGAGGCTTATAATGCATTACAAAATGCCAACATTTCTATCGGTATCAGTACCGTTGAACAGATTGGTACATCTGTAGCAGAAGAGAAGAATATAGAAATAAAAGTACGTAGTATTATGGGTGTGGAGATTCCTATTGTGAGTATTCCAGATGATGACATTCACCCACAATATGGTTTTGCACGAACAACTCTATCTCTTGACGAAGCTTTCAGTAAGTTTCACAAGGTAAAACAATTAACAGTGGTTATGGCAGAAGTAGAGAATGCTATCTACCGATTAGCCATTAATATTAAACGAACGCAGAAACGTGCCAATGCTCTCAAGAACATTATGATTCCAAGGTACACCGATCTGACGAAGCATATTCAGAATGCTCTTGAAGAGAAGGAGAGAGAAGAGTTCACTAGATTGAAGATGATTAAGCGAGGCTAAGTTAATGGGCTTAGATAAACAAATGATGGCTACTCATGAAATGAATGAGTAGCCTTTTTGTAATTATCACTATGTGTGTTTTAACCTGATATTTTTTTTAGAGCTATCCATTTGATCTGAGATAAATAATGCCATTTTTTTCAAAGATATCATCGATATGTTTAAAAATAGTCCCATGATCTGCTTCATCATAAACAATGAGTTTTCCATTCTGTACTTGTTGGACAACTCTACTTGCGATAGCAGAAGGAACATTACGGTCTTTTAAACCACTAAATGCTAGTACAGGGATTTTGATATTGGTTAGCTCAAAACCTAATGGACTTGCATATAGGGCTAGATCCCTAGTATTTCCTTTTTTGACCTTGCAGTTGACCCGACATAATGCTATTAGCCATAAAATAGCCATAACCTGATTTGACTACTTTATCCATCTCCTTAAATGCTTCCATATTACCTGATTTTAATGGTTTTATAACCCGTTGACTGATGCCCTTATTAATTGCCCAACCAATAAAGGGCACGTGTTTTGATATAGAGAAAGTTATTCCCACCATCTTAGATTGTAACTTTTTTTTCATCTGGTGTTGCAGGCAACATACCTGCTATTAAAATAATAGCATCGATACGCCTAGATACTTTTTCTACTATACCACATGCACATGAAAATGCACCACCACCAGAAGTACCACAAACAGAGAAACGTTCTATACCTAAAGCATCAGCTACTTCAGCAACAGCCATGGGCCAGTCAATGAAAGAAAAAATTTTTAACATCATCGGACAAACCAATACCTGGCCTGTCAAGTCCGATTAAACGTATACCATTTTTTGCAGCATCTTCGGCATATAAGCCAGCTTCAATACGTGAACTGAGTGCACCATGAAAATAAAAGATTGGCTTTCCTAATGGGTCACCAAATTCTAGATAACCTATTTTTTTACCATTACTCCGTGTAATGGTATCACCAAGCTCTGGACTCCAGTAAGGGGCAAGTTCTGAGACGGATAACCCCCCTAAGTTGTGGTTTAAGTTGCATAAAATACCTCCTTTATTCTTAAAACAATTTTTATCTATCAACCTAACCTATTTGACCTTGAACATACCTTCTCACGTTGACTAACGTGATTTGTAATAAATGGTTCTATCTTATCACACATATCACTTGCATAATTCAATATTGTTCCATGGTCTGCTTCCTCATAAGCAACAACCTCCCCATTAGCCACTTCATTCACCACTCTATAGGCTATGACTGAAGGTGCATTACGATCCTTTAACCCTGTAAAGGCTAATACAGGCACTTTGATATTTTTTAACTGAAAGCCTAATGGTTTCACATACAGTGCTAAATCTCGTGTATTGCCCTTATGACCTTGCAACTTACTTGACTCAATGCTATTTGCCATCATATAGCCATAACCTGGTTTGGTTGTTTTATCGATTCCTTTGAATCCTTCCATATTACCTGATTTTAATGGCTTTGAAAACTGTTGACTAAGATTAGTCAATAGTTTACCGCAAATAACAGGTATATATTTTGCCATATGAAACGTCATGCGGACTCTTATATCATGATGTTTTTTTTCATTTCTTGTTGCAGGCAGTGCAGCAGCTATTAATATAATGCTATCTAGTCGTCTCGCTACTTCTTCTATAACCCCACATGCGCAAGCAAATGCTCCGCCCCCGGAAGTACCACACACTGAGAAGCGTTCAATACCTAAAACATCGGCTGTCTCAGCAACAGCCATGGGCCAATCAATAAAAGAGAATTGATGAGCAGGATCTGATAAACCAATACCAGGGCGATCCAAACTGATTAATCGAAGGCCGTTTTTAGCAGCATATTCAGCAAATATTCCTGCTTCAATACGTGAACTGAGGGAACCGTGAAAATAAAATATGGGTATGCCTGATGGATCGCCAAATTCAAGATAACCGATTTTTTTTACCGTTTTTAAGGGTAATCGTATCGCCAAGGGTCGGATGGATATGAGGACATAATTCTAAAAGGGGTAAGCCTCTAAATTTTGATTCAAGTTGCATAAGAATACCTCCTTTATTGCTTAAAGCAATTCTTAATAGGGACTGCATGGTATAGTAAATTCTACCAACTATACTATGTATACTATTATAGTACATGCAGTATAGTTGGTCAATAGCTATAATTTAATCAAGTCGTTATGGACAACATTATCTGAATATAGTAAGATGTCTATAAGGTAATTGGAGGTGATGAGTTGACTTTTTCTTCAAATAGGTCAGCAAACAAAATAGAAAACATCTTAAATGCAGCAACGGGATTATTCTGTAACTATGGTTATGACAAAGTAAGTGTTGATGAGATTGCCCGTAGTGCCAATACGACAAAAGTAACACTCTACAAATACTTTGAAAGTAAAGAAAAGTTATATAGAGAAGTTGTTAGTAAGCTGTTTATACAAATTATAGATGATTATGAGAAAGTAATATATGATTCATGTAATTTTAAACTAAAATTAACAAATATAATTAAGTTAAAACTTAAGGAGTACAGAAGTACCGGTAGGTTACAGATCAATGATATTTATCAATTTTTAAGTCATGAGCAAATAGAAAGAATGAATGAACTCATCAGGATATTTCATAGTCAAGGTAGAGCAGAAGGGTATATTGATAATCAATTTAGTGATGATGACTTAAACGATTATTTTGAAATATTGGTTAATGGTATAATTATAAAATATGGTGGTAATTATTATGATCAAATAGATGAGAGTAAGATTCAATCCATTATTAATTTAGTTTATTATGGGGTCTTAAAAAGAGATAAATAAGAATACGATCTATGGATTAATATGTTATTTAGTTAATTATAAGTTGACATCCATACGTATGTTTCATTTAATGCTTTTTTTTGAATACATTTTATGCCATATTTTTACTAAACACGTGTAATATGTATAGAAATACAGTATAATAATCTGAATACCAATTCTATAATTTTCTAATGAAATAGGAAAAGGGTGGTTGAAGCATGAAAAAATTTCTCTATCTATTTGAAAAAAAGAATAAAATGTATGTGAAATTGCTCATGTTGACCACAATGTCTATTATAATTGTTATAGCACTAACGTCATCCATACTGTATAAGAATTACGAGGAGTTTGCATTATCAACGATACATAGCTATGAAAATGATAAACTTGCTCAAACAAGTTACAGTGCTACTTATATGAAAGAATCAGCGAGCAGATTAGTCATGCAATTATATGTAGATAGAGATATTGAAAAAATTAATGTATAACCTTTCAATAGATATGTTACAAGTTAAGACTTGTCTGGATAAATTAATATCCTATAAAGCAACAGAATCTTTCATCCATTCCATTTATATCTATAATGGAAATAACGATACATTTCTTACAACTTTTTCTTCAGAAGGAATGAAAAAATAGAAATGATTTCTATGATAAAGATATAATAAACATATTAGATCGTTTTAAAAGTTATAATATTCTTTATCCTATCCCAAGAAAAATCCCAATGCCTATGATGCCAATGGATGAAGAACATTATTCTAATGTGTATACCTTTATTTATTATGTGACTCCTAAAGCTAATCAACCATTAAGATCTGCCATCATTGTAAACATTACAGAAGAATGGTTAAGAAATATGATTAAAAGCATGGAGATCAACACAGATGGAGAAAATTTTATTATTAATAATGAAGGTACAGTTGTGACAGGTAATCATGCATATGCTATGAAAGCAGCCGTTTCAGATAAACCGTTTATTCAAAAAATATTAAAATCCCATAAAGGAATGGGCTATTTTATTGACAATGTAGATGGTAAAAAAAAGTGTTATCCACTATAACACATCCAATACATTAAAATGGAAATTTATTAGTATTACGCCATATAAAAAATATTCAATTAAAGATTAATAAAATGAAATATATTACACTTTTGGTCTTGTATTTTTATACTGGTATTAGGGATCAGTAGTTCAATATTTATGTCCCATAGACTATGGAAGCCAATCAAAAATATCATAAATAAAATGAATAAGTTAGAAAAGCACAAAAGAGAAAGCCATCATATGTTAAAGAACAGAATGTTAAAAGCCATACTTCAGAATAAAAAAAATAGTGTCGTTAGAGATAATTTGGACAATATGTTTAATGAGTTTAATATACAACTAAAACCTGATATTCCCATAGCGTTGATATTATTTAAAATAGATAACTTTGCAGTAATTAAAAAAATAAATATAATGATAAAGACAGAGAAATACTCAAATTTGCCATTATGAACATTGTATCTGAGATGTGTACGAATCAATATCAGCATGAATGTGTTGATATGGATGAAGACCATATCGTCTTGATAATAAACATAGGTGATCATCAAAAGAAAATCTGGCAGGCTAAAATTAAGGCATTGTTCTAGATGCACAATCAGCCATGGAAGAATACTTTGATCTCTCAATTTCAGCAACTATTAGCTCAGTTTCCAATGAACTAAGTAATAGTTACAATACATATATTGAAACTTTAAATCATGCTCAATATAGATTTTATTTTGGACATAAAAGTATCTTATATACAGATAAGATGAGAGAATTTGAAAAGAATAATTATGAATACCCTCTCCAAAAAGAACATCAAATGGTAGATGCTTTAATGCTTGGTAAATTAGAGGAAGCTAAGGGTCACTACCAAGAAATAATAAATCAAGCTTCTAAGTGTTCCTATTATTCAATGTACCAAGTACTATTAAGGATGAGTTTAGCCATAAGTTCTGTTTGTAATAGAATGGAAAAAAAATTATCATTGTGCTTTTGCATTTAATTTTAAAACCTTTTTTGTCGAAATAAACCAATTAGAAACCGTTGAAGAAGTTAACAACAAGTATTTTGGATTGTTTGATGACATTATCAAGAAGAGAGAAGAAAATAAAATCTTAAAACATGACCAACTCATTAGTACGATTATTGAACTCATTAAAGACAATTATAAAGATGGTAATTTATCCATTAATACAATTGCAGATAAATATAATATGACACCTAATTATCTTAATCGGATTTTTAAGAAGCATACGTCCATGTCAATTTCACAATTTATTAATCAAACAAGAATAGAACGAATAAAAACGGCATTAGAAACAACTTCAAAACCTATAAATGAGATTGCAGAAGCGTGCGGGTTTCTAAATATCAGTTATTGCTATACATTATTTAAAAAGACCTATGGGATAACAGCCAATGAATACAGAGTCAAAATGAAACAAGAAATGGAGATATACGAATCTTACGACTAGATATTGACATTGTACTTAAAGATGGCTAGGGTGTTGGAATTTCGATTGGAGTGACTCATAATAGAGCATTAATAAATAGTGTAAATTCATAAAAAAAATTTATATAGGAATATGTTTTATAAGTAGCCTACATTAAAAATAGGCTACTTAATTTTGTGCTTTGCGGGTAGTTTATAGGCTGATAATCAATGATGATTACTTGTTTTTAGATAAAAAGCAGGATTTTAAATAAGCAAGTTACACAATTTTAGAGCTCACACTAGATTTTATTATTTACGGGCTGTTAGGGACTGGGATATAGTATTAATTACAAAATACCTTTACAAGATAGCGTATTTTAAAATCCAAATAAAAAAATAAGGAGGGAGTCAATGGCGATTAGTACTTTTACTAAAAAGGAAAAAAAGTCAAATAATAAAAGATTAAAACGAGCAAAAAAGAATTCTTCATTATTACTAATGTGTTTACCAGCAGTTGTTGCTATTTTTTTTGTTTAACTATTTGCCCATGGCTGGTATCGTAATTGCATTTAAGAAATTTAGAGCTAATAAAGGAATATGGGGTAGCCCCTGGGTAGGATTTGATAATTTTAAATTCTTTTTTAATTCTCAAGATGCTTGGCGAATAACACGTAACACAGTAGGTTTGAATTTTCTATTCATTGTACTATGTCTTATTGTTTCAGTTGCTTTTGCAGTTATGCTAAATGAAATTACAAAAAAGAGCTTTTGTTAAATTTTATCAAACTGTTTTCTTTTTTCCATATTTCTTATCATGGGTTGTTGTTGGATTCATGTTGTTTGCCTTTTTTAAATTCGAACTTAGGCATGTTAAATAACTTCTTGGGTATATTCGGAGTTGATGCCATTAACTGGTATAATAAACCAAGCTATTGGCCGAGTATACTTACTTTTTCATTTTTATGGAAAAACATTGGTTATTTTAGTGTCATTTACTATGCTGGTATTATGGGGATCAACCATGAATATTATGAAGCAGCTGCAATAGATGGCGCAAATAGATTTCAAATGATTAGAAAAATTACATTACCTTTGTTATCACCTGTTATTACAGTCATGGTCCTTTTGCAGATTGGAAAGATTTTTTTATGCTGATTTTGGTATGTTCTTTTTTCCTACCTAGAAATATTGGTACGCTATATGCCACTACAGATGTTATAGACACTTATGTATATCGGGCACTGCGTGTTACAGGTGATATTGGCATGGCATCTGCTGTAGGATTTTATCAATCTATTGTAGGGTTCTTATTAGTCATTTTTTGCAAATTGGATGGTTAAAAAATTCAATGAAGATAATGCACTATTTTAGATGAGGAGGGTCTACGAATGATTGAGAAAAAAAGTACGAAATTATTATCAACGACGATTATACATATTATCTTAATGACTTTTGCAGTGTTCTGTATTATACCGATTGTTGCAATTATTGCAATATCACTCTCTAGTGAGTCAGAGATTGCATTAAAGGGGTATAGTTTAATTCCTAGAGGATTTACAACAAGGGCATACAGCATCATCTTTAAAAACCCTAAACAAATCCTAAACTCCTATTTAGTTTCTATTATGTTAACTGTTATTGGTGGAACATTAGGTTTGCTAGTTGTTTCAATGATAGCATATCCATTATCAAGAAAAGATTTTTTATTATAGAAGAAAATTAACGTTCTATGTATTTTTTACTTTACTATTTAATGGTGGATTAGTTCCGTGGTATATTGTTATAACAAAGTACTTGCATTTGCAGAATACCTTATGGGTATTAATATTACCGTATATAGCTATACCATGGTATATATTGTTACTTCGAACCTATTTCAGTAAAATACCTATGTCGATTATTGAATCAGCTAAGATAGATGGATCAAGTGAGTTTAGAACGTTTTTTTAGAATAGTTTTACCATTATCAAAACCTGCTTTAGCAACAATCGGTTTGTTTATCATACTTCACTATTGGAATGATTGGTGGTTAAGCTTATTATATATTGAAAAAGAGAGTTTGATGCCACTTCAATACATGTTATATCGCATAATGAATAATATTCAATTCCTTACAACACAGATGCAAACAGGTGCAGTTTCTGTGAAATTAAACGACTTGCCAAATGAATCTGCTAGGATGGCAATGTGTATTATAGCAGCAGGACCTATGTTATTTTTATTCCCGTTTTTCCAAAAATATTTTGTAAAAGGATTAACAGTAGGTGCTGTAAAAGAATAAGTTATTAAATCTAGTTAGCGATGTATAACTATAAGTTGAATCGTTCAACTGTTTACTCAGCTTATAGCTATAATCAATTTAACGATAGATATGTTAACTAGATATAATAGGATAAAAACAATAAAAGAGGAGGATTAATATGAGTAAGAAAATTTTAGGATTAGTACTGACCGTTATAATGGTTATGAGTGCGATAGTAGGGTGTGGAAGTAAAGAGAATAAAGAAACATCTAAGCCTGACGAAGGAACAAAAAAAAACAGAAGGAAGTTCAACAAAGGACACTACAGAAAAAACAGAAGAGTTGAAATTTGTTGAACTATCATGGTACTATCCAGGTTCTCCACAATCAGAACAAGATATGGTTTTTGCAGAGATTAATAAAATCTTAAAAGAAAAAATTAATGCTAAAGTTAACTTTCAACCTGTAGATTGGGGTAGCTATGAAGAAAAAATGAAAGTTAAAATTGCCGCTTCAGAAGAGTTTGATATTTGTTTTACAGCCAGTTGGATGAATAATTATCATAAAAATGTAGCCCAAGGTGTTTTTATTCCTTTAGACGATTTATTAAATGAATATGGAGAAAATATTCTTAAAGGAATTCCTGAGAAATTCTGGGGAGCTACAAAAGTTGAAGGTAAGATATATGGTATTCCAAATTATCAAATATCATCCATGACTAATGGATTTTGGTTCAAAAAAAGACCTTATTGATAAATACAATGTGAATTACAAGGAGTTAAACACGCTAGATAAATGGGAAGAATACTTACAAACGATTAAAGAAAACGAACCACAAACAATTCCAACGGCTATCTGTGCTTCAAGTGGAAGTAACTGGGGACGTATGCTTGTTAATTATGGATTTGATGAAATTGGTGGACGTAATATCCCTGGAGTCGTTCGACTGAAAGATGATTCATATCAAGTAATCAACCAATTTGCTACGGAAGAATTCAAAGCTTATGTAACAAAAATGCATGATTGGTATGAGAAAGAGTATATCCGTAATGATGCTTTAGCCATACAAGATCCTAAAAATGATATGGATGCAGGTAAATTAGCTAGTGGAATGGAAGGAAACCATAAGCCAGGCGGAGATGCAGAAATGTCAGCAGCTCATGGTTATGAAATTGTTCATGTTCCAGCTTCAGATTCTTATTTACTAACAAGTTCAATTATTGCTACACTGAATGCTATTAGTCTTACATCTAAAAATCCTGAAAGAGCTATGATGGTTCTAGACCTTATCAATGGAGATAAAGACATCTATAACATGCTTTGCTATGGTATAGAGGGTACACATTATAATAAAACAGGTGACAATTCTATTGAAGTCGTAGAAGAAAGTAAATATAATCCTAACACAAATTGGTTATTTGGAAATACATTTAATGGATATCTCCTTCCTGGTCAATCGCAACAGACACTTGATGATACACAAGATTTTAACATGAACTCAGAAGCATCACCTATTTTAGGATTTGTTTTCAATTCAGAACCTGTAGATTCAGAAATTGCACAATGTGCAGCAGTTTCAGATGAATTCATATTAAGTTTAGATACTGGAACAGCTAATCCAGAAGAATATTTACCAAAATTCTTAGATAAACTGGAAAAAAGCAGGTGCACAAAAAAAATTATAGATGAAATGCAAAGTCAATTGGATAAATGGCTTAAAACAAAGTAAGTACATAATTGTTGTGAGGTTCATACTACCTAGCCATTGTGCTAGGTAGTATGTCTATAATGTCATATTAGTAAAACAAAAAATATATGAGGTGAAGAAATGTTAAAAAATGAGAGCAAGGTTAGATAATATTATAGTAACAATTATGGTAATGATAGCTTTACTTGTAATATCCGCTTTAACTTCTTCCATGAATAACTTAGTACATGCTGCTGGTGTACAAGCAACTTTTTATGTATCGCCACAGGGTGATGATACAAATTCAGGTACAGAATTAGAACCTTTTGCTACCATACAAAAAAGCTAGAGATGTAATCCGAACAATTAATAGTAACATGACAGGTGATATCGTTGTTTATATCCGAGGCGGTAAGTATTACCTGAGTGAAACCATAACATTTAATGAAAGCGATTCAGGTACTAATGGTTATAACATATATTATAAAAACTACACAAATGAAGAACCGATGATCTATGGTGGACAGAAAATAACAAACTGGACATTAGATTCAGGAAATATCTATAAAGCTTATGTTGGAACAGGAAAGACATTCTATAATCTCATTGAAAATGATAAACGTGTAACCATGGCAAGGTTTCCTAACAGTGGTTACTTAACAGTTGAAAGTACAATTTCAGGTCGTCAATATGATCAATTTAAATATAGAAGTGGAGATTTACCAAGTAATTTTGATTATAGTGATGCACAAGTACATATATGGCCAGGTGAATCAGGATGGAACTGGTTTACATTAACAGATCCAATAAGTCATGTGGATTCATCAAGTAGAATCATTACATTAGAAACACCTTTTTCAGATAGTTCCTGGATAAAATTTGATAGTGGTGCAAGATATTATGTAAAGGGTTCAAAAGATTTTCTAGATACAGCTGGTGAGTATTATTTGGATGAAGATACGGGCTATCTCTATTACTGGCCTAAAAAAAACGCCCATACAAGATCAGGAAATTGTTGCTCCAGTAAGCCAGCGTATTTTTGAATTCAAAGGAAATTCTACGACTAATCTGGTTAAGAATATTCAAATAGAAGGGTTAACGCTCAATTGCTCTGATTCAACTAATCTTTTCAGACCTTACTATATGAACGGAATAGATGGTAATGAATTTGATGAAGGTAGAAATGGACTTATATACATGGAAAATGCTACGAATAATACCATTAAATTCTGTAAAATTCTTAATGCAGGTTTAAGCGGGATTGCTATGAATCGTTATGCACAAAATAACACAGCTTATGGTAATTGGATTGAATCACCTGGTTATTGTGGTGTGAATTTGGTAGGTTGGGCTCCTGGTGAAGGTGGCTTTTCCAGTGCAGCCGATTCTTATGTAAATAAAAAAAATAATACAATTTCAAATAACTATATATATGATATTGGTAAAATGGTAGGGCATGCTTCAGGTGTCTATCTTATTCAAAGTGGTGATAATGAGATATCCTATAATATTATTACTAAGTCACCAAGATACGGTGTATCCGTTAAAGGTGTTCGCTATGGTGTATTACAATCTTCTTATTATAATACGGCAGTTACCTGGGATAATCATTGGGATTTTTTACATTCACGTAATAACACTATAAAATTCAATGATATTTCAAATATATTGAACGATAGCCAGGATGGTGGAGCTGTTGAATCATGGGGTTGTGGAACCAACAACGTATTGGATAATAATCGTATTTATAACGTAACATCAGGTATAGCTGGTGGTTTGACAATGGGATTGTATTTAGATGATGCAGCTGATTATTGGACCATAAAAAACAATATTATCCATAGTATTCAAGGAAGTCATTGTTATTCAGCCTATATAAAAGGTGTTGGTCATACAGTAACCAATAACATTATTGCGGATAATGATTCTCATGCCAGTGTTTACATGTGGGCAATGGCTGGTGAAAGAAACGATCACGTGACATTTAATAAAAATATCTTTTATAATAGTCATGGGTCCGATATTTATAAGTTCGCAGATTGGACGGATAATAAAATTACCGCATCTGATTATAATGTATTCTATCATACAAGTGGCAGTTATAATGTAATTGGAATTCCAGGTTATGATAGCTGGAATAACTGGAGAAGCTTATATAATAACAAATATGATCAACATTCAAGTATAGCAGATCCTCTTTTTGTAGATCGAACAAATCATAATTACACGGTACAGAGTGGTTCTCCTGCACTTTCTAATGGTTTTGTTAATATCAATCAATCGGATATAGGATTAAAATCAGATTTTCCATGGAACTTAGCTCAAGATGCATTCTCCATGATTGAAGCGGAGGATTGTTCAAGTAATGGTACAAGTATAGCTAGTGGAGGTACTGGAGAATATGTAGGATCTTGTGATGATAATGATTGGTTGAGTATGAACGTGGATTTTGGAACAGGTGCAAAATATTTTGAAGCTGATGTTGCATGTGATTCAACATATGCAGGGCAGACTGTTGAACTAAGACTGAATAGCCCACAAGGGCAGTTAATTGGATCAATGACCGTTGCATCGACAGGTGGTTGGGACACATTTACAACACAAGGATGTAACATAACTCCTGTTAGCGGTGACCAAAAATTATACATTGTATTTAATGGTGAACATGGTATTTGTAATATTGACCGATTTAAGTTCTTCCAAGAAGCTTCTATTCAGTTACCTTTTACAGATGATTTTGAAAGCAAGACCATTGGAGAAAGTGCAAGCAACTGGTTGACTGTTTTAGGTACATGGGAAGTTATTAGTGGCAAGTCTTACAAAGTTAATAATGCAGGCATTGCAACTGTAGGAAATGACAGTTGGACCGATTATAGCTTTGAGTCAAAATTAAAAGTGGATAATTGGAATACCACTGGTTATAGAAGCGTAGGTATTATGCCAAGATATCAAGATATCAATAACTACTATTATTTCCAATATTATCATAATGATGGTAAGTTTTATATATCAAAGAAAGTGAATGGTAATTGGACGAATCTCGCCAATTATAATGTTACATTTAATACAGGTCAATTCTACACATTCAAAGTCGAAGTTGCAGGTGCAAGTATTATATGTTATCTAGATGGTCAAGAGATAATGAATGTAACGGATAGTCAGTTTAGTAGTGGTAAAGCTGCAATACAAGGTTGCGATAATCCAGGTACTTTTGATGATGTAAACATAACTGAATTGATTACATATACCACATCGACTATACGACAAGCAGAAGATTACAATGCCATGTCAGGTGTTGCTATTCAGCCTTATGCTACAGCTGTAGGTTGGTGTGATGATGGTGATTGGATGCGTTATGACAATGTTCAATTAAACAGTGCATATACAAAATTTACAACTCGATGTGGTGTAGATAATGCATATGCTGGTAAGCAAGTTGAAATAAGATTGGATAGTACGACAGGTACACTTCTTGGTACCATGACCATGCAGGGAACTGGTGGCTGGGAGGTATTCCAAGAGCAAATGATTAATATTTCTAGTGCATCAGGTGTCCATAACATCTATGTAGTATTTAAAGGTGGATCAGGCGTAGGTAATTTTGATTGGTTTAAGTTCTCAAACTAATGGGTAATAGCATCATTCATGTTATACATGTCATAAGAAGTGATGGGATATATGAAAGTAAGTAAATCATATGTACTAAAAAAAACATGATAGCATTCTTCTTTTTATAAAGAGATAGCTTATAATAAATATGAAAGACAAATGATGCGCGCATAAAAATAAAATATACTGAACGATAAGTATGCTATTGTATTATACAAGAATGCATACTTATTGTTTAGTTAGAAAATAAGTAAAACGCTAAAAACATTGCAAGGAGTGATAAACATGAGAAAAAGAGAATGTTTAAATGGAGAATGGCTATTTTTTACCTGATTATGAGGGAGTAGATCCTCAGCATCTTATGTATGCATCTAATTGGGAAAATGAAAAAATAATGGTACCTTCCAGTTGGAAATGGGTTATTAATGAAAAATCTGAATATCAACCTTATGATATGTTTAGTTACCCGAAAGAGTGGGATAAAGCAGAAGCAGGTATTGTATCGAGGAAATTCATCGTTAAGAAAGAGGAAATGGATAGGGTATTTGTTATATTTGAAGGTGTCTTTCAAAAAATATAGGGTTTATATTAATGATCAAATAGTATGTGAATCTGAAGAAAGTTTTTTAACAACAGAAATAGATATAACAGATTATGTGATAAATAGTGAAGAAAATGACATTAAAGTCTGGTGTGGACCCTATGATACCATTGAATCAGAAACAGGAAAGAAAAGGTTAGCACCTGATGGTACATGGTATGCCAACATGGCAAGGGGGATCTGGCAAGATGTTTATATAGAGTATAGACCGAATACATATATTGACGATGTGACGGTATGTACATCTACAAGACTTAATAACATCCAGATAAAAGCCAATGTCATAAAAGAGAGCCATCAACACATAACTTTACGAGCACAAGTTCTTGAAAATGGACAAGTAAAGAAAGAGTGGGAACTAAATAGAGGAGATAAAAGTGACCTGTTAGGGTTACATTCTTATCAAGGTAATCACATATGGCAAGATGCCATCTATTGGTCCCCTGAGAATCCCCATCTATATCAACTTCATGTTCAACTGTGGGATCAAGAAAAAATGATGGATACCTATGACATCACTTTTGGATTTAGAGAAATATGGTTACAAGGGCATAAATTCTATCTCAATGGGACGCGAATTAATTTGCGAGGAGATGCATGGCATTATCAAGGATTTGTTCAACAAACAAAAGAATATGTGTTGAATTGGTACAGGACATGTAAAGAAACAGGTATTAATTTTGTTCGTCTTCATGGTATGCCCTATCCAAAAATGTATTTGGAGGTAGCAGATGAAGTAGGCATGTTGGTTATTGATGAAAGTGCTATTTATGGTTCGGCAAAAAGAATACAGGCTGATCATCCAGTATTTATTCATAACTGTAAGAATCACCTTGAAAAATTAGTAAAAAGAGATAAATGCCATCCTAGTGTTATCATATGGAGTATACAGAATGAAATGCGGTGGGTAGATGGAAGAGATGGTTATAAAAAAGCTATGAAGAATCTTTCGACAATAGTGAAAGCCCTTGACAACACAAGACCTATTGCCTATGACGGTGATAACCGTTTAGTGGATCCAGAGGATATGGAAATAGTCAGCATGCATTACAATATTGATGGCACTGTTGGTGATTGGGATAAGGAGAAGCCACTTATTTTTGGTGAGCATGGAAAATGGCATTATGTGTCACCACAGGTTAGTACAGCTATGAAGGGCTCTCATGCATACCTTTCTTTTGATAGCAGTATTGAAGGAATAGGATTAGAAGAAAAACACTTCATCGAACATGCGAGAAGAGAAGAAGTGACAGGTGTTTCACCTTTTAACATGATTAACTATACCATGCATATGCAACCTAAACAGGACATTACGATTAAGCAACATATCCATAAAGAGGTTTCACAACCAAAGGTAATGCATGCACATACAACGCCAGTTAGCAATGGGTATTTTGAGCAGGAACAATTGTTTTATCCTAACCCTTCCTGGAAACATGTAAAGGATGCGTTCAAACCAGTGACGATTATACCAAATGAATATAATCATGTATTTTTTGATGGATGTAAAATAAAGAGAAGTTTCAGTATTTACAACGATAGAGAAAGAGAAGTGACAGGTAAGGTTGTTTATAAATTGATAAGTGAAAAGAGTGACGTACTTCTAAATGATGAGTATGCATTTAGTCAAATAGCGGGAGAAAAGCATGAGTGGGAGCTGGTACTACCCATACCCGTTATGAAAGAAAAGTCTACTTTCACGTTAGTTCTTGATCTTTACCATGATCATGATTTAATGGATCAACGAAAGGAACAGTATAAAATATATCCTTCTCATAATAATGACCTGGATGTAAGTTATAAAAGTATTGGATATTTTGGCGATAAAGTAGGCTATGAAAAAATTAGCCATATGGTTAATGGGCTTATTAGAATAGATCTATGTGATAGCGAATCACTTGAAGGACTGGATTTCTTAATCATTGGTAACAATTGTAAAGATAACGTCATGCCACTTCAGCCTGTATTACAAGAGTTTACGAACAAGGGTGGTTTTCTATTAATATTGGAACAAGAAAGTTTTGTACCAGGAGATATTACCCTTTCTGGGAAAAAAGTTCTTTAGCACTTTTATAAATGATAGGACGCATCCTATTTTTGATGGAATAGAAGAAGAAGATTTGCTTTTCTGGGGTCCTGAGAACATGAATAATCCGGCGTATACGTCTGTAGTAACTAATGCATTTAATAAGCCAATACAAGGTGATTTAAAGGTTCTTTTAGAATGTGGAGAAGGTGATTTTGGTTGGGGTGGATTACTGTGGACACCTATGGTGGAATACACTGTGGGTAAAGGAAGAGTCGTACTTAGTCAACTAAATATCATGGAGCAGTTTGATAAGACCCCTCAAGCAAGCTTAATTTTGAAGAATATGATTTGTTATGGTATGGATTGTATGCAGATGAAACAGTTCGATGAAGATAATAGCCAACCAACAGTAACAGGTTTATTAGCTCCGGAAGATTCTAAGAACCAGCAATATTTCAGAGAAATTGGCGTGTGTTATAAACCGTTAATGGCCTGTGATCATTTGGAATCCTATGGACAAGTTATGGTGGATTTAGAAGGATTAACAGAAAAGGACATTCATACACTTGGTCAATATGTAGAACAAGGAGGAAAGATAGTTATACTTCCTGTTATAGAAGATGAAAAGGATAAGCTTGAGTCTTTGCTTGGCAATAAAGTAGATCTGAAACGGGCACCTGTTTATCAGCTAGAAGCTATGAAAAACGAATTGACAAGAGGGCTATCAAGTTATGATCTATACCATTATGAAAATGTAACCTATTCTCCAGCAGATAAAGATAATTCAGTAATTTGTCAGTACGCTATCCATAGTGAAAAAGGATTATCCCTATTAGAAAATGTAAAAAATCCATGGCATGAATATTTTGTAAAAGGTTTTGATGAAGAATTTATGAAGATTGCCATTGCTGATCGCGTAGATGAAAGTTCTTTTGAAAAGAATTGTTATGGCTTTATCCAAAAGGTAGGTAAAGGGGACGTGGTTGTTCTACAACTGGATCTAATTGATAACAATGATAAACTTCAGCGGATCTATTCCAGACTACTATCCAATTACGGCATTAAGATAGATACACAGATTCTCACCTATGAAAAAAAAGAAAAAGATTATGGTATTCAGTCTGTCATGGTATTGCCTCGTGAACATCATCAAGATTATCATAAGATGGAGCACTATTTTAGTGATCAGAACTATCTACTTAATAATTTAGGGGAAGGTGTTTTTGGATGGATGAAACGAATAGAGAAAAAAGAGGGTATCATCCATATCCCTCATAGTTCAGGGGAAACATATTTTATAACTGTATTTATTGATTCGGATATTAACCGTAATCCAGAAAAACGTTACAATGGTGAATTGCCAGATAGTAGTATCGTACCCGACCTATATATGGCTATTAATTGTCCATTTAAGCTGTTTGTTAATGGACATCTTTATTATAGTTTTGAAGATTATAAGACAACGTCTCAAGATGAGCTGGACCTGATTAAAATTGAAGATGTTGTGCTGGATAAGGGAATAAACAGAATGTGTATAATTTGTGAAGGCGGCAATAGTGATGTTGATTTTAATGTGTGTTTGAAAAATAAATACGGGGACTATATGAATGGTTTAAGATACTTATTGACTTTAGATTAAATATATAAAATATAAGGTATTGATATTCAACAGTTATTACATTATGCTTAAAGAAGAGAAAACTTGAAGACAATATGAGTAGTAGGGGGATATCAATGAAAATTAAAAAGGATATTTTTCAACTGGATAAGAAATTCCCACTAGAAATCCAACAACAGAATCTAGCACCTTATTTTGATATGAATAAGATTTTTCATTGGCATGAATGTTTAGAAATATCATATGTTAAAGCAGGTTATGGAAAATATCATATGAAAAATAAAGGCTACGAAATGAACCCAGGGGATATTATCGTTATTAATAACATTGAACCTCATTATTTAGAGGTCTATGATAAAGAAATGGTACAAACAGTTCTTGTTTTTAATCCTGCTTTAGTTTATTCAGATCTGAGTAATATAATGGATTATAATTACCTTCAACCTTTTTTGGAAAGAGGTAGTGACTTCAATAATAAGTTAACAAGTGACCAACCCTTTACTACTGATATAAGAGAGCAACTTATTGCAATAGAAAATGAATATCAACAAAAACAAAAAGGGTATCAATTGATGATAAAGGCTAGACTCTTGATGGTTTTAACCTATTTAACAAGGTATTTTAGAGATCCTGAAAAAAAGTAATAAACCAAACAAACAAAATCTTATTCGAGTGGAAAAGGCTATGGCGTATATTTATAAGCATTATCAGGATAATATGACATTAAAAGATGTCGCAGGTATGTTATATATCAGTCCACAGTATTTCTGTACAATATTTAAAGAAGCTACTGGATGCACTTTTAATGATTATGTGAATAAGATTAGAATCAATCAATCCATGCTACTTCTGAAAGAAAGTGATAAAAAAATAACCCACATTGCAATAGAATGTGGGTTCAACAACACAACGAATTTTAATAATACCTTTAAAAGGTTTACTGGAAAAACCCCTTCCAGATTTAGGAATCAATAATCGCTTATTAACGTATAATCCATAAGGTGAATTGAAGAATACTGGATGAAGTCAAGTCATTAATATAATTTCTTTTTTGTAGGCTTTTTTCAACTTTTTTTAATAATGGCTTTTGCTTCTTCTTCCGTATGTCGTGGTCGACAGCAATACATAACCCCTTCTGGGTTTAATGCATCTAATAACACATCCAGATCTTCTGGAATAACTTCTACTTGAATGAGTTTACCTGCATTTTGGATTTTTTTCAATTCAGGAATCCAATGTGCTGCGGTAGGCTGTCCAGCACCATAAACCCATTGAATACCAGCTAAATTTGGAATCTCTAGTAAGCTGTCCAAATGTTTTAATGCGCCTGGTCCATCTAAATGGAAAATGGTATTCCCTTTAAGCCAGTTGATTTCTTCTAATAGTTCAGGAATAATAAATTCTTGAAAGAGTGCTTCAGAAATCATACATATAAAATCACTGCTTGTCACATACCATTTTTCAGGATGCCATATCCCCATCCAGTTGGAACTACCCTTTAAATTATTGGATGTAATAGTATAGAGTGTATCCAATTGTGTTTGAAAAGCTGGTAATAATTGAAAAAACAGCTTTTTTTTATGGCTTCCATATGATCATATAAATCTAAACATAGATTCTCAGGTCCTCTAAGGGACACCAAGCCATCTGCTCCTGGATGTAGATCTGTGATACCTACGAAATAGTCTCCCTTTGCATCAGCAACAATAGCTTCTGTCATATGAACCATTTTTTGTCCACCACTTGTTTTGGGTGTCAAAGACTAGCTTCTGATCTTGCCAATTTTCTATAATAGGTTTGGCATAGCTGGTATCTTCTTCAAAAAACGATGTCACAGCCAAAAGTGGCACCAAAAAATATCTGGTCCAAGATTGGGGCAAAGCATCGGAAATGCTTCAGCACCATAAAAGGTAGCCGCCATGTTTTGACGACCACATTTTATAACGTAGTCAATGTCTGTCCATCTATCTTCCAATTTTTCAGGTGCTTTAGGTTCTATTCTTTTATAGCCTTCTCGTGGTGCAGTAATATTAATAATGGGTCTATCATGATTTTCTTTCGCCCAATATTCTTCAAACTTTTGTTGTGCTTTTTCCCAATCATTCTTATATAACATAAGCTCACTTCCTTACCAGATTTTATGGTTTTATTGTATCGAATTCCAAGTGCGCTTACATTAATTATTTTCATCTCTTTTTAAAGTATATTAAGATGTTGGCATGTAATGATGAAGCTAATGCTATTTAGTGTTTTTTTTGCATGGAGTTTTTTATATTCTCTAGGTGAAAAAAAACCTGTAAATTGCTTAAAAGTTTCCGAAAAATAATAAGGTGTAGAGAAGCCTAGGAA
>JDSF01000061.1_pt1 | contig 90910 bp, 108 predicted proteins | sample 199441 | NCBI WGS metagenome assembly JDSF01 (sample SAMN02592751, study PRJNA231836) | bioreactor metagenome | isolation source: continuous culture bioreactor denitrification-DNRA | place: Germany: Bremen
CAGAAAACATTAATGACATGAACGCGTTGTTTTACTCAATTAGAAATCCAGATGTAGAGTTTGTTGCTTACTCAGGTGGTGATAAGTATTTCTCCACTTTGACTCAAGGCATTATAAGAGAGGAAGTAAATGAAATTATTGAGTCGTATGGCTTAAGTGATAGAGTTGTGGCGTTTGTTTATTATGACAGTGATGTAGATCAAGGTGATGAATATGATCGGTTAGTAGGAAAAATAGATGTTAATGGTGCTTATGATGGTCTTGAGATTCCAATATCGTTTTCCAATGGATATTATGAATCGTCAATAATCTATTTAGCTACCCCAGGTGAATCTGCAAATATTGATGCTTTGGAAGAAATGCTCGATGAAATAAGTATTAACATAGCAACTGATGACGAGGAGTCGTTAACAATAAATCACTATCAAATTGTTAAAGTTGAAGATGCAATAAGAAAAGTAGTTGTCGATCCATTTAAAAGTGAAGTTTACTCGGAAAATTATTTTATAGAAGAGATTTCAGGTATAAATGAAGCTTTGTCCAAGTGGTTTAGAAAAAGGGGCGAATCAGAAGGTTTTATTCTACTCGAGGTATTAGGAGAAACGATTAGGGATTAATAGTCTGTTAGGAGGAACGTTATGAGTATTAAAAATTATAAGTTTAGTATTATTGAACAAGTGCTACGTACGAAAAAAAGGATTTAGATAGACACTATTGATGATGGATTCTATTTTGAGTATCTATTACATATGGTGACGAACCCTAAGCGCTAAGAAGATGAATGTGAGGAAAAAATTACTATTAGGTATCTTCATAATCACATGTGCAATCTTATTGACACGAATACCGTTTGTTAAGGATTTGGTAGATAGTAAGCAGTTGGAATGGAAGCTAGAAAGTCGATATGGACTCAAGTTCGATAAAACTAGCAATAAACCCCTGAGAAAACAAGTGGAAATGAAATAGTGGTGGACTTTGGTGAGAAGTACTTTAAAATATCTAATAGCGACATAGACTATAAATTTTCAGCAGTAATGGATGCGAATGGCGAAGTATATGATTTCTTCATTGACGGATATGTTAATGCGAATGAGTTTAAAGGATTCAAATCTGTAGCAGAGGCTTACGAATTAAACATTATAATTATAAAAGGAGAATTGTTTTTTTGATTCTAAGGCAGGCGACCAGACTATTTGCAAAACCATAATGGAAATGAAAAACTCTGACATTGTAGTAATGTCAGAGAAACTGTAAAACAAATCATATTTATTTGAATAGAAATGATGAAATAAGAAAAGGTGTGTACAACATCTTTTCTTATTTATATAGTGATAAAGTTTCAATTGCGTCTTAGTGTTGTCCTATTTACTAGTTTAAACAACACGCTTACTCAGCATGAGCAAGCAAAGTATAAAACAACTCCTGAACACCCTTCCACCAATTTGGGTCTTCAGCATAACGAGTATTCAACCATCTGAATGGATTTTCTCCAATAGGACGTTCCTTTAATATATTTCTAATTGTACCAGCAGCGACTTCGCATGAATCTTGTAGTGAAGTGTTGTAGTTGGTCCAGCTGTTGTAGACGTTAAACGGGTTATTTAGGATTCGGTTCGCATATGGATTATCCCTTGGTACAAAACCTTGTTCTTGTCCAATGATAGCTAACAGTAAAAGAGGGTGTACATTATACTCCTCGCCAACAGCATATATAGTTTTTAGATACTGCTCATTTGTAAATGAAGAGTTTCTTGAATGTAAGTACTCAATCACTTTTGAATAGTCAATGGAAGTAAACTCCAAGAATCTAGGATAACCAGGTAGTTCCCTGTAGAATATTTCGGAAACAATTTCTTCTTTTGTATATTCTAATCTGGGTTTGTGAAGTAGTATTGCACTAGCGTGGACAAAAGTCATTGAATGATTAGTTGCATCATCTTGTAGAAGCTTTTGTGCTACATAAAAAACAGGAAGTGCAAGAATGAAGGAAAAAAGAATAACTGCAATTTTGTAATAGATAGAAAAATTTACTTTCTTAAAATAATCCACTAAATTAGTGAAGGTATTTTCGATTTTCGCCGATATAGATATATGTGATTCATGAAATTCTTCTATTTGAGGCAGATGTATTTCAATTTGGGGATTGATGATGTTTATAAAATCATGAAGTTGGTCATATTCAAGAGTCATATCAGTATAATTGCAAAACCAATCAGCCATATACTCAAAGACATCAAGGGATTTCATGTTTGAGTTAACGACTTCGTGTATCAGATCCTTCTGAGACACTTGTAAGCGACTTGATTCGATTGAATTTTTTGAATATTGATACCCTGACTTTTGTTCGCTGTTGATCGCTCAAGCCATCTAGGTTTTGGTCTAGTTTTTTCATGTAGAGACTGAGCCAAAAGTCTTGCTCTGTATCTTGAGTCTGCTGATGGATGATTACGACGGATACTTTGTTTAATATCCAGTACAATCTCATCGCTTAGAATGATGTTCTGCTCAAGACTTTGAAGGATGTGTTCCATGTATGTAACCTCCCTTTAAATCTTACGTATATCATACCAAATTTTATATATGAAAATCCAGAAAAATCATTTCAAAAGTTTAACAATCTATGGTAAAATAGGACTAAACGACTATATAGTTAGATAGGACGTGATAAAAATGGTAGATTCCAAAACTAAGGGGCTGGGCCTTTTGGGACATCCTGTGTCTCATTCCTTTTCTCCGACTATACATAATGCAATAAGTGAGTCTCTTGGACTAAATTATACTTATTTAGCTCATGATGTAGAACCCAACCAGTTAGAAACAGCCGTAATGGGACTAGGTGTACTTGGCTATAAAGGAACAAATGTTACAGTGCCACATAAAACAAGTGTAATTCCGTTCCTAACAGAAATTAGAAAAGAAGCCAAAATTATAGGTGCAGTTAACACTATTTTATTCGACAATAATCGACTTATAGGGTATAATACTGATTGTTATGGTTTCACAAAAAATGCTTGAAGATGAATCGGTTTCACTTGAAAATAAGAATGTACTGATATTAGGTGCAGGCGGTGCTGCAAGAGCGGTTATAGCATCTTGTATGTTGAATAGCACGTCAGAAATTTACATCTGTTCACGCCACATTAGTAAGTCAAATGCATATGTAAAAGAGTTTGATGAAATTATGGCGAACAATACAAAATGGAAAGCACTGACATACGAAGACGTCTCAAGTATTGCGCAGAAAATTGATGTAGTTGTGAACTGCACACCTTTGGGAATGCATCCTAATGAAGGAAAATCACCTGTTAATCCTTCTATATTTAAATCTTCCTGTGTGTTGGTAGACTTAATCTACAATCCGCATAGAACAGAGTTTCTCCAGTTAGGTGAGACAAAAGGACTGAAGGTTGTGAATGGATTAGGTATGCTAATTCATCAAGCTTTAGAGGCCTATAGAATTTGGACTGGAGAATCACAGTCTGCCGAATTTGTAAAAAAAATGCTCTTGTTAAACAAGGGATAATATAAGTAGTTAAAAGTTAGAATCAGAAGAAATACAGCTATCAAATGGACGCCTTATGCTGTATGGATGAAGTGGCGTAACCGGCTAAACAATGCACATTGTCTAGCCGTTTTTTAATGCAAATAATTTACCTATACCATTTGAATGTTAAATGTAAGGGAAATCTTTATAAATCCAATGCAAAGTTGACTATAATGATGAGATAATGGCAACTGTTAAGAGGTTTATAGCCATTAGTAGTCGAATATATAGTAATGAACTTTTAGCAAATCTGAACCAAGGAGTGGTTAAATGAAACAAAGAGAAACCTTCAGGCTTGGTGATCTACTCGTTAAAGTAGGGGCAATAACAAAAGAACAATTAAAATTTGCGTTAGAACTTCAACGAGAGAAGAAAAAGAAACTCGGTGATGTACTTCAAGACCTTGAATTTGTTACACAAAAGCAAATCGTAGAAGCGCTTGAGTTCCAACTTGGAATCCCTCAAGTGGATTTAGAAAAGTATTATATAGATCCAGAAATTCCGAGACTTGTATCTGAAGAATTTGCAAGAAAACATAAGTTAATACCAATAAAAAAAACAAGGCATGACACTTCATGTAGCCATGTCTGATCCTCTAAATATTATCGTAATCAATGATTTAGAAATCGTTACAGGATATCAAGTAGAAGCAAGAATTTCAACAGAGGACGATGTTGTTGCTGCTATAGATACGTATTTCAGTAAACAGTCAGCAGAAGAAGCGGTTGAGGAATTTACAAAGGAATTTGAAGTCACTGAAGACGAAATAGATCAGAACTTATTAAGAGAGATAAACAAGGCACCAGTTGTACGACTTGTAAATACAATAATTGTTCAAGCTGCTCAATCTAGAGCAAGTGACATTCACATTGAACCACAAGAAGAATCTCTTAGAATTCGATTCCGAGTAGATGGGGACTTACAAGAAGTCATGCGACCTGCTAGACAAACACATGGTGCTATAATTACACGTATTAAAATTATGGCGAAAATGAACATAGCTGAAAGACGTGTACCGCAGGATGGTCGTATAGAACTAGAAGTTCAGGGCAGAGACCTTGACCTTCGTGTTTCGACTATACCAACTATATACGGCGAAAAAAGTTGTAATAAGAATGCTTGATAGAAGTAATTTCCTTAGAAGTGTAACAGAACTAGGTCTTAATGATCATGATCAAGCTCTTTTTAAGGACATTACAAAAAGTCAAAACGGAATGATACTTGTTACTGGTCCAACAGGTTCTGGTAAGTCAACAACCGTTTATGCTCTTCTTTCTGAATTGAATGATTCAAAGAAAAACGTCATTACAGTAGAAGATCCAGTTGAGTACCGCATGAAAGGCGTTATTCAATCACAGGTTAATCATAAAGCAGGGTTTGATTTTGCCAGCGGCTTAAAATCAATGCTTCGTCAGGATCCAGACGTTATAATGGTTGGTGAAATTCGTGACCGCGAGACAGCTGAAATCGCTGTTAGAGCTGGTATTACTGGTCACTTGGTGTTATCAACACTGCATACTAATAGTGCTTCACAAACTATTAATAGACTTATTGACATGAACGTTGAAAGATATCTTTTAGCGTCATCCGTGGTAGCGATAATCGCACAAACGCTTGTAAAAAGAATGTGTCCAAACTGCAAACTTCCCTATATGCCTGACGCAAGTGAACTTACAACATTAGGATACGATAGTTCTGCTGTGCTGGAGCTTTTCCAAAGCACTGGTTGTTCTGTTTGTAAGGGAACTGGTTACTTAGGAAGAACAGCGGTTTATGAAATAATGAAACTTGACTATACAGCAAGAAGTATGGTTATGGAAAACTCTAGCCCAGAAGACCTTAGAAACTACATGCGAAAAACAGGAATGAAAACCCTGCAAGAAAATTGTCGTGAGATGGTGCTTAAGGGAGAAACAACAGTGGAAGAACTTGTGAGAATTTCTTATTCTCTCGAAGGATAATTGTTTTGGGGGTAATTCATGATTGATATTAAAACAATCTTGGGCGCAGCAACTGAAAAGGGAGCATCTGATATTCATCTTACGGTAGGCATACCGCCTTCTGTTAGGGTAGATGGTCAGTTGATTCAACTACCTGATCATGACAGATTAATGCCAGAAGACACAATAAAACTGGCAGATGAGTTAATGGATGACTATGCAAGGAAGAAGTTCGATGAAAAAGGTGAAGTGGATTTTTCATATTCAGTTGTTGGATTCGGTCGCTTCCGTGTAAATGTATATAAACAACGTGGTACAGTAAGTATGGCGCTTAGAACGGTTCCGCTTTCTGTTCCAGCTATTGATGATCTTGGTTTGCCACCAATTTTAAAAGAACTAGCAATGAAAAAAAAGAGGTCTTGTACTTGTTACTGGGCCAACTGGTTCAGGTAAATCAACAACACTTGCAGCTATGATCGATCATATGAACAAACATAGAAATGGGCATATTATAACCCTAGAAGATCCTATTGAGTATCTTCACAGACATGGAAAATGTATTATTAATCAACGTGAAGTTGGACATGATACATTCTCGTATGCAGATGCACTCAGAGCGGCACTTCGTCAAGATCCAGACATTATTCTAATTGGCGAAATGCGAGATCTGGAAACTATTTCTACAGCAGTCACGGCAGCTGAAACAGGTCACTTAGTATTATCTACACTCCATACAATTGGAGCAGTTCAAACCATTGACCGTATAATAGATGTATTCCCACCAGACCAACAGCAGCAAATTAAGGTTCAGCTTGCTAGTGTTCTAGAAGGTGTTATATCTCAGCAGCTTATTAAAAAATCAGACAATAAGGGTCGAATTGCAGCCCTTGAAATAATGCTCGCAAATGCAGCGATTAGAAACCATATACGTGAAGGTAAGACCCACCAAATACTATCTGCACTTCAAACGGGCAGAAAACATGGAATGGTAACGATGGATGCATATTTAACAGAGCTTTATAGACAAGGACTTATCTCATACAACGATGCGATTTTACATGCAGTTGATAGAGATATGCTTTCAAGACTCTTATAATAAAAGGCGGTGTCAACTATGCCAATGTTTCAGTACACAGGTAAAAATTCAAAAGGCGAGACCGTCAAAGGCAACATGGAAGCAGACTCTCGAAACGAGGTTGCAGTTACCCTCAGAAGACAAAATGTATTTCCCACACAAATTGTCAACGAGGCTCAACTTGGCAGAGAGATAAAGCTGACAAGAACCAAAAAGAAGATTACTGTTAAGGATTTAAGTATCTTTTGTAATCAGTTTGCTACGATAATTAGGGCTGGTATCTCTTTGATTGAGTGTCTTGATATTCTTAGGAAACAGACAGAAAATGAAACGCTAAGAGAAATTATTGATCAAATGTTTGAGGATGTTCAAAAGGGTGTGCCAATGTCCAAAACGATGGAAAAGCATCCAAAAGCATTCCCGCAAATTTTGATTAATATGGTTGAATCTGGAGAACTTTCTGGTCAGTTGGATTTGATTATGCAAAGAATGGCTGAGCACTTTGATAAGGAATTTAAGCTAAATATGAAAATAAGGTCAGCTATGGTATACCCAGTCATTCTAATAGTTGTATCTATACTCGTATCGATCTTCTTATTAGTGATGGTTTTGCCTAATTTTGTAGGGATGTTTCAGGATTTTGGAATTCCAATGCCGTTGCTGACTCAAGTTTTATTGAATGTAGGCGACTTTTTTCAAAAATTACTGGTATATTGTTTTCTTCGGGGTGATTGTAATAATCTTTGTTTTTCAGCGATTCCTTAATACTGCTGATGGTAGATTGAAGTTTGATGATTTCAAATTGTTACTTCCGATTATAGGCCCGGTGAATCGAAAGATTGCCACATCAAGATTTGCCAGAAGTTTATCGACAATGATAAATTCCGGAATCTCTATTATTGATTCTATGGAGTTGGTGAGTAAAGTAATTGGAAACGAAAGAATTTCTGCTGGAATTTCTGATGCTCTTGAACAGATAAAAAAAAGGTGAGGGTGTAGCTATGCCTCTAAGTAGGCTGAAAATATTCCCACCAATGATGATTTCAATGTTGAAAATTGGTGAAGACACCGGTAATCTAGAAACTTTATTAGTTACAACTGCAGATTTTTATGATCAAGAAGTTGATGTTGCAATACAAGGATTAATACAGTTGATAAATCCAGCTATTCTTTTGTTTATGGCTGTAGTAGTAGGGGGCATTGTAATGGCAATTGCATTGCCTATGTTTGAAATGTATCAGCATATGAATCTTTAATGAGAATTAAGGGAATGAATTATGGGAAAAAAAAGGGACGTTAAACATAAAAATGGTTTTACATTAATAGAAGTTCTAATTGTAATTGGCATTTTGAGTGTTATGTCACTAATTGTATTGCCAAGGCTTATTGAAGTTGCAGATATGGCTAGGGAACGAGTGGATGAAGCAAATGCTTTGTCATTGTTTAAAGAAGTTCAAATGGCATATATGATTGGTAGTCTTACTGGTAACACTAATTCAGAAGTCGATATTACAAGCACTTTACCTGATGTTGATATTATAGTACCAGATCCACTTTCATCAACATCCGATTTTATTATAACTGCTCAGCGTGTCAGCCAAAATCCGTCAATTTATAATATTCATGTTTCTCTAGATGGTGATGTTATGGCTAATGGTAGAGCAGAAGCAATTGTTGAATGACTATACTGGCTTTATAGTGGGAAATGAAGCTGTGTAGATATATTATTTTCTATTAACAAGGAGGCAAATTATGATTCAATTCTTCACAAAGAAACTTAACAACAGAAAAGGTTTTACATTAGTTGAACTGATGATCGTTATCGCGGTTCTTGGCATTCTTGCTGCCATCGCGGTACCAAGACTGACCGGTGTTACTGACATGGCGCGTGAGCAAGCTGACAGAACAACTGCATAAACTATACTAACAGATGCTCGTGTGGAAGTTATGGCAGGCGACATTGATGCTACAACTGCAAAACCGCTTGAAGTAATTTATGGTGCGGCTAATGTACCTGATCCTCAGTCATCAACATCAGATTTTGTACTTACAATTACAGCTGATGCTACGACACCAAACAGATTTACAATTGCTGTGTCACTTGGTGGCGTTGATTTAGCTACAGGTGAAGCAGAAGCAATTAACTAACACAGATAAAAGTAATGGAGTAGATGAATGATACTAATTCTTTTTGTATTGGGTTGCATAATAGGTAGTTTTCTAAATGTAGTTATTTATCGATTACCAAATAACGAGTCGATTGTGTTTCCGCCATCGGCATGTCAAAATTGTGGTTATCGTCTTAAACCATATGACAATGTTCCGGTTTTGAGCTATTTAATACTTAAAGGAAAATGTAGAAAGTGTTCAGCATCTGTTTCTTTGCAATATCCGATCATTGAATTTTTCACTGGTGTAATATTCGGATTAGTATATTTGAGAATAGGTTTATCCGTTCATTTAGTCATCGATTTGCTGCTAGTATCAGTTCTGATATGTATAGCATTGATTGATGTGAAACATCAGATAATACCTGATGAACTTAATTTGGTATTGTTATTGCTTGCAGTGATTAAAATGCTTGTTATAAAAGACGTTAACGTGTTTTCGGCATTATATGGAGCATTGGCTGGTGGAGGATTCCTATTCTTAATTGCCCTAGTCGGGCCAATGGGGGGGGCGGCGATATAAAATTCATGGCCGCTGCTGGCTTATGGCTAGGGCTATTTCCCACAATCCTTAGTTTGTTGATTTCTTTTACGCTTGGTGGATTAATTGGTGTTTTACTAATTATTATGAAAATTAAAAGTAGAAAAGATTATATACCTTTTGGCCCTTTTCTAATCGCGGGTATGGTAATTAGTTATTTTTTTTATGTAGAGTTCATTACAATTTATCTTAATCTTGTTATTTAAGTTGATCTTATGTTGTAAGTTGGTGTTGAAATGAAACAGAAGCAAAAAATTAAAAGCAATTCTGGGTTTACACTTTTAGAAACGCTTATAGTAATTTCAATAATGTCTTTAGCGTTGATTCCGGCATATATGGCTATGATTAATGGATATGAGATATTCCATGATGAATCTACATATCAGGCAGTATTATCTGATGTTCACCTCTTTTATGAGGAGTTAAACACCCAAATCAGAGTAAGTGGGTTCAAAAATACTCAACATATCAATAATCAAAGTGATTTAAGCAAGTATATTGAACTAGATAATATCTATTCAGAAACAAGTATTAACATATTGAGAGTTGATACTGTGTTCTACTATTTCAAGAACGGAGCTATTGTGAAGTTCAGTAACAATTATGAAACAATTCTTGTTGAGTCTGTTGCAAGTTTTCAAGTATCTTCACCAGATGTAGGTGAAATGATAAAAGATGAGGATAAAACGTACCGAATAGATACAACAATAAATGTTGAAGGCAGGCAAGAGACTATATTTACAAGTGTGTATAATAGATATAGAAGGGGGGAGTAAGACATTGGGGAAGTTCGTTGCACTTGAAATTGGATCACGTCGAACTAAAGTTGTTTATGGCATTGAAAAAAAAGATGAATTAATCTTGAAAGATTATCGAATTATTGAGAATACAGATAAAATATTCAATCCAGATGGTGATTTAAATATCAATGAAATTCATCCTCTTCTAAAAAATGTAATGAAGGAAATGAAAATTCGTAAAGCAGATTGCTACTTAACTGTAGGTGGACAAAATGGCATAGTTAGATTACGAGAGATGCCTCTGGTCAAAGTTAAGGAAATGAAAGATATTGTAAGATTTGAAGCCGAGCAATTTCTACCATATAACATTGAAGGGTTCTATATCGATTTTAGGGTGAATCAGATTAAACAGAATCTTGAAAATGAAGATACAGAACAGGGTGAGGTTCAAAGTGACCATACAATCGAAGTGATGATCGTTGCAGCACCAAAAGAAACTGTAGATGAACAAGTTTTACTAGTGGACAAACTTAAACTAAATATTAAAAGGGTTGATTATTATACCGATGCAATTTATTGCTACTTCAAAAAGTACATTCTTAAGGACTCTACAAATACAATGGTTGTGGACTTAGGTGCAAACGGCATGAAACTAACGATGTTTCATGGTGATAGATACTTTGCTAATATTTTTTCAGAGATAGGTATTGAAGATTTAGTGGAACGTTTCTCTGAGCAAAATAATTTGTCAATTGAAGAATCAGTTCACAAGCTGATTCAATTTAAAAAGAGTAGTACAGTAGGCGAATCGTTTACTGATGATAATAGATCAAAATTAGATTTACTTCGCGAGAAGTTACAGTTTTCTGTGATGAATGTTAAACATCAGAATATATTGGAGTATGAATTAGATCCAACTTATGAAAGGCTTTATGAACCAGTTGGATATGAAATAACAAAAATGATGGAATTCTTTAAAACACGGCAGTTTGGAATGAATGTTAATGAAATCTACATTATTGGTGGAGGTGCAAATTTAACACAGTTTACTGAGTTTACTAAATATTATCATAACATTGAGGTTAAACTACTAAAAGATATTCATACGTCATCACAAATCGATGAACATGATTTTCATTTACTAGTTCCTGCTATCGGTGGCCTTCTGAAAGGAGGCAATTGATGACCTCTTATAAAAAAAAACCCAGCATAGTAGAACAATATGATAAGAAGCATATAAATCTTTTACCGGATTTATACTTCAAAAAAAAGCGAAGAGTCCGATTGGTATTTTTAATGTCTTTAGTAATTGCTGCTGCTATTGTAAGTTTTATCATTCAAGTTAATTATGTCTATCAGGATTTACAAGCAACTGAAATGAAAAAATGCCAATACAATTGTTGCAATTAAAGAAAAAAAGAAGAGGAACGAAAGAGACAAAATTTGTTAGTTGCACTAAAGAATCGGATTGAATTCAAAGTGGACCTTTTAAAAGAGATTGAGGACAAGAATCAATCGGTGCTATATATATCCGAATTGATTGAGTCTGTATTGCCATCAGATGTCCTGTATATAAGTGTTGAGTTTGATTCAGAGGAGTCGATTAAGATTTTGGGTAGGACGACTAAAGAGCCTCAAATTCCTGATCTAATGCATAAAATAAGAGAAATGAATGTATTCAAAAATATAGAAGCAGAAAAAATCACAAAAAAAATTCAGGAAGTTAACTATAAAGGTGAAGAGACTTATTACAATTTCATATTACTTTGCAGCTTCGGAGGTGATGATAATGAGACTGACGAGTAGAGAACGTTTTCTGTTAATTGCGTTTCTGATAATCCTAGTCGTTGCAGGTCTTGTTTATTACATTTACTTGCCAGCATATGACAGTTTACAGGCTGAGAAAGCGGATTTAATGGCTAATCAAAGGACTTTAAGCAATATTGAACGGAATATATTGCCTATCGACCAGCAACGAATGCTAATTGATAGCTTTAAGCAAAAGGTTAATTTGATGGAAAAAAAACACTTCCTCCAGTATTGTATCAAGAGGATGTACTCCGAACATCATCTACTATTTTAAATGCTAATAATCTTAATATAATTGAATATGAGTTTACACCACAGGGGGACAGTAAATCAGAACCAAGTGAACAAGAGGCTATAGATAAGATTTTAGCAGGATATGAAGACACAGTTCTTGATAATATATCTAAAAGTATGGTCGAAACGCGATTTGAGGATGCTAACCAAAATAAAACTGAGGGTATAGAAACTTGGAAAGATATTGTAAGTTCCATTGATGTGAAGTTAACTGTGGACGGTGTTTATGAAAATATAAAAAATGCAATAGAGGATCTTGAAGAATTGGATAATTTGGTGATTGTTGAGACAATGTCAATTGCCAAAAATACAGTATATTCTAATCGTGTAATTGGTACAATAGAGTTGAAATTTCCATATTACTATGATAATGAAACATTAGAAAGACTAGACTGGTCATATGAGTCTGATTTCGCTCAACATTTACCTTTTGATTATATTGTAACTGGATCTCTCGCTGATCCTGATAGGCCAATATATGATAATCGTTCTTCTGGTTTAAGTGATAATGGTATCTTAAGTAGCTATAATGACAGTATTATCAGCAGTCAAATTGAGGAGCTTCTTGATAATAAAGAAGAATCAAAACCACTTGAAGAGGATTTTGAAATTGTTATGAGTTCATATGCTTCGATACACCAAAGGTATTTTATTGCCAAAAGTGGACAACGGGATATTTCGTTATCTTCGACTCGTGACGATGAAGAATTAACATTAACACTTTCAGAGGATGTAAATGGATACTATTTTAATTACTCAAATTCGTTTAATAGTTTCCCAAGACCGTCTGAGTATTTTACCTTTGACCCTAATTATGAGGATGCGATTTATGTAACTGTAGTATCATCACCAAGGGTGGATGCAAAAGATATTGGTTCTGGTTCAGTAGATATTATAAACAAAACAACTAAACCTATTAAAGTAATCGTAAAAAAGCGATGATTCGTCTAGACCGAGATTTATAATGGGGACTAAAGAAGGCGACGTAACGGTAGTTTATGATTAGGAGGACCTAATTGAAGAATGAAAATGGTATGACGTTGCTTGAACTATTGTTAGCAATCGCAATTCTTTCAATTGTTATAACTCCCTTCTACACACAATTCGTACAATCAGTTGAGTTAGGCGAACGATCCGAAAGGATCGTTCGTGCTGAATATATAGCACAAAAAAGTACTAGAAGAGGAAAAAACGCTCACCTCAAATACCTAACACTGGTAATAAACGTGAAACCACAATAGATACTTTTAAAGTGGTGCTAACATATATTGATCAGTCAGATGAGATCAATGATTCTGATAATAATCTTGAATATTTTGTCGATAGCTCATCATTCGATTATCAAATAGTTCCCAATGTGAGCAATGGTAAAGTAAGTTTTAATTTTTATACGAATAATGGAACGTTTCTATCCAAAACCCCTGAGATTGAGGATGCTGAGTTTGTTAAACTGAGAATGGTAGAAGGTGACGTTTCGACTCAATACAAGCTGGGATATAGCATTGATGACATAACGTTCAAAACTATTGATACATTTACAAGTGCAGATAGTTCTAACTTAGAATGTATTCTAAGTGTTCAGGAGCTACCAAGTAAAGGAATGCGTTATAACATTATTATTGAGAACTCAACTAAAGTAAGTTTGAATAAAGGAATACAGCTAAGAGAATATGATGATGAAGGCAATAACTTTAGTTTTTCAACAGATAAGTCAAGCACAGGTCAAGTAACATTGATACTCAAACTTGATTCTGATCCATTAGTTGATGTTGATAATAGTCTGAACTACTATTGGGTAAATATTCAAGTGATTGACAGCACAGATGAAGTGATGGCAGAGCTATATTCATCTATTCGCAGGGAGTGAAAAGAATGACTAAGCGAGTTAGAAGAGTGAATAATCAAAAAAGGCTCCGCTCTTATAACAGTAATGATTATAATTATGCTTCTATCAATATTAGGTACGAGTCTTCTTATGGTAAGTGTTATGGGGTATCGACAGAAACTTCAACTAAGTGGAGCTAACAAGGCTTTTTATATAGCTGACGGAGCAATTGAGGAATCGCTTGCAGAGATAAATGAAATATCATTTGCTGCAGAAGCTACTGCGAATAATCATATTAATGAAGTTTTCAGTTTTAGTGAGGACAGTATTTTTGAAGCTCTTAAGAAGGGTAAATTAGATGGAACTTTTTTGGCAAGTACCGAATGGGTATTGTTTTTACAAAAATTAGAATCAGATTTGCGTAATGATGTTATTACAGAGGAAGAAACAATGGAGCATATAGAATTAGGGCTTCGTTGCGAATTTTTAGTTGAGTACTATAAGAGTATTCTAAATATGTCGAAGACTAGTTTGACATATCGGTTACTCAATGATGATTCGGATTATCTTGGCTCACTTGGGGATATTGAGTCATACATTAGTAATGCAATAGAATTTGATTCGATCTCGGAGTTTGCTTTGAGTAACACGCATTTAGAGACTTTATCAAGTATTGATATTGCAACATTTGTTACAAATGAGGAAGGGTTTGAAAGTACGACGAATAATCCAAAGATGAAATTAGTGAACTCAACTTTCACTGAGAATGATGGTGTTCATGTAGTTCTTAGGACTAATGGAGCATATAATGATCACAATAAAGCAGTTGAAGTTGAAGTAAAGATAATTGTTCCAACCTATCATTACGTATTTACAACATCTCAAGGAAATAAAACGATATATAATAATGAGCTTTTGGACTATACGTTGACAGCTGGAAAAGATTTACTTGTCACCGGAGGTGATGTAAACATTACCGGCGACGTAAATGTTTACGGTACATTTCCTGAAAAAGATGTAATAAGTCAAAAAGAGGTTGGTGGAATCTTAATAGGCTACAAAAATGAAAATGGTAATTTTCTAAATAACGATCCGTCGGATTTCTTATTTAATAATTTTTTAGATTTAGACGGCAATTTGAAGGTTAGTGGAAATTTATATACTCGCTCAAACGTTAAAATATACAACTCTGGTAATGATCTGCATGTCCTAGGAGATTTAGGGGCAAATGAATTTAGAACTGATAGATACAATGATGCAATGGCTAGTACTGATATTAAAATTGAAGGTAATATGTATTTATTCGAGGATTTAGTTCTTAGAGGTAATGAAATGAATACGAATATCTATGTTGGAGATAATACATCTGATAAAGGTGAATTATATCTAATGATGTCTATTGGAGGGAGTGAATATAACTCTGGAGATATGTCGGGCTCTATAATCATTTCTGAGGATATTGTTGACAGTGTAGATGTAAGTGTTAATAAGGTGTTTATATCAGGAGTTTCCTTTGCGGGCATCTCACGAATGGTTGGTGGCAATCGCGAGTATTTCATGACGGGTGAATCTATTTCTGTTGAAAACAAGTATATGAGTTTTTACCAAAGTAGCTATGCTTCCAAGTGGGATTACAAAGGGAAAGTCGGTACATCAAACGACATTGAGTATTTTTATGGATTTAATGATAAAGGTCAACCAGTTGATGTGGAGGGCAATGTAGTTTCCGATGGTACTTATTACATGGAAGCAACAGGTTCATTGGCCCCAATCGATTTAAAAGTCGACGCATTTATTGAAGGTGATGCTGTTGGGAAATTGAATTCTGGGGCTGTTCAAGTCGATGACGTTGACAAAGAAATGCTCACACTTAGGAGTTATGAAAATGAAGGTGATTATAAGAAAAAAAATTATGCCTATGGTGTTATTATAGGTTCTACTAATTTCGATAAACTAGGTATTTTCAATCCTGATTATGCAATGTCGATGGTTGATTATCACGATGAACAGTTGAAAAAAAGATAGTATTAAATTCTGACGCTAGTGAGAAAGGGCGAGATGTTGATCGTTTAATGAATTTGTTAGCATCAAGATCTACTTATAGTAATAGGAACGATGTATTCGAATATGCAGTACCTTCTGAGAGCTCGCCTGCTACTCTAGACCTTGTGAAGAATAATGATACTAGGATTTCTCAAATGATTGACTTCTCTAATCAAATTGAGGAGGTAAGTGATTTAAATAATATACGAATAGTTAATTCAAATTCCTTGAGAGATATATATATAAATCCACCTGGAAATGTTGGAATGGCACATTTGAGTATTGGCAATAATGTTGATAATGTTATTACCAGTCTATCAGGTGTGATTGCAACTAAGGGGGATGTATATTTTTATGTACCAGATGCGGTAACTTTGAATTTTAATGGTTTGATATCTGCAGAAGGGCGAGTTATATTTTATGGTCCTGGAACTAAGAATATAAATAAGGATCGCGAACTTACAAATTATCAAATTGCTGCATATACAGATTTGGGAAATGCTTTTTTATGCAAGTGAAGGTAGATCTATTGAGAACATATTAGGATATTATAAATCAAATGATAAATTAAAATTGGGGTTTGACTTGTCTGACTATAGTACAACGCGCCTATATACAGTGGATAATGTAGAAGATAAACCACCTGTAATAGCAGTCGTCCCTGAAGGATCTCCAATAACTGTCAGGCTAAACCAGCCCCCAATCCTAGTAGGCATGCAAAAAAATAAAGGAATTAAAGGTTACGAAATAGAATACTGGAAAGAGGTAAGAGACTAACCAACTTGCCCATTTAATAATTTCAACTAGAAGGGCGTGATCTTTTGGAACTCAAAAACTATATGGAAATTTCGGTGGAACACTACTTGCCAAATCTACTTAGGGCTTTTCCAGATATTTGTCAGTGTGAACATTGCCTTATGGATATAAAGGCGCTTGCTCTAAATAATCTGAAGCCTCATTATGTTGTAACGCGAAAAGGTGAAATCTACTCAAAAATTGGAGAGATGAACCTGCAATATGAAACCGATATTTTAAAGGCGTTGATTGATTCAATAAACATTGTGTCAAAAAGTCCACGCCATGTAGCGGAGGATGATTAAAATTAATATTTACCTGATAGGAATGATGGGATCAGGAAAAAGTACGATCGGCCAAATTCTGGCCGATCGTTTAAGTATGTCATGGTTCGATATGGATGAAGTGATTGAAAATCAAGGCATGAAGATCCCGAAAATATTTGAACAGTACGGTGAAGCGAAATTCAGAGAAATTGAGACTGAAGTGACATACCAAATGGCAAAAGAGACAAGTAGTGTTGTCTCAACAGGAGGTGGTGTGGTTCTGAAGCCTCAAAATGTAGAGACTATGCAAACTTCTGGTCATGTTGTCTATTTGAAAGCATCACAGAAGACGCTTCTTAGAAACCTTGAATCTGGAAGAGCGCATAGACCACTTATAAAAGATGGGAGCTTAGAGCTGAAAATCAAGGATCTACTGGATAAAAGAGGACAACTTTATATTTCATCAGCGAGTCTTGTAGTTGAAACAGATGAACATACTCCAAGTGAAATTGCAGATATGATCGTAAACCTGTTAAATCTTTGATGTCAAGCGTATTTGCTTGCTATTCAAACCTTGAAAAGTATGGTAATATATATTGGGATGTGAAGCTATGTCAAAGAGAGTGTTAGTCATTAACGGACCAAATTTGAATATGCTTGGAAAACGTAAGGCAGAGCACTACGGTACTCTAACTCTTGAAAGTATTGAATCTATGCTTTCTGAGAAGGCTGTAGAAGCTGGCCTTGAAGTTGTGTTTTTCCAATCAAATCATGAAGGTGAAATTATAGATGTTCTTCATGAAGGAATGAATATATACGATGGAGTTATTATAAATCCAGGTGCATTTACGCATTACTCAGTTGCGATTAGAGACGCTATTGAAGCCATTCAATTGCCAGTGATAGAGGTGCACTTATCAAATATTCATGCTCGAGAAGAGTTCCGTCATAAGTCTGTTATTGCTCCAGTTTGTATTGGTCAAATAGCAGGGTTAAAAGACTACGGTTACATAGCCGCACTTCATGCAATGCAAAATCATTTGGCAAAAGGCGGTGAATAGAATGCAAGTAATAAAACGACTAAGAGATGCCATGGCAGAAAGAAAGTTTGACGCCGTACTCATCACCAAACCTGAAAATCGAAGGTACATAAGTGGTTTTACAGGGACTTCAGGTATTGTTGTTGTAAGCCAAAATAATGCATGGTTTATCACTGACTTCCGTTATAAAGACCAAGCCGCTACAGAGTGTGCAGGTTTTGAAATTCTTCTTCATACACCAGAAAAGACAGTTTATGATGTTCTTAATGAATTAAAACTAGAGTCGATTGCATATGAAGATGAAAATATGACGGTAAAGCAGTTTGAGACATATAAAACTGAAATGAAAAGTACTGAGTTTGTTCCAATAGATCAACTGATTGAGGATCTAAGACTTCAAAAAACGGATTCTGAGATTGAAATGATAAGACAGTCTGCTTCTATTACAGACGCAGCGTTTAATCATATTCTTTCATTTATCAAAGTCGGTATGAAAGAAAAAGAAGTTGCTCTAGAGCTTGAAATGTTTATGAAAAAGCAAGGTGCTAGTGCTATTTCATTTGACATAATTGTCGCATCTGGTTTACGATCAGCTCTTCCTCATGGTAGGGCAAGTGACAAGGTTATTGAAAATGGTGATTTTGTTACAATGGACTTTGGTTGTGTATTCAACGGATACTGTTCTGACATGACTCGTACAGTTGTGATGGGTAAAGCATCTGACAAACATAAAAAAAGTTTATGAAACGGTTTTAAGAGCACAAGAAGCTGCTCTTGAGGCTATAAAACCTGGAATCAGTGGTAAAGAAGCTGACAAGGTTGCAAGAGACATTATCACTGGAGAAGGGTTCGGCGAATATTTTGGCCATGGACTTGGACACGGGGTTGGTCTTGAAGTGCATGAAGCACCAAGACTGGCACCAATCGGTGAAAAAATATTAGAAAAAAAATATGGTGGTTACAGATGAACCGGGTATCTATATTCCAGAGTTTGGCGGTGTTCGCATAGAAGACCTAATTGTGGTAACAGACAATGGATGTGAACGGTTGTCGACATCACCAAAAAAATTAATTGAGATTTAATCGGAGGTATAAGCATGATTTCTGCAGGTGATTTTAGAAAAGGTATGACTTTTGAGATTAACGGTGAACCCGTTGTTGTAATTGATTTCCAACACGTTAAACCAGGTAAGGGCGCTGCTTTCGTGAGAACGAAGTACAAGTCTCTACTTTCAGGTGCTACTCGTGAAACAACTTTCAACCCATCTGAAAAGTTCCCTAAGGCTCACATTGAGACTAAGGAAATGCAATATCTATACAAAGATGGTGACCTATACTACTTTATGGACAACGAAACTTACGATCAGATTCCACTACAACATTCACTTGTTGAAGATTCTATCAAATATATCAAGGAAAATGATAACGTAATGTTGAAGTTCTATAAGGGACAGTGTTTCGTGGTTGAAGCACCTAACTTTGTAATTCTTGAAGTAACAGAAACAGAGCCAGGGGTTAAAGGTGATACAGCTTCTAATGTAACAAAGAAAGCTGAGCTTGAAACTGGTGCTGTTGTCAATGTACCTTTATTCGTTAATGAAGGCGATAAGGTTAAGGTTGATACTCGTACTGATGAATACCTGTCACGTGCATAAGCATCTGGCGGTTTCATATATTCAATAAGGTATACGAATTGACGTATGCTTAAAAAACACAACTCTAAGGAGGTTATATCATGAGCTATCTACTAGAAAAGGTGTCCTATTTGAAGGGTCTTGCTGACGGAATGGAAATTGAGCAAAACTCGAAGGAAGGAAAGCTGCTAGTACACATCGTTGATCTACTTGACGATTTCGCGGCTGCATTTGATGAACTTGATACAGACCTCGAAGAGCTAGAAGAATACGTTGAAGACGTAGATGAAGATCTGGCTGACCTGGAAGATTACGTTGAGTCTGTAGATGAAGATCTTTCTGATCTTGAAGATGAAATCGAAATGGAACTTGGGTTAGAGGATTATGACGAGTTTGATTGTCCTCATTGTGGTGAAACTGTAATGGTTGACCAAGAATGGGATGACGAGGACTGCTGCGTTGAACTAACTTGTCCAGAGTGCGATGAAGATTTCGTAATTTCGGACGCTTGTTGCTGCGAAGAGGTTACTCTTGAGCAGGACGAAATCACAGAAGAATAAGAAATACCAATAGATTATGCCCGCTAGTCGATCTAGCGGGCATTTTCAGTCTGACGAGAATTTGAACAGATTGATTGTATTAATCTGAAAATTGTAAACACACTGTAATGACTCGCATTCATTGTGTTTCGCAGTTGGTTCTGTTATAATATTTTTATGATTGGAGGGAATTTTATGACTGAAAAAACACAACTAGATGCTTTAGAATATGGTAATGTAAATATTTCTGATGACGTAATTGGAATTATCACTTCAATTGCAGCTGCTGAAATCGAAGGTGTAAATGGCCTTTATGGTGGTTTTGCTGAAGATATAGCTGAAATGTTTGGAGTGAAAAACCTTAAAAAAGGTGTAAAAGTAGAAATCGTAGATGAGATCGTAGTGGTAGATCTAAATATAGTGGTTGATTATGGTATAAAAATCCCTGATGTTGCTTGGCAGGTTCAGGAAAGCGTTAAGACTGCAATTGAGACAATGACAGGTCTTTCTTGTAAAGCTGTAAACATTCATGTTCAAGGAATCAATATGGACTCTGGTGAGGAATTGCCACTAGAAGAGACTATTGAAGACTAGTTCTAGAATTATTTGTATAAGAAGAATATTTATTTAGCTCTAAAAAACTTCGTGAAACAGGCTCAGTGCCAGTGAGATCGGAGTTTTTCTAGAGTCTATGCGGGATAAAACAAGTTGTATTTATGCAATGAGTCATGGAGGGCCTTATGGGCAGAAAACAAGCACGCGAAACAGCTATGCAATGTCTTTACCAACTGGATATGCACGGTGAGTACACAGTTGATAGAGTTCAGTCATACATAGCTAGTGTCTCTCAAAACGATGCAGACAAAACGTATATTGGTGAAGTTGTAACGAGATTCATAGATCATCAAAAAAAAGTTGATGAGGAAATATCATCTCATCTAAAAAAAAGGCTGGAAACTTGATAGAATTGCCAAGATTGACTTAGCAATATTAAGAATTGCTATGACTGAGATTTTATTTTATGAAGATATCCCTGAAAGTGTTTCTATCAATGAAGCGGTTAATCTTTCAAAAAAATTCAGCGACGATGAATCAAGTTCATTCATAAATGGGCTGTTAGGTGCTACTGTCGGCAATAAGGAATGATTCTAATGAGACCATACACTCTAGGTATTGACACAAGCTGTTATACAACATCATTAGCTATTGCTGATGAAAATGGAAATCTGGTGTGTGAAAAACGTCAAATGTTAAATGTGAAAAAAGGGGCCCGTGGGTTAAGACAGTCCGAGGGCTTTTTTCAGCATGTTATGAATCTTCCAACGCTTTTAGAGCAAATAGCTAAAGATGTAGATATGGATCAAATTGGGTGTATTGCTGTAAGCACACGGCCTAGAAATCAAGAAGGCTCATACATGCCTGTATTTAGTGCTGGAGAACGATTTGCGAAATCGTTAGCCCTAGCGCTCAAAGTGCCGATGTTTACAACAACACATCAAGATGGTCATATTATGGCAAGTGCGTATTCGTGTGATTTTGATCACATGAAAGAGCATATTTCCGTTCATATATCAGGAGGGACTTCAGAAATATTGAAGTCATCTTGGAAAGACCATAGTTTTGACATTGATATAATTGGGGGCACATTAGATGTGTCTGCAGGTCAGCTTATTGATCGAGTGGGTGTGGCATTAGGACTTGATTTTCCGTGCGGTAAACATTTAGATCAAATTTGGCAAAAAAGCAGTAAAAAATTAAAATTTCCTGTATCGGTTAAGGGAACAGAGTTTAACTTTAGCGGTGCTGAATCATATGGTCTTAAGTATATTGAGTCTGGTGAATCACCATCAGATATATCGATGGGATTATTTGAGTCAGTTTGCAAAACGCTTGAAAAAAGTTTGTTAAAAGCGTCAGAAGAAACTGGTGTGAAATCAATTTTAATGTCAGGTGGCGTTTCATCAAGTGTCTTTTTAAGTAGTAAACTACCAGAAACACTTATGAAAAAAGGTGTATCAGTATATTTTTGTGAACCTAAGTTTGCAGCGGACAACGCAATTGGAGTTGCAATACTTGGAGCAAAATCTAGACAAGTCAGTCGAGGTGAGTTGAATGAAACTTAGACCGTTGTCAGTTTCAGAAGTGAATGCTTATATTAAGCGAAATCTTTCTTATGATCCGATACTGTCTAATCTAATTGTTGAAGGTGAACTTTCTAATTATAAATTGCATTCAAGTGGACACTCTTATTTTAGTTTAAAGGACGCAGACTCACGTATCAGTTGTGTAATGTTTCATAGAGACTTCTCAACTATAGATTTTAAGCCAAAAGACGGAATGAAGATCAGGGCAAAAGGATACATATCCGTTTATGAGAGAGATGGAAAGTATCAACTGTATGTAAAAGCATTAGAGCAAAGTGGACTGGGGGATCTTCATATTAAGTTCGAGCAAATGAAGAAGAAACTTGATGAAGAAGGACTGTTTGATCCCGTCCATAAAAAGCAAATACCAGAATTTCCTGAAAGAATAGCCGTAATCACGTCACCTACTGGTGCAGCTATACGAGACATTATAAATGTCTTATCCCGTAGAGTCAGTTATGCGGATGTCACAGTGTTTCCAGTTCGTGTTCAGGGTGAAACAGCTTCAAGTGAGATTGCAAAGGCGATTCATAACGTTAATGAACTAGGCGGTTTTGACACGATTTTAACAGGAAGAGGCGGCGGGTCGATTGAGGACCTATGGTGTTTCAATGAGGAAATCGTTGCCAGAGCTATATTTGAATCCGAAATTCCAGTGATTTCTGGTGTGGGTCACGAAACAGATTTTACAATTGCGGACTTTGTTGCAGATATGAGAGCACCAACACCATCATCTGCAGCGGAGCTTTCAGCAGTTTCTAATATTGAGCTATACGGGTACCTAAGTGCTTACAGAAGCAAGATGGTAGATTCTTTGAAAAATAAAGCTGAGGTATCAAGAGAATCACTCGAAAGATTCAGTCCTGATGTATTAAAAAACATGCTTGTACGTATGTCTGATTCAAAGAGATATGATATAGATGTCTATAGACAACGACTAGAACAAGCAATGAAACAACTGGTTGCTATGAAGAGGCAAAGTTTGTCTTATACAGGTCAGATGCTGGATCATATCAGTCCACTCAAAACGCTAGAAAGAGGATACTCAATCGTTCAGGATGAGGGGGACAAAGTTCTTAATACTGTAGAAGGTCTTAATGAAGGAGATGCTCTTAGTATTCGTGTAACGGACGGAAACATTGGTGTTACAGTGAAATCTATTACTGGAAGTGAGGGTGATTAAATGCCTAGAAAAAAGAATTTTGAGAATCAACTAGATAGATTAAAAGTTATTGTAGACAAAATGGAAAAAGGTAATGTGAAACTTGAAGATGCACTTAAGTTATTCGAAGAGGGTGTTGGAATTTACTCGGATTGCAATAAACTTCTAGAAGACGCAGAGCAAAAAATCAAAATTATGACATCAAATGGTGAAGAGGACTTTGAAGAAGCATAAAGGTGGTCAAGTCATGTGTGACAATTCTTTATTTTTGGAAGCATTATTAAATAGGAAAAATGAGTTTGAAAATCATTTATATTCATACTTTAATAATGGAAACAGCGATTATCAAAAAGAACTTTACAGTGCTATGAACTATAGTTTAGAGGCGGGTGGTAAAAGACTACGCCCTATTATACTAATTGAATCAGCAAAAGTATTTGGTACATCTAAAGAGGCTGCACTTCCTTTTGCAGCGGCGCTAGAGATGATTCATACTTATTCATTAATACATGATGATTTACCCGCTATGGATGATGATGACCTTCGAAGAGGTAAAGCCACAAACCATGTTGTTTATGGCGAGGCAAAGGCTATACTGGCTGGTGATGCACTCTTAAACAGTGCACATACAATTATGCTGGAAGCGGCTATGAATTTAAGTGTAACAAGTCTTATTTCACCTGAAAATGCAATAAAAGCAGCACATGAAATTTCTTCAAAAGCTGGTGCAGACGGTATGATTGTAGGGCAGATTGCAGACATTGCAAATGAAAATGCTCAAGTTGACATTGATACTCTGAATTATATTAACAACAATAAGACAGGTGCTCTTATTGAATCGGCATTTGCATCTGGAGCTATGATCGGTGGGGCTTCGGAAAAAGAAATCGGAAAAATGAGGAAGGTCGCCCAAAATATCGGTCTATCCTTTCAAATAATAGATGATATACTGGATATAGAGGGAGACACTGAAGTTATCGGCAAACCAGCGGGTAGTGATGTGAGGAATGAAAAGACAACATATCCGTCTTTGATTGGTCTTGGTGCTTCTAAAGAAAAGGCAGTTGAACTAACTGAAGAGGCGATAACCATATTGCAGGACATGCCATATGATACTGAGTTTCTTGTGAAGTTAGTTAATGAGCTTTTAACTAGAAAACTCTAAAGTGTGAGGTAGAGAATGAACTTTTTTGAGGGTATAGTGAGTAATGGTACATTTGGCGCTGCATTTATTGCATGGTTTATAGCCAAGTGCTTAAAGTAATATTAACCTTTATTTCTGAGGGTAGACTAAACATATACAGAATGATTGGTTCTGGTGGAATGCCATCAAGTCACTCGTCTTTTGTAATGGGTATGTCTACTGCAGTTGGTCTAATTGAAGGTTGGGATTCAAGTGCATATGCAATTGCATTAGTAATTAGTCTAATTGTTATGTATGATGCTTCAGGTGTCAGAAGATCTGTTGGAAAACAGGCGATTATACTTAATAATATTATTGATGATCTTTATCATCATAAACCGATTGCACAAGATAAGCTTAAAGAGCTTGTTGGGCATACTCCGGTTGAAGTATTCGCAGGTGCAATACTTGGTATTGTAGTTGCAAATGTGGTTGTATAACCACTTCTATTTAGTTTATTCACAGGTGGTGCAGTATTCTAGTCAGAGCTGTTAACTTGGAAGGCGGGGCTAAAAATCCGTTAAAGGGCACATCGATGAAGTTCCTGGTATTGGCTGCCGACGCCCAGTTGGGGGTCAGTGCTGGGAGTAAGGAAGTTGGGGGCGATCCGCAATGGCATGCGGGCGATGACCCTCACTCCGTGGAGACCTGTAACGTGAAAACGTGCAGGATACACCTGTATTCCGGTAACCAAGCTGGGTACAGCGTAGCCTGCCTTGAGTGGAGGAGGCGGACGGTAGTCAGGCTTGAATGTATGGGCCCATACATTTCTAAGTCATTGCTAATCTAAACCTTCACTGCAAAAGAGGCTAAGAGTTAACTTGCCTGTAGAGGAAAACTCCTAGACTGTTCGTAAGAGGTACATTTTGGATTGAAGTGCGGTCTAAGTGGTAGTCCAGTCCCATGTTTGGAGACGATATGGTCAAGGGCTTAATAGGAAACTGCTGTTTTGGCGACAAAACAGTGTCTTTGAGGGAAATCCAACTGGACCTATGCCGTAAAATTTACTTAATGTGCTACCACCTGTTGATATATAAAATGACATTAAACTGGAAAAGGAGCGATACGTCTTGAAAAAGAAAAAAGGCGGCTCAAAAATTAAAAAGAAAAAAGCGAGTACATGGATCATTCGGGTGAGCCTTCTAACATTTGTACTTGCCATATCAATGAGTACCTTATCAGAATCGGTGCTTCGAAATGTGAGTTTACTTCCTGCACTGGGGGTATTACTTGGCATAATTTTCGTTGGGATTGTTTCTGACACAATTGGTAATGCGGTTGTTGCTGCAAAAGAACAACCATTTCATTCCATGGCGGCTCAAAGAATTCCAAGCGCTAAATACAGTGTGAGTCTTGTACGAAACGCTGGGCCTGTGTCTAATTTCTGTAATGATGTTATTGGAGATATTGCGGGTATTATAAGTGGCGCTGCTATTGCGATTATACTAACGCAGATCATGAATCTTGGTCTGCCGTTTCTTAATATGGCAACCCTCTCTGTTGTGTTCAGTGGGATCGTTGCCGCACTCACCGTTGGCGGTAAAGCTATAGGAAAAGAATTGGCACTGTCAAGATGGGAAAGTATTGTTGGGGTTGTAGGGAAAATTCTGTACGTACTGGATCATAAGTTCCACATTCGTATTCTGAAAGATATCAAACGTCGATAGGGCATAGAAAGAGTGATTAAATGCTACTAGATAAAATAAGTTCACCAGACGAACTTAAAAAAATGAGTAAATCAGATCTAATACGACTAACTGTTGAAATTAGAGAGTTTCTACTTAATAGTATTTCAAAAACAGGTGGCCATCTGGCTTCCAATTTGGGCGTTGTAGAGTTAACGATTGCACTTCATAAAGTGTTTAACAGTCCAGATGATAAAATAGTGTGGGATGTAGGTCACCAGGCTTATGTGCACAAACTTATAACAGGACGTAAAGAGAGCTTCGGCCAGTTAAGACAATTCGGAGGTATGAGCGGTTTTCCTAAAAGATGTGAAAGCGTTCATGATTGTTTTGAAACTGGACATAGCTCTACTTCTATTTCTGCAGCTGTTGGTCTAGCAATGGCAAGAGACGTAAAGAAAGAAGATCATAGTGTTATTGCCGTTATTGGAGATGGAGCATTAACTGGCGGCATGGCCTTTGAAGCTATGAATCATGCTGGTCACGATGACTTAGATGTAACGGTAATTTTAAATGACAATGAAATGTCAATTTCTGAAAATATTGGAGCAATGTCTAAACAGCTAAGACGACTAAGAATGGCGCCTGCATATGCAAATATAAAAGGGGAAACCCGTTCTATACTATCTTCAATACCTCATGTAGGTGATGGTATAACAAAGTCAATTACTAAGTTTAAATCAGGACTAAAAGTAATGCTTGTAAACGGAATGCTTTTTGAAGGTCTTGGATACCATTACTACGGGCCAATTGATGGTCATAATCTTGACGAACTGGTGCATGCACTTGAAATGTCAAAATCCGTGAAAGGTCCAAAATTAATTCATGTTATAACTAAAAAGGGAAAAGGATACATGCCAGCTGAGAAAAATCCAGCAGCTTATCACGGCGTCAGCCCATTTGACCTAAAAGAAGGTGTACAACCTAAAATAGGTTCAAAATCGTATTCGGCAGTTTTTGGCGAAACTATGGTTGAGCTTGCGAAAAAAGAACGAAAACCTAGTAGCGATTACTGCTGCAATGCCTGATGGAACAGGATTAGGCAAGTTTATGAAGGCTTTCCCAGATCGTTTTATAGATGTTGGTATTGCAGAACAACATGCTGTAACAATGGGTGCTGGTCTTGCTGCTGAAGGTATAAAGCCAGTGTTTGCTGTGTATTCTACTTTCCTTCAACGAGCATATGATCAAATCATTCATGATGTTTGTATTCAGAATCTACCAGTTGTATTCGCTATTGATAGAGCTGGATTGGTAGGGAATGACGGTGAAACACATCATGGTGTGTTTGACTTATCCTTCTTATCACATATTCCGAATATGACTGTTCTTGCACCAAAAGATGGTCCAGAACTCTCCAAAATGCTGGAATATGCAGTAGAAAAACATGATGGACCAATTGCAATAAGATACCCTCGAGGTTCTGCGGGGCAAATTACTGAAGCGTCAAGTGACGTACTCACACCTGAAATTCTTTGTGAAGGAAGCGATGTTGCTATTTTAGCTGTTGGTAATATGGTATCAGTAGCGCTTAAGACAGCAGACATCTTAAAAGAGAACGGCGTTCAGGCTTCTGTTGTGAATATGAAATGTGTTTATCCAGTTCAAAAGGAAAAGCTATCTGAGCTGGTAGGTAAGCTAAATGCAAAATACATTGTTACGATGGAAGACAATGTCCTTGAAAGTGGATTTGGTTCTAGCATAACGAGCTGGGCCTGTGAAGAAGGTCTTGACCTTGATATTCAAAGCCTTGGTATACCGAATAAGTTTGTCGAACATGGTAATGTAGATAAACTTATGGTATCAATTGGACTTGATCCAGGAAGTGTTGCTAAAAGAATTCAACTTAAACTGAAATTTAGGAGACGTCAAAAAATGAAAAAAGAAAGACTAGACGTACTGCTCGTAGAACTAGGTGAATTTGAATCACGAGAAAAAAGCCAAACGTAATATTATGGCAGGTCTTGTGTTTGTTGACGGTCAACGCGTTGACAAGGCAGGTACTAAAGTGAAGCGTGATTCTGACATAATTATAAAGGGTAAAGCCATTCCATATGTGAGTCGTGGCGGACTCAAACTTGAGAAAGCCATTAAAGAATATGGTGCAGATGTTTCTGACAAAGTGTGTATGGACATTGGTGCCTCTACAGGTGGATTCACAGATTGCATGCTTCAAAATGGAGCTGTAAAGGTCTATTCAGTAGATGTAGGTTATGGACAGCTTGACTGGAAACTAAGAAATGATGAACGAGTCGTCAACATGGAAAGAACAAACATTCGACATGTTACTCCAGATGAAATCGGAGAAAAAATAGACTTCGTTAGTATAGATGTGTCATTTATCTCTTTGAAGCTTGTTCTTCCTGTTGCGCATAATCTAATGGCAGACCAGTCTGAAATTGTTTTTCTGATAAAACCACAATTTGAAGCTGGTAAAGAAGAAGCTAAAAAAGAAAAAGGCGTGATTAAGAATCCAAAAGTTCACGAGTCTGTGCTTGATGAGATTGTAACGTTTGCTGTTAATCAAGGATTTAAAATAAAAGCCTTAACGTTTTCACCGATCACTGGCCCAGCTGGGAATATTGAATTTTTATGTCATGCAATTAAGGGTGAGTTTGAAAGTGAATTGTCTTTAGAGGGTCTAGCGCAAGAGGTTGTGGAAAGAGCTCATAACCGTTTAAAGTAATTTATCAATAGAAATTTGATTTATTTGTAGATATATGCAAATAATCATATAAAAATAGAGGGAATTTCAACATCATCTAGAACTTAAACATGTGAACTATACAAAAAAACAGGCATTCATAATTTAACGGGGGGATTTACTTGAAATATTCACGTCATTCAAAGATTCTTGAAATCATTGATTCACAGGAAGTGGAAACACAAGAAGAACTAGCAAATGCTCTAAAAAAGAATGGTTTTAATGTAACTCAAGCTACCGTATCTCGTGATATAAAAGAACTTAGACTCATTAAAGTTTTAACGAAAGATGGCAAGTATAAATATGCAACAATTAAGCAGCAAGAAAGTGTAATTTCAGAAAGATTCCTAAAGCTTTTTAGAGATTCTGTTATTTCACTTGACCATGCTGGCAATATGGTCGTAATTAAAACTCTAGTTGGTGCAGCAAATGCCGCTGCTGCTGCAATCGATGCACTAGATGTTAAGTCTATTGTAGGATCTATTGCTGGTGATGACACAATCTTCCTTTTGGTTAGGACGCCAGATGATATTGAAGAAGTTATGGCAGAGTTTAGAAAAATGATGGCATAATTTAAAATCTTGAAGTGTCAATGATATAGCACATTTCAAATTGCATCTTGGAGGTCATTTATGCTTCTTGAACTTTACATTGAAAATTTTGTACTAATTGATCAATTAACTATTCCATTTGATAAGGGATTAAATATTTTGACAGGTGAAACAGGAGCTGGTAAATCAATACTCCTTGGTGCACTTGATCTTATTTTAGGTGGTAAGTTCAATAAAGAATTGATCAAAAATTCGGATCAAAAATCAGTCATTCAAGGAACGTTTGAAGTGGATGATGATGCAGTAGTCGTATTGAGTGATCATGGAATTGACATTGAAGATCGGCTTGTCATGATATCGCGTGAAATGCACCAATCTGGACGAAGTGTTCTAAGAGTTAACGGGAGAATGGTGCCCAGAAATATTGTTGCTGCATTTGGTGATCTATTAATGGATATTCACGGTCAACATGAGCATCAGTCATTACTAAATTCAAGTTCTCATATAAAAACATTAGATGTTTTTGCGGATCAAGATGTTGCCAAACTACTTGATAAAGTCAGTGCATCTTATAAAAATATGAAATCGATTGAAAATGAACTTGCTGAAATAGACTTGTCGCCTGAAGAGGTCAATCGAGAGCTTGAACTTGTTAGATATCAACTTGATGAAATAGAAAAAGCGAATCTGAAAAGTGGTGAAGATGAAGAGATTGAAAGTCGTCTTGATTACTTGAAAAATTTTGAACAAATACATACCGTAATGCATAGCACACATGAAGCGCTGTCGTCTGATGAAGGCATATACAATCAGTTAACGGTTATTCTAAGAGAAATTACTTCTGTAGAGAAGTATGATGAAAACATTCAAGGCATAAGAAAAGGTCTGGAAGAAGTCTTTTATGGTATAGAAGGTCTAAGTGGAGACATTCGACATTTTGCTGACAATGTAGAGTATATGCCTGAAGAACTTGCAGAAGTCGAAGGTCGGCTTAATATAATCAACGATTTAAAGCGAAAGTACGGTCAGCAAATTGAAGACATTATTGAGTTCTCTTTGTCACTTACTTCTCGATTAGAGGAGCTTGAAAATCATACTGAAAAAGTTGAAGCCTTAAAGAATAGCTTAAAAAAGGAAACTGAAACTTTTGATAAATATGCTGTTTCTTTATCGAAAAAGAGAAAGACAGCAGCAACAGGATTCGATAAGCAAATAATGCATGAAATTCAAGCATTGAATATGAAAGATGCTCAGTTTAAGACAACATTTGAACCTACTGAAACAAGAAGACAAGATGGATCAGATAGAGTTGAGTTCATGATTTCTACAAATCCAGGACAACCCTTAAGACCATTAAAGAAAGTGGTATCTGGGGGTGAATTGTCGCGAATTATGTTGTCCATCAAATTAATTCTAGGTAAATTAGATGGAATTCCATCTTTAGTATTTGATGAGGTAGATACGGGTATAAGTGGTAAAACAGCGAGTGTAGTTGGTGAAAAGTTACAAAAAATTGCTGGAACACACCAAGTTATATGTGTAACACATTTACCTCAAATTGCAGTGATGGCAGATCATCACCTATTTATTGAAAAGCAAACACAAGCTGAGGACACTGTTTCATCTGTTAGACCTCTTGGATTCGATGAGAGAATAGATGAAATAGGTCGCTTAATTGGTGGCGATATTATTACTGACACAACCAGAGTTCATGCAGTTGAGCTCTTAGAGCTGGCAAAGAAAAGAAAACTGTCATCTTAAAGGTGGGGAAAGCTATGAGTGAAAAAATACGTGTTCTAATCGTTGATGACAATCAGAATTTCTGTACAATTTTGAGCGAACATATCAGCGAACAAGACGATTTAGAAGTAGTAGGTATTGCAAACAACGGCCTTAAGGCAGTAGATCTTATCAAGGAAACAATGCCAGATATTGTTGTTCTAGATATTATCATGCCTCACCTTGATGGACTTGGTGTGCTTGAAAAGGTACGTGAACTTGATTTGATTGATAAAATCAAATTCATAATTCTTTCAGCGGTAGGTCAAGACAATATTACAAGACGTGCAATTAATCTTGGGGCGACATACTATGTAATTAAGCCTTTTGATTTCGATCTTTTCATCGATCGTTTACGCCAATTGTCTAAGTCTAAGCCAAAGTCTGAAGACGAGAATGGTATAAACGGTAATTTGGGACTATCAAATGGACATAGTGAATACGCTTCAATTGATGCTAGAATTACTGAAGTTCTTCATAAAATTGGTGTTCCTCCGCATATTAAAGGCTTCCAGTACATACGTGAGGCTATATTAATGGTATACGAGGACTCAAATTGTCTAAGCAAAGTAACAAAAATCATTTATCCTGGTATTGCAGAAAAATTTGATACAACGGCTAGCCGTGTTGAACGCGCAATCCGTAATGCTATTGAAATTGCTGTTAACCGCGGTAATCCAGATTATATTCAAAAGTACTTTGGACATTCTCTAACTGCTAAAAAGAGTAAGTTAACAAACAGCGAGTTCATTGCTCTTGTTGCTGAGAAACTTAGGATGGAAGATTCTAAGTAATCCTGAGTCTGTTTCGTTAAAAATTTTCTTGTATCTGGACAATAAATTCGAAAGGAAAATAGAGACGTGGTCACTAGTATTCTATCAGCTATTTTCGAATCATTTATTTTCAGCTTTACAATGTTCGGCGTTGCTCACCGTAGAGAGGTGCGACCCGTTTATCAGCATGCCCTGTTTGTATTACTGAACACGGTCATGCTTTATTTTTTGGAGCTAAATAGCTTATGGGAGCTAATAACCTTCTTTATTGTCATGCTCAGTGCATACACAACTATTTTTGATGTAGACTTGAAAACCACTGCATTAGGTGGTGTGAGTACATATATATTTGTGACGATCAATCAGCTTGTGTCCGCCTTGTTAGGGCTTTTGGCTTATCAGGAACGGGTAGATTACAGGCTGATGTTTAGATCACAGCACTGGCCAATACTATTGTTCTCAGCGATTTTTGCAGTTGCTATGATAGTTATGTATAACATGTTTATTGCATTACCACGCAGAAAATCAAAAACGCGGTTTAGTTTTACAGACCTGACTGTGAGAATTAATGTAATGCTTTCAATGGTTTTGATTTTTATGCTCAGCTGGAATATCAGGTATTTGTATCGCAACTGGGAAAACGTGAACGCAGTACCTGGGCTTTCTAGCAAAATAATAGTGCTGGTTTTGTTTGCGGCGGGTTTAGTAGGCTCCATGATGCTGGTTGTAAATAGATACCTTATGAAGTCCATGCTCCTTAATCATGTTTCGGAAACATCTCAGCGCGATATTATGACAGGCACTTTGAATCGTGACGCTGGACTGGCTACCTTAAAGGACATGATGAAAGCGTCTAGAGAAACTGGTGCTCAATTGACACTTTGCTTTGTAGACATAAACAATTTGAAGTTTGTAAATGACAAGTTTGGCCACCATGAAGGTGATAGGCTTATTGAAATTGTTAGTGCGACTATAAGTGACAGCTTAAGAAACCGTGACGTTGTAGCTAGACTAGGTGGAGATGAGTTTATTGTCATTTTTGCAGGGTGTGATGTTACCAGAGCAAGAGTCATTTGGAGCAGAATTCTCGACCAGTTTAAGAAAATAAACCTTAGTGGAGAGCTAAATTTCCCAGTAGGTATTAGTTCTGGGTTTGTAGAGTATGACCCAGAAAAACATGCAACAACCAAACAACTCCTACGTGAAGCTGATGAAAAAATGTATAAAGACAAGAAATCACGTCGCAGTTATAGAAACTCAAAGTAATAAAATAGTCAAAAAAAACTATGTCTGTTGTTATTTTATCTTTCCAAGTGCTTGGAAAGTAGGTATAATAATAGTATTGTTCCGCTATTAAGGACATTCGTGTATAAAACGTTGAGTGAGGGGTTAATACAATGTTGGAAACAATCACTAGATTTTGTGATTATCTGAATAATGAACGTAAGTTGTCAAAGAACACTTTGGATTCTTATTCGCGTGACTTGAGAAAGTTCCATGAGTTTCTCATTGACAACAAAATCGAATCGTTTTCAGAGGTTTCAGATAACACTGTATTAACATATCAACTCCACTTGCAGAATCTTGGTCGCTCGGCAGCAACAGTTTCGAGAAATCTTGCGACTCTTCGAACATTTTTCGGGTACTTATTGGATGAAGGTCTGATTGCAAAGAATCCTACTAGGAAACTTGTATCTCCAAAAGCAGAACGAAAAATGCCGAAGGTTTTGACACTTGAAGAGGTGGATCGTCTACTGAACCAACCGGATATTGAAAGTGAAACAGGAAAACGTGACAGAGCAATGTTAGAACTCCTGTACGCTTCGGGTATACGTGTAACAGAGATGGTCTCACTTGATCTTGATGATGTCAATATTGATATTGGTTATATCAGATGCAAGAATGAACGCTCAAAGGACAGAATCATTCCAATTGGAAAAATGGCGAAAGATGCTGTTTTCAGCTACATTGATCTGTCTAGGGAGAAACTTGTAAAAGGTGACACGTCAGCACTGTTCGTGAATTACTACGGAAAAAGACTGACTAGACAAGGATTCTGGAAGATTGTAAAGCGTTATACACAAATGGCTGGCATAGATAAACCAATTACGCCGCACACTTTAAGACATTCATTTGCGACACATTTGATCCAGAATGGTGCAGATCTAAAATCTGTACAAGAAATGCTGGGTCACTCGGATATTTCTACAACTCAAATGTATATTGAGCTCAGTAGAACCCGAATTCAAGAAGTGTATAACAAAGCGCATCCGAGAGCCTAACGTGGTTTAGCGACTACTGTCGTATAAACCGATTTGTACTTGTACAATAATTAAATAGTTTACTCTATTATGTTAGGTAGAATCTCGAATATGCGATGTTAGCTTAGGAGGGATGCACATGGTAAAAAGAGTAATTATTTTTGTGATGGACAGTGTAGGAATTGGTGCACTGCCTGACGCTGAAGAATTTGGTGACATAGGCGTAAATACACTTGGTAACATCGCTAAAGCCAGCGAGACATTTAATATTCCAAACCTAAAAAAACTAGGTGTAGGTAATATTGAAGGTCTTGAAATGATCGGTCCTTATGATAATCCAATTGCCGCTTATGGTCGATCTGGTGAAGTATCAAATGGTAAAGATACTACAACAGGTCACTGGGAAATGGCGGGACTTTATCTAGAAGAACCATTCCAAACTTTCCCCGAAGGATTCCCTGATCATATTATTAAGGAATTTGAAGAAAAAATAGGTAGGAAAGTTCTTTGTAACAAACCATATTCTGGTACAGATGTTATCGTTGATTATGGTGAAGAGCACATGAAGACAGGTAATGTAATTGTGTATACATCCGCAGACAGTGTATTCCAGATTGCCGCTCATGAAGAGGTCGTTCCACTGGACGAGCTCTATAAAATGTGCGAAATTGCTAGAAAAATTATGATGGGTGAGAATCAACTTGCTCGTATTATCGCTAGACCATTTGTCGGCGAACTAGGCAATTTCGAACGTACTGCGAATAGACGCGACTATTCGCTTAATCCATTCGACAAGACTGTTCTAGACAATGCTAAAGATGCTGGTCTAGATGTACAGGCTGTCGGTAAAATCGTTGATATCTTTAACGGACAAGGGATTACGGAGGACGTTCATACAAAGTCAAATATGGACGGCGTTGACTGGACAATTAAGTATCTGAACACTGATTCTAAAGGTATTCTTTTCTCTAATCTTGTAGACTTCGATGCCAAATTTGGTCATAGAAGAAATGTTGTAGGGTATAGAGAAGCAATTGAAGAGCTCGATGCACGTATTCCTGAAATCCTCGATGCAATGAATGATGACGATATAATCATCTTCACTGCAGATCACGGGAACGACCCGACATACAAGGGCACGGATCATACTAGAGAGTATATTCCGCTACTAGTGTATGGTAAGACTGTCAAACCAGGTGTAGACCTTGGCACACGTAAAACGTTTGCTGATATCGCAGCTACGACTGCTGACATTCTTGAGATCAAAGCGCCACCATTTGGTGAGAGCTTTAAATCACTGATATTGAATGATTAATATCTGTAATCATGAGGAGGACAAACATGGATAATATGCTTCAAAAAATACAAGAGGCTAAGTCTTTTCTAGCTGAAAAGATTGGCTTTGCACCAGAAATTGGTCTTATTCTAGGTAGTGGTCTTGGTGTACTAGCAGACGAGATCGACAACCCAATAAAGATCAAATATGAAGATATACCACACTTCCCTGTATCGACTGTTGAAGGTCATGCAGGTCAGTTCGTAGCAGGTGACCTAGAAGGCCGTAAGGTTATTGCAATGCAAGGTCGTTTCCATTTCTACGAAGGCTACACAATGCAAGAAGTAACATTCCCAGTACGTGTTATGGTTGCCCTAGGTATTACAAATATGATGGTAACCAATGCTGCTGGTGGTGCTAATGAATCATACATTCCAGGAGACCTGATGATCATTACTGATCACATCAACTTTGCTGGTACAAACCCACTAATCGGTAAAAACTACGATGAGCTTGGTCCAAGATTCCCAGATTGCTCTGAAATTTACGACAAGGCAATCAATAAGGAAATTGAGGAAATCGCTAAGGGACTAAATATCCGCCTTCAAAAAGGTGTTTACCAAATGAACCCTGGTCCAACTTACGAGACACCTGCTGAAGTAAGAATGGCACGCATTCTTGGAGCTGATGCTGTAGGTATGTCTACAGTTCCAGAGGCTGTTGTTGCGCGTCATGCTGGTATTAAAGTTACTGGTATTTCATGCATTACAAACATGGCGGCAGGTATCCTTGACCAGCCACTTCACCACGGTGAAGTTGTTGAAACTGCGAATATGGTGAAGAAAACTTTTATTCAACTAGTTCGTAGCATTGTACCGGTTCTTAAGTAAATCTGAAGCTCAATCGAGCGAGAGTCCTTAGAGCAAAATGCAAAACTAAAATATAAAACGTCTACCCGAACTCATATTGGTTCGGGTTAGATCGTTTTCTCTGTTCCGTAGTATGATCTAATAAATATAGTCAGTGTCGATTTGTTAAAATCTGATTCTGAATATTTGGATTATAGTTGCGAACATGTTTTAGGGTTAGAACTGCATTTAGTCTCTCATTTGGTTTCTATTGAGTATAGGCAGAGCATAAAACGTCAATTTTATGAAAAGAGGGTAATGACAATGAGAATGTATGATATTATTGCAAAAAAACGTGATGGTAACGAATTAACAACTGAGGAAATCAAATTCTTCATTTCAGAATATACTGCAGGTAATGTTCCTGATTATCAAGCATCTGCACTTCTAATGGCAATCTTCCTACAAAAGATGAACACACGTGAAACAGTTGATATTACACACGCTATGATGAACTCTGGTGATGTTGTAGATTTGTCTGCGATTAATGGTATTAAGGTTGATAAACACTCAACTGGTGGTGTTGGTGATACAACAACATTAATTCTTGGACCACTTGTTGCTTCTTGTGGTGTACCAGTTGCAAAAATGTCTGGACGTGGTCTAGGACACACTGGTGGTACTTTGGATAAACTTGAAGCGATCGAAGGATTCCAAATCGAAGTTGCTATTGAAGACTTTATAAAGAATGTAAACGAAAAGAAAATTGCAGTTGTTGGTCAAACGGCTAATATTGCACCAGCAGATAAAAAGCTATATGCACTCCGTGATGTAACTGCAACAGTTAATAATATTTCTTTAATAGCTGCATCAATCATGTCAAAGAAGCTTGCTTCTGGCAGTGATGCTATTGTACTTGATGTTAAGTGTGGTAGCGGTGCATTTATCAAAGATCTTGACGGGGCAATTGAATTATCAGAAGCAATGGTAGACATTGGCAATAATATGAACAGAAACACAATTGGTGTCATTACGGATATGGAGCAACCTCTTGGTTATGCAATTGGTAATGCTCTTGAAGTAAAAGAAGCTATTGATACTCTTCTAAACAAGGGACCAAAAGACCTAACAGACCTAGTGCTGACACTAGGTGCAAACATGGTACTTCTTGGTGGTGGAGCGGACACGTATGAAGCTGCTTTCGAACTTATTAAGTCAAAACTTGAAAACGGTGAAGCATTTGACAAGTTTAAAGAGTTTGTAGTTGCTCAAGGTGGCAATGTAGAAGTGATTGAAGATCCATCTAAACTGCCACAGGCATCAGAAGTGGTTGAAGTTAAAGCTGAAAAGGCAGGGTATCTTGAATCAGTTCAATCCGATGAAGTTGGTATCTCTGCAATGATGTTAGGTGCAGGCCGTGCGACTAAAGACGACGTTCTTGATATGTCTGCTGGTATTGTTCTTAACAAGAAGGTTGGCGACAAGGTTGAAGCTGGTGAAACAATCGCTACACTCTACACTTGTGATGCTTCTAAAATTTCTGAAGCACAGGAACGCTTCCTAAATGCTCTGACTTTCACTGAAAAAGAAGTTCAGGCGAGAAAACTAATTAAAGCTATTGTAACTAAAGATGGCGTTAACAAGCTATAAGAATAAACGTTGATTAAATTATTCATATGATATTAAGAAATAGCCCCTAGTTTACTAGGTGCTATTTTTTTTATTCAAAAAATTCAATTATATTCATAGTCTTCAATTTGCAAAATTTACTGATTATTTTGATATACTTAAGAGGTGTCCGGGGTACCGGACATGTTTTAGCAATGACCTAAGTAATGAATTATGTAAACGTTGGAATTAGTGGGGTTCAATAAAATGTTCATATGGCACGTGATTTGCATATTATTTATACAATAATAGCTGGGGGGAGAACGACAATGGACAATATGACTGAAAAACTAATGAGTTTCATATCAAACAATCATTTATCAGATGGAGAAGATATTTTTACAGAGTATTTTCTTGGAATTTTCAATAAGATTTTTGATCCTGTACCTGTACCAATAATACTAATTGACAAAGAAGCGGTCATACGTGCTATTAACACAACATTCTGTGACTATTTGCAATTCAATAGGGAGGATCTCATTGGAAAACATGTTGCTAAGGTAGACAAAAACACAAGATTTCCTTATGTACTAAAAACTAAGAAAGCAGAAATAGCATACAAACATAGATTCGAGAATGGCCACACCGCAATTGTACATAGAATACCAGTACTTGATTCAAGCGATGAGGTACTTTATGGCTTCGGAATGGTATTGTTTCAAGATATACAGGAGTTTCGTGAAATAATCGAAAAAAAACAAACAGCTTCATTCTGAACTCTTCCATATTAAGAGTGAATTTAAGCGTCTTTATGGGGCAAAGTATTCATGGGAAACAATTATAGGCAGTAGTGCGAAAATTGTTGAAGCTAAATATATGGGAAGAAAAGCTGCATTAACGAACTCTAATGTCTTGCTATTAGGTGAAAGTGGCACTGGGAAGGAGTTGTTTGCACATGCAGTTCATAACGACAGCGGTAGGGGAGACTATTCTTTTATTAGAGTTAATTGTGCAGCTATTCCTAGTGAATTACTAGAAGCTGAACTTTTTGGATATGAGGAAGGCGCCTTCACTGGGGCAAGAAAAGGTGGAAAAATTGGCAAGTTCGAACTCGCAAACAACGGCACAATATTCCTAGATGAAATAGGAGACATGCCCTTAGACATGCAGGCGAAGTTATTAAGGGTTTTACAGGAGCGTGAAGTAGAGAGAATTGGTGGTCATGAGGCAATACAGCTAGATGTCAGAGTGATAGCTGCAACAAATAAGAACTTAATTGATGAAGTGAAAAAAGGACAGTTCAGAGAGGATTTGTACTACCGCCTTCATGTAATGACATTACAAATTCCATCATTAAGAGAACGAATGGATGATATGGACGATTTGACAAATCATCTCATTGAGAAGCTTTCGAATCAGATTGGAAAGTATGTTACTGGTATTCATAATGAAGCACTTAATGTACTAAAAGCTTATGACTGGCCAGGTAACATAAGAGAACTGGAGAACGTTTTAGAGCGCGCTATAAACATGTCAGATTCAGATGTAATTAAAACTATGCACTTACCGCTATATTTAGGCAAACGTGCGAGTCATATATATTCAGAATCAACACCCAATTTACGTCATTTGCTGGAGGCCGTTGAAAAACAGGCAATCCACCAAGCTTTAGAAGAATCCAGTTATAACAGGGCAAAAGCTGCAAGGGCATTAGGGATTAGCCGGTCAAGTTTATACGAAAAACTTGAGAAGCATAACATTCAAGTTGGCTAATAGGATTCTATGTAGTCTTCGCCGGACAGTGTACGGTTTTCCGCACAACTGTAAGTTTAAGATGTGAAACTAAATCATGAATTCAACTGTTGTAAGAGCCGAATTATGGCTCTTTTTTATTTTTTTTGACATGTCCAAAATACTGAATTTGCAGTTGCCGCAAGGTTTTGAATTATAAACTGATCCGAATATTTTAAATCTAACTCATATTTTGGCACACCAATTGCTCTATAGTTATGTGTCTTAAATGAAAAGGGTGAGGAGGAACTACATGGACATTTTTATGCAAAACATTGTCTCTGGACTAGAAACAGGGGCTTTGTATGCGCTAGCAGCTTTAGGACTGGTGCTCATTTTCAGAACATCAGATGTTATCAATTTCGCTCAGGGTGAGATTGCAATGTTTAATGCATTTGTTGCATACAGGTTATTTGAGAGAATACTACCGTATTGGGGTGCTGTGATTGGAGCGCTTATTGCAGCAGCTTTTGTAGGGTGGCTGATTGAACGAGTATTCTTAAGACCAGCTGTAGGTGCATCAATTATTAACAAAATCATTATTACGATGGGAATTTTGATGATTGTACAAGGTGTGGCTGTTCTTATATTTGGAACAGAGGATTATTATCTAAGAAAAGCAGTTGAAGGAGATAACTTTAATATTTCAGGGTTAGTACTACAACCCAATGCTCTTTTTATCATTACATTGATACTTTTTATAGTTTTCGGATTCAATTATTTAGTTAATCGAACCAAGTTTGGGATTGCAATACGTACAACAGCTGAGAATGAAATGACAGCTCGCATGATGGGAATACCAGTGAACAAAGTATATTCCTTTAGCTGGATGATCGCGACTTCTCTTGGTGCTTTAGCAGGTATTCTAGTAGCCCCAAAAACACAGATTAGTATTGCCATGATGGCAGATATTCACTTAAAGTCATTTATTGCAGCAGTTGTTGGTGGTTTTTCGAGCTTCATGGGTCCTGTAGCAGGTGGTTTTATAATCGGAATTGCAGACAATTTAGTTGGGTATTATTTATCGCTTGATTGGAAAACCGTGATTGTATTCGGGATTCTTGTTCTTATGCTGGTTGTTAAACCCGAAGGTTTATTTGGAAAACCGATCAGAAAGAAGGTGTAAATGTGGAGCTAATTAAAGATAAGAGAATTCAGTATATCCTTGGCGGATTAATCGTAATACTTGGTGCTTACATGCTTCCATTTAAGACCTCTTCGATTACATTAATGACGACTGTTGCTGTATATAGTATTGCAGCGATTGGATTTAACCTACTTCTAGGCTATAGTGGTCAAATTTCATTAGGTCATGCTGCTTTTATTGGACTTGGTGCTTATGTGTCCGCCTTTGTGACAACCGATCTGGGTCTTCCCTTTATTGTTGGATTAATCCTAGCTGGTGTAGTCCCAACGCTCTTAGGTTTAGTATTGGGTGCAGTTGCACTACGACTTGAGGGGCATTATCTTGCTATTGCAACTTTAGGATTTGGAGTTACAATACAACAAACATTTAAAGTGTTAAAAGGGTTTACGAATGGTTTCGCTGGAAAGACAGCTGGTTCTGCAAGTATTTTTGGCACTATGATTAAATCTGGGAAACCCTACTTTGCATTTTCTGTTGTATTTGTCGTACTTGCAATGATTCTTGCATATAACCTAATTCACTCACGTACAGGTCGGGCGCTAATTGCAATGAGAGACAGCGAACATGCAGCGCAGGCAATGGGTGTTGACACCATTAAATACAAGTTAATTGCATTTGCAGTGAGTGCTTTTTTTTCTGGAATTGCTGGATCACTCTATATTCATATGGTTAAGTACACACAACCAGATGTATGGGGAATGGTATTATCTATCAACTTACTTGCAATGGTTGTTGTTGGTGGCTTGACATCAATTCCTGGAAGTATATTAGGTGCAGCTTTCATTACACTTCTTCCTAATTTTGTACACGAATTGCCAGTCATTAAAGAAATCACGAGTTCTGCAATAATTCTAACAGGTGTTTGTATCGTTTTAATAATTCGCTACTTGCCTGATGGGTTAACGGGTTTTCTAGACATATTCCCTAAAAATTTTAGAAAATGGAGGAATGCTAGCGATGAGTCTGCTTAAAGTGGAAAATCTTTCAATTAGTTTTGGTGGGCTAAAAGCTGTAGATGACTTAAGTTTTTCAGTTCCTGAAAACAGTATTTATGGACTAATTGGACCAAATGGTGCTGGTAAAACAACGATATTTAATTGTATTAGTAGGTTTTATACACCTGATGAAGGCAAGGTATACTTCAAGCCTGAGCAAACATGGGTAAACATTTTAGATTTAAAAATTCATCAAGTTATTGACAATAGAATGGTTAGAACTTTTCAAAATGTTGAATTGATTAAAGACATGTCAGTAATAGACAATCTTCTTTTGGGTTTACACTGTAAAATGAACACCTCCATTATTGAAAATATATTAGGACTTGGTCAAAAAAAGGAAAGAGAGTTTCATAGAAGGGCTAAGACTGTTCTTGAATTTCTTGGTCTGTTACATATTAAGGATGAAATGGCAGGCAGTCAGCCGTATGGCACTCAGAAGCTGATCGAGTTAGGTAGAACTCTTATTTCAAAGCCTCGATTAATTATTCTAGATGAGCCAGCCGCAGGTATGAACCATACAGAAACTGAACAGCTTTCAGCATTAATTCTTAAAATACGTGACGAACTAGGTGTTTCAGTATTGCTGGTAGAACACGACATGAGTTTAGTTATGAAGTTGTGTGAGCAAATTTGTGTAATTAACTTCGGTAAAAAAATTGCAGAAGGAACGCCAGAAGAAGTCATGAGTAATGAAGCTGTGCAAGAGGCATACCTTGGTGGAGAGGAGACTTTGGAAGCATGCTAAAACTAACAGATATCCACGGACATTATGGAAGCATTCATGCTCTAAAAGGTCTGAATATTAATATTGAAACAGGTAAAGTGGTTACTCTTCTTGGTGCAAATGGAGCAGGAAAAACAACAACTTTAAAATGCATATCTGGGTTAATGACGCCATCAAAGGGACAAATTCTATTTGAGAATGATGACCTGACAAAAAAAAGCATCGAGGAAATTGTACAGTTAGGCATTGTTCAATCACCAGAAGGCCGACGGATTTTTTCATCATTAACAGTGAAGGAGAACCTTATGGCTGGTGCTTTTACAATGAAATCAAAAGAAGCCATTGCAAAAACTCTACAAGAGGTTTATGAGTTTTTTCCAAGACTTCTAGAACGAGAAAGTCAGTTTGCTGGAACCTTATCGGGTGGAGAACAGCAAATGCTTGCCATTGGACGTGCTCTTATGGCTTGTCCCAAATTACTAGTTTTAGATGAACCCTCATTAGGGCTTGCACCACTTATAGTTAAGGACATTTTTAGAATAATAAAAGAAATAAACAAAAGGGGTACAACTATCCTTTTAGTTGAACAGAATGCACGTCTTGCATTGTCTGTCTCTGACTATGCATATGTTCTTGAAACGGGAAAGATAGTTCATGAAGGTGAAGCTAAAGTACTTGCGAATGACGACAAGATAAAAGCCGCTTATTTGGGTGGTAAAGAAACAGCATAGGAATTTGATTAACTATATACATTACAATCAAAGGTTTGAGAGGGGATTATCATGAAAAAGTTTTTAGCTCTAATTATGATTTTGACGGTGGTTCTTGGCGGTTGCGCTCAAGAATCGGTATCTAGTAATGATGGTGTAAAAGCAGCTCAAGGCATTTATGAGGACAAAATTGTAGTAGGTACAACAGGTGCTCAGCAAGGTGCGCTTGCATTTATTGGAAAACCATACTTTGATGGAATGAAAGCCTATATCGAGCAATTTAATGAAAATGGCGGCATAGACGGCAAAATGATCGAATTGATGGTATTGGAAGATGAGTTTAAACCAGAGAATGCGATAGCAAATGTCCAGAAACTTATTGAAGACGAAAAAGTATTTGCACTAGTTGGTTTGTTTGGAACACCTGGTGTTAAAGCATCACTTCCAACAGTTCAAGAAAGTGGCATACCAGCAGTGTATTTTGCAACAGGTGCAAAAGCACCAACAGAAGCAGGACGTAACTTCTTTCCAGTTCAACCTAACTATTACTATGAGGGCAAGCTTATATCTCAATATGCTCTTGAGCACTTTGAAGCAGAAAGAATTGCACTAATCTATCGTTCTGACGATGTAGGTCTTGATGGTTCTGATGGACTTAAAGAAGGTCTGAATATAGCTGGAAAAACTGAGAGTCTTGTTGCAGAACTGTCATATGACGCAGGTTCGACTGATTTCACAGCTCAGATTGCTAAAGCAAAAGATGCCAATGCAGATGTTATTGTTTGCTACGGTTTAAGTGGTGGTGTGTCTGGTGTTCTTAAGGAAATGGAAAAAATGGGCATGCATAATACACCTGTAATTGTACCTTATCCCAATGTATCGGATAGCTTTATCAGTGCAAATAAAGAAGCCGCACCAAATGCTATTGAGAATCTTTATGGTATGGGCTGGGTAGACATGACACGTCCAGCTGTTGCTGATCTTAATGCTGCAATGGAAAAGTACTTCCCAGAATCTCCTGTTAATGCTTATACAGTATCTGGCTGGATAGCCGCAGAAACTTTTGTTAAGGGGCTTGAAGTTGCAAAATCAGGAACCGATTTAAATAGTCTGAAATGGGAAGATTATATTTCTGCTATGGAAAAACTAAATTATACGGAAGGCATTATTCCGAGAATTGCATATGCACCAGACTTAAGAGAAGGTGTTGTTAATATGGCTCTAACTGAAGTTGAAGGCTCAACTTGGGAAACCAAAACGGAGTACTTGGAGTTTAACAAGTAGGTGGTGACATGACTTTTAATACACTAAGTGGAATTGTTATTCATTATGAGGAGAAGGGTGTTGGAGCACCCTTGCTCCTCCTTCCTCCAAAAGGCTTTGATCCATGGATTTGGCAGGAACAGATCGAGACTTTGAGCAAATGCTTCAGGCTCATAATGATCAAATGGCCTAGAACAACGGACATTCAGTACGGTAATGAATCTATGACTGTAGAAGACTTGGCAAATTCTCTTGCCGAGCTATTAGACTCTATAGCTGAAGATGCTGTTCATGTGCTTGGTGTTGGATTAGGTGGGCAGGTAGCCCAAACCCTTGCTGTTTACCACCCTGAAATCTTGGACAGAGTCATATTATCGAGTACTGCACGAACAAGCCCTGATTTTGCCGTAGATGAAAATGAAATCTTATCAATATATGTCAGAACAGGATTTGAATCGAACTTTGCGACTCTAGAGGCAGCAACAGAGCTTGAGCTGTATCCTTGTAATCGGGTGGACTTAATTAGAGATATTACGGTTAAGAAATCTAAGCTGTTTCCTGATAAAAGAAGTTATCAGGAGTTGTTGCTTGCTGAAGCTGCATTTAATTTGGAGGACTATCTTGGCATGGTGAAATCCGATACCTTAGTGGTCATTGGTGATCAGGATAAGGTTGTGTCTAGACGTATTCAGTTAAGTCTTTGCGAAGCCATACCAGGTGCAAAAGATAAAACGATAGAAAATGCAGGACATTTGAGTTTTCTTACGGCACCAGAAAAATTTAATAGAGCCGTTATTGAGTTTCTCTTAGGTTGAAAGTGTGTAGTGTGTGAGCGTAATTAGGAGGCATAAAGTGGCAAAAGAACATGTAGGTATTCTTGGAATGGGTGTGTATATCCCTAGTAATCGCATGACAGCAGAAGAAGTAGCATCTGCCACAAATGGTCAGTGGAGCACGGAAGCTGTTAGGAATAAATTAGGAATAATAGAAAAGCCTATTCCAGGTAGCGGAGATGGAACTCAGGAAATGGGCGTGAAGGCGGGACTTGACGCCATTAAAAAAACAGGTATTGATCCACTGGATATAGATCTTATACTTTGTATGGGAGAAGAGTGGAAGGAATATCCACTCACAACTTCAGGCATATATATTCAGGAACAGATTGGCGCTAAAAAATGCTTGGGCTATAGACATGCAACAAAGGTGCTGTACAACTGTTGCAGCAATGAAAATAGCAAAAGATATGATGATGTCAGATGACAACATAAAAAAACAACTATGGTTGTTGGTGGATACAGGAATGGAGATTTTGTTGACTATAATGATCCAAAGCTATCCATGATGTTCAATTTATCAGCAGGTGGTGGTGCAATTATACTGAAAAAAAATCTCGGCAGAAATGCTCTTTTAGAAACAAGAATTATGTCAGACGGTTCCCTAGCTAGAGATGCTGGCGTTGAAATTGGTGGAATAGAAAATCCAATTCATCAAAGTAATGTTGGGGAAGCTTATAAATCTTTACGACTAATGGACTCAGAACACATGAAAAAATAGGTTGAATGAAGTTTCAATGGATAACTGGATGAAATGCATCAATGAAGCATTCATTAACTCAGGCGTTTCAAAAGACGCCTTAGACTATTTGGCAGTGCTTCATTTCAAAAGGTCCATGCATGAACATATGCTAAACCTACTAAATATTACTGAAGATCAATCTGTATATTTAGAGAATTACGGTCATATGGGGCAGGTAGATCAAATTCTGTCACTTTATATAGGATTAAATGAGGGCAAAGTAAAAAATGGATCTATTGTTTGTATGATCGCGGCTGGAATTGGTTATGCATGGGCAGCCAATGTTATTCAGTGGGGGCCAGTAGATAGAGGTGGGGCAAATGTTTAATGATGACTATCAAAGAAAACTGATTACAGTTGATCAAGCTCTTGGTATGATAAATTCAGAAGACAATATTGTTTCTGCACTTGGTGCCTGTGAGGCACAGTATATTTTGAGTAAGCTTCACAATATCTCAGATAGAGTCAGGAATGTCAATGTGACAACGTGTTTGCCAATGGGGAAGTATGAGTACTTTATGAATGAGGAAAACAAGGGTAGGATTCATATGGATGGTTGGTTTTACTCTTCAGATATGAGAAAAGTACATGATAAAGGGCTGATTTCATTTGTTCCCAATCATTTGCATTTGGCAGGAACGAAACGACTGAGTCATAGAAAGCCAAATATCTTTATTGGATCAGCGACTCCAATGGATAAACATGGCTATCTTTCTTTATCTCTTAGTGCAACATATGAAGGCGATATGATTAAGAATGCAGATAAAGTCATTATAGAAATAAATCCGAGTCTTCCAAGAACCTTTGGTGACACAACAATCCATATTTCAGAAGTTGATCATGTACTAGAAGTGGATCTGCCTATTCCAGCACTTCCAGTGCAGGACTTAACTGAAAAAGACCTTGTTATTGGTCAGCATATTGCTCAGCTTGTCGAAGATGGATCAACGATCCAGCTAGGTATTGGCGGCATTCCAAACGCAGCTGCAGCAGCCCTAAAAGGAAAAAAAGATCTGGGCATTCATACAGAAATGTTTACAGATGGCATGGTAGACCTTGTTCTGTCGGGCGTTGTTACTGGAAAGTGTAAAACACTTTATCCAGGAAAAATGGTGGCGACTTTTGCATTAGGAAGCAGTAAACTTTACGACTTTCTAGATGACAATCCTTCTATTCTAATAATGAATGGAAAATGGGTGAATGACCCATATGTTATAGGACAAAATGATAATATGGTTTCTATTAACACCACATTAGAGGTGGATTTAACAGGACAGTGTTGTTCGGAGTCTATTGGACATCGACAGTTTTCTGGTACAGGTGGACAAGCAGACACAGCAATCGGTGCACAAATATCAAAAGGTGGTAAGTCTATAATAGCACTCTATTCCACTGCAAACGTTAGGGTAAATGGGCAGCAGCAGAGAGTTAGAATTTCAAAAATATCACCAAGACTATCACATGGTGCAGCAGTAACCTTATCCAGAAATGACGTTGATTTTGTTGTAACTGAATATGGTGTAGCAGAACTTCGTGGGACATCAATCAAAGAAAGAGTTGAAAGATTAGTTTCCATAGCCCATCCAGATTTTCGAGATGTACTTATGACAGAAGCAAAAGAGCTTGGCCTTATGTAAGGAGGACATTATGAGTTATCTAAGCCATAATGGAAGTAAAATTTACTACGAGGTTCATGGTGAAGGTGAACCGTTAATTCTCTTGAATGGAATAATGATGAGTACCGTGAGCTGGAAGGCTTTTGTTCCTGTGTTGAAAGAAAATAATAAACTTATATTGATGGATTTTATGATCAAGGTGCTTCTGATACATTGAATGGCACATATAACCAAGATGTACAAGTAAATGCAGTGAATGTTTTACTAGAGCATTTGGAAATTGATAAAGTTCATGTTGCTGGCACGTCTTATGGCGGAGAAATCGCTATGATGTTTGCCCTGAAATATCCAGATAAATTAATGAGTTTGTATTTAGCTAACACAACAGCATGGACATTCCCATCGCTTAAGGCCATTGGAGACTCATGGATCTATGCATCAAGTTCCTATGATGCTTCTGCGTTTTTTTAAATCGGCAATGCCACTCATATACTCCAAAAGGTTTTATGAGTTAAATACAAAATGGCTTTCTAAACGTGAAGAAGTATTTCATAAGCTTCTTAGTCAAGAATGGTATGAAGGGTTTATCAGATTGGTTAGAAGTGCAGAAAGTTATGACATACGAGATCAAGTAAAAGAAATCTCGTGTCCGACTATGGTTGTTTCAGCATCAAATGACCTATTAACCCCTCCAGAGTGTCAGAAATTTATTGCGTCGCAGATTTATGGAGCGCAATACATAACCCTTGAAGACTGCGGTCACGCTGCTATGTATGAAGTGCCTAATGCATTTGTGGCCAGTCTAATAGGCTTTGTTAGGACATATAAAGCAGATGTAAGAGTACTATAAGTTAGAAGCTATCAGCACTTAAATGTGTTGATAGCTTATTTTGTTTAAAGAATTTATTGAAATAGACTTAGTGTTTCCAAAAAGTAACTTCAAAAATCATTTATATATGTTTCTGATCGTTATAGTAGATTTCATAAGGGTATATTTACAGTATTAATAATACTACTAAAAATGAAAAATGGAGGGTTACATACTAATGAAAGATTTTGAAATTCAACAAGTGAAACAAGCTATTTTGAGTGAAGTTGAGGGCTATGAGTTTTACAAACTAGCAATGTCACAAGCAAAAGACGAAAACGTTAAGGCTGCATTCAACAATTTGGCGAATGAGGAACTAAAACATGTTGAGTGGCTAAATGAGTTGTTTGAAAAACTAAAAGATGATGATGAAGACGCATTCAAATTGGCTTCTCTTCCTGATCCTCCAACTCCAAGTATTTTCAAATGGGATAACTTAGATAGAAACAATGCGGGGTTAGCGGTTTCAGTATTCTCAATAGGAATGCAAATGGAAGAAGCAGCTGTTAAGTTTTACAATGAAGCAGCCGATAAAACGGATATAGAAGAAGCAAAAAAACTTTATAAGATCCTAGCTCAATGGGAGCAAGTTCATTACGATCAATTTGCCAAAGAGTATAATTCATTAAAAGAAGATTGGTGGTCAGACCAGTCATATGCTCCATTTTAGGGTTTGAACTAAGTCATATATAAGTGGCTTGAATAAAGGTGGTGAGGTTATGAGTGAACAAGAAAAAAAAGCATCCTGAACCAGACTATATTATTGAAGATGAAAAAAAATCTGAGGATCATACAGCTCAGAACAGAAGCGGATTTCTACTTTTTGCAATATTGTTAATTTTAGTTGTTGTACCACCATCACTGATTCTATACGAAAACTTCACGAGTTCCTATTCTATAGAAAATCTTGCTGGTTGGTATGAAGGCGACTTAACCTTTGAAACCTCAGAGAATGATCCAGAAGGGTATTATGACAAGTACCCAGAATATTTGATCGCTGGAAAAATTCCTGTTGTATTTAGAGTTGAAGCTACTGAAGGTAGCGAAGGGAAGTTAACAATAATTGATGCTACTTTTAGAAGATCAGATCTTGAGTATAGAATATGGATTGAGGATGGTAAGCTCATAGGTGAACCAATTGATTTGTTTAGAGATGTGGAAACAAGACTAGATTTGTTTGGAGAAATTGGTGAGCGGGACGAAATTGTTGGACTAGAAGGTTCATTAGGGATTAAGGATCTTAACAATGAAGCTGTCGCGGTTTTCAATTTCAATGCTGATAGAAAAGAAAAAAATCTTGAAGTTGAGTTTGTTAATGAACATGGTATGGGTCTACTTGTTAAGCGTTTTCAAGAGGATGACCCGATCCCAGATTTGTCTGGTTTATGGCTTGATATGGCTCCAAAACCAGGCATACGGTTTGCACTGTTTAATCAAGGAAGTGCATATGATCCAATAAAAAGTCTTAAAATTGATTTTGATCAGCCTTCATTTATATTAATGTACCTGGATGAAGAGTACGAGGTGTTACCTTACAGTTTTGATGGAAAAAATATTTCTGGCACTGCCGAATACATGATTATGAATAACGGAAAGATTTTCGTAACATCAGATCAAGGCAGTTATTTGATAGACGAAACAGTATTTTCCGGAGACCAACTCATTAAGGTTAAACTTGGAGATATTGATCAGACACAAATTTCGAGGAAAATCCTTATTGATATGAGTGGTGTTATCGAAATTGAAGGGAATGCAGGCTACTTATATATGGATGTTGAAATAGAAGAGAATGCAGTCATTAAAACGTATGAACTGATGTTTCAACTCCTAGACGTGTAAAATTTGAGCGTCAACGTCTTTAAAGATGTTGACGCTTTTTCATAAGTAGACTTAGTTCTTAACAGGGAATTTGATATAATGAATAGAAGACAGACTTTGGAGGGCAGATATGAAGTATAGTATAATGGAAGATAGTGTTTTACTTAATAAAGTCATAAGAAACCATCCATCACTTCAGCAACTGCTGGACATATTTAATGACATTCATGACGAAACTGGTGATCGATATTTCCTAGTGGGTGGTTTTGTACGTGATATTTTACTTGAAGTGTCATCTACCGACATTGATATAGCAGTGGAAGGATCTATCGATAGGGTTATTAATCATGTAAATGATAGAATAGACTCAGAGTATGTGTATTATGAAAGATTCCAAACTGCAACACTTCAGCTGGAAGATCTAAAAGTAGATTTAATAACTTGTCGTAAAGAATCATATGATCATGACGGTGCATTACCAAACATAGTACCTGGTACCTTTGAAGATGACATATGGAGAAGAGATTTTACTATTAATGCAATGGCGATAGAGGTTTCTGAAAGAGATAAGTTTGTTTTATGTTGTCCTAAGCTTGCTGAAGCTGATTTGAATGAAGGGCAAATACGTATTTTACATAATCGAAGCTTCTATGAAGATCCAACTAGAATTTTTCGTGCTATTAGATACATGAGTAGACTTGGTTTTCAACTAGAAGAGAACACCAGGAATCAAATGATAGATGCCATAAAAAATGGAGCACCGAATAAGGTTTCGTCTGACAGAGTGTTTACTGAAATTTGTCGGGACCTGAGCGAACGTGCTGCATTTGACATTCTTAAAGCCTACCAAGATTGGAATTTAGATCAGTACATTGCACCTGACTTAGATTTACCGAAAAAATTACGGGAAGACTTAACAATGCTCGATAGACTAGAACTTCGCTTTATTGAGGATACAGAAAATTTTGACCCGTGTGAGTTGAGACTATTAGCGGTTTTCCATCATAATTACAACAAGGCTCAAGTCTTTATAGAAAAGTTTCACTTATCGAAGAGATTTTCAAACATGCTTATTTCTATGGAAAAGTTATCTGAACGCATTACTACAGCGAGCAGTGGCATAAAGAACTCTGAAATTTACGAGATATTTCTAGATGTTCAAGACGAAGTTCTTCTAACTTTGTATGTTTGTACAGAAACCATGTTAGTAAAGAACATAATTGAACGCTATTATACGAAGCTTAAAAATGTCATTAATCCTGTAAGGGGCAGTGATTTATTGAAAATTGGTGTACAGCCTGGTCCGAAAATTAGAGAATTGCTAAATGAGGTGATGATTGCCCATTTAGATGGTATAATAGAAAGCCGGGAAGAGGCTATTTCGTATGTGCAAGCCCGTCTGTCTTAAAACATGGAACTGAAAAGGTGAAAGTATGGCTTATGAAATTAAAGTTGAGGCATTTGAAGGACCGTTTGACCTTCTGATCCACCTCATAAATATAAATGAAATAGAGATTCACGATATTCCTATTCATCAGATCACTATGCAGTATCTTGAATATCTAGATGCGATGCAGGATTTAGATATGGAAGTAACAAGTGAGTTTCTTGTTATGGCCGCTACATTGATAGAAATAAAATCAAAAATGCTTTTGCCATCAAAAGACGATGAAGAATACCAGACTATGTTTGATTTGGGCGATCCGCGTGCTGACTTGGTCATGAAACTAGTTGAGTATAAGAAGTATAAGAATGTTGCGGGTTTCTTTAAAGGTAGAGAAACAGAGTTTGGAAAGACTGTATTCAAGCAGCAGGACGACTTAGAGCCATTTGTAAAACGCTTTACGAATGAAGAACTTAATTCCGATATGGAGAGTGATTTATTAGTTGAGGCTGTAAAGAGAATTCTGACCAACATAAATAAGGAAGATCAAGGTCGTAAAGGATTCTTCCAGTCGCTGAAAAGAGATATGTATACTGTTGAGCAGAAAATGGATCTTATAAGAGAACGTATACTGTCTTTTGAAGAAATACACTTTGAAAGTTTATTTGAGGACGATTACGTTAAGTCTGAAGTTATAGTTACGTTTTTAGCAATTCTTGAACTTTTAAAGCTTAAAACCATTAAAATAAGACAAGATAATTTATTTGATCGTATAGAGATCATTCGAAATAAACATATGGAGAGTGAAATAATTGGAGCATAAGAAAGCAAAGTCCATTATCGAGTCCATGCTATTTGTATGGGGTGAACCTCTAGCAATTGGAAAGTTATCCACTATTCTAGAAATGTCTAGAAGAGAGATAAGAACCATAGTTGCAGAAATGACAGATGAATATGAAACCAATGAACGTGGTGTTAGAATTATTGAAGTGGACAAACACTATCAACTAACATCAGCACCAGAAAACTATGAATGGCTTCAGGTTTTAAGTACGAAGTCAAAAAGCAAGGGTCTAAGTCATTCAAGTTTAGAAGTTCTTGCAATTATAGCTTACAGACAGCCAATTACTAGGTCTGAAATAGAACAGGTAAGAGGTGTGAAGTGTGAGAAGCCCATAACCCATTTACTTGATAGAGAGTTAATTGAAGAACAAGGTCGTCTTGAAAGAATTGGAAAGCCAATTATATATGGAACTACAAAGATGTTCCTTTCAGGTTTTGGTTTTTCCTCATTGAAAGAGTTGCCTGCAATTGACGACTTCCATAATATTGAGTTTCTCATGAACAGTGCTGAAGTAGAGGAAGACGGTGAGAACAATCACCAAAAGGAATCAGGAAATGATTAGATTACAGAAATATATGGCGTCGTGCGGTGTTGCATCACGCCGAAAAAGTGAAGAGTATATCCAGGCTGGAATGGTTAAGGTTAATGAGGAGATCGTAACAGAGTTGGGATTCAAAGTTGATCCGGCAGTTGACCGGGTCTATTTTAATGGAAAACTGATCCAACCTGAAGAGGAAAGTGTATATATTCTATTAAATAAACCGACAGGGTATATCACATCAGTGAAAGACCAGTTTGACCGTCAAACTGTAATTGACCTTATTCAAGGCGTTGAGGCACGAATATATCCAGTGGGTCGTCTTGATTATGACACTTCAGGTCTACTGATATTAACGAATGATGGAGACTTAACGAATCACATTACACATCCTAGTCATAAAGTTGAGAAAACATACATTGCTAAAGTCTCTGGGACTGTTTCTAAATTAGAACTTAAGAAACTTCAAGAAGGTGTAGATATAGGTGGATATGTAACAGCTCCAAGTAAAGCAAAGATTATAAAACAAACAGGTAGAAATACCATTGTTGAATTAACCATACATGAAGGCAAAAATCGACAAGTTAGAAGAATGTTTGACGCGATTGAACATCCAGTTCTGACACTAGAGCGTCTTGCTATAGGAAAAAATTAAAAAGGGTGAGCTTAAAACAGGATCGTGGCGCTTCATGACAGAAAAGGAAATAGCATATCTGAAAGGAGAACGCTAAATGATTACTGTAAATAAAACGGAATCGAAAGACTTAAGAACTCTGAAGATCTTTTTAAAGGATTATAAACTTGAAGACAGTCTTTTTATAGATAGGCTTGATCAGACTGTTATAATCCTAGATAGAAATGAGATACTAGGATTTGGTGCATTTGTAATTGAAGGAGAAACTGGCGTTATTGATGTTGCTATAGTGTCTGATGAAATGTTATGGCCGTCAATGGGTGATGGTCTTATAAAAACAATGCTGAACACTTTAGACCTACGTGGTGTGAAACAAGCATATATGTTATCAGATGATGAACATGCAAGCGTTATTCAAAAAATCGGTCTCAGTTATTCTCCTGAAAATGCTGATACTGTACTTAAAAAGGTTGGAGCCCCGTGGCTAATGAAGTCTCTTAACAAGGTATACGAAACTAAGTTGCCAGATTTCTTTGATCATGCATGCCATTCAGCAAAAAAAGTGATTGTTTACCAAGTGATTATACTCTTATATTAAACACTATATAATAGAAGGAATTTTTCAAAAGGATTTTTATGAAGAACAATAGGAAACTAAGAACGGCTACTCAAATTTTCAAAATGTTGATTACACCTTTTGTTTATGAAGGTATGATTGCAGTTGACTGTACCGTTGGTAACGGTCATGATACATTGTTTTTAGCCCAGGAAGCGGGAGTGAACGGAAAAGTATATGGATTTGACGTTCAAGCCTCTGCAATTGAAGCAACGAACAAACGTTTGACTGAAAATGATAATATTTCACCTTTCCAGTTGTTCCATACGGGACATGAGAATCTAGATACATGTGTTAATGAAGCTGTAGATATTGTTGTGTACAATCTTGGGTATTTACCGAGACACGACAAATCAGTTACAACTATGACAACAACAACACTTGAAAGTGTCAAGCAAGCTATGAAGATCATAAAACCTGGTGGTGTGGTAAGCGTAATTGCTTATCCTGGACATGATGAAGGCGCAAATGAACTTGCTGGATTATCTGAATATCTAAAGGAGATAGACCAGAATGAGTTTGATATATTGAAATCGGAATTTATAAATCAGAAGAATAGACCACCGATACTCTTCTTAATAGAGAAACGGTAGTTAGTCGAGGTGACTTAAATGAGAGTATTACTTACAAATGACGACGGGATTTATGCTAAAGGTTTAAGAACGCTCATTGAAAGGCTGTCAACGAATCATGAAGTTTATGTTGTTGCACCTTCTGTAGAACAGAGTGCAAAAAGTCATTCCATTACAATGCACCATCCTATTATGGTGAATGAAATTGATTTGTATAGCGATGTAAAAGCAGCTTATGCAATTGGTGGAACGCCAGCTGACTGTGTAAAAATTGCGATTGAAGAGTTACTTACAGAAAAACCTGATATCGTAATCTCTGGAATTAATGATGGTCCAAACTTAGGAAACGATATTATTTACTCTGGTACAGTTGCCGCTGCTATAGAAGGAAGTTTTTATGATGTAAACTCTGTGGCAGTTTCATTAAGTGGTCGCAGAAATACTAACTTTGAAGTTGCAGCTGAGTTTATTACAAACAATATTGAAGCGTTTTCTAAAATGGAACTTCCAATTGATACTGCAATTAACGTGAATGTACCAAATTGTTCAGATGAAGAGATTAAGGGAACTAAAGTCACATCTGTTGGAGTTAGAAAGTATGCCAACACATTTGATCATAGACATACACCTCGTGGTGAAGTCTACTACTGGCTTGCTGGTGAACCTATGGAAGCACAGCAAAATGGAGATTCTGACATAAAAGCTGTACGTGATGGCTATATAAGTGTGACTCCAATACGATTTGATTTCTCATTTAAATCACTAAACAAGGACTTAGAAGATATATTCAACAAGTAAGTCAAACTAACAAGCAACTTTGTGTAGTTTTTACAAGTGCTTTGACCTCATCTTGTATACAATCTATATTATGGCGGATAAACGCATGGTTTATCCGCCATTCTTGCTTTTTTGCTGAATTGTGTATTGAATTCAATAAAGTTGTGAAGGATTTATCATACGACCCTGCAAAAACGATAGAGAAAAAACCACAAAGGATATTTATGGCACAATTGTACAACATGTGCACAGAATTAAGGTTGTCCAATTGTATACGAATGTGTAAGTAGGTAATCCTGCAGAAATTTGGGTAGACGAGTAATAGTAAAAAATGTGCGAAAAGGGAGAGCCATTGAAATAACACAGTTGTACGGAAATCGGATTATGGAATAAGTGGGGACTTGCATGATATTTTGACATTGTATGCAATTATGCAGTTAATACAACATACCGATCTTCAACCATACGAATTGAAAGGAATCCTGCAGAAGGAAACGTTTTCTTGTATAGGCTGAAATATCTCTTGCATTCTAATACAGCTGTGCTATCATGGAACACGAAGAACGCAAAGGAGGTCACCATTTTGAGTACAAAACGTGAAAACTTAGAAATCAAACTCAACAAAGCATGGTGTAAAGGCTGCAACATTTGTGTTGCACTATGTCCAAAACAAGTATTAGGTCTAGATACAAACGGAAAAATCGAGATGTTGGATGCTGATAACTGCATTAAGTGCGGTCAGTGTGAGCAAAGATGTCCTGATTTCGCTATATTCCTAGGAGGTAAAGAGTAATGGCTAAGAACTTCAAGCTCCTTTCAGGCAACGAAGCATGTGTCGAAGGTGCTCTATACGCTGGAATGAAATTCTACGGTGGTTACCCAATCACACCTTCTACTGAAATTGCAGAACGCTCTGCAGTAGAACTTCCTAAAGTTGGCGGCAAGTTTATCCAAATGGAAGACGAAATTGCTGGTATTGCTGCAGCAATTGGTGGTTCAATTGCTGGTCTTAAGTCAATGACTGCTACTTCTGGCCCAGGTATGTCACTTAAACAAGAAAACCTAGGTTATGCTGCAATCGCAGAAATTCCTCTAGTAGTTGTAAACGTACAGCGTGGTGGTCCATCAACTGGTCTTCCAACTGCACCTGCTCAAGGTGACGTTATGCAAGCTATGTGGGGAACACACGGTGATCATCCGGTGATCGCTGTATCTCCTATGAGTGTTACTGAAACATTCACAGAGACAGTACGTGCTTTCAACCTTGCTGAAAAGTACCGTACACCTGTAATCGTACTGACTGATGAAGTTGTTGGTCACATGAGAGAGAAACTTGAAATTCCAGAGCCAGGTGAGCTGGAAGTTTACGATAGAATTCGCCCTGAAGCAGACGATAAGGATTACCTTGCTTACCGTGTTGAAGAGGGTGACATTGTACCAAAGATGGCAGCATTTGGCTCAGGCCACCGTTACCATATTACTGGTCTATTCCATGATGAAACGGGCTTCCCATCAAACAGCACTGACAACGCAGAGTTTATGCTAAATAGAATGATGAGCAAGATTTCTGATAACCTTGACGATATTCTTTCATTTGATGAGTATATGACAGAAGATGCAGAACACCTAATCATTTCTTACGGTTCTACAGCACGTGCTGCAAAGTCTGCTGTAAAGTCACTTAGAGCTGAAGGCGTAAAAGTTGGTCTATTCAGACCAATTACAATCTGGCCTTACCCTGCAGACAGAACAATTGAACTTGCTAAGCAAGTTAAGTCAATCACTGTTGCGGAAATGAACCTTGGTCAGCTTAAGCTTGAAGTTGAGCGCGTTGTTAAGAGTGATGCACCAGTTCAGCTTTCTGGTAAAGCGAATGGTGAAGTACTAACACCTAACGATATTATCGCGAAGGTTAAGGAGGCACTATAATGAATAATCCTATTGTAGATAAATTATTCCGTGCGGATCGTCTACCTCATATCTGGTGCCCTGGCTGTAGTCACGGTATCACGTTAGGCGCACTAGCTCGTACTATTGATAAACTTGGTTGGAATAAAGATGACGTATGTATAGTTTCGGGTATTGGTTGTTCTTCTAGAGCACCTGGTTACCTAGATTTCAATACACTACATACGACGCATGGTCGTGCTCTTGGTTTTGCTACTGGTGTAAAGCTAGCTAATCCTAACCTAAAAGTAATTGTAATTTCAGGTGATGGTGATGCGTCGGCAATCGGTGGTAACCACCTTATTCACGCGGCACGTCGTAACATCGACATTACAACTCTAGTATTTAACAACAATATTTACGGTATGACTGGTGGTCAGTACTCTCCAACAACACCAACAAATGATTTTGGTACGACTGCACCTCATGGTAATATTGACAAGCCTTTTGACATTGCACATCTTGCAGCTAGCGCTGGTGCAACTTACTCTGCACGTGCTACAGCTTACCATGTTGCACAAATGGAAAAGCTAATGGAGAAGGCTCTGAATCATAAAGGTTTCTCAATGCTAGAAGTTGCTAGTATTTGTCCTATCTACTACGGTAGAAAGAACAAAAAAGGCTCTCCAGCAGATATGCTTAAGTTCCTAAAGGATAACTTCATCGACGTTAAAGTTGCTGAAAAGCTTCCTGAAGAGAAAAAAGCTGGTAAAATGCTTATGGGTGAGTTTAAGTGTGTTGAAGAACCTGAGTACACTGACGAATACCAAAAAATTATAGATCGTTTTGCGGAGGATAAATAATATGAGCCAAACAGAAATTAGATTTTCGGGTTCAGGCGGTCAGGGTCTAATCACTGCAGGTATTATTCTTGCAGAGGCAGCTCTATATGACGGCAAGAACGCAATCCAATCTCAATCATACGGTCCAGAAGCACGTGGTGGTGCATCTAAGGCTGAAGTTATCATTAGTAACGAAGAGATTTTCTACCCGAAGGTTCAAGTACCTGATCTGAGCCTATCACTTACTCAAATTGCTACTGATAAGTACATTAAAGAAACTAAAGAAGACGGCATGATCATAGTAGACTCAGCAATTGAGCTGCCAAGTGGCCTAGACGTTAAGAATATTATTACACTGCCAATTCTTCAGACAGCATCTGAAAAAATTGGTAAATCGATAGTTGCTAACATCGTTGCACTTGGTGTAGTCGCTGGTCTAACTGGTCTTGCAACTCCTGAAAGTGTTGAAAAGGCAGTTCTTGGTCGTGTACCAAAAGGTACAGAAGACCTAAATAAAATGGCTCTTGCTGAAGGTTACAAGCTTGCAGAATCAGTAACAGTTAAATAAGACCATTCTATAAAATGTAATAATGGGAGACTGCCGATTGACTTAGTCAATTTGGTGGTTCTCCCTTAATTTATTTATATAAGAACAAATTGGTTTGTGTTTCTCATATCTGGCTTACTGCCCAGTGGCATGTTATAATGTTAGAAGATGAGAATTACTACAACAATTGAAAAATTTACCTCTGTTGAGGAACACAATTGATTTAAGGAGCTATGCAAAATGACGGATCCGAATAATGATTTGCTAAAGCGTATTGAGGGAAATTACTTCAAACTCAGTAAGGGACAAAAAACGTATCGCTGATTACATATTCCAAAACTATGATAAGGTTGCATTTATGACTGCGTCAACACTGGGAGATATAGTAGGCGTCTCTGAGTCAACTGTTGTTAGATTTGCCAATGCTCTTGGATATGATGGGTATCCGAAGCTCCAAAAGGGTCTTCAGGAATCGATCAAAACCAAGCTTACAACAGTACAGCGTTTCGAAATGTCAAAAGACCTCGATATCGGGGAAAGTACACTTAAAAAAATCATGACTTCGGATATTGATAATATTCGAAAGACACTTGAGATGATCGAAGAGCAAACAATTCAACAGATCGTTAAATCACTTCATGATTCTAAAAAAGTGTTTGTGATAGGGAATAGAAGTTCTTCGGTAATAGCAAACTACCTTGGATTCTATTTAAACTTTATAGTTGATGATGTTCATGTAATTCCGAGTGGACCAAATGAAGCATTTGATCAACTCATAAACATCTCTGATGAGGATTCACTAATCGTTATTTCATTCCCACGATATTCTAAGAAAACTTTTGATGTTGTGAACTTTGCAAAGAGTCAAGGGGCAACTATAATTGGTCTAACGGATTCAACAATGTCTCCTCTTGCGCCAATGGTTGATCACTGCTTATTTGCTAAGTACAATATGAATACTTTTATCGATTCGCTTGTGGCCCCAATGAGCCTAATTAATGCCCTTATAATAGCATTGAGTATTAATGAAAAGGATCGCGTCGAGGAAAAGTTCCGTAAGCTTGAAACCATCTGGGACGAGTATAAAGTCTATAATCCTAAATAACAAAAAAAAGCCTGTAATTTGTGAATTTGCAAATTATAGGCTTTATGATTGTAATAGTTACGATATGAAAACCAATGATCCTATGCGCTTGTTTAGTGGCGTGAATTAGGTTATAATTTGGTTTGGTAAACAAGCATAGGGTTATGCTATTAACCAAGTCGTGTTTACATAAAAAAGACATCAAAGGATTATTTTATAGGTGTCTAATAATTGGAGGTTTTGGGAATGCAAATTGCAGTAGACGGACCAGCGGGATCCGGTAAAAGTACCATTGCAAAATTAATAGCAAAAGAAAAGAATATAACTTATCTTGACACAGGTGCTATGTACAGAGCGGTCACTTTAAAAGGTTCTTGACCTTGGACTAGCTTTAAATAATATGGATTCAATAAAAAAAAGTTCTTGCTGATATGGTTATTGGATTTGAAGGAAACAATCTGATTCTTGATGGAGTTGATGTTACTGAAGACATTAGAACTCAGCGAATCAACGATAATGTATCCGCTATAGCTGCTATAGGATTTGTGCGAGTCGATATGGTTAAAAGACAGCAGGAGATAGCCTCAAATCAATCTATTATAATGGATGGTCGAGATATTGGCACAAAGGTACTTCCAAGTGCTGAAGTGAAAATATATTTAACTGCTTCTATAGAAGAAAGAGCTGAAAGACGTTTTAAAGAGATGACTGAAAAGGGTATTGCGGTTTCATTTGATGAAATTTGTTCTTCAATCGCAGAACGTGACAGACTAGACATGACTAGAGAAGAATCGCCGCTTGAAAAAGCCGAAGGCGCTGTTGAAATAGACACAACTGGAATCTCTATTAACGATGTTGTGCAACTTGTTATAAAGGAAATGGATAAGGTAGGCGTTTGTTAATGAAACTGATATTAAAATTCATTATAAAACTTTATTATATTATCTTTTTCAGGGTAGAAGTGAGGGGGAAAGAGAACTGGAAGATAGGTGAGGCAAAAGTTGTGTGCTCAAATCACATAAGCCAACACGATCCTGTTGTTATTGGTTCTTATATTCCTGAACTTATTCGCTTTATGGCAAAACATACTCTATTTAAACATTGGTATGCTGATAAATTTTTAAGATATGCTGGTGGGTTTCCTGTTAACAGAGACGTAAACGATTTAGGCGCAGTTAAAACCGCACTAAAAGCTCTTAAAAATAATGAAAGTGTACTTATATTTGCAGAAGGCACACGTAATACAACTAGAAAGCCTTTGCAGGTTAAAGCTGGCTCTGCAATGATCGCTATTAAGTCTAAGGTACCTATTCAGCCTGTGACAGTTGATTCTACTTACAAGCTATTCTCGAAGGTCGTAATAACTATTCATCCTATAGTTAATCTTTCTGAGTATTATGGAAAAAGACTTAGTAATGAAGAATATCAAGAAATTGCTCAAAGTATTATTGATGACATATACAAAGATGTCACTCTGTATTATACGAAAGAGGGACTTCAATGAAAATAGAGGTTGCAACACATGCTGGTTTTTGTTATGGTGTAGAACGAGCAATAAAAAATAACAAATGAATCAAATGCATCTGAAGATAAAATCTATACGTATGGACCTCTGATCCATAATGCTCAGGTTGTTAAAAAACTTGAAGCAGCAGGTGTTAAGTCTATAGACCTTATTGATGACGCAAAAGATGGAAAAATGATAGTACGTTCACATGGAGCGTCTGAGTCGGTTTTTATCGAAGCGAATTCAAAAGGGATAGATGTTATTGATGCAACTTGTCCATTTGTGAAGAAAATTCAAGATAAAGTTCGTAACTATTACGATAATGGTTATGCTATAATCATTGTTGGTGATAGTAATCATCCTGAAGTGATTGGTATTAATGGCTGGTGTAATAATTCAGCAGTTATTGTCAATTCAATTGAGGATGCTCATATAATCAAAGACAATGGTCCAACTTGTATGGTCGTACAGACCACATTCCGCTATGAAATATACGAAGAGATTTTGAAACTGGCAAAAGCAAAAGTTCAAGATCTTGTTGCTTTCAACACGATATGCGCAGCAACCTCAAAGCGCCAGAGCTCAGCTCTAGAGCTAGCAAAGAAGGTTGATGCCATGATTGTCATAGGTGGTAAACACAGTTCTAATACAGTCAAGCTAGCACAAATATGTGAGAGTGTTTGCAAAAAAACATATCATATTCAAACTTATTTGGATTTAAGCGTGACTCAACTGAAGAATTGTGATAGTATAGGAATAACGGCTGGTGCGTCGACACCTAATTGGATTATTGATGAAATTATTAATAAATTGGAAGAGGCTTAAGCTAATTCCACCCGGACCATTGGTCCAGAGGACCACTAGTCCACAAATGAATGCAAGGTTTTATCCTGACCTACATTCATAAAAGAAAATCGAAGGCGAGGTAAAGAGGATGGAAGATAATAACACAACAATGCAAGAAATGCTAGACATGATGGAGGAAACGTTTAAGATTCCTCGAAAAGGCGATGTTCTTAAGGGCAAAGTTGTCCAAGTGAACAAAGACGAAGTCGTGGTAAACATTGGCTATAAATCAGACGGTATCGTGCCACTGAGAGAAGTCTCTAGCGATCCTAATGCAGACGTAATTAGCACAATCGTTGAAGATCAAGAGATCGACGTTTATGTTATGCGTTCTGATGATGGCGAAGGTAACGTACTGCTATCTATGAAGCGCGTTTCTATGTTCAAGGACTGGGACGAGCTTGAAGAAATCATGGGTAAAGAAGAAAATGTTGAAGTTCGTACTTCTGAAGCAGTTAAGGGCGGCGTTGTCGCTTACTACAAAGAAGTTCGTGGCTTCATTCCTGCATCTCACCTAGCAATTGGCTATGTGAAGGACCTTAACGAGTTCGTTGGTAAGACTCTAGAAGTTAAAATCATCGAGTTCAACAAAGGCAAGAAGAAAATCGTATTCTCTAGAAAAGCGATTGAAGAAGTTTCACTAAGAGCTAAGAAAGCTGAACTTTGGGCTAAGCTTGAAGTTGGCCAAACTATGGAAGGTGAAGTTAAGAGAATCACTAACTTCGGCGTATTCGTAGACATCGGCGGCGTTGACGGTCTTGTTCACATTTCTGAACTTTCTTGGGGTCGCGTAAAGTCACCTAAAGAAATCGTTAAAGTTGGCGACATGGTTACAGTGAAGATCCTAAGCGCAGATAAAGAAACAGAAAAAAGTTTCTCTATCTATGAAGCAAGTTAAGTCTGATCCTTGGACTACATTCGCTGATCGCTACGAAGTAGAAGGCATCTACGAAGCTAAGGTTGTAAACCTGACTGACTTCGGTGCATTCGTTGAGCTAGAGCCAGGCGTTGAAGGTCTAGTACACATCTCTCAAATCTCTCACAAGCGTGTTGAGAAGCCATCTGACGAACTTAAAGTTGGCGATCTAAGAGACGTTAAGATCCTTGAAGCTGACGCAGAAGCTAAGAAGCTTAAGCTTTCTATGAAAGAAGCTATCGAAGCTCCATCTGAAGAAGACGCTGAATAATTAATAAATCAAATCCACTAACGAGTCATCGTTAGTGGATTTTTTATTTTTTTGTGAAAGTGAAGGAAATCAAGGTATAAATAAATAATAGGTATGATGGAAAACTATATGGGTGGCAGTATTTATTTCTCTTCAGGGTGTCAGAAGCACTGATTTTACTTTATTAATAAAGATCAAACAGGTATAATAGAGATAATAGGGTTTACCCCATATTAGACTATATAAGGAGTTGTCCCACATGGAAGGTTATGAAAAGTTTAAAGAACAAGTAATGAGAATGACAGGTCTAGATCTTTCTTTGTATAAAGAACGTCAAATGAAAAGACGTATTGAATCACTTATAAAGCGTCATCAAATAGATTCGTATGAGGACTATTTTAAAGTCCTTAAGAGCGACAAGGAAATATTTGATGAGTTTATCAATTATCTAACAATAAATGTTTCTGAGTTCTTTAGAAACCCAGGTCAATGGGATATTCTAACTGATACTGTAGTTCCTGAACTTATGAAAAAGAAGAAAAAGCTTAAAGTCTGGAGTGCTGCCTGTTCTACAGGTGAAGAACCTTACACATTAGTAATGGCTCTGAGTAGATTAATGCCACTCAAAGACATTAAGATTCTTGCAGTAGATATTGATAAAGAAGCAATAAACAAGGCGAAATCGGGTGTGTATTCTAAGAAGAGTATTGAGAATGTTCCCGCTGATTTCAAAACAAAGTATTTTGATCCAATTGGATCTAGCTTTAAAATTTCTGATGATATTAAGAACTGTGTAGAATTTAAAAACTTTAATCTTCTTAAAGATTCATATCCGAAAGATTATGACTTGATTGTATGTCGTAATGTTATGATATATTTCACTGAAGAAGCTAAAGAAGAAATGTATCACAATTTCAACTCAGCCCTAATAGAAAATGGCGTTTTATTTGTTGGAAGTACAGAACAGATTATACTGCCTCAAAGATATAATTTTAAGGCTTTAAAAACCTTCTTTTATCAGAAGGAAACTAAATAGTCAAGACCTAAAAGTGTGTTTTTTTATTTAAAAACACACTTTTTTCATACAATTCAGATATCGGACTAAGAATGCTACAACATAGTAATAGCAAGCATTTAGTCAGATGTATCACTGTGATTGCTTTTATACAACATAATTTAGTGAATAAATAAAGCTTTGGATAACTACGATTAGGGAACATAGGGTGAAATATGTCCCAGCTGAACGTGTTAAAAACCACTACGGCTCAAAAAAAAGAGTAAAAAATCAAGAGCCATTCAGCCCCTATTTTCAAAATAGGTAGATGGTCTTGGTGGCTTGGGAATCTAAATATTTATTAGGTGGTACATGTATAAAATGGTGTAGGACATCTAACACGAAAAAGACTATGAAGCGCGTGGCTTCATAGTCTCAGATCAATATTCCCACCTAAGTGTGGTTGAACGCTTTGCTCAAGAGCTTTAACCATTTCAGTTGCTTGGGTTTTCGCTGTGTCCATAGACATTTTTGCGACACTCACGCTTACTGCTTGTGCAAGTTTCATTTGACTCATACCGGCGGATAATGCGGCGATATCCATAAAGGACCTCCCTCCATATACATCGACCTAACATAATTATCGGCAGAATGTCTCATAATCTTTATAGCCAAATTAATGTCGAAATACTCAGACATGTCATAGGAGTACAAGGATTCAAATGATATAATGGCTATGACAATTAATTAAAGGGAGATGATACTATGGATATTCAGTTTTATGAGACATTTATCGAAGTTGCAACAACACTAAATTTTCGTGCGGCAAGCGAAAATCTAAAAGTTGTTCAATCAACGGTTTCTAATAGAATCCAAGCACTTGAGGATTATTATGGGAAAACACTATTTAACAGATCGAACAAAAAAGTTTCATTGACTCAAACTGGAAAAATAGTACTTCCATATGCGAAGAGAATTGTAAAGCTACATAATGAAGCTATTGAGTTAACGAGTCTACCAAATGGTAAAGATCAGACCCTGAAAGTTGGAGTCGATAGTGGTTTATACAATAGAAAATTACTTAGTACACTTAGGGAGTTTACAAATAGTCATAAAAAATTACGCTTTGGAAATTGAAGTTCTAGATTCCAAATTAGTCCTTAGTGGTCTTTCTGACGGGCATTTTGATGTTGGTTTTGTTTACAATAAGGCGAATATAAATGCTTTAGAGTTTGTACCTCATGAAAGAGATTCTTTTGTATTTGTAGCAGATAAAGGTCTTATATTAGAACAGGATAAGGTCAATAAAAAGTCATTACTAGAACTGGAATTAGTAAAAACGGATTATGGTAAGAAGTTCGATCATTGGCTGACTCAAATTTTACCTGATGACTTTTTATACTCAGTTAGGCTAGGTAAAGGTGCAAATCCAGTAGATCATATTAGTGGCATGAAAAAGGCAGGGTTTGTACTACAATCTGAACTTGAAAATACAGGTGTTAAGTCAAGTGTAGAAGTTTTAAGAATTAAAAGTGTTGATATGCCTTATTTCCAGAGTTACTTTGTATATAAGTCAGCAAATGATAGAAAAGACCAAGTGACAAAATTTATAGAAGTGTTAAACCTACAAAAATAGTAGGGATTATAGCGAAACTTTACCACATGTGTTATAATAATTTTTGCTGTATGGCAAAAATGGATTGCTAATCACAAATATGATTGCAAATGACTTTATATAGATAGAAATTGTAGTAATACAGGAGGCAAAAGTGAGTAAAGTAGATAGAAAAGAGCCAGCAACTGAGCTTATTCTAAAGAATCAAGCTGTTATGAATCAAATCCGTTCACATAACGATGAAGTTGTTGAATCACTTGGTAGAAGTTTAAAAGCACATATTATCACTTACGGATGTCAAATGAATGAGCATGACTCTGAAAAACTACATGCAATGCTAAAAAATATGGGCTACGAAATATCACCGTTTAAAGAGAACGTTGATCTAATTATATTTAACACTTGTTGTGTTCGTGAAAACGCGGAGTTAAGAGTGTATGGCAACCTTGGGCAGCTTAAAAAAAGCTAAAAGAGCTAATCCAGATATGATAATTGCTGTTTGTGGATGTATGATGCAGCAATCTCATGTTGTGGATGAAATTAAGCAAAAGTATTCCCATGTTGATGTTGTCTTTGGAACACACAATCTTCATAACTTCCCAACCCTACTGAATGAATCATACGATCAGAAGAATATTTTAGTTGAAGTGTGGGACCATGAGGGAGAGGTTATTGAAGGCCTTGAAGCTGATCGTAAATATGGTTTAAAAGCTTTTGTTAATGTCATGTACGGTTGTAATAATTTTTGTACCTACTGCATTGTTCCATATACAAGAGGACGTGAGCGTAGTCGTGAGCCACAAGCTATTATTAATGAGGTAAAAGAGCTTGTTGAAAATGGTGCTAAGGAAATTACTTTACTCGGTCAAAATGTAAACTCTTATGGAAATACCTTGGAAGAGGATATTGATTTTTCTGATCTTATTAGAATGACAAATGAAGTAGAGGGTATTGAACGTATACGTTTTATGACACCGCATCCTAAAGATATATCAGACAGACTTATAGACGCTATAGCAGAGTGTGACCATGTATGTGAGCATGTTCACTTACCAGTTCAAGCTGGAAGTAATAGTCTTTTGAAAAGAATGAACCGAAAATATACACGTGAACACTATTTGGCAACAGTCAAAAAAGTTAAAAGATAAAATTCCAAGCGTTACCCTTTCTACTGATATGATAGTTGGTTTCCCAGGTGAAACTGATGAGGATTTTGCTCAGACAATGGAACTAATAAAAGAAGTTGGCTATGACTCGGCTTTCACTTTTATATATTCAATTAGAAAAGGGACACCAGCAGCAGAAATGGATGGACAGATTGATGAAGCTTTAAAAAGTGAAAGATTTAATGTAATGCTGACTGAAATCAATCGGATCATTAAGGAAAAAAAACACAAAAATGATTGGTGACACAGTTGAAGTTCTTGTCGAAAAGACATCGGTAAAACGTAAGGATAGACTTATGGGGAGAACTAGGGGACACCATACAGTGAACTTCCCTGGTGACAAGGCTTTGATCGGTACTTTGGTCAATGTCAAAATTATTGAAGCACGTGGACATTCATTTATTGGTGAAAAAGTATAATCGGTATAGATCTCAAAACTCTTATGAAATACACTAGTGTATTTCATAAGAGTTTTCTTGTTTATATTCAAGAATTGTAATCTAAATGTACCCCAAAATTATGTTATAATTATAACTCGAGAAGGTATTTAGGAGGCAGAAATGGCAAAGACTAAAGGCAAATTGACGCCGATGATGCAGCAGTATTTTGAAATTAAAAATAGATATGAAGATTACATACTTTTTTATAGATTAGGTGATTTTTACGAGATGTTCTTTGAAGATGCAATTGTTGCGTCTAGGGAGCTTGAGTTAACCCTCACAGGTAGAAACTGCGGACTTGAAGAAAGAGCCCCACTATGTGGAATTCCTTATCATGCTGCAGAAGCGTATATGGGTCGTCTAATTCAGAAGGGGTTTAAAGTTGCAGTTTGTGAGCAAATTGAAGACCCAGCAACAGCTAAAGGTCTCGTGAAAAGAGACGTCGTACGTATTATAACACCGGGTACGGTTATTGAACCTGGTTTGCTTGATGAAAAGACGAACAACTTTGTTATGTCCATATATGATACGGATGAAGGAACAGGTATTGCGTTTGCAGATATTACAACTGGAGATTTAAAAGCCACAGAATTTCCAGCTAATACGGACTATCATAAAATCACGGATGAAATTCTTAAAATATCACCACGTGAAATTATCATTTCAGATTCAAAAGGTATACGTAATATAATTATGTCAACCATTGAAAAGTATGAGCATTTTATGATTACCAAATACACTGACTCTGCGTTTAAAGAAAACAATGCACATGAGACAATTAAAAGACTTTTTAATGTATATTCAGCAGATGGACTTGGTCTTGAATCACCCCTTATTATTTCAGCTTTAGGTGGGTTGATGGGTTACATCGAAGAAACACAAAAAAGTCCCACTCGTTCATCTAGATAATGTTGAAGTGTATCAACCTGAGCATTTTATGGTACTTGATAAGTTTACACGTAGAAACCTTGAACTTACTGAAACCATGAGGGGTAAAGATAAAAAAAAGGATCACTATTATGGGTTCTAGACAAAACGGCAACGTCAATGGGTGCCAGAACAATAAGACGATGGATTGAAGAGCCTTTATTAGACAAGGCTAAAATTATAGAGCGCCAGGACGCTGTTGAAACGCTTGTTGATGATTTAGTTTTCCGTGATGAGCTTAGAGAGAAACTTACAGAAATTTATGATCTTGAAAGATTGTCATCCAAACTTGTGTATAACAATGTCAACGCAAGAGACTTAATCGCTCTTAAAAATTCTATAGCGGTACTACCAGATATAATTGACCTGATTGGTGAGCAACCAGCGGGTGCCTTGAAAACACTTCTAGACCAGATGGATCCCCTTGAGGACCTGCATAGCTTGCTGGAAAAATCAGTAGAGGAGGAGCCGCCGATAAGTTTACGTGAAGGCGGGATCATTAAATCAGGATATAACGAGGAAGTGGCTGAGCTTCGTGATGCAGTAGTAAACGGTAAGAACTGGATCATGAATATTGAAACACGTGAACGAGAACGGACTAAGATAAAAACTCTCAAAATAGGATTTAACAAAGTTTTTGGTTACTATATTGATGTAACACGTGCTAATAGTCACCTTGTACCAGAGGACTATGACAGAAAGCAGACTTTAGCTAATTCTGAACGATATATCACACCAGAACTAAAAGAGATTGAGGCTAAAGTACTTGGGGCTGAAGAAAAGATTGTAGCCATTGAATACAAGCTGTTTACCCAATTAAGAGAAGAAATTCTAGAACATGTTTCAAGAATTCAAAAGACAGCAAAGGCAATTTCTGCACTAGATGCACTTCAGTCATTTGCACTTGTTAGTTCTAGAAACAATTATACACGTCCTGTTGTAACAGCGGACGGTGAAATAGCTATTCGTGAAGGTAGACACCCTGTTGTTGAGCGAATTGCTGCCAATGAGTTATTTGTACCTAACAATTCTAATCTGGATCATGATGAAAACCAGTTTTATATTATCACTGGGCCAAATATGGCTGGTAAGTCTACTTATTTGCGCCAGGTGGCTTTGATTACGCTAATGGCTCAAATAGGTTGTTATGTTCCTGCTGAGTTCGCTGAAATTGGTATAGTCGACCGTATCTTTACAAGAGTTGGAGCTTCAGATGACCTGTCTCAAGGACAGAGTACCTTCATGGTTGAGATGTCAGAGCTTGCGAATATACTACATAACGCCACATCGAAGTCTCTTATTATTCTTGACGAAATCGGTCGAGGGACATCGACTTACGATGGTCTTTCCATTGCATGGGCTGTGGTCGAATATCTTACTGAGCAAGGTGGTGTTGGTGCAAAGACAATGTTTGCAACCCACTATCATGAATTAACCGAGCTTGAAGGCCGATTCCATGGCGTAAAAAACTTCTGTATCTCAGTAAAAGAAGTTGGAGATGATATCATCTTCCTTCACAAGATTATTAGAGGTGGCGCAAATCAGAGTTATGGCATTCAAGTGGCTAAGCTTGCAGGCGTACCATATGCTGTGATAAAGAAGGCCAAAGCAATTCTAGGTAAGCTGGAGGAAAGCGACATTAACAGAAATGTGTCGAATCTTACTGCTGACGCTATAGAGACTAGCAGTGGAATTGTTTCCCCTATACCAGTACAGCCTATAATAGAAGTTAAAAAGGTACAGGCAGAATCAGTTCAAGAAGAATCTGTACAATTGTCACTGTTTGGTTCACCAGACAATGAAATTGTTGATAAACTTAAGAACACCGACGTAATGGGCATGACGCCAATGGATGCTATGAACCTAGTTTATGAGCTGGTTCAAAAGGCAAATAAAATGTAGGTGATGATATGAAACGAATTCATAAGCTTGAACCAAATATATCAAACAAAATAGCAGCGGGTGAGGTTGTTGAAAGACCTGCGGCTGTTGTAAAAGAGCTTGTTGAGAACGCAATAGATGCTGGAGCAACTAAAATAACTGTGGAGATAAAGAAAGCTGGTAAGGCTCTTATTCGTGTTACTGACAACGGATATGGAATTGATCCAGATGATATAGACCTAGCCTTTGAAAGGCATGCAACAAGTAAAATTGAAACAGTAGATGATATTTACAAAGTTGTTACTCTTGGATTTAGAGGAGAAGCCCTTGCGAGTATAAGCGCAGTTTCTAATATGGATGTTATATCTAGACAATCAGACAAAGAAACTGGTGTGAAATTGTCCATGTCTGGTGGTCGGAAACTTTCAAAAGACGAGACAGGTTGTCCGATTGGTACAACTATGGTTGTGAAGGACCTTTTCTTTAATACACCTGCAAGACTGAAGTTTTTAAAATCTGACAATGCTGAAGTTACAGCAATAAGTGACATAGTAAATAAACTAGCTCTTTCACATTCGGAAATTGGGTTTAGATACATTGTGAACGACAAGAACATGTTTACCACACCTGGGAAAAATGACTTGTTTAAGTCTATTTATGCTGTTTATGAGAAGGAAATGACAAGAAACCTTATTCCTATAGACAAGACTGAAAACGGGATTAGAATTACTGGTTTTATGACGAACCTTCAATATACGCGTGGTAACAGAAGTATGCAAAACTTCTTTGTAAACGGTCGATATGTAAAGTCGCCAGTCCTTATGGATGGTGTTTCTATGGCTTATAGAAGCATGTTAACGCCAGGGCGATTTCCTGCCTGCTTTATTATGGTTGAACTAGATCATACTAAGGTAGATGTGAATATACATCCAGCAAAGACAGAGATAAAATTCCATCAAGAGGGTGTTGTTAAGCAGATCATGTATACTGCTGTGAGAGAGACCCTACTTTCATTTAATCAGACACCAGTAGTAGAACTGAGTGACGATAAAATGTTCAGGAAAGTTGTTATGGAGGACTCTGACAAACAAAAAAACTTCCAAGGCGGAATCCACTTCTTTGTATGAATCGCCAAAGATTACTGAAAATCAAGTTCAATCTGAGAAACTTGAAGGCATTCGGAGCCATCCGGTGTATCAAAGTAAAGGGCCTGAAATAAAGAATGAAATAAAGAATGAAATAAAGAATGAAATAAAGAATGAAACAAAGACTGATAAAGACATTCAACAACTAAATAGTAATTTAAGTATTAAAGAAACACAGTCAAGTAGACCAAATAAGACAGTGGAGACTTCATATGTTAAAACAACTGACTATAATGATTCAGAGTCCACTGTTTCAAATCAATCTTCAAACAGAGCTCAATCATTCATGCGACCATCAGTAGCAGAGAATACTGGATTTGACTATAAAGATGTCGCTCCGAAGTTTAATAAAGTAGCAGAGTCTGCTACTATTGTTGAACCAGAAAAGATTGATCCTTTTATAAGAGAAGAGAAAAATACCAACACTGAGTTAAGTGAAATATCTGTTACGAATGAACGTGTTCAGCACAAAGCAGATATTTATCAAGGCCTACAATATATCGGGCAAATGTTTATGACATACCTTATCTTTGAAAAAAAAGAAGGACGTATGTACTTAATAGATCAACATGCTGCCCATGAAAAAAAATCTTATTTGAACATTTATTGAAACAGTACAGAAAATCTGCACTTGACCGACAAATTCTGTTAGATCCTGTCTTAATAGAACTTTCATATTCTGAGCATTCTATTGTAATGGCTCAGTCGAAGGAATATGAAAAGCTCGGATTAGCTCTAGATGATTTTGGCGGAAACACAGTGGTTATTCGTGAAATTCCTGCACTTTTAGACAGGAGTGGAGCAGAAGCTTTGTTTAGAAAGGCTGCTGACAGGTTAAAAGTAGATGTAAATGAAACAGTTAGCCCAACGAGTGAGAAGCTTGAGAAAATAATGCAGGAGTCTTGTAAAACAGCTATTAAGGCACACGACCACATGGCCGATATTGAAGTAGAGACTTTGCTTGATCAACTGTCTACACTGAATGATCCATACACTTGCCCTCATGGCAGGCCGATCATTATATCGATTACAAGATCAGAAATTGAAAAGAAATTTAAAAGGACATAACTATGAAAAACAAGACAGTTCTTATAATTGGTGGACCGACAGCTGTTGGAAAAACTGCCACTTCTATTGAAATGGCAAAACGATTCAATGGTGAAATAGTTTCGGCCGACTCAATGCAAATATATAAACATATGGATATTGGTAGTGCGAAACCTACTAAAGAAGAAATTGGAGATGTTCCACACCATTTAATTGACTTTATTGACCCAGATAAGACTTACAGTGTTTCTGACTTTCAAAAGGATGCTTTTGCAAAGATTGATGACATTTTGAGTCGCGGAAAACTCCCTATAGTGTTGGTGGAACAGGGCTTTATCTAAATGCGCTTCTATATGAAATGGATTTCTCTGAAGCAGTTGGAGACCCAGAGTTTAGAGAAGAGATGCGTCAGCAGGCTATGGAAAAAGGTTCTGAGTTTGTACATGATCTATTAAGAGAAGTCGATCCTGAAGCGGCGCAGAGAATACACCATAATAACATGAAGCGTGTTATCCGTGCCCTAGAAATTTGTCGTTTAACTGGTGGGACATCGAAGGACTTTGCAAATGATCCTGTTTTGAATGAAAAATATGACTTCATTTTTACTGCCTTAACTGGGAATAGGAAAAAAAACTCTATGCCAGAATTAACAAACGAGTTGACAGTATGCTTGAAACTGGGCTTCTTGATGAAGTTAAAAAAATTAAAAAAATATGGGATTAACCGATTGTCACCAATCTATGAAGGGTATAGGCTATAAGGAAGTGCTGGCCTATCTCGATGACAAATACGACTACGACACCATGAGTAGCATAATAAAGCAAAGTTCTAGAAGATATGCAAAAAAAAGACAACTGACTTGGTTAAGAAGATATGAGAACCTGAAATGGTTCGATATAGACAAGTTAGGTGGACTAGAAGCACTTCTAGATCAAATAGATAACTATATAAAAGAGAAGAAAGCATAGGAGGGGTTATATGAAATCAGCACTTAACCTGCAAGACATTTTTTTGAACCATTGTAGAAAGGATCATACACCAATTACGATTTTCCTTGTAAGCGGTTACCAAATCAAGGGATACGTTAAAGGGTTTGATAGCTACACAATCGTTATGGATAGTGATGGCAAACAACAAATGATTTACAAGCATGCTATCTCAACGATTATTCCATCACGTGCAGTTAACTTTAACATGAATAAAGAAGGTAACGGCGGGGAAAAGTAAGCTACTGAACCGTATGTGCTGGTGAATGTTTAACACAGGAGGCGCGTATGAAGAACATAAGCAGAATTCTCATGGTAGAGGATGAACAGGAAATTTACGATCTGACAAAACTGTATTTTGACAAGGAAAATTTAGTACTTGATCATGCTGCAGACGGTAATGCTGCAATCAGATACATAACAAACAACAAGCCAGACTTAGTACTACTTGATGTGGGACTCCCTGATATTTCAGGATTTGAGGTCATTCACAAGATCAAGGAGATTAGTGATGTGCCTGTTATATTTCTTACGTCCAAAAAGAAAGTACAAGACCAAATTGATGGTCTAAGGTCTGGTGCTGAGGATTATATCCTTAAACCATTCCACCCGCAACTTCTTACAGAGAAGGTGAGGGTTCATTTAAAGCGCCATGAAGAACGCTCTCATACGTCATCGCATTCTGTGCTGAGGTTCAACCACATTACTATTGATCATGAAAATCAGTCTGTCCACATAGGCTCAAGAAAAGTTCCTCTGACTCAAACTGAGTTTCAAATTCTGTCAATACTTGCAGAACAACCTGGAATGTATTTTTCATCTGAAGCTATTTATGAAAAGCTTTGGTTTGAAAACTCCATGGGAGACACTCGGGGCGTCCTCGTCCATATCAGTAATTTGAGGAAGAAACTAAATAAAATAGAGCCAAATAAAACATTTATAATGACCAAGAGAAACCACGGATATAAATTCAATGAACATCTGTGTGAATCAACTGCAATATAGTGAATTGGTTACATATAAAAGCGACTGCATCTTAATAAAGAGCAGTCGCTTTTTTAATGTCAATTTTAATGCGTATTCTAATAACTATATTGTGAAAATACAATAAGAGTAAATATGAACAATGCAAACGCTAATCAGAAATAGAGTTGATTAGAGGTATTAGACATTTAGCCAAACTTAACAGGTAAGCTAAAAGAGAACTCTGAGCCTCTTCCTAGATGGCTTTTGACCCAAATTTCACCACCAAGGGTTTGGATTGTCTGTCGACAATAATGCAGGCCAAGGCCTTTTCCGTCTTCATCCTTCCCGCTTACCCTAAAGTAGGCTCAAAAATGTGAATTTGATCATGCTCCGAAATACCACAACCTTGATCTAGAACATGAAAGGTAATGAAGTTGTTTGATGATTTATAAGAAATATGGACTTTGGTTGTATGTGGTGAATACTTTAAAGCGTTGGAAATTAAGTTATCTATAACCTGTGTAACAGGAAGTAGAGTCGCAACAACATGAGTTTCGTCAACGTGTTCATTTCTATGAATATGAACCCTGTTATCTGTGTATGCGTATGCCATTTCACAATAACTTGCTATATGGTCTACACTTGTTTGTGAAGGTTGCATCAAGTCAGCAGGGGACTTGTCAGAGTCCTCTTCTAAATCAAGCTCATCAACAATACAGCCTATTGATTCAATTTTGTGGAGCATAGTCTCAAGCATATCTTTGTTAAAATCAATGTGGCCATCTTTTACGGCTTCAACACTCATTTTTTTTAGTATAGACACTGCGTTTCTAATTTCATGGGAAGCGGTGTCTATTTTTTTTATTCATGGATGTCCTGTAAAAATCTATGGCGCCAACTGAAAGACGTGTACTGCTTTCAGCTTGTTTTAATACGTCTAACTCGTATTGGGCAGTTAATAGTGTTGTAACCAGCTCTTTAGAGTCTAAATGATTCTGTTCAACGCTGGAATTAATCTGTTCACGTAATAGAATCTGAATGTTTTCCATTGATTCGACTGTGGTTCTGTCTAGCAAGTGGTCATATAAGCTAAGCACTTGCATATTGATCCAGAGTCTGTATGGGTCTGATCCTTTCATATGCCCCAGGTTTATACAAACCTCTTTAAGTAAGTCGCTAAAGTCATCAGGTTGGAGTTTTGAAATGGCGTTTAATAGATTCATAGATGCACGGGCATATCCGCCAGAGTACTGAATTCGGTTAAATATTTTCTGAGAATCTCTATATGAGTTTAAAGCGTATTTGCCAGCACCTAAAAACTGATCAACTTCACCAAGCTCTAATAAACATTTGCCTTTAAACCATGGAAGTTTGTGACTGTCAGAAAGCTTAAGTGCTTTAGACAGATATAGTCTTGAAAGTACGTAGTCTCCATTTAGCCTCAGGACAGATGACAACTGCATTAATGACATAATTACAAGTTCGACAGACTCCGTCATTAGAGCTAGAGAATGTGCAGCTTTTGCAGAATCATAAGCAATAAGGAGCTGTTGTGTTTTTAGAAAGTACTGACAGTGTCGTAAATAGATTCTAGCAGCTTGATCTGGTGTTAATCCAAGGACTTTATCATGCTCCAGATCTTCTAACCACTGCATTGCAGATTGAAGATCTGACATATAGTGAAACAAGTCAGAAATATAAAGTCTCATTTCAAACTTATCTATATCATTGCCGTCTTTCATCATTAATATGTAAAACTCGATAATTTGCTCGGTAGATAGTGGCATGTAATCAATCAGCAGAGCTGCTCTTGCATAAGATAACATCATCCGTGAGTTTTGTATTGGTGTTAATGCATTAACGTGTTTTGATGCGTTTAAGTATACCTCCACAGTTTCGCATGTCTTGTGTGGATGTCTATATATATTTAAATGATCAAGTGTCATATAAATCCCCTTTCCCCTAGGATAAGTTATACCCAGTTATTAGTGAATCATGTGTCATTTTGATCAAAAAAAATGCTGAATCTAAAGCTATATAAATATTTTACCAGTGAAAACGTCAATTTGTACGGTTTGGGTATAGAAAAAGTATGGGCTGGGAGGTAATGCTATGATCAGATGGAAGGACATAGAAGTTGATGACAAAGGCATAATTGACTCCTATTATAAACGTTACAATTCAGAGGTTTCAGATTACAGTTTTACACAACTGTTGCTTTGGGGTGAAGCCTATAATATTCAGTATGCAGAAGTGGAAGGTTTTCTAGTGGTGAAGTTACAAGCACCCCAGGAAACAGTTCCCTATATTCACATGCCTGTTGGGAGTGGCAACTTAGGTAATGTGGTAGAAAAGGTGAGGCTGGATTTTGAAAACAGAAATGAAATTATTACCATAAGGAGTATAACTCGAAGTCAGTTTTTAGAGTTAAAGAGATGTGTACCACATCATATGCGGTTTAAGCTCTTAAGAGACCAATATGAGTATGTCTATCCCTCTCATGATCTATCGAAACTAAACACTAAGAAACTTCGACGAAAGCGTGACATGTATAAGAGTTTTTCAGACAAGAATAATTTTAAAATAAGTGTTTTGACAAATTGCGGTGGAGAAGTTATTAGTGAATTGCTAAAGACCTGGTATGCAAACTTGCCAAAGAGTAAGGTGTTAAGTGCAGAACGGCTAGGTATTGAAAAGGTTCTTAGAAATTGGGATAGTCTTGATACAGTCGGGTGTGTACTTGAAGTAGATGGGTCACCAGTTGCGTTTTCCTTTGGTGAACCTTTAACAGACAACATGTTTTTAGTCCTAGTTGAGAAAGCCATACGTGATTACAAGGGTGCATATGTAGCAGTCATTAAAGAGTTTGCACTTATGTATGAAGGTCAGTATAAGTTTACAAATCGTGAAGAGGATTTAGGTATTCCTGGGTTAAGAAAATCTAAACTACTCTTTAGACCGTGTAGATTCATAGAAAAAGGTGTTGCGTATTTTTCTTCAACGACAACACCTGAGAATAATGATGAAATGGCAAAAAAAGACAGAAAAGAGTTTAGAAGGAGGGAGCAAAGTTGAGGAAAACAATTAGATTTGGATTATATGCAGTTTTAATACTGGTATCTGCAACATTACTGTTCCAGATGTTTTCTGATTTTAGAACCAATCCAACTGAGAACATTGCACTGATTTATCCTTCATATCATGTATCGGACTCAAAAGGGCAATATGTTATAGACGATTCAAATAAGAGGGTTCTTGGAACAAGCCATGGTAAAGTAGAGTTTATACTCCATGGTGGCAAAAGAGGTACAAGTAACTTTTATTTTGCATCCGAAGTGTTGCCTGTTAATGACCGAATATATGTGTTGAGCTACACTTGGGACAGTTCTGGCTCCTATATTGAGTACGAGTCAATTTTAGCTTACGATCGAGCTGGGACGTATGTAGATACGCCTTATTACCTATTACATGATAGGGACGATATTTTAGTACCGACACTAATGGGATTAACATGGTCAGATGAAACTTTATCTTTCTTCCAAACTATTGATGACAATATTTTGTATTACAAGACTTCAAGTGGAGGTAATGCAGAGCTTATAAGTGACATTATTGTTCCGAATTCAAGCTATTTAGTTCAAGACATAACACTGTATAAGAATGGAACGTATGCCGTCACAACTAAAGATGGTTACATTCAACAGATACTAAAAGACGGAACTGCTAAAGTCATATTTGATGGTTCAGATATGGGTTTAGAAGAAAAATTCATTCTTCCTTGGTCTGCAGAGTATAGCAGTGATGGATTTATATATTTTACAAACCTAGGCGATGGTAGCGTCAGAAAGATTCATGATGATGGTCATTCAGAGATTATACTGACGCATGCAATCTTAGCTGAAAACGGAATTGACGATAGAGAAGAGACGTACTACAACTTGTCTTTATCACAAGAGGGACATGTTGGTATCGCTAATTTCTTTGAAGCGATTGAAATCATTCCTGATGGGGATGGCTATAGGTTCACAAGTAATGAGGCCTATGAACCAAGCGGGAAAGTCGGTGCTAGTGCTTGGCTGAACTGGATTGCAATAGTTGTACTTATTACAGTGATTGGTGTTTCGCTTGTTGACGTATATTTGAATATTATGGATCGTAAGATTCCTGATATATTGCCGAAGGTTGCTGCAATTGTAGTTATTATTTCACTAACAGCCTATCTTGTAGGCAATATGTCCATAGACAACTTCTATAACTTATATTCTGATGAAGTGAGCAGAAACTTAAAGTTGAGCTCTCAGAATCTGTCTAAAGTTATTGACGGGGATGCCGTAGGAAAAAATCAAATCACCACGTGATTATTTAGGTGATGAATACAATTTAGTCTTTGAACAGTTGAACGAAGTGCTTAACTACAATTCTGATATCTGGAATGAAAATTTGTATACAGCACTTTACCGAATTGAAGATGAACGTGTATTTGGTCTTATGTATAATGATGGTGCCATGACACCGTATTATCCATTTGATGCTTACACGAGTGATCCTGATTATGATTTCTTTAAAATTGCTAACGATGGTGGTATATCAAGTGATACTGAAATTGATAACGATGGTGAATGGTTATTTTCTATGTCGCCTGTTTATGATTCTGAAGGTAATATAGTCGGTGTATTTGAGGTTGGTACCAACCTGTTCATTTTCCAAGAGAAAACAGCTGAGGTTATTAGGAACTTGTTAATTGATCTACTGACCTTAGTCATAGTAATTGTTCTAATGTCAGTTGAGTTCGCATTCCTTAACCAATTGGTTTTAGATAGGAAAGCAAGGGAAGAGGTTGCACCACATGGAAAGTATTTGAATGATTCGGATATTGCAATGGTTCGTCCATTGTCATTCTTAATATTTATAACCGTTTATATGGCACTTGCATTTATTCCGCTTTTAGCTAAAGACTTAGCGAGACCAATCATGGGTTTAGATCAAAGTATGGTTATTGGTCTACCTATTTCAGCGGAAGTTCTAGCAAGTGGTATAACCATGCTGTTTGCTGGCTATTTCGCCCAGTCAAACGGATGGAAACGCACTTTCACAATTGGAGCTGTCATAGTTATTGTAGCAGCAGTGTTAACAGCCTTTTCTAAAGACATAGTGTATTTTATAGGAATGAGAGCCCTGTCAGGTATTGGTACAGGCTTCATGTTTATGGCTCTTAGAGGGTATGTAAACATAGGATCTACAACTTCAGCAAGAAATGACGGGTTTGCTCAGTTAACAGCAGGTGCCGTGGCTGGTATGAATGTTGGGGTTGTTATGGGCGCCAACTTAGCTGACAAAATTGGTATGTTGTCTGTATTTTATGTAATGGCTATATTTGGTGTTATAAGTTTTGTGTTTGTAATGCTCCAAATGCGTGTTCCTGAAAATCTAGGTGCACAATATGAGGAAGAGAAATCAACAATATCTGTTATGAAGTTTTACCTCAATCCAAAGGTTATGCTCTTCTTTATAGCAATTCTAATACCTGCTTACATTGCAGGTATGTATTTAGAGTACTTCTTCCCAGTTTATGCCGAGGAACAGGGGCTATCGACCTCTGTAATAGGTCTAGCATTCACTTTATACGGTTTGATTATTGTATACCTTGGTCCAAGCTTTGCACAGATTGGCGAAAAGAAACTTGGAATCAGAGCGGCAGCTGCTCTTGCCAGTTTACTGACAGGGCTTGCTCTCTTAACGTTCTCAGTAACAGGAAGCTTGACTGGTGCTCTGGTGGCTGTAGTCATTCTTGGTATGTCAGATGGATTTGGTGAAGCTGCATACAACAGCTATTTCTTAGAACTTGAAGCAGCCCAAGCCATGGGTGAGTCTTCGGCATCTGGTCACTTTGAGTTTGTGGGTAACATTGGCAAAATGATTGGCCCAGTTATAATTGCTGTAATGCTTGGGCTTGGTGCACAGAAGGGTATAGGCCTTATTGCTGTGGGTGTACTCATTCTCATGGCAGTATTCTTAGTCTTTTCTGGAATAGGCAATAAGAAGACGTCGTCATAAGTTTCATTGATATTATGAGCTTGCAAATTTTTAGAGTAGATTGTGTGAGCTTATAAGTATAAATCCTCCCAATCTAGTAGTAGTGTAAAAACGAAGAAGAACAGACCACCTAATGATTACAAAATCAAAGGTGGTCTGTTCTTTTATAGGATAGTGGAAAACCCATTACTGAGTTTCAGTTATTAGGATCTCAAGTGGGGGGGGATTTCGAGACTGAGTCCCACTGGGATTAAGTTAGGATTTTGAATGTTGTTATATGCTGCTAGTTGACTGTAGTAATTGCCATCACCATAATACTCTAAGGCTATTCTAAACAAATTGTCGCCAGGTCTGATTATGATGTTGTCTGAGGCGATGGGTTGATTTGAGTCCTCAACTATAGGTTCTGTGGTCTTGGTTTCTGGTTGTAGAGTTGGAGGTTCCTCTGGAAACATGAGTATATATGTTTCAGACGAGATGTCTTTTTTCCCAGTTTCCGGTTCAGCAACAAAGGCAACATCACCAATTCTTGTTTTATAAACAGTTGTAGAAACTGGCGCTTTTGAGTAGTAGAACCAGTATAAACCATAAACGAGAACAAGAACAAGCAACACGATCAGTAACATACTTTTTTGCATGCGCTTCCAAAGGCTCTTTATTATAACTTCGCCCCGACGTTCCGAATCTGAATTGAAGTAGTCTTGTCGGGCATATTTTAGAGCGTTTAATATGTCTAAACATGTTTTATACTTTCCAACTTGTATATCTTCTGAAAGTCTAATCAATTCTTTAGGCGTAAAGTCTAAGGAAAATGCAGACTTAATGAGTTGGCTTAGTTTTTTTCGTCTTTTACTTGATCAGGATTTTTTTTAAATCAATGTCACCAAATACAATCAGATCATCGATCCAGAACTGTATATGCGGCATATCATTGGAATCAATGACATACTTATCTGGTGAAAGAAGTTGCAGGAATATTGGAGCGTCTAAGTTTTCATACTGAGATAGGTTTGCTACGATTTTTTTCAACCAAGTCAAATGTTCCGTAAGGTTGTAATGTATTAGCATAGTTCTGTAACGAGACACCAGAATACGCGGGTGAGTAAATTGCTAAGACGTTATGAATTAGAGAAAGATCCAAATCAAGAGCTTTCGCAGCTGCTTTATTGTCCTTTTCAATAGACTGCATAATAAATGGGATTTTGCTCGTGTCTCTGACTAAGCTTATGTATGCACTGTCATCAGGACCATTTCGACTAAGTCCAGCAGATAAAACCGATGACTTGTGAACATATTCTTCAATTGTCAAATGGTCAAAAACTAGTTTTTGTTCCATCGTGACAGCCTCCTGAGTTTTCTATTTGAATTCGTAAGTATTATTGTTATGTACGTTAGATTAATATCACTGAAAGCTTGATTCTAAGCCAACTAGAGGGAATCTTTAGAAATATTTATTTTATCTGCAGCCTCAAATGCCTATATTATGAATGAAGCTCTGAATAAGAAAAGACAGGTGATTGCATGAAGTGGAAAATATTAGTACCAATAATTTTAGCACTTTTGTTCTTCGGCTTCACAGCCATGAACAAGTCGGAAGTAGAAGTTTCCGAAGTAATTGATATTGCCATAAATGAAACTGGCGATGTGTTTATTTTGGAAAGGACAACTATTGATCCGTTTAGGGATTATAAACATGCCTAATGAATGGCGTGTCATGAAAATTGATGACACTGGAAAGATACTTCACGAGCATATTTTCCAAAGTGATCAGAATGGAAGATTTCAAACACATTCAAGATTAGAAGCTTCAAGAGATGGAGGCATATATGTTCACTCAGCTGAATACAATGCTTCGACTTACTTTTTAACGAAGGAATCAGTAAACTACATATCGTCAGATTTCACCCGCTATACTAAGGTAATGGAATTTGATTACATGAAGGAAGGGCAGTCAGTAGAATATGAAAAAGTTCTCTCCATGAATGAGCTGGAGGGCGTTTTGTATGTCTATAAGGCGTCGAATGACGATCATGAAGCCGCACTTGTTTACTCTTATGACCCTGTATCTGCTAAAAGCACAGAAATTTATGAAATCATCTTGCAAGATCAAAGAACGATTGACGAACTTGTAATGGTTCGTTCTGACAAGTACTTGTTTAGAACTATGACTGGAGAAGTTTATACGACTATCAAAGACGATACACCAGCAAAAGTATTTCCGATTGGAACGCTGGCACTTCCTAACAGGCTAAAGTTTAATGAAGACATTGGTGTTTACTATTACGATTCCATTCGAAACCAAATAATTCAAATGGACACAGAAACCTTGATTATTAAAACAAATCCATTAATGCAGGATATAGAAAAGGCGATTGTTGGTGATAAGTTTATTAGTGGTATGGCAATGAACAGCAGTGGCCATATAGCAGTGTATACGCTAAACCACCAAGACAATGGTGTACAGGTAGTTCTAAATAGAAATGGACAAAGTGTGGTCATTAATGCTTTCATGAATGACTGGGAAACAGTTCGACAACATTCAATTCTAAATGGAGTTTACGGTTTAGTCTTTGGAATTTTTGTAGTACTTGTATGGAGTGTCTATAAAAGAATTACAGAAAAACGCAAACCAGTATTATATAAGTTTTCAGTAGTGTTTGTACCGCTTATGTTGTTAATGAGTTTTGTTTTATGGAGTCAGTCAGATTCCATGTTTGGTCAAATGGCAGAGGACGACTTATACGCAGAACTTCATCATGTAGCAACCCTAAAGGCAGAGCAGATAAATGTGGAGCATTTAAAAGAAATTGATTCACCTCTTGATTATGGTGGATCGGCTTACACCGCTCTGGAAGAAGACACTATCATTGATCTGTCACATTTTAATACACTTAAAACTTCAGCCTATGAACGATGGGTGTATGGCGTTTTATATAGAAAGATGGAGGACCGTTTATTTGTAGCCGTAAGCGATATTAAAACCATGTCACCAGCAGACTATATATATAGCGACGGGGTTTACGGATTGTATCAAGAAGTCCTTGATGAAAACTACGTTGTGGTCGGTGAACAGTCGACTGTTCAAGGCGATTGGCTGGTTGCACTTGCTCCAATTACAGATTCAGACGGTGAAGTTGTTGGAATATTAGAAATTGGCACAGGCAAAGAGACCTACGCCCAGTATTTAAGGGAACAAAATAGAAGACTTTTAATGGTGAATTTGGGATCCGTTCTTATAATTCTTGTGATTTTAATACTGTTCATTATGAAACTATTAAAACCTTTACAAACATTAACAGACTCAGTGTCTCGCGTTGCTCAAGGTGAATGGGGAACCGTCATTCCTGTAACTTCAAATGACGAAATTGGTGTACTGACTAAGTTATTTAATCAAATGTCTGTTTCCATAGCAGAGTATATAGATAACATGCAAAGATTAAACGAAAAATACTTTAAGTTTGTACCACAAAAGTTCTTTGATTTACTAGGAAAAGAAAGCATTTTAGAAGTTGAATTGGGAGACCAAGTTCAACAGAGTATGGCAATAGTGTATATGAATCTTAGGGATTTCTTCAAGACATCGGTTGAAATGTCACCACAGGAAAGTCTGCGCTATATTAATGAAGCGTATAGAATTTTTGGAAAAAAGCATAGGGGACGGAGATGGAACCATAGGTGCCTTTAGAGATTCAGGACAGGTCGGTCTCTTTGAATCTATAGACAATGCGCTTGTAGCGGCAATAAATGCTACTGAGCAAATACGTAAAGAGAACAATCAAACTGGTACTGAAATGGATTCTGGAATATGTGTCCATGAGGGTTCAATTCTAATTGGTGTTGTCGGGGAAGAAAACAGAATGTCTACTTCTGTAATGTCTGATCAAGTAAACCATGCAGTCACGCTTGAGGCCTTTGCCAATGCTGCGGATATAAATGTGGTTCTTTCACAACCAGCATATGACAACTTAAACGAACCAGAAAGCTTTGAAATGAGATTTTTGGGGCATGTTCAACTTAAGGGACTTGATGAACCTGTTGGTATTTACGATGTTTACGAAGCTGACCCACAAAATGTTCGCCAGTTGAAGCAGGTTAGTAGAAACCACTTTGAAAATGGTGTACATGCATTTGAATCTGGCAATATTGATGAAGCCAGAAAGTCATTTATTCGTGTGCTTCGTACCAATCGGTATGATTCAGCGGCACATATGTATCTTATGAAGTGTGAGCTTATTCTTGAAAACAAATCAGTATCAGAAGAACTCGTACTTATGGATCTGTCACAGGAAGCAAGATAATAGCGCACTAGGAGGGCTCCTATGCAAAGTTTTCTAGAATATATTATAAAAATTTCAAAGAATGCAGTTCTAAGACCGTTTAGATTACTGTATAGACAAATCCGTAAACGACTCTTTTTAAAGAATCGCGTTGGTCGGTTTATTAAGGGGGCTGTTAAAGGCGTTCAAAAATCAGCCATGTACAAGCCCGATTCTAAAGCGGCATACGTTAAAGTCGGAAGACGGTATTTATCAAAGCGATTTTTAATTATTGTTTTACTAATACTTGTACTCCTCCCCATAGGCTTTGGCTATTTCGTTATGCCGTGGGCAGCAGGAAAACTATTTGCACCAACCTATGCTATAACTGATGAAAGAGTTAAAGGATTCAGTGGTAGAGTTTTACTTGTTTCAAATACGGGACGTAACCTTTACTCAGGTGAGATGAAAGATGGATTTGCAGAAGGGTTTGGAGTGCTGTATGACAAAGAGGGTTATGTTCGTTATGAGGGAGACCTTAAACAGGATATGTTTGATGGCCAAGGAAAATTGTATTCTGAAGACGCCTTGGTGTATGAAGGCAGTTTCTCTGTAAATCTGTTTGAAGGTAGAGGCAAAGTGTATTACGAAAATGGTGCTACCGCATATGATGGTAATTTTGCCGCAGGTGCATATGACGGTGAAGGAAAACTATATAGACCAGATGGAACCTTAATGTACAAGGGTGATTTCCAGACTGGACTATTTCATGGGTTTGGTATTGAACTGAATGAAAACGGGGAAGAACTCTATGAAGGCACTTATGAATTAGGGAAGCGTTCTGGACAAGGGCAAATGTTCACAGATTCTGGTGCAACAAAGTATGATGGTGGCTTTGCTAATGGACTGCCATCTGGTGAAGGATTAATGTATCATGACAACGGCCGTTTACGGTATAAGGGATCTCTTGACCAAGGTGTTTTTGATGGAGCTGGAAAACTTTATACACAAGAAGGTCGCGTAATATATGAAGGCGGATTTGTAGGTGGCGCCTATGACGGAACAGGAGAACTTTACAGACCTAATGGAAGAACGTATTACGAAGGTGGATTCAGAACAGGTCTGTTTGAAGGTGAAGGCAAATTACTTGGCGTTTTAGGAAACACATTGTATGAGGGTGGTTTTCATAGGGGAGAATTCGATATTGTACCTCTAGTGGGTATGCCTCTTTCTGAGCTGGGTAATAGATTTGGTATTGCACCTCAAACCGTTCCCGAAAGAGATGATGGCGTTGAGTATGTGATAGATTATGATGATTTCTCTTTCTCTGTGCGTTCTACAGTGACAGACCAAGGCCCAGTAATAAGCGGCTTTGTTTTCTATGGTGTTCAAAATTACTTGGACATAAATAGTGGTGATACAGAAGAAGGCATTGATGTTCAAGTTCAAGGACCTCAAATTGCTACTGATTGGATTAACCCATGGACAGAATATGACTGGATCATGAAGAAAGACACGCCACTCTTAGATAAGGATGGCGCCTCTTCATATTCTTTAGAAACTTATGAGTATGAGGGTCTACTTATTTCTATTACAAGAAACATGTCAACAAGGGAAATCCTTCTTTATGAGATCGGAGTGGTCTCAGATGAGTAGAAAACCTTTTAGTAAGTATTCAGTAGTGAGTTTTATACTAATTATGGCTATGGCTCTACAAATGATTGCAACGCCATTCATTACAGAGCCTGTTTTTTGCTGCGTCAAGCATGTCACTAAGTAAAGCCATTCAATTAGCATTACTGAATAGTGAAGCTCTAGAAGAAATTGAGTTAGACATTCTTAAGAAGAATATGGAGCGCCAGCAAGCTGTTGAAGGCCTGCGTGATATTCGAAAAAAAGAGTCAACTGTACGTTTTTCACTCCTATTCGATATAAAGTTTCCCGAAAAACATGGTATGCCTAAAGAGATTGAACTCATTATGAAAATCCCTAAGGTGGATCATGAAATAGATGTACTAAACCATAAACTTGCTTTTAATAAGCAAAAAATAACATTTGAAATACAACAAATTTATTTAGACTTGGTTCTTCAGGAAAGAATCGTTATTCGTCTAAAAGATCAGCTTGTACTGCAAAAAGACACAGAAAAACGTCTACAAGATGACCTTAAAAAAGGTGATGCCACCAAAGATGATGTTGCTGCAGCCACAGAGGAGCGAAAAACATTAGAAAGCCTGGTTGCAAAAGAATCAAAAAAATACTACGGACTAAAAGAAAAACTTACGGCTAAAAGTGGTTCGAACATGCTCAATGTAAAAAGTTTTAATACTGATCTTTATATGGCCAGTTTGAATCGAAACGACATAACGCCTTTAAAAAGAACAGCTATAGCCAGAGACTTTGACTTTTATACTATCGTTCAAGAACGGAAGCTTGCAGAGAAGAAAGTTGATGAGCTAGTAGGTATTTATAGGGGCAGGTACGGGTCGAAGGTAAATCGTATCATGCCAGAAATTAATAAGGCAAAGGCTAATAAGGCAAAGTTTCTTGCTGCCTATAATGCAATGCTTGACGATATAGATAGACCTTGGACAAGAGTGTTCAAGATAAATCTATTGTTTTTCACTATTAGCATTCCATTTAGATGGTTCCAAGGGGAGTATACAGCCCTAAGATATTTTGAAGACCAGAAATATGCACTATTTGTAGCTGTCCTTGACAGAGATAAAATACGAGTGACTGAATCAGCAGCAAGAGCGCAACTAGAAGAAAAAATTAAGGGTGCTTATGATGCAGTGAAGGAGCTTGAAATTGCATATAAAGAATCTATTGAAACTATAGAAACAGAGCAAGTAAACTATAGCAAGGCATTTGAACAAAACAAGTTAGGTGTACTAAGCTTTGCAGAACTTGAAGCGTCTAGGCTTGCAGTGGTTAATGCAGAGGCAACTGCCCTTACAAACTTAGTAAACTACAATAAATTTCTACATACCCTTGATTTCTATACGGTTGGTGGCTTAAGCGGAAAATTATCTGCTATAGATTTCGACTCTGGTATATACGTAGCGGGTGACTCTATTCCAATTATTGAAGGTGGGGAAACGGCTGCACTTGAAAAGAAAGTTGAGAAACCAACTTGGATAATTGAAGTGCCATATACAGAGTATAGGTTTAGTTTTGGAATTTTTTCTTCCTAAAACTATTGAAGCGACACATTTTCAATTGGAACTAGAAGATGGCAGAAAAGTTGGAGAGAAAACTGAGGTTAAAAAGCGGCTTGAACATATGCCTATTTTATTTACAGATTCATCTGTATTACGAGTGAAGCTCTACAAAGACAAATCACTTATATATGAGGCATTACTTGATGGTACAGATTACTCAGGCACATTAGAACTTAAACCTGTAGACCAGACGGGAAAAATTAATGCATTAAAAGGACAGAGTTTCGGAGCTTACAAACTTATTGAGAATGATAAAACGGGCATGACGAGTTTGTTCATCTCTCCTGGTGATGCGTTTGGAGCAGATGCTTATAAAATGTTGAGTATTAGTGAATTTGAAAATAGAGATTCAAAATCTGATACAGGTGTTTTAACAAAAATTGATAAAGAGATTATAGGCTTAACATTTGTAATGAAAGATTTAAAAGGATATGTGTTGCAGTTCTACCAAGGTGACAAACCAGTATTTATAGGTTCGCTTGAAGCTGGTGAAACATCTTCAGAAGGCAAACTCATTGTTGGCGAAGCAAATTCAGGTGGTGATTAAATGAACAAGACATATACGTTCAATAGACAAGTAATGAGAACCACAGCAATTTTATTACTATGTATGCTCTGCTTAACAATGGTACCCCTAGGAACGTACGCAGCCCTTGCCAGACCTGGTGCGTCAGCTATTCCACTAAAATCTTTAATAATAGGATCTTATATAATTGATTTTGCTGCAGTGAGTCCAACAAATGTTGAAACAGCTGTTAAGTCAGTAGAATCCACAGGGCAAGATCAGATGTATTATAGGTCTGAACTAACGACGGGGGGGGTTATGGATTAACATAACAAACGGTAGTGGCGTGGCAGATATACTTGATTCTTCTGAAACGGTGGTACAGAATTCAGAAATTAATGGGCTATTTTTATCTCACTGGATAAAGAACGATGGTGTCGCCTATGAGTTAGGTAGTGGAGCGGCTAAAAGCTTTAGTCAATTAAATCCCTTGGCGAATCCACTAGTTATGGATGGTATGGCACCACTTGATACAGAACGTGACAAGCAAATTGAAATTCTAAAAAACTTAGATGATGACGATGACGGTTATGACACTGCAAAAAATAAAAAAGGCAATACTTGATAGTGTTCTTGCTTTACTGAACACGGGTGGATTTGTAGCTGTAGATGCGAAGGTTGATGCAATTGAGGCTAGTTCTGCGGCTCTTAGACAAAACCCTGCCGTAGAAGATAGTGCTGTACACGCAGTTGATGATGCTTTGAAGAATGAAACCATTCAAAGAGAGTTATTGTACCTGAATGCGCAACTTGCGAAGCTAACGAATGCTGGTGAAACGGCAGGCACGCTTGATTATGGGACTTTGTCAGACCAGATTTGGACTGCACATGGGAAAATTGCTGAACAAATTAGAGCCTTAGAAGCAGAGTCAAGTGGCAGTGAAGCCGCAACCCCACTCGAGGCGGCAGCAGCTACAGCAGCTCAAAAGCTGGCCGAAGCGGCTGAAAGTGGAAACTTAGAGGCAATCCAAGCTGCAGCAGAAGAAAAAGCGTTGTCAGATCAACTTGCGCTTGGGCTCCCGGTTAAATCAGAAGAAGCGGTTCAACTTCTCACGTCGACGCTTGAAGATGCTAAAAATGCGGCGGTTCTTGCAGCGTTGAAAGGCACGTCATTTGAGTATGAAGCGGGAAAAGCAAATGGAGAAGGACCATCAGTTCTTTCTGATATGTTGACTGAGGAAACAGAAGCGGTGAAAGAAGCGTTAGCAAGCTGGAAGGACTTAGTGGACATGCTTGCAGAAGCGACTGAAGATGAAGTTGATACAACGGCAATTCTTGCTGAATACTCAGAAGAGTTAACCGCAGTTCTTGGTGTTTTGCCAGCTACAGATATGAAACCAAAACTCCTTGATGAACTTTTAAACGCTCTTAAAGATTCTCAATCTGCCTTGTCAGAAGCTAGCGCTGATGGTAATGCAGTACTTCAAGCTCTTTTAAATAACAGCGAACAGCAGCAGGCTCAGCTGGCTTTAATTAATGAAGCCTATGCAGATGCACTAGAGAATGGCGATTTAAGCGGAGCAGATGAAATATCATCATTGGCTGAACAATTGGTTGCAACAAATGATATTGATTCAGAATCAGCTCTGGATGCATATTTTGAAGCTAAGGAAGCTGTTGATGAGGCACAAAGTAATGTTGATGCCATATTAGCTGGTCAAACTGGCGATGGTACTAGCGACGG
>JDSF01000062.1_pt1 | contig 90815 bp, 94 predicted proteins | sample 199441 | NCBI WGS metagenome assembly JDSF01 (sample SAMN02592751, study PRJNA231836) | bioreactor metagenome | isolation source: continuous culture bioreactor denitrification-DNRA | place: Germany: Bremen
TGATATGACTTCACTAACTGATATTACTATAAATGGTGATGTTGCAACACTTACTGTCGACATCTCGAATATCGGTCTTCACCTTGCAAATGGTCATTACTCACTTGAATTTTCATCAAAAAGTCATGAACTAAAATCCGACTTCAAAAAATCATTAGAAGCTAGTTATTTTAATGAAGTGACATACAAATCACCAGCTGACTCTCCTGACAGAGGTAAAAGACTCATAACGATGTTCTTTACAGATGAAGGAAAGAACTACTTGGTCCCTGTTTCTAGAGAAGTACGCGATAATGGCAAACTGATAAGAACAACACTGAATGCTCTTCGAGATGGCCCTGCTACAGATAGTGGGCTAAGTCTTGATTCACCTGCTCCATATATACCTGTAGCTAGATTTTCGACAGCTTCCGAGACTGTTAGCCTTGAAACAAACAGCTTTGAAAATGGTCCTTTTACCCAAAATGCAGATGACACATACTTAATGATGCAGTCGCTTATAAACACAATGACATACATAGAAAATGTTTCAAATGTAAAGTTCTCTGTAGACAAGAAAGACAGTGAACCGATTAATGGTTTTGACTTGTCTAAAAAATATCCAAGACCAACAGCACCAAATGCACACCTTGGCCTTCAGGTTGAAACAAATAGAGTTTACCTTGTGCCACTAGAGGTTAATGCGAGTACAGCCTCAGACATGCTTGATTACCTAAAATACGGTTTAGAGAACATTGACAACCTTCACTTGCCAGTGGTTCCAACTATTGAAATTGTTGATGAGTCCATTAAGGAAAAAGTACTCACTATAACACTTAACGATGAGGTTTATAATGCCTACCCATTAAATGAAACATATGCTCGTTACATGATGGATAGCATTGTGCTTTCAATGGCGACACTTGCGGATGTTGAAGAGATCGTACTCAAAACAGAATCTCAAGACAGCGGCGAGCTTCATGGATATGCTCTCGGTGTCAGCTTTGAACCAGCTCGTTACTTGAACATGGAATAAGAATTATTATACATAAAGGAGCTGTCACAGAATTGCTTTCAATGGAAAGTCATTCTGTGACAGCTCCTTTTAATTTAGAATCATAAATTCAATTATTACTTGTTACTTGGACTATATTTCAAAATGAAGTTACTCCCTAACATGAATCTCCTTTATTAGAAATTCCTTACCAGTAATAACAGTAAAGTCTGACCCACTACATCTTGGACATATGTTTTTGTTTTCTATTAAGTCATATGAAAATCCACAACCACACTGCCCAATACCTGGTGTTGTTTCAATGGAGAGCTTCGTGTTTTTAAGTAGGGACTTTTCAACTGCAATAGGATATACATCTTCAATGTATTTAGGGTACACACTGGAAAGTGCTCCTATTTGCAAAACAACACGATCAATTTCCTCGATTTGATTGTCATGCATGTACGTTTCTATCTGTTTAACAATTTGAATAACAATACCAAGCTCATGCATTAGCGCGTCTCCTTCATAACAACACGCTTCACTTTTTTAACTGCTATTTTTGCTTTGCGTTTTATAGCATGTTTCACAATCACAGGCTTTAACTCAGAGAAATCCACTCCAACTTCATCGTATTTCTTGTAAAGTTTTGCTGCGTCAAACTTACACCTAGTTGTACAGGCTCCACATCCAACACACATAAATTCATCCACAACCGTGACACCACAACTCAGACAACGTAAAGTTTCATTTTTTATCTGTTTCTCTGTTAAGGTGCCTCTAGGATCTGAAAAATTCCCATCTAATACAGGGATTGTACGTGTACTTGAACTTTCTCGTTTAATTCGGTCATAACTCGAAAAAAATCCACTTGTGATTTATCAAAAGCCGAATATTCTTTTCTCCTTCTCCCGTAAACCAGATCTTGTCCTCTTTGAACATAGCGGTGTATCGATACCGAACCCTCTTTGCCAAGGGCAATAGCGTCTATAGCAAATCTTGGGCCCGTGACAACATCTCCACCTGCAAAAATATCTGGTTCTGATGACTGCAAGGTTACTGAATCTACAATAATAGTATTGTTCGTATTTAGGCTAACAGACGTTCCAACAAGAAGTTCGTTCCATGCAATGCTTTGTCCAACAGCAATGATAACATGATCTGCACTCATTAATACCTTATTCGTTTCATCATAGTTGGGGTTGAATTTTTTATTTGCATCCAACACACTCAAACACTTCTTGAACCAAACACCTTCTACTTTATTATTACGAACCTCATATTTGTCAGGGCCATAACTATTTACAACCTCTATGCCTTCATGAATAGCTTCATGAATCTCTTCTTCAAGAGCAGGCATGTTTTCTCTAGATTCGAGACATACCATTTGAACATTTTGTGCACCATATCGTACAGCACTTCTAGCAACGTCTATAGCAACATTACCGCCACCGATTACAACCACGTTACCAGACAATTTCTTTTGATTACCAAGTGCGCTGTTTCTAAGGAATGAGACACCTGTCTCAATGTTCATTGCATTTTCATTTTCCAATCCAAGATTTCTGCCATTTTGTGCCCCAATTGCAATAAAGAAAGCTTCGTAGCCTTGTCCTCTGAGATCTTGAATGGTTACATCTTTGCCCACTTCAGTTCCATTTTCAAATGTAATACCCATAGCCTTCAAAACGTCTATTTCTGCTTGAATAACACTTTTTTCAAGACGGTAAGACGGAATACCGAATTGAAGCATGCCACCAAGCTCCTTTTCCTTTTCAAATACAGTAACTTTATAGCCTTCAACCGCCAAATAATAAGCACACGAAAGACCTGCAGGACCAGCACCAACTATAGCAATTTTTTTTCTCATACTTATTTTTAATTTCGGGAATGAATCGGCTTTGTTCTGACAAATCCAGTTCAGCTAGAAACTTCTTTACATCATCGATTGCAACTGGTGCGTCCAAGTCTCCTCTTGTACATTCACTCTCACAAAGAGCTGGGCAAACACGACCACATACAGCAGGGAATGGATTTTCTTTCTTGATCATTTCAAGAGCTTCTCTATAACGTCCTTGGGACGCCAACTTAATATAACCAGGAATGGAAATATGTGCAGGACAACTTGTTTTACAAGGCGATGTACCCGTTTCAAGTGATTCTTTCCTGTTCACTCGGTAGTCTGGATTCCATTTCTCCGCCCCCCACTCAGTATCGGAAGGAAGATCTATATGTTTCGGAGTTTGACTCTCAATACTTGCACATAACTTTTCTCCAAGCATTATGGCACCGCTAGGACAGACTTCAATACATTCTCCACAGCCTACACAATGGTCGGCATCTACTTTAGATACGTAATTAGACCGAACCATATCAGGATTGTTATACATTCCAGCTGCTCTTATTGCATAACAGGAGCAACCACAACAATTGCAGATTGCATGGGTATGACCTTCGCCTTCCGTATTTGGAATTTGATGCATAAGGCCATCTCTTTCTGCTTTTCTAATAATCTCAAGTGCTTCTTCTTTTGTAACTTCACGACCTCTTCCAGTTCTAATGTAATATTCTGCTGCGTCATCTAGCTGAATGCACATTTCTTCTTTAAGATGACCACACCCTTCTCCCATTTCTTCTCTTGACGTTCTACAAGAACAATCTGAAACTGAAAGAAGTCTTGCTTTTCTAATATATCCTGAAACCTCTTCTGATGAAGCTCGTCTCGTCTCACCATCGATAGCTGATTCAATCGGAATAACACGCATAACACCTTTTCCGATTGGTACATTTCCGGCAGCAACTGGATTTTTTAGGTGGCCATAATCATCAAATGCTTTTGCGATCTGAGGATATTTTCTTACCAACTCTTTATTGTTTACAACCATTTCGAAAATACCTGGTACCCAAGTCTCGTACCAAAACGTGTCCACACCATTCTCTTTTTTTACGGTTGAAACCCCTGCCATGGCTAAATCCCATAACAGTGCTCTGGTTTTATCTACACTTTTTCCACATTTCTTTGAAATCTCTTCCACCGTTAGGTGAACACGGTATTCGAGAGCAAGAGCAACCTCAGCCATTTCCTCAGTCACGATTTTTTCTAAAAGCTTAAACCGAGGATCATCAAACGTTACACCTCGTTTTGATCCCATTTTTGTCATTGATACTTTATTAACAAATTCAAGTAGTTTAATCTGGCCTGTCATAAAATCCCCCTATGATTGATTCCAGTCGTTTGCTTTATCTTTTAAGTAATTGCACCACTCCTGCATGCCTTCACCAGTTACAGCAGATATTTTGAACATTTTTTATATTTGGATTAATTGATTTAACTCTTTTGTATACTGCGTCAAAATCAAAGTTAAATATTGAGCAAGCATCTATTTTGCTTATTAGGAGTACATCTACATTTGCAAACATTTTGGGGTATTTTAGTGGTTTATCATCCCCTTCTGGGACACTAAGAATCATTGCCTTTAAAGACTGTCCCAGATCATATCCTGCAGGACATATCAGGTTTCCGATATTCTCAATAACAACAAAGTCAAGCTCATCTGACCCAATATCGTCAAGCCCGATCTTAGCCATGCCAGCATCCAAATGACACATACCGCCTGAATGTAACTGATTCACTCGAACCCCAGTACTAGCAATTGTGTGTGCATCGACATCGGAGTCGATATCTGCTTCTATTACACCCATTTTCAATTGATCTTTTAATAAGTCAATTGTTTTTACAAGCATTGTTGTTTTACCTGACCCAGGAGAGGACATCAGGTTCATCATGAAGGTTTTATCCTCTTTTAGCTGCTCTCTGACAAGTTCTGCCTCTATATCGTTATTCTCAAAGACACGTTTTTTTATTTCTATAACTTTTACGTTTTCCACAACACTCACCCTTTCTCGTTTAGGACAATACGTCCTAGTCTAGTAGCTGTATGATTCCTGAGAATACTTCAGCTTATAGTCCTTATTTCTGTAAGCGAAGAACCAATAGATTAAATACATACTATGAAGTATTAAATTCGCAATGCCCCACCATTTCAGTACTTGGGGATCAAACCACAATGTTGAATCCATAACAGGGGTAAAAATGTCATAACATGATCTTATGAGTATGTGGATTGCTAAAGTGTAAACTCGCCCCATGAGCCATAAATCTGTACGTTTTTTTTAGGAACATCCATATTTCTGGTGCAAGCAATATACACATGCTTGAAGCAAAAAACGTAGTGTTTTCAGAATACACAAATGCGGCATTCCAAGTTACATACAGCAAACACCAAGCTAAGGGTAAATCTGCTAATAACTCTGCAAAGGCGTTTTTTCCATCGTTTTTCCCAATCCGCCAATGTTTTGTTGGAAGTGGAATAGTAATACATAAGATAACACCGCTTAAGGCATTAAACACATTTCCCATTTCAAAGTCATTCATTGTTGCTTCTGCGATATTCAGCATCAAAACGCCATACAGAATCCAAAGTGGCCATTTTTTTCGAAGACTTTCCATAGTGTCTTCGTGATTACCATCATTGGCAATTCGGACAAATGACACAAAACACGTTGGAATCAGAACACTAATGGTCTTAGCCCAACGGAACCACGAATGAAGATTTAAAAACCATAACGGAAATGATAGTAATGCAACAATAAAAAACCACTTGTAGAAATTTTGTTTTTCTCTTGTGAACTCCAAAAACAAAATGAGAAATAACATGTACGCAAGCATCGATACTACAAAACTTAATACTGGCATATTAACCTCCTTATAAAACTACCTCTTCCACTTGTTTTGCTAGGTCCCTTAACGAGAATAACGAAATTCTGCCTGTGATAGCAATAATTTGGAAGGTATTCTCCATAGCAAGATTGTCATTAAAATAACAGTCTTCCCCATGAAAAATGTTATAATTCATTGGTCAGGGGGATCTTTATGCAAGGAAACTGTATGGATGTATTTAAGGAATATGACCTTCCTTTTAGGACTTTTTTTTGCCAAATGTATTGAACATGATTGTGACGTACACAATGAAATAGAACTCATTTGGCTTATTAAGGGGAATGCTACGGTAAACTGTAACAATAGGGTTTACCATTTAAACGATCAATCGATTTTCATGATTTACATGAATCAACAACATTCTGTAAAAAAAACTTCAGAAGGCTCAATACTTATCTCTTTTCGATTTAAAAAAAAGAACATTTAGAGCTTAACAATTTTGCTTTTGAGAATATCCCCTTCACAAATCGGATTTATACTTTTAAGGAGCTCAGTGACAGATACCACGCCGTACCTCTTCTTATAACTCAGATCATAAAACTACTGATTGAGCCATTTGCGTCACCCTCTATTCGATACAAAATTATTGGGTACTATAACATGTTTCTTTACGAGCTTTATCATATGATGTTAAAAGAGAAATACCTAGATGTGAAAACTCGAAATAGTGACCCATTTTTGATTCGTATCCATACACTGGTTGAGTATATATATGAACATGCTCACGAGAAAATTACCCTCGACGCGCTTTCTAAATTAACTAATGTTTCCACTTATAGACTGTCTCATTTTATTAAGGACTCATTAGGCATTTCATATAGTGAATTTTTGCAAAACACTCGTTTTGATAATGCCCTATGGCATCTTGAAAACACAGATTATTTGGTTCAAGATATTGCAAAGCTTTGTGGATTTAGCGATACAAAGTATTTAAACCAAATGATGAAGGGCCGCTACAATATGACTGCGTCAAAATACCGCGCCCATATTAACACTCAAAAAACGGAAAAAAGCCAGTCGTGTATAATGACTGACTTTTCTTGATGAGCTTCGTACTTGTATAAAAGGAATAGAAGATGATAGTTCTTTTTTAGACACGTATGGTTTAGTTGAAAATACTCTAACATCATAAACAGGAAAGAATGAAGTACAGATTTAAAAAGGCATTATAAAAAAAAGGTATTACAGGTAGAATAAGAGATTCTGTCTGTAATACCTTTTATTATTTAATCATATTTCATGAACCTGTTTGCATATTCAGCTTAGTTGATCATTATGGTTTCACCTTTTCAAGCAGAGCTCTAAAATCTTCATTTAGGGATTTTAATCGAATCGGTTTCAAATCAGTTCCAACAAAAGCGTGTAACGTTCTACCTTCAGCTAGTAAGGTCTCATCTTCTTTTCTAAGCACCTCGTACTTAAAACCTATACGGATACCCTTTTGAAGCTCTACCGTCGTTCTTATCAGAACTTCTTCGTCGTACATTGCAGGTTTAAAGTACTTACAGCTACTCTCAACCACAGGCAGAATAATACCTTCTTGTTCTAATCTTTTATACGTGTATCCTAAAGATCTAAAAAAATCAGACCTTCCAACTTCAAACCACATATAATAGTTTCCATGATATATGACGCCCATCTGATCTGTTTCAGCATATCTTGGACGCACTATAGCATCATTTTTATACATAATAGTCATCTCCTAAATATTCTCTTTGACTATTTTATCATGAAAAGAATGATTCATCAGGAAAAACTATTGTGAACTTTACACCTTGTCCTAATACACTTTCACATTCCACTTTCCCATGTAAAAGAGATTTGACTAAATTATAAATAATGTGCATTCCAAGGCCACTTCCACCCTGAGCATGTTTTGTCGTGAAAAATGCATCATATAATTTTTTTTAAATGTTCTTCAGATATACCCACTCCATTATCAGTATAAATCATTACAATATTACCTTCATTTTTTGTAATCGCAATATTAATTACGCCTTCGTCCATATTTTCAAATCCATGAATCAAGGAATTCAAAATAAGATTGGTTAGAATTTGAGACAAAGCTCCAGGATACGTCCATGTGGTTAACTCATCTTGGACAAGGTTATTTACTTCAAAACTTGTCTTTTTAAACTTTGGTCTTAATGTGTATATAATTTCGTCCACATATTTTTTTAAGTCAATCCAACGACGTTCTCTATTGAGTTGATCAACTGAAACCGTTTTATACCCTGTGACCAGTTCAGACGCTTGGGCAATATTCTTTGTAACTATGCTAATGGATTCTTCTGTTTCATTTATATAGCTTTCTAAGGTTTCCTTCGTGAGCCTATCTTCTTCATAAGCATTTTGTAGTTTACCAAGTTCATTATCCATGAACGATACAACAGTTGTCGTATTCCCAATTGGGGTTTTAAGATCATGTGACATTCCCGCTGCAAAGGATGCCAAAAGTGATAGACTTTCAGACTTTGCTCTAATTTGAATAAAGCTTTCCTCAATTTCCTCTGCCATTCCATTAAAGGCATCTGCCAGCTCACCAAACTCATCGTCACCCTCAACTTTAACTCGAGCGTCGTAGTTGCCCTCTTTCATGGCATTCGTTCCTTTTGTTAAATCCTCCACAGGTTTTGATATGGTTTTTGCTATAACATGTATTGAATACCCTGCAATCAGTAGGGCGGCTACACCTGCAAGCATTGATAGTCGAACAGCATTCTCAACATCCTTAAAAATTATACTTCTATCAGCAACAGCTAGAACATACCAATCCCAAGGTTCAAAGTGCTCATAATATGCTAAATAAACTTCTCCCTCATATTTATAGGTAAGGAGTGCACTTTCATTCTGATTGTCAGATAAAAACTGATTCGTTCCTTCTGGTAATTCCAACAACTTTATCTTTTGAATGAAATACAACATCATCGTTTGAATTGGCTATAATAAAAAAACCACCTGGAAGTTCTGTCTCTTTTATAAACTCAAATATTCTGTCTTTTGATTCTTCTACATAATGCTTTGACTTTTGAAGGTTAACCCTAGACAGAGTCTCATATTCTGAGGATGTATATTGCAAAACAACATCAAGTCTATATTTCATTATGTCTTCTTGTAAAGTTCGAACACTATAATTGGTTGTGTAGACAACTGTGGCAGTTACAAAGAGCACAGCAAATAGCAGTATTGGTATAATATGCATTTGCAGCCTTTTTCGAAACCTCATACAACCACTCCGTTCTGTATGCCTACTTATAATCCATGACTCCAAGAATTTCTGAATACTCTCTAAGAGAAACTCCATAGTCCTCTTCCCATAGAATATCTAACTCTCCACTTTCTAATGTGTATTTAATAAACTTTGTTGCAATACTCTTAAATATAGTATTGTCCTTTTCAATAGCCCACCCTATATACTCTGGCTCACTTATTGGTATACTCACTTTAAAACGGTCATTTAGTCTCGACTCATAAAGAGCAGAGTTACTGTCCTTCACAGTGAAATCACATTTTCCAACTAACATGTATTCTAAAGCTATCTCACCGCTTTTTACATATATAAAATTCAAGTCGAGGTCATTTTCTTTGTTGAGTCTATTCATAACTGAAAAATATGAAGTGTTTTGTTCAATAGCTATTGTTAAACCTTTCAAATCATCAATTGACTCAACAACAAAGTTGTCACTCGTCATAATAACTATACCAACAGGGACAAATTCTACAAAGTCCATTAGTCTCTTCCGCCAATCAAGAACAGTTAGACTGTCTGCTATTACATGAGACTTTTCTAGTACATCTGGTGTATACATAATGGTTTCATCCGTTTTAACATCTTTCGGGATTTCACCATCAACCTTAAAATAGTCTTCAAAGTTCATAAGTTCCACTTTAAGTGGAAGCTCTAAGTACTGAGCAAACAAGCTTGCCATATTGTAGTGGAACCCTCCTATTTCGCCGTCGTCCCCTACTCTATATACAGGGCCCGAAACCCTCATACTCACTACCAGCCCATCTTGTTCTCGCATTGAGTCCACATATTGCATTTCTTCTTCAGACAACAGGGAGAGAAAATCAGAATCCACTGACTTATTCTCACTCACTTTTGAAACATTTTCAGCGTCATCAACATGGATCTCGTTTTCATCTATCATCAGCTCATTAGTTGGCGCACAAGCAAGATTAAAAAAGCAGCACCATAATAATAAGTACAATAAAGTTAAACACATGCATACTAATAAGATTTCTACTACGCATAATTTCACCACCAAACATATTCGTATGGCTATTTATACCCTATATGTCACATAATAATTCCTATTGCAATAAGAAATAAAAAAAAAGCCTGAAAATCAAGTTTACTTGATTTTCAGGCTTCTATTATTAATTAATTATACTTCGTGGTAATGATTAAAGAATACGAGATTCACCTTCGTAAACGATACCCTTTTGAGCATCTAGAGTAACTGTCTCGCCATCTTCAAGAAGTTCAGTTGCTTTCTTAGCACCAACAACTGTAGCTTTTTAAGTGAAAGCGCCACAATTGCAGCATGTGAAGTATAGCCACCTTCTTCAACAATAAGAGCAGACGCTTTTTCAATGTACGGCATCATGTCTTTATCAGTAGCATTTGTTACCATAACATCGCCATCTTTGAATTTCTCAGCAGCTTCAGCAGCAGATCTAACAACGCAAACCTTACCGATTGTAGTGTCCTTGCCAACACCTGTACCCTTTATAAGTACTTCGCCAACTAGGTGAACCTTCATAAGGTTAGTCGCACCTGCAACACCAACTGGTACACCAGCAGACATGACAACTAGATCACCTTTTTTGATTAGCTTTGCTTCACGAGAAGCTTCAAGTGCTAGATCGAAAATTTCATCAGTGCTTGTAGCAGAGTCAATCTTAACTGTTTGAACACCCCAAACAAGATTCATCTTACGACGAACTTTATCTGAAGATGTTGCAGCAATCACTGGCGCGCTAGGACGGAAACGAGAAATCTTTCTAGCTGTGAAACCAGATGCAGTTGCAGTGATGATTGCAGAAGCGTCAAGATCCATTGCAGTGTTTACAGTAGCGTGTGAAACAGCGTAAGTTACTGTGTCGTCAGATTTAGAAGCTTGTACATTCTTAAGAATTGAAGCGTAATCCAGATACCTTCTGCCGCCATGGCGATTGTTGCCATTGTCTGTACTGATTCTACTGGATACTTACCAGCAGCTGTTTCACCAGAAAGCATGATTGCATCAGTACCATCAAAGATAGCGTTAGCAACATCTGTAGTTTCTGCACGTGTAGGACGCGGGTTACGCATCATAGAATCAAGCATTTGAGTTGCAGTGATAACTGGCTTGCCAATTTCGTTACAACGCTTAATCATATGCTTTTGCGCTAGTGGAACTTGCTCAGTTGGGATTTCAACACCAAGATCACCACGAGCAACCATAAGGCCGTCAGAAACTTCAAGAATTTCTTCAAGATTATCTAGACCTTCTTGATTTTCTATCTTCGAAATAATGTGTACATCATGAGCATTATTCTCTTCAAGAATTTTTCTGATTTCTAGAACGTCAGCTGCTTTACGAATGAAAGAAGCCGCGATAAAATCGATACCATTTTCAATACCGAACTTAATATCCGCTTCGTCTTTTGGTGTAACTGCTGGCAGATTAATTGAAACGCCAGGTACGTTTACACCTTTGTGGTTCTTTACAGGGCCGCCGTTAAGAACTTTAGTGCGGATATCATTTCCAACAACTTCAAGAACTTCAAGGCCAACTAGACCATCATCGATTAGGATCATGTTTCCAGGCTTAACGTCACCAGGAAGACCTTCGTATGAAATCATACATTTGTTCTGGTCACCCATGTAATCATCCGTTGTAAGTGTGAACTCTTGACCTTCTACTAGATCAACAACTGGTACACCGAATTTACCAGTACGGATTTCAGGACCTTTTGTATCAAGTAGGATTGATACAGGCGTGTTTAGCTCTTCACGAACTTCTTTAACTAATTCAAAACGCACTAGATGTTCAGCATGGTCACCATGTGAAAAGTTCATTCTAGCTACGTTTAGACCGTTCTTTACCAGTTCCGTAAAGATTTCTTTCTTCTCACTCGCTGGACCAATCGTACAAACGATTTTAGTTTTCTTCATCAAGACACTCCTCTTTTTCCCTTATGAATGCACACGCACGCGCAATTTACCAATTTTAATTAACTGTCTTTCAACTTAAATAGACAACTGATCAGCAGTCCTAACAAGCTTCATATCAATGCTCTTATGCATTTCCAGTGCGTCATCGATATCAAGATCGATAATTTCTGTACCTTTAATACCAAGTGCTCTACCTGCTTTTCCTTCTAATAGAAGCTCAACAGCTTTTGCACCCATTCTGCTCGCCAAAATTCGGTCAAATGCCGACGGTGTACCACCACGTTGTAAGTAACCAATTACAGAAACACGGACATCTACACCCGTTCTTTCTGTAATAACATCAGCCCACTCGTAAGGTTTACCAACACCTTCTGCAAGAAGAATTATGTTATGTAGCTTTCCTCTGTTACGACCTTGAATCAGTTTGCGACAAATTTCGTCTACGTCATTATTCAGTTCGGGGATAATAATGCTTTCTGCTCCGCCAGCTAGACCAGCGTATAAAGCAATATCTCCGCAGTTTCTACCCATAACTTCAATAATAGATGCACGATCATGAGAAGTAGATGTATCACGAACCTTTGAGATTGCATCTACCACTGTGTTTAGAGCTGTATCAAAGCCAATAGTATAGTCTGTGTATTCTAAGTCGTTATCAATCGTTCCCGGAATACCAATCGTTGGGAAACCTGCATTTGAAAGTTTCTTTGCGCCTTGGAATGAACCATCACCACCAATGACAACAAGGCCATCAATGTTAAACATGCGAAGAACTTCAATACCTCGGGCTTGACCTTCTGGTGTTCTAAATTCTTCACAACGAGCCGTTCTAAGCTTTGTTCCGCCACGATGAATGATATCGCCAACAGATGACACATCCATATCTTCAATATCGCCTTCAATAAGACCTTGGTATCCACGTTTGATACCAGATACCTTTAAGCCACTGGCAATTGCAACTCTTACCACTGCACGTACTGCAGCATTCATACCAGGCGCGTCGCCACCACTAGTAAGTACACCAATTCTCTTCATCAGATCACTCCTAATTCGTACTTTGGCGCTCGTAAAATATTTGCTATTTTACAAGTCGCTCACATCAAGAATTTACTTTAGGGAATCCTGCATAATTCGTAGACTGCACATCGCATGCAAAATATAGACTTCTTTTCGAATTTCTATACCTTGCATTCAATGTGCCACGGCAGCATTATGCAAGATTCATTTCTCATAACTAATATATAGGAAGTATTGTCTTCCATTATCTAATGGTCACTTATTAGGCTCACATACAAATCCTATTTTAATAGATTTGCGTATGAATATCAATACAATGAACTAAAAATCATGAAATATGTCAAGAAATCGCTTGCAAATTACTGCAGAATGACAGCATCTTCTCCAAGAAAACGTTTTACCAACTCTAAAAGCTCATCGTTCACAGAAACCCAGAGATTTGAAGCTGTTGTGAGCTTTTTCTTACTGCTAGCAACATATAAAATGACGGGTGTAGTACCTGGAGATGTAAGCAATATTTCTTTCAATCGTTTGAAAATTGCATCATCCAAGCTATCAACCTTCAAAAACAACTTTGGTATTTTAGCATCAATCGCCCCAACACCGCTTTTTATCCCGCGGGACTCATTTAGTCCATTGTTATTGTGAGAAAGTTGTCCATCCTTAACTTTCGATTTCTTCCAATCAGCGCGCTTTCCACTTTTCCCAATTCGCTGATACAATCGTGACCTCTCAGCTTCCGACATCTTTGAAATACGCTTTACATTCTCTTCATCCAGAGGATAAACCTGATCAACAATAATTTTTGGATCCTCTTCCTCCTTGATATTTAAACGACCAGTTATAATAATAAAGTTGTCTTCTTTTAACAATTCTGAAAACCGTTGATATATTTTAGGAAAAACAAGAGCTTCAATTTGTCCATATAGATCTTCAATACCAAGAAAAGCCATTTTAGTGCTGTTTCTTGTCATCTTTTCAGTTTTACCCGATATCATACCTGCAAGTATAATTGGAGCATTGTCACGGCTGTGAATCGAACCGTCCTCTTGTGCGTCTTTCAGTTCGGACAGGTTAATAGTACTAACCGACTGAACCCAATCTGCATGTTCAGAAAGCGGATGTCCACTAAGATAGATACCCAGCATTTCCTTTTCAAAAGCTAATTTCACTTTTAATTGAAATTCATTTATTCTTGGTAATTTATAGGCCTTAAATACATCGGGCACGTCAGCTTCCATACCAGAAAAGAGGGAAACTTGACCGACCGCATTTCTTCGACTTTCCTGCTGAACACCATCTACAATTTTCTCATATACTGCTAAAAGCTGAGAGCGGAACTCACCCGACTCATCAAAGGCACCTGCTTTTATCAAGCTTTCAATCGCCTTCCTATTAAGTTCCTTAGCGTCTATTGACTCACAGAACTCTAAAAAAAAGCTCGTATAGCCTTCTTCATTTCTATTTTTACAATGGATCTAATAATGCCATTCCCTACATTTTTCACTGCATGAAGTCCAAAACGAATGGCACTGCCAGAAACAGAGAATTTTCCCACAGACTCATTTATACTTGGAGCAAGCACATGTATGCCCATACGTTTACAGTCCTGTAAATACTGAGCCAATTTAGCTTGGTGACCCATAACGCTTGTCATAAGCGCCGCCATAAACTCCACAGGGTAATGTGTCTTCAAATACGCTGTCTGATAAGCGATAATAGCATAACCAGCCGCATGAGATTTGTTAAAGGCATATTTCGCAAAGTCGATCATGTCGTCAAAAACATCATTTGCAACATTTTCAGGTACACCTCGTCTTAAACAGCCTTCAATTTCAACATTGCCATCATCATCAAGTTTACCACTGACAAAATATTGACGTTCACGTTCCATGACATCCATTTTCTTTTTGGACATGGCACGACGAACAAGGTCAGACCGACCATAAGAGTACCCACCAAGATCACGTACTATCTGCATAACCTGTTCCTGATACACAAGACAACCATAAGACACTTCTAGGATTTTTTTTAGCATTGGATGATCATATGTAACTTTGTCAGGATTGTTCTTGTTGGCTATATATTTCGGAATTGAATCCATCGGTCCCGGACGATACAGAGATATTCCGGCAATTAAATCCTCTAGAGCAGACGGTTTCAACTCACGCATAAACCTTCTCATACCACTAGATTCCAGCTGAAACACACCTAGAGTTTCACCTGTACCGATCATCTCATAAACGGATGAATCATTCATTTCCATCTTGTTAAAGTCTGGCACAGCTTTCCCTGAGGCTTGAATCATTTTAAGTGCATCTTTAATGACCGTTAAATTTCTCAGGCCAAGAAAATCCATTTTGAGCAGGCCAAGCTCTTCAAGAAGAACCATATTAAACTGTGTAGAGACATTGTTATCGTGTACGTATAGTGGTACATAATTATCTACTGGATTTTTAGATATAACAACACCTGCAGCATGTGTCGATGCATGACGCGGCATACCTTCAACTGACTTTGCTGCAGAAATAACACGTCTAGCTTTTTCATTAGTATCGTAAATTTCTTGAAGCCTTGGATTCATCTTTAAAGCTTTTTCTATTGTCATTCCAAGTTGGAAAGGAATAGCTTTAGCAATTTGGTCTGCATCCTGATAAGAGATGTTTACAACACGTCCAACATCTCTAACAGCAGCTCGGGCTGCCATAGTACCAAATGTAATAATCTGTGCAACATGTGTCTTCCCATACTTCTTAACAACATAGTCTATAACTTCTTGTCTACGTTCATCTTCAAAGTCTATATCAATATCAGGCATAGTTACACGTTCAGGGTTTAAGAATCTTTCAAAGATTAAATCGTATTTAATCGGATCCACGTCTGTTATATGAAGTACAAAGGCAACTAGACTCCACCACAGCTACCACGCCCTGGACCAACAATAATGCCATTGTCTTTTGCATACTTAATAAAATCCCATGTGATTAAGAAATAATCTTCATACCCCATTTGCTCAATAATGCCTAACTCAAAATCTAGCCTTTCAGTAAGTACATCATCAACAACGTCATACCTTTCATGCATGCCTTGTTCACAAAGACGTCTAAGCTCTGTTATTGCATCTTGTTTGTCTTCTAAATGATACTCAGGTAAGTGAAGGGTTTCAAAATCAAAATCAAACGAACACCGCTCAGCAATTTTCACCGTGTTTTCTAATGCTTCAGGCGCATAAGGAAAAAGCCTCTGCATTTCTTCAGGAGACTTAAGATAAAACTCTCTGGTTGGGAATCTGAGGCGATCTACCTCTTCAATTAGTTTTCCGGTTTGGATACAGAGTAGAATGTCATGAACATCATGGTCGTCTTTTTCAACATAATGTACATCATTTGATGCAACAAGAGGTATACCTGTGTCCTTACTAAGGCGCACAAGCTGGAGATTTACTTTTTTCTGAAGCTCAATGCCATGATCTTGAAGTTCTAAATAAAACCTCTCAGGTCCAAAAATGTCCTGAAGTCTATAAGCGAGAGCTTTTGCAGCTTCATAATTGTCTTCCATAAGATGTTGTTGAATGTCACCTGCAAGACATGCACTAAGGCAAATTAGCCCTTCACTATATTTCTCGAGAATCTCATAATCTATTCGAGGCTTGTAGTAAAACCCTTCCATGAATCCCATTGAAACTAAATGAATCAGGTTTTTATATCCAGTTTCATTTTCAACAAGTAATACCAAATGACCCTGGTCACGGTCGGCTCTTCCGTCTTTATCTTTCATTGAGCGAGGTGCCATATACACTTCACACCCAATTATTGGTTTAATTCCATGTTTTTTAGCTTCTTTATAAAAATCAACGACGCCAAACATGACACCGTGATCCGTTATGGCCACGGCGTCCATATTTAGCGCCTTCGCTTTTTCAAAGAGTTTTGAGATCCGTGTGAATCCATCCAACAAACTGTATTCAGTATGTAGATGCAGATGAACAAATTGACCACTCATCATAAACTCCTTTATTTTCAACTAGAACCTTATCGGGTTATTCTTCAACTATATATTCAAGTGCTTCTATCCAAATTTCAGAAACAACCATTTCCAAATCCTTCGGCATAGGAGGCACCCTGTGACTATTCAGCATGTCCTGTTTCATATCACTGCGCTTCATTGTAACACCCTTAATTTTCTTAGCTTCTTCATCAACCATCATAGATGTATCTACAACTGGTATATTTCCCCACTTGCTAGGATCATACTTAAAGGCCTGCGTTTCAGCTGTTAACAAATAATCCGCTACGATCATAGCGCCAGATTTATTCGGTGCACTATGGGCAATGACCACACCTGTGTTTGTTCCAGCAGTTCCATCGTCTAATATAAATGCACGCGCTGCATATGGGTAGACTTCTGCCTTTGCATATGTAGATGCTTTATTAATATCTGTCGATAAAGCAAAACTCACTTTGCCATCATAGAAGAGTTGGTCAAGATGTTCCTCATCCTCCGGGAAAATGGCGCCTTCTTTCCAAAGTTTCGGCTTCAATTTCATAAGCGCCTCTATAGCCGGCTGAATCATCGGTTCAACAACTTCACGAGTCGGTTCAGCTTGATATAATTTTTCATAATTAACATAAGATGCTATAAACGTCTCCATAAAGAGAACACCTGACTTCTCAGGAGGCAGAGGGAATGAAAACTGTCCCGGAGCAGTTCTGAGTGTCTCGACGAACATGTCCATCGTTGTTGGTGGATCAAGTATCATGTCCTCATCATAGATGAACATGAGTTGTTCTCTTCCAACAGGCATAAAATGACCATTGGACGAAATACCTTGTTCGTATAAAAACTCATAATCTTCCTGATTAACATTTGCATAGTAATTCGGTAGCTTTTCTAAAAACGGACCATATAATAAACCTTGGTCCATCATTTCCTTGAAAGAACTGTCCTCGATATAAATCAAATCTATTGAACCAGTATCAATTTCATTCATTTTCTGGTCTTGTAGTCTTTCCTTAATTTCCATCATAGGCTTTTTTTTAACCAATTCAAGGTTAATGCCATTTGCAGATAACACTCCTGGTACAACTGACCTTGTGAGCCATCTTTCAAGATTTTCATCTGACGATGTATAGTATAGGGTGACATCTGTTCCAGTTGCACTTTCAAGAAGTAGGTTCCACTCCCTAGAGGTTATCTCTGGATTTTCGATGATATTGCCCTGTTGACAACCTGATAACAACATTATAACTATCAACAGAATCGTACACATCCGAGCTTTCATATGTCGTGCCTCCAATGCATTCTCTTTTTAGTAAATTATACTTATGAGTTCGAGGAATTCATTACATATATTGGTTCATTTTTTGAAATCTAAAAACTGAAAGCACCTCAGGTGAGGTGCTCTAAATAATCTAACCTGAGATTCCATCATTAAATCGACTGTATCCCATTTGCCTTCTATGTGGATCAATATCTTGAATCCTAACCTTTGGATTTCTACGCAGATCAATTTCATAGTATCCTTTAACAGGTCTTAGATGTTTGTCGATCAATACACGTACAGTTGGCAGGTCACGGTCTTTTTTGGTGATCATACCATATTCGCCCGTACTCAAAATTACATTTAGTCCAAGAGGATAATATCCCACTGCTTTTAAAAACACACGCACAACTTCTTTATCAAAATGAGATTCACTTGATTTCAGTATGTATTCCATAGCTTTATATGGGTCTTCTTTACTGCCGTATACCCGATCTGAAGTGATTGCATCAAATACATCTGCAATAGCAACAATCTTGGCATATACATGAATATTTTGAGCTTGTTTACCTGTGGGATATCCAGAACCATCAAATCTTTCATGATGGTACAGAGCCACACAAGCTGACGTTTCAGTTATGTTCGGAATGCGTTTTAGAGCTTCATACCCTAGAACTGTATGCTTTTTTACTATATCGAACTCTTCTGTTGTCAACGCACCAGGCTTGTTCAGTATTTCTTGAGAAATTAGATTTTTGCCAATATCATGAAGCATTGCTCCAATACCCAACTCTACCAGGCGTACCTTATTAAAGCCTAAATAGATACCGCAGATAATTGACATGATGCAAACGTTAACCGAGTGCTGAAAAACATATTCATCAACGGACTTTAAATTAGCTAAGTTTACTGTAATATCTTCATTGGAGAAAATTTCATCAATAATTGTATTCACAACCAAATACAGTTTGTCAGTATCCACCTCTGTGCCAATAGATACATTTTGCATACATTCATTGACAAGTACAGCAGCCTCTTCCCTCGTTGTACGAATGATAACATCCTTCGAAGCAGTTGAAGGTTCAGCATTTTCAGTTTTTACTTCTTCTTCTATGTTCTCACTTGCTTCAATCTGGATCTGTACTGACAAATATCCGAGACCTTTGATTTTATCTATATACGCTTGTCTAAGGATAATACCGTCTGACAAAAGCGTATTGCCTGAGGAATCAAAAATAGTTTCCCCTAGAATCATCCCGGATTTAAGTGCGTCAATACCTTTCGGTATTCGTTTCATCAACTCAGGACCTCCATTTGCTGCGACTTATATGGTGGGTGTCATAATCCTGTAACCACTGCGATTTCTCGCATTACAGATTTGCTAATTCATTTACAATAAGATTTTCAATGGCATCCATAGCTTCACGCTCATCAACGCCTTCAACTGTGACTTCAATTTCATCGCCTTTGTGAACACCCATAGAGATAATTCCCATGATGCTCTTTCCATCGATCATAATATGTTCTTTTGCTACATAAATTTCAGAACTAAATTGATTGGTCAGTTCTACGAATCTTCCGGCAGCTCTTGCATGAAGGCCGGAATCATTCGTGATGTTAAGTGTTTTTTTTGATCATTTCGATCCACCTTCCTAATTAACGAGACTCTCCGCAAATTTGTGTATTTTCTTGAACCTATGGTTGACCCCCGACTTACCTACAGGTGGATCAAGCAATTCCCCAAGTTCTTTAAGACTTGCTTCAGGTTGTTCTAATCTAAGTTCTGCCAGTTGAGACAATCCATCTGGCAATGCTCCAAGACCAACCCTTGATTCAATTAATTCTATATCTTGAACCTGTCTCATAGCCGCATTAACGGTTTTATTCAGATTCGCAGTTTCACAATTCACAAGACGATTAACGTCGTTTCTCATTTGCTTGACAATTCTAACATTCTCAAAATCGAGCAAGGCTTTATGAGCTCCAATAATATTGAGCAGATCAACAATCTGATCGCCTTCTTTAAGATAAACTATATGATTTGCTTTTCTATCGATTAATTTCGATTCTAAGCCAAATTCATTGATTAAGGTTTTAAGCGATTCACCATATTCCTCACTATGAGTGATGAACTCTAAATGGTATCCTTTTTCTGGATCACTCACTGATCCACCGCCTAAAAACGCACCTCTAATATAAGCTCTTTTACAACAAGTATCTTTCATCAAAAACAGAGGCACTTGATCATTAATTCCAAAAAAACCATTCACTTCAACCAATATTCCTAAAGTTTTAAGAATTTCACCGGAATCCTCTATATGAATCTGATAGCATTGCCCTTTTTCAAAGTCTTATTTTTTTGAACCACTACGTCCGTATGGATATTGAAATTCTTTTTAAAAAAACGTAAATATTAGTCGAGCTATGGCCGGATTTTCAGTCAGAATATTAAGGTCTGTTCTAGACAATCCCTTTAACTTAATTGATCCACTTGTTCTAATTAGTGCCGATAACTCGGCCATTTGACAACATGGACCTTCTGACCTTATCCGAGAGAGCTCGTTCTTAGTCGTAGAAGAAAACGACATCTTGCATCACTCTTTCGAATACTGATAGGTGCTGATTGCTTTTACAATCATATTTTTCTCATCTTCATACTTTACTGTTTCATTAATTCTATTAATATGAATAAACTTGGCTTCAACAAAACCCTCTTCTCGTTGCGGTGTTGTATTCGTAGACTTTGCCTCCATGATATACCACAGAACCCGCTTCTCAACCACTTCATTTCGACTCCAGCAGTTTTTAAATTTATAGTTTGTCTCACCAAGAAATTCTATTATTCGTCCCTTAATTCCTGTTTCTTCTCTAACTTCTCGAAGAGCGGTTTGCTCTGTGGACTCGCCTAATTCCACTTTACCCTTCGGAAGGACCCAATCCCCGTTTATCTTCCGAAGCATGAGGACAGAGTTCCCCAGAAAGACGACTCCACCTGCACTCGTGATTGTTTTCACAGGGCTTCACTTCCTTATAGCTTCATAGGTGCTTTTATCTAATTAGTATACCATACCTAGGTAGATTTTCAAACACGCATGAACCAATAAAAACAAGTGATTATGCCACTCAGCGCATTATATCATACCAATGTTAATTTTACTTACAGCCGAAAGTCCCTTTTCATCATTTTTAGACATAAATCATTCAAAATCGCATGGATTCTAAACAAAACTATATGTAATAAAGGAGCCCCCATTCGGCGACTCCCTCTGATTGTTAACCATGAATTTTCTATTACTCATCAAATAGCTTTCGATAGATTTTTGTGTCAACCATCTCAATTAGGCACTTTGCAATTTTATTGGCATCATGCTTAACATAGCCTTTATCTATCAGCATAAAATCTTGGGTCCTATATCCAATACGTAGAGCATTTAAATACGTCTTGTCATCCTGAGTTAAATACACAGGTGTTGAACCCTCTGCTTCATAATACTCAAGATGTTCGTCAATAACATGTGTATCGTTAACGAGTACGAGGTCAATCATTTGAGAACAACCATGGTCAACCAACGCCTGGACATGATCCTGGACCGTATAGTCATCGGTTTCACCAGGCTGAGTCATGATATTTGGTATGTACACCCTCTTGGCTTTTGAACTGCATATGGCATCAACAATCCCCTCTACAAGAAGGTTCGGTATTATGCTTGTATATAAACTTCCTGGACCCATTACAATAATATCAGCTTCTTCAATAGCTTCAATGGCATCTGAGAGAGCTGGAATTTGACTTTCTTTTGTACTAATTTTACTAATAGCTTGGCCTGACTCTAAAACCTTAACAGGAATCATGGACTCACCTTCAACCTTACTGCCGTCAGCTAGTTCAGCTATTAGTGTCATTTCAGATGGTGTCACGGGTAGGACACGACCAGTAATTGCAACAATATCACTTATCTTTTCAACCGCTTGTTCAAAGCTACCTGAAATTCCGACAAGTGCTGCAATTAAAAGATTCCCGAAACTTTGACCTTTGAGGGCACCTTCTTTGAACCTATACTTTATAAGGTCCTCCATAATTGGTTCTGTGTTGGCAAGAGCTAAAATACAGCTTCGAATATCTCCTGGTGGAAGCATACCTAAGTCTTCTCGAAGAACACCTGATCCACCGCCGTCGTCTGCAACAGATACAATAGCCGTCACTTCTGATGTGATTTTTTTTAGCCCTCTTAAAAGTATTGAAAGACCTGTTCCACCACCTAGTGCAACAATCTTAATTTCGGTTTCCATAACAAAACCCCTAACAAACTCTTGATTATAAAATGAAAGGGACCTCTCTTTATAGGAGTATCCCTTTCTTACCATATCGGCACTTAATATACCATATTGTTAGTCTTTGGACAAGTATTTCCAAATACCATTATTTATGTACTATCTTATCTCACGATGTGTAATTCCAACCGTATATTTATGATCTTTCAACTCATGGAACAGTCTATTTGATAGTGTTACAGACCTGTGTTGGCCACCTGTGCACCCTACAGCTATAATAAGTTGTGCTCGTCCTTCTTTTTCACACAAAGGAAGCACTGTGTTTACCATATTCACAATCTGATTATAGAAATCATGACTTTCGTCAAAGGACATTACATAGTCTTGAACTGGCTTATCGTTCCCTGTTTGAGACCTAAGTTCTTCAATGTAAAATGGGTTTGGTAAAAACCTCGCATCAAATACAAAATCTGCATCTAGGGGAATCCCTTTTTTGAATCCAAATGACATTATAGAAATAGACATGTTAGAAGTCTCAGTGTCTTCTCTAAAAATCTTTGACATTTCATTTTTAAACTGACTTAAATTGTATCCACTTGTGTCAATGATCGTGTCTGCCATATCTCGAAGCTTTGACAGTTTTTCACGTTCTTCACCAATACCATCTTCTATTGAACCTTTAGGATTCATTGGATGAGATCGTCTTGCCTCTTTAAATCTTTTAATCAGAACCTTGTCTGATGAATCAAGGAACAAGAGTTTGAAGTTTAGACCGTTTGTCTTCAGATTTTCCATTTCCTGAACAAGGTCCTCAAAGAATATACCACCTCGTATATCCGTCACCAGGGCTAGTTTTCTAATATCTTCTGTGTTCCGATCACATAAATCTACAAACTGGTGGATCAGTACAGGGGGTAAATTATCAACACAATAATAATCAAAATCCTCTAGAACTTTCATTGCCTGACTTCTTCCGGCGCCAGACATGCCAGTAATAATCACCAGTTCCATATATCGCTCCTATTCCTCTACTGCATTTAGTATCCTGTCATGTTTTAGACCAGCAGCTTCAGCCCTTCTTACAGCCTTAGCCACATTACCAATATCTTTTGGATGATGCGCGTCACTGTTGATCGAAAATTTAATATCGTATTTCATTGCTTCTTTAATCTGATTTACTGTCAAAAATCCATGGTTGGCATTAATTTCAAGAGCTGTTCCAGTTTCAGCAGCAGCCTCAGCTACACGCTTTACATCAATTGGGCCTTTAGCACCAGGATGCGTTATAACATCAATATTATACCGTTTCATGGCATTCACAAGAGACTCAGTATTAGCATGCATAAGTCTTTCATCATGTTTTCCATCTTTACTGAAATAGTTACTTGCATGATGCAACAAGTCTCTAACAACTCTCACAGGTCGGCTTCCAAAATGATAGCCTGCCAGTAATATGTCATTCATTTCTAGCATTTCGTCATCAACGTCTAAATGACCTTCAATATCAAGAACATTTGCTTCTAATCCAAGTAGTATTTCTATATCGTCGTACTTAGAGTTTAATTCATCAATGATTTTTCGCATTTCCTTATATTTTCTTTTTTTTATTCCAAACCCCATGTGTCCAGGACCATGATCACTGATCGCTAAGATTTTAAGTCCAATCTTTCGCGCAGCTTCAACGTTTTCCTCTATGGTACCTTTGCCATGGCTATAAATTGTATGTGTATGATAATCCGAAAGAATTCTCATAATTTATTCCTTCCCGAATAACCGCACTTCAGGTTCAAGCTCCACACCGAATTGATCAAATACAACCTTTTGTACCAGACTGATCAGCTTCAAAACATCTGCACTGGATGCGTTCCCTCTGTTAACAATGAAACCACAGTGCTTTTCAGATACCTGGGCATCTCCATAACGAAGGCCGCGAAGTCCAGCATCGTCAATCAGTTTACCAGCATAATAGCCTTCAGGTCTTTTAAATGTAGACCCTGCACTAGGTAAACTCAGGGGTTGTTTTGATGTGCGTTTTTCAGTTAAATCATCGATGATACTCTTTATGTCATTATACGGTTTTTCTTTGAGTTCAAGTGCAACCTCCAAAACAATGTGTTTCTCTCTTTGAATAGCACTTCTTCTATACCCGAAATCAAGTTCTTCATTCGAAAGTGTTTTAACATTTCCCTCTCTAGTAAGAACTGTCACTTCATGTACAACATCCTTCATTTCGCCACCATAAGCGCCTGCATTCATGAATACAGCCCCACCTATCGTGCCGGGAATTCCAGAGGCAAATTCGAAACCACCAAGAGACTTTTCAACCACTCTGTTAGAGAGTTTCGACAACAATACTCCCGACTGTGCAACAACCCTCTCCCCTTCAATACGAACACTACTGAAGTTTTCAGAGAGTTTTAAAACCACACCACGAATACCGTCATCTCCTACAAGTAAATTACTGCCGTTACCTACAATATGGAACGGACAGGCATGTTCCTTACAAATTTCCATAACTTCTCGAACTTCGTCTACATTTTCAGGCATAACTAGAACATCTGCTGGTCCACCGATTTTAAATGATGTATGTTTGTTCATCGGTTCATCTATATACACTATTTGAGAATTCAATTTTTCTTTCAAAGTATTTGCCGTAGCTTTAATCAAGAGATTTCTCCAATCCATTCATTTTCTAAACTTATTTTTTAATACTACTATCTATATAAACTATCACTTTATACTCATATTATATTCCAAGAGAATTACCTATGAATTACGAAATGATTTCAATATGATTAAACCATTTACTTTCATATTTTACTGAAACAGTTTCATCATCCATTTTCAAGGTGAGATACATACTTTCAGTATCCTACTATGATTGATACAACTGGATTTCATGACTATATCCATATTTCAAACATATCTTTTACAGTATACATGACACGTTTACATAATACAAGATTCCATAGCCACTGCCCTTCTTTAATATACATAAAAACTGCTTTTATAGGTATGGATTTTTTCCTACAAAAGCAGTTCTAAATATTTCTTATTATGCATTTGAGTGTTACACGTCAAAATTAGGAATGTGAATTAAGTCTATAGCCGACTCCCCATAAAGTCTCTATTAGTTGATCACTCGCTTTATGATCCCCTAGTTTTTCTCGAACTTTTTTCATATGCACAGCTACAGTACCAACATCCCCGTAATAGTCCGCCCCCCAAATCCGATCATATATTTCATCTTTACTAAACACACGGTCTGGATTTGAAGCCAAAAGCACTAGAATATCAAATTCTTTTGAGGACAAATTAATGTTATTGCCTTTAAAGACAACTTTATGAGCACCCACATCAATATTTAAATAACCAACATCAATCATTTCTGTTCGTATATCATCAGAAGCTTTCTGGGCAAATTTCTCATATCTTTTAATGTGTACTTTAACTCGAGCTACCAGTTCGCTTGGACTAAAGGGTTTCGTAATAAAATCATCAGCACCTAATCCAAGCCCCCTGATTTTATCAATATCACTGTCTTTTGCAGTTACCAAAAATAAAGGGATATCTAGTATTTCTCTTAGTTCACGAACAATTTCAAAACCATTTTTCTCAGGCAACATAACATCGACGATAATCAAGTCATACTTGTTCGATTTTCCCATCGCGAGACCTTTTGATCCCGTATGGACAAGATCCACTTGAAACCCTTCAACTTCAAGATAATCTTTTTTCCAGATCTGCTATATTTACATCATCTTCAATTATGAGTATCTTTTTCAAATTATTCACCCCTGACAGGGAGTTTGATTTCAATTGTCAAACCACCTAATTCCGATGCATACGCTTCAATAAACCCTTCATGTTTCTCAATAATTTCCTTACATATAGACAAACCGAGTCCAGATCCTTGTTTTCTATTACGGGACTCATCTAGTCTAATAAACCTGCCAAATATATCTTCTGCATTGTTTGCAGGAACACCAGGTCCATTATCACTTATTCTAAACACAACATGTGTTTTATTAAGATGACAACTCATGTCGATCAGTACATTTGATTTGTCATTATATTTTACAGCATTTTCAATGACGTTTTTAAATACACGACTAAGTTTAAGAGTGTCACCTTCTATGAATACTTTATGGTTTAAACCCAAGTGCGTAAAATCGATAGCACGATCTTCATATTGACTCGTGGTTGCCTCCACAAGATCTTCAAAAAAACTACGTACTTCAATGGTTCGCATTGTAAATATTTCTTCACCTAAATTAAGTCGTGAATATAGGAATAAATCGTTAATTAACTGCTCAATATACTTAATTTTATCGTGAGATACTTTCAAATACCTTTCACGTTTGTCTGGTGTATCTGCAATCCCTTCCATAAGACCTTCCAAATACCCACGAACTGTCATAACAGGTGTTTTAAGGTCATGACTTAAACTCGAAATCAGGAATCGACGATTTTCATCCAGTTCATTTTCCTTCTCTATGGCACTATCCAACCTATCTTTCATTTCGTTGAATGCAATCAAAAGGTCTCCAATTTCATCGTCTGGAACGTAATCACTCTTTTCCTTGAGATTATGCTTTTCAGACTTTGATATCTCGTGACTAACAAAATTCAACGACCTTGCAATTGCCCTATAGAACGCTAACAAAGAGAAAAATGATATAGCCATAATACTCGTGACAACTATTATAAATAACATGAAATTTTTCCTGGATTCATTGCTCAAAAACTCCTGTACGTAGAGGATAGCATATGCGTGGATGTCACCAGAATCACTTTTTTATTAACTGATGAGAGATAACAGCATAGTCATATGCGATAATGCGGTCAAAAAAAACCTTCCTCCGACATGTTTTTAAGCATCTCTATTTCAGCACTGTCTAGTGACTCATTTGTCGTGATACTGTTTTCACCTGAGAGAAGAATGTACCCTCTAGATTTCCTTTCACGATTCCATGGTTCTATTAAATCGTCTAACTCTTTTGAAAGCATATCAATACTGCGCTCTACTGAAACTGAATCCATTTCAACTTTTATTACAGCTTCGTTAAACTCCTGAGCATACTTTACATAGGAGTATTGCTCCACGGAACTGCCCGATAGAAAGAACTTATTTTCAATAACAAGTATTCGTCTTGAAGCATACTGAATCATCAATGTAACCGATATGCTAATTATGACTATTATTGAAAAAATTCGCCACATTCTTTTTTTTTATTAGCAAAGTATCACCTTCTCACAATCCTCGATTGGTGTTTCTATTGGTATTTTTCTATTTGGACTCCTCAATTGGCATACCATCGTACAGACCGTGCTGTCCTTTAATTACAACCTTTTGTCCATTACTTATTTCTCCAGTAACAACAATTGATTCACCTTCATATTTCACTATTTCAACAGGCAGTGATTGTGCTGTATTATTATCCATAATATAGATTAGATCTTGATCTCCACTTCGAATCACCGATCCATTTGGAACATAGTAAATATTGTCCAAACTTTCATACGTTATATATACGTCGCAAAACACACCACTTTTAAGTTCACCTTCATCTACTACAAGTACACCAACTCCAACCCCAAGACCTTTACTTTCATAATTCATGTACCTGATATGGCCACTATAGGAAGTCGCTTCGCTTTCATTCGTTTCAGTTTCAATAGTTACAAGATCTCCAATTGACACTTTATCAGCAATACGAACTGGAATATTAAAGTTAATCTCCTTTAATTGTCCTTGTGCAATTATTATATCCTTTCCTGTGCTCTTTTCCCCAGGATTATTGACAATTTCAACAACAACACCATTTATTGGTGACACAACGTTAAGGTTTTGATTCAATACATCAAGTTGAGCTTTAGATGTATCAAGGCCAGATTGTGCTAAAAGAAGGTCTTTATAACTCATATTTTTACTAAGTTCCGACTTTTCAAGTACATCTTTTGATATCGCTCCAGACTCATACAAGGATACATTTGTCTCATAAGTCTGCAATTGCTGAGAATAACTCTGCTGTGCAATTTTAACTGCTTCTCTGCCATCATTCAGCTGATTTCCATATATAGTACTCTGTGCTTGATTACTAAGTTTCATTAAGAGATCGCCTTTTTGAACCTCATCCCCTACCTCAACTTCTACTGACCCTATTGTTGCACCACCACTACCACCAACTTGTAGTGTTTCTTCTGACTCAGTAAATCCATAAGCATTATATATATTGACGCCTTCTGAACTCACAAGCGTTTGTGTCTGTACAGCTGTTCTAGTAACATCTAAAGCTTCAACTTCAACCACATTACTCGTACAGCCTATTAGCGACAGTACAGTTAGAGTTAAAACTATTCCAAGTTTAGCGATTCGCATATTTAACCTCTCCTTTTATAAATAGAGCTTTCATAATACCAAAAAGTTTTGTGCACCAATTATTCAACCCATCTAGTTCCTTATAAAAAATTGGAATAAGAACAAGGGTAAGCGTCGTTGCAAAAGATAAACCAAATACAATTGTGTATCCGATTTCTGCATAGAATTCACTTCCCATTGCAAGTGGAAGAATTCCACCTACGGTTGTGAGCGTAGCTGCAAATACAGGATTCATTCGATTGGTACACGCACTCAGTATCGCCTTATTCACCGTCATAGTTTTTCTTTTATTGTTTGCGAAGTCTATAAGCACAATGGAATCATTAACCACTATGCCGACCAACGAAATAACACCTACAAAGGCAAACAGACCGAATGTTTGACCCATAAGAGTTAGTCCATATAAAGCACCTGCAATTCCAAATGGAATGGATAGCAATATAACAAATGGCTGTGAAAACGAATTAAATTGAATTGCCAACACCATGTATACTAAAAACACTGCCAGCGACATATTACTTGCCATTTCTGCAAATGACTCTTGCAGATCTTCGATGTCTCCTCCAGCATTCATCTGAACATCGAACGATGTGTATTCTGTATCAAATAGCGCTTTGGCACCTTCAAATATCTCTGAGCTGCTTTTGCTTTGATCATAACTAAACGACATCCTAATAATGAACTTCCCATTTTCACGTGATACTTTGTCGGCGCCTTGAATCAAATTAATTTCCGCTACATCACTAAGTCTAATAACACCGTTATTCACATTTGCAATAGGAAGCGCCTTTATCCTACTTATTTCGCTATTTCTATAATTTGACGGTCTCAGAATCACGTTTGTATCTTCAATAATTTCTTTTTTCAAGTTGTGTTTCAAATATCATATTTTTTTTATCAAATGGCTTATGTTGTTTTCTGATAATCCTAAAGCCTTAATCTTTTTGCTGTTCATTTCAATCTGTGCTTCTTGTGTTCCACCTGTATAGTCAGACGTCACTGTTTGAATACCATCGACATTTCTAACTGCAACTGAATAAGCTTCAAACACTTTAATCAGTTCTGCACGACTATTTGACTCCAGTTTAACGTCTACCGTTGCACTGTTTTGTGGTGAAGCTGTTGCTACTTCTATGGTAAAATCTGCACCTGCAACACTCATTAATTCCGATGTAATTGCGTCAATAACTTTTGTAGAGTGTAAGTCGCGGTTGTCTTTACTTACAAGTTTTAGTCGACCAGATGCAAAATTTTCAATGTCAGAATTCAGGTCGAATACATAAGAGTCTACACCATCATTTGCCGCGAATATCGCATCTACTTCTTTTATGGTTTCTAACATACTAGATCTTAACTCACCAGCTGCAAGCTCAATGCTTACTACAAAATTGGTCTCATCTGAATTTGGTAACATTTGAATTTGCAAGCGATTGGTTCTTACAAGGTTTACTGAACCTAATAATACAACAAAGGCAATCAGCAAAACGACCACTCGTTTGCTTCGACTGTTAAGAAGTCTTTCCATAAACTTTGCATAATAATATTTTATGCCATTGCCCTTACTGTTTTTTCCACCAAACATTTTTTGGTACATTGCAAATGAAAATAGCGATGTTGCTATAACTGTAACAAGCGTCATTTTTCCAGCCACTCGAAAAGCATAAACAGACAACCCAAATACTAGTAACACAGATATATACTTCATAACAGTTGTTGGTTCTTTAGTTTCTCCAATACGTCTTCGAATAAAAGCTTTACACAAGGCCGGTGTAAACATTACTGAAGTAATGAAGGAAGAAAGAATTGCAATAATAACTGTTTGAGGTAAGACTTTTATAAATTCTCCAAGTATCCCCGCTGGTTGAAGCAGTGGGATAAATGCAGATACGGTTGTCATGGTCGCGGCGAAAACTGCGAGAGCGACTTCATTTGTACCTTCTAAAATACCGTCGTCAATACTATGCCCTTCATTTAATTTATCTACTATGTTTTCTATAACCACAATCGTGCTATCCACAAGCATCCCCAGCGATATAATGAGTGCAGACATTGAAACCGTGTTGAATGTCATATTCAAAGCATTCATTACAATAATACTCATCAGAAGGGATATTGGAATTGCTGCCGCTGCTATAATCGACTCCTGAAATCCAATGAAAATGAATAATACTGCTATAACCACAGCAAGTCCAGCCAAAGCATTATCCTGCACTTCATTTAGCTTGAACTCAACTTCCTCGCCCCTATCTTTAAAAATAACCAAGTCTGTCTTACTCGATTTAAGAGATATGCTTTTCTCATTAACATACTCTCTTGAAGCCTCAGCCACCTTCGATATATCAGCACCATCCGCAGCGTAGACAACTATCTTTAATGCCTCTGCCATGTGTGTTGATGTGCTGTCATTCAACAGTTTTAGTGAAATATAGTTTTCTCCATACTGATACTCTTTTTCAACGTATACATCCGCAACATCAGATAAATAAACATTACCATTCGGTGTTGCTATTTCGATATTCATGATATCTACAAGTGATGCTTCAGCACTTGTCACTCGAATTCGTGTATTCTTATTACCAATTTCTTTTGACCCTAGCGGTATAGTTGTATAAACACCTTCAATGATTGATTCAAAATTCGAAAACGGAATTTGATTCAACTGCATTTTGACTGGGTCATATTCAATTACAACTTGTTCATTAATACCACCAAATACACTTACTTTTTCAACACCAGTAATATCTTCGATATCATCTTTCATATCTTCAGCCAAATTCTGTAACGACTCCATTGACTGAGGCCCACTTAAATACACAATTAATGCTGTTTTTTGTTTTAACTCTATAACGCGGCTGCTTGGTTCTTTTGCAGAGCTGGGTAAATCCCCTTTAACTGTATCAATTGCACTTTCAACTTCTTTTAATTTTTTATCAATATCAACTTTCATATTAAAGTCTAAAAGTATACTTGCATGATTTTCTGAGGATTCTGCAGTATAATTTTGTATTCCACCAACCGATCGAAGTGCCGGTTCCAGTATCTCAACAATTTGCTCATCCACTTCATTTGGTGCCGCCCCTGGATATGCAACACTTACATTGATACTCTTTAGAGCAACTTCTGGTAAATCCTCTCTATGCATGCTATTGTATGCTGTTGATCCCAGCATAAGTAGTAGCATGATTAGAAGAAACATCAGTTTTACACGTTTCGTGATTTGGCCAGTTAGTTTGCCAAAAATATTTAAATTATTCATTGTGACATCCTTTCTCTTCATTTGTTCATAGCTTATCAGGATGAATTTAAAAGAACTTATGCTTAAAATGAAGTTTTCTTATATGAATTATTAATAAAAAATTAACGCCTTTCGTTCCAACTCATATTCCCATTTTTATAGAAATTGCTTTTGAATATAGTTTGACTATATCTTTAACAAAAAAAAGAAACCGTACCACAAGACTATAATTCTTGCGGTACGGTTCCATTATTAAAAAGATTATTATTTAGTTCCAAATCTTTAAAGCACTCTAAGATGCGCGCTGCGCTTTTAACTCAACTTCTTTCCCAAGTGCCTTAGATTTATTCATGTAAATCATATAGTACATAAGTGGAACAACCACGGCACCACCAACTAAATTTCCAAGGGTAACTGGCAAGAAATTTGCCGTAAACATTTGACTCCAAGTAACTGGTGCACCATAAAACATACCAACAGGTATAAAGAACATATTCGCAATAATGTGTTCATATCCCGATATAACAAAAGCACTTACAGGAAACCATAGTGTTAATACTTTACCCTGAACTGTGGTGGCACCCGTTGCCATCCACACTGCAAGTACAACTACAATGTTACATAGAATAGCTCTATAAAATGCCACTGAAAATGAAAGACTCACTTTTCCATTTGCTATTGCAACAGCTTTTTGTCCAATGACATTCAGCCCGTCGGCATTTCCCCATAGTTGACCTTTGAATACTAGGACTGCAATTATAATTGAACCAACGAAGTTGCCAAGGTATACCGCTGACCAGTTTTTCAGTAGCCCGCCTACTGAGATTCTACCGCTGAATACCCCAAGAGTCATTAAGTTGTTCCCCGTAAACAACTCAGACCCCGCCAAAACAACTAGAATAATACCCACTGGAAAAACGGCGGCCCCTAGATACTTGGATACACCTACGTCTCCCGTTGTTCCCCACATTACTGTAGCAGCTGCACCACCCAGAGCAATGAAAATACCAGCCATAATGCCGAGCATAAACATGTTCCCAAATGTGTTATTCGCTTTTTTCTCCGATACATCCAGCATCTTCTGCGCAATTTCAGCTGGACTCAATAAATTTTTATTCATTGTTTCCTCCCCTTATAATAAAACTACAATTCCAACTAATATACTATTTTAAGGGAGTCTATAATCCAATGCAGAAATATTACGAGGTTTTGGACAAAACAATCATGTTTTCAAGAATTCCACACCAAGAAACTGGTAATTTTCTTAATTTTTTACGCAATTAGCAATGTTTTCGCCATTGTATATTAATAACAACTAAACCCAGTCATCCTCGATTAATTTACTATTATTATCCCATAAGTAAACTGTCACATTTGTGCCTTCAGGTAGAACTCCACCTTTATGTTCTGCGACTATGTAACCATCTGAGTGACCAATCCACGAGATCATTCCCGACTTCCCGTGATGTGGTGTCACTTTGTACACATGCCCATCTTTTTTTTACAGTAACCATTTGACAACTGTCTCGTCCATCTGCTGGCTTTACAGCCCCAGTTAGTACACCTTTCACCCTGTGATGTTTTGGAATATTGGTATTCCATACTTCGTCAAGTATTCTTCGACCTACTGTGTCCATAACCATTAGAGCTGAAACTGGATGCCCTGGAAGTCCAAGAACAACAACGTCGTCAGCCTTCACAATGAGTGTTGGCTTACCTGGTTTAAAAGCTAATCCATGTACAATTTTTTTGTGCACCTGGCAGTGTCATAACTGCATCAACAGTCATATCTTTCTCTCCAACTGAACTTCCACCAGACATAAGAAGCAAGTCTGCTTTTTTTACTAGCCACTCGAATTTTTTTCACATATTGCACCAAAGTCGTCATTCACAACGTCTGCATACACAACTTCAAGTCCGTAACTTACACATAAGGCTTTCAAACTATGCGTGTTTGTATCAAAAATTTGACTACCTGTGGGTGTATCTCCAAGTTGAATCAATTCATCTCCAGTAGCAATTATTGCAACCGTAGGTTTTTTATACACTTTTACAGAACTTATGCCTAATGCAGCCAACAACCCAACATGCCTCGACGTCAAACAAACGCCCGATTTCACACCAGTATCGCCTGTTTTAAGATCATCACCTTTATATATCATATTCGACCCAATAGTAGTTGGCTTGTAAACCTTAACGTCTTCTTTGCCAAGATCAGTGTCTTCAATCATAACCATAGCGTTTGCTCCATCTGGTAGCATACCACCTGTTGGAACATATTGTGCTTCTCCATCATTTAACGTATAAGTTGTGACCTTCCCCATGGAACTCTCACCGACAACTTGAAGTGTCACTGGAGTTTTTCTAGTTGCACCCAAGACATTTTCTGCGCGAACAGCATAACCGTCCACGGTTGATTTTGTATATGGTGGCACATCAAATTTAACTTCAACAGGTTCAGACAAATAGTATCCAATTGCTGAACCTATATCTTTCATCTCAATTTCTTTCAATTTCCCAATTATCTTAACCGATTTATCTACAGCCATATGAACAGGCATCATTTCAAGTTTCTTCACTTTTGACCTCCTTGAACTCTCACTAACTATAGTTTACCTAATTTTCATCTAATCTGCATATATATCTATTTCACAATGGTATACTAATTAGGAAAACTTTAATTATAAGGAGTGAACAAAATGTTTACAGCATCGGTTGTCACAATCAGCGATAAAGGTAGTCGAGGCGAAAGAGTTGATACTAGTGGTCCAACTCTTGTTAAAATGCTTAAGTCAAGTGGCTATGACGTCATTCATGAATGCATTGTACCTGACGAATTTCAAGTGATTAAAGAAACACTCATAGATTTGTCAGACAGGGTGAAAGTCAACATTGTTCTCACTACAGGTGGAACAGGTTTTTCGCCAAGAGATATTACCCCAGAAGCAACAGAAGCCATAATAGAGCGAAGAACACCCGGCTTGACTGAACTTGCAAGACTTGAGAGTCTTAAAATCACACCCAAAGCCGCATTATCTCGTGCAACATCAGGTATCCGTTCTAAAACATTAATTATCAATATGCCTGGTAGTCCCAAGGCTGCTAAAGAACACTTAGACGTTCTACTCCCAATCTTAGATCATGGACTTGATATACTACTGGATCTGGATGGGGAATGTGCTGAATCCAATTAGCTACAAGATCATTACAGTAATACGTTTAAATATTAAAAGGAGATGCTCACTTGAGCATCTCCTTACTTTCACTTCACTATACTAACACTTCACTAGTACCAGTGATTTTGATTTAGTTTTCAATTGATTCCAAATCAATTTTCACATCAACATTGAAATTCAAGAATAGGTTGTCATCCATGTCATCTAGGGCAATTTCGATTGGGACAATTGTCTCTCCGCCTTTTTTAATAGACGTTCCCCAAATACGAACAACTTTTCCAGGGTACTCTTTATCAGGAACCGCTTGAGACGTTACAATAGCTGGTTGACCTTCGTATATTCTTCCAATAAATTCTTCAGCAATGTCAGCTCTTACAATACGCGAATCAAGGTCTACAATCGTTATGACACTGATTTCGCGATCTACATAAGACCCTTCCTTTGAACCCACCTCTGAAACAACTCCATTGTCGATCGTTGAGACTATTTGGTTTCCATTTACAAAGTTTGCTTTTGAATATTTGTCTTCCAGTCTTTGAAGTTCGTCTTGAAGTCTTGTCAATCTATTTTCTTGAGTTTGACGGTTTCCAGAAACCTGATCTCGTGTACTCTTTAGACTTAACTTCATTTTGTCAAGTGCTCTTTCTTGAGCAGAAACTTGTTCACTTAGTTTTTCAAACTCATCTTTGGACGCAGCACCATTATTGTAAAGAGATTTTTTCTTTTCGTACTCAGATTTTAGTTCTGATAATTGCGCTTCAGTGTCTGCCACATCCAGCTCAAGTTTTGACACTGAATAATCCTTTTTATCCAGTTCAAATTGCGTTTCATTTATTTCCATTTTTTTGCTGGCAATCTCATTCTCTAGAACACTGATATCAAAATCTACTAGTTGATCACCTTTTGAAATTCGTTCTCCCGCTTTGACATAGATCTTATTCACACGTGCGTTAAAATCTACACTAATACTTTGCTCATTTGTAGCTTCAACAATACCATATGCCTCAACAGATTCATTCTTAGGCTCTTCCTCTACAACGGCCGTTTCATCAACAGGCTCTACCTCTTCTGCAGCATTGGCACCACCACATGCAGTCATTGTTATAGCCAGAGCTGCAATTATTCCCATTAGTACAAGCTTTTTGATCATTAGACAAGCCTCCCGTCTTTTAGTCTTATAATTCTTGTTCCGTATTGTGCAGCCGATTCAGAGTGTGTTACTTGTACAACTGTTTTACCTTTTTCTCTATTTATTTTCTGGAACAACTCCATAATTTCAGTACCTGTTACACTATCAAGGTTACCAATGGGTTCGTCTGCCAATATAAGATCAGGCTCACTAATAAGTGCCCTTGCAATGGCCACACGTTGCTGCTGACCACCAGAAAGTTCTCTTGGTGTATGTTTCCTTCTGTCAGCGAGTCCAACAAGTTCCAGAATTTCATCTAGCTTCGTCTCATACTTTTTAGGGCTCTTCCCATCTAAGAGAACTGGTAATAGAACATTCTCTTCTACGTTCAAGTTCGGAATTAAGTTGTAAAATTGAAACACAAACCCTATTTCACGGCGTCTCATTATACTCTCTTCTTTATCTTTCATTAGTTTCAGTTCTTTTCCATTGATCATAACTTGACCAGTAGAGGGATCATCCAAGCCTCCAATAAGATAGAGAAGCGTTGACTTTCCAGATCCAGAAGGTCCCATTAATGAAACAAACTCTCCTTTTTCTATCTGAAAGTCTAGGCTTTTCAAGACTTTTACTTCCTCTTTGCCAAGCATGAAATTCTTGCAGACATCTTTTACATCAACTACAACTGACATGCTCCTCCTCCTATTCGTATCTCAATTCTTCGATGATACTAACTTTACCCGATCTTCTAAGTACACCCACTGATGAAAGTAGACAAACACCGATTGCTCCAAGCATGCCGAACACGCCAGCGCTTAGGGTTAAATCCATGGTAATGATTACCTCTGCTTTTTCAAGCAGACCAGAAACTCTATGAATAATCAACTGAGCTGTTACGATACCGAAAACAGCGCCCATTAAGCCTCCAGAAATCGCTTCTATTAAAATCATTCTTTTTCGCTGCTTTTTGCTCATACCTACAGAGGCAAATATTGCAAATGCTTTTTTCCTCGCTATAAAACTAACAAGGAAGTTGTTCATAACACCAATGCTGCCTATTAGGGCTGTTGCCGCTGAAAAGGCCGATATAATGATTATAAACGTTGAGTTCTGTTGCATGAATCTTTCTTTTCGTTCATTCATTGTTTGAACGTCGTACCAGTCAAGATTCTTAAGCTTCTCTTCAATATTAGCCTTCATTTCCTCAGGTTCATAGCCTGGCTTAATTTTCATAGCCATCCGAGTGCCCCAGAACTGTTTTAAATCATTCCTTATATTTCGTCTAGCTGTAATTCCAAACTTACCGTTTGCATCTTTTGTTTTAACAAATCCAATAACTTCATACTCTCTAATACCCTTTCCAGTATCAAGCTTAAGCATTTGTCCTTCTTCAAGTCCATACTTATCTCTAATTACTGTACCTAATATGAGCTTTCGACCAGTAAGAACTTCTTTGAAAACAGCGTCGTCATCATCATGATTTAATACATCGTACTTCATAAAACTTGAGAATCGGTCGCTTTCTATTCCAACAAGTTGTCCTATAAATGCTTTTTCCTCATCGTTGTACGTAAATGCTTCATATGACTCTTGATAAATCATTGTATCCTGAATGCCATCCAAAGATAAAACCCTTTGAACAGTAGTCTGAGACGATGAAGAATCTACATACACCTGTATGTCATAATTACGTGTATTAAAGTACTCTAGAAGATCGTCTTGCATACCTGATCCCATCATACTAATCGTTAGCATACTTGCAAGACCAATAGTAAGGAGTACAACGTTATCGTAAGTACTTTTATTCCCTCTCATGTTTTTAACCGCAAGAAGTCCGACATTACCAAATACAGCGCCAAAGAACTTCTCTGATAAAGTTATGAATCCATCACTTAAGATTGGAACAAAACATACAAGCGCAAATATCATGCAAATAATACCTAGACCACCTGACAATGCTGCCATCATGCCTTCTGACAATACAATTGGCAAGACAATTGACAATACAGCCAAAATAACGCCGAATACATATCGTAAATATTTTCTTTTTTTCTTGGTGCCTTCAATTATGTTTAACAGTATTTCTTTGATCGGTATTTGTGAGGTTTTGATAATTGGTACAAGTGCACTACCGAATGAAAGTATTAAACCAAACACGAAAGCCATGACCATGTATTCTGGTGGATATGCAATACGGTCAACCGAAGCTCCGTTAAGCATACTGCTTGACATAATCTGCATAACAAGTGACAACATACCATAACCAAGTCCACAACCAAACAAGCTTCCTACAATTCCATAAATTGTTGCTTCGGACAGCATAATGAAATCTGTCATTTTCTTTGTTGCACCTATACTTCTAAACGTTCCAAGCATAGGTAGTCGTTCAAGGGTAATGACCTTAAATGAAGTGTAGATAATAAATATACTAATAAGAACTACCAGTATTAGCATAAACATGAAAGGTATTCGGATAGGATCTATTTCTGCCTTGATTTCACTTTTGGAAACCATAACATCTATGTATTCATCTTTATAGACTGTTTTTTAATCTTTCAATAGTTTCTTGGATCTTGGTATCATCTACTGATTTGAAGTATATAGTGTTTACTAAGTTCGGCGACCCTAAGAAACGACTCAGAGTTTCTCGAGGAACAAACACCTCTAGACTTTTCTTACCAAACGCAAGATTTTCTCTAAAGAATCCACTATTCTCGGCAATGGCTACGATTCTAAACCGCTTAATATCATTTTCAGAAAACTGAAGCGGAAGGTAATCCCCTAGATCATATCCTTCTTTTTCAGCAAAAGACTGTCCTATAATGGCACTCTTGCCACTGAACTCAAAATCACCAAGTGTCTCTACAAACTGCATAGGGTTTTGAGTTTGTAAATCTTCTAATCTGTACCCCTTCAAATTTACGTCTTGATTCTTTTTCTCAGAGTTCCTATACTTGACACCCCATTCAACAACACCGATTGAGTATTCAACATCCTCAGCGACATCACCTAGATCTCTCATCTTAATTGAACCGCTGTCATTAAATCGTCCTGGTCCAGCGTAAATCTCTGCAGTACCTACGTAACTCTTAATATTTTCCATAATAATGTCTGTCAAAGCATCTGATATAGAAAGAGATGCAAAGAAAAGACCAACAGAAAGCATTATGGATAAAAGAATTAGAAAAGTTCGAAACTTGTGTTCTTTTATGTTTCGAAATGTATATTTTACAAGTATTCCCACTCTCGCCCTCCTTTTCAGATTACTGACTTCAGAATAACCATTTCTCATTTCGCCCATTGTAATGTATCAGACAAGTCTTAAAAATAGATTAAAAAAAACTTTAGATTCGTATTAAGGAGCCACTTTAAGTGATTCTTAATTCTTTGTACACACAACGTACACATTCAAGTCGTTAAAGCCAGTTCATCTGAAAATAACAAAAAGGCGCAATCTCCATTGATGGCGCTGCACCTAGCTGCCAGAATAGTTTTTTCACCTCTGATATGAAACCCTAAGTGAGAATAGATGTCAATAAAAAAGAGATGTCTTTTACAACATCCCTTTGTTCTTTTGCCTACAGTTCAAAACTGAAATATATAGCCAACATATTATAAACGAAATAACAGTTATCGTAGAATGACTTCCATTATTTTATGTGTATTACTATTAATCAAGTCTTTTCCTAAACTGCGCTGATGATATTATCAAGAGCAGTAAAGTCAACACACCAAGAGCTATTGTGTCATTAATCAAGTAACTGAAGTCAGATCCTTTTAAAATAATGTCCCTAAGAATATTCATGAAATATGTTACAGGTATTACGAATCCAGCATTGTAGATTGGAAGCGGCATAGCTTCTCTTGGAAACATAAATCCAGATAAAATAACACTTGGCAGAACAAATAGTAGTGCCATCTGCATAGCTTGAGCTTGATTCTCAGCAATTGCTGATATTAACATCCCTATTGCAAGTGCACACATTACAAATAGTATCCCCAATATAATTAAAAGTGGAAGTGACCCCTCAACAGGTACTTCAAACCACCATGTTCCAAGGAAAAGTGCAATTAGAAAATCAATTGTACCAATAACAACATAGGGCGCCATCTTTCCAAAAATGAGCTCAACACCTTTGATTGGTGTTACGATTAACAGTTCAATTGTTCCATGTTCTTTTTCACGAACCAGTGAAAACGCTGTAAGAATCACAGTAATGTTTTGCATGACTAGGCCAATAAGAGCAGGAACTATGAATTTTGAACTCTCTAAGTCGGGATTAAACCAGACTTTTGTTCTAACATCTAGTCTCTCCATATTTTCTGTCAGATTAAAACCAGTGTCTTCTATTAACTCAAAGACATATGTTCTTGATAACATAACACTGCTCTGGAGGGCTGTTCTTGCTATTGTAGGGTCCACACCATTAATAATGAGTTGTGTGGTCGCTTTATCGCCTTTTTGAACTTTTTCTCCGAATCCTGCAGGTATAACAAGAGCAACATCTGCGGAATCATCCATAATTGCCCTGCGAATTTCTCCAGTATTGCTTAGATACTCTGTTGGGATAAAATACCTTGTTGCTTCAAACTTGTCTATGAGTTCACGACTTTGATAAGACTTATCCATATCGAGAATAACCATATCAATTGTTTCAACATCGGTGTTCACTGCATAACCAAAGAGAAGTGTAAATACAACTGGCATAAGAAGGGTTAATATCAAACTAAACCGATCTCTTCGTATGTGGATAAACTCTTTTTTCATCACTGAAACCAACCGAGCAATACGCATTATTCCTCCTCCTCTCTGAGAAGGAATTTTAACTCCTCATATGAACTTGTAACCTTGTTGCCTGTTACATCTTCCTCATACTTTATAAACACATCTTCCAAAGAATTAAGGTTCAACTCATCAATGATTTCTTTAGGAACACCTTGTCCAATAACTTTCCCTTGGAAGACAAACGCAACCTCATCACAGCTTTCAGCTTCATCCATATAATGTGTTGTAACAAGGACACTAATACCTTGTCTTGAAAGTCTATAGATTATTTCCCAAAAGACACGTCGCGAAACCGGGTCAACACCTGCTGTTGGTTCGTCCAAAATCAGCAGATTGGGTTTATGAATCAGGGTACACCCTAGGGCTAATCTTTGCTTCCATCCACCAGAAAGCGTTCCTGTAAGTTGATTTTTTTTCCGACCTGCTAATCCCGCCATGTTTACAATTTGATCTATCCGTTCTTCTACGAATTTTCGCTTCACACCATATATTTCAGTGTAAAATTTCAGGTTCTCATAGACTGTGAGATCCTCATATAAACTAAATTTTTGAGACATGTATCCGATCCTTAGTTTGATGTCCTCAGGATCTTTAACAATGTCATACCCAAAGACCTTACCAGATCCTGATGTTGGTCTTAAAACACCGCAAAGCATACGAATGAGAGTTGATTTCCCAGCACCATTCGGACCTAAAATCCCAAAGATCTTCCCTTTGGGAATATCCAAAGTGATGCCATCTACTGCTTTAATATCCCCAAAATGTTTTTTTTAGATCCTTAATTTGAATTAGAAACTCCGAGTGTGAGTTGTTATTCATTCACATCATCCCCTAAATAGATATCAACCAACATACCTGGCTTGAGTTTCCCATCTGTATTTCTTATTCGAACTCTTGTTTCATAAACAACTTCTTGTCTATTTTCTTTGGATTCCAGATTTTTGGGCGTAAACTCACCATCAGAAGACACAAATTCAACAACGCCGTTCAACTCAAGTGCTTCATCGTAATCCACTTTGATAAGAACCTCGCCTCCGATTTGCACCTTATGCAGGTTCATTTCTTCTACATAAATCCTAACGTTTAAGGTCTCTGTGTCAGCAATTTCTGCAAATTTCGAAGTCATGAGATATTGCTCACCAACATTGAAAAAAAACGGACTCAATAACACCATCATGATTTGCTGTTATCAATGACTCTTCCATTTTGTCTATAACTGATTCAACAGCCCACTTGGCGCTGTCTACACGACTTTGTGCTGATAATAGTTCTTCTTCCGTTGCACCTTGAAGTAATAAATTTAGGCTTTCCTCTAAAAGCCTCTTCTGCGATTTTGCTTGGTCCCGTTTTGAAACGGCATTGGCTTTTAACAGGTCTGCATCATCAAGTTGTTGTTTAGAGGCCGCACCACTTTCATATAAACTATTTACCGTCTCATAGTTGTCAAATGTATGATTCAACTGGTCTTGAAGTATAGAAATCTGATCCTTTTGTTGCTCAATCTGTTGATGTATCTGGTTTACTTCTTCTTCTCTTGCGCCTTTAAGAATTTTTGCTAAATCAGCTTCGGAACCCATAAGGAGTGCTTCAAGTCTTTTTTTCTCAATTTCCAGTCCGTTCGTGTCCAATCTAGCAATATGATCTCCTAATCGCACTGTGTCACCTTCTGCAACATACACCTCCAGCACTTCACCCGATAACGCTGTCATTGCGGTATATCTATCACTTTCAACAGTTCCCGTATAGTAATTTAACTCTTCAGCATGGCAACCTGAAAGTGTAAGTGCAGATAACGCTAAAATTAAGAATAGCTTCAAACAGACTTTTCTAATCATGATACCATCCCCCTTAATCCATTAATAACCACTTGCGAAGAAGACTTCATCATGTCGTATGCAGCTTGCTCACGTGTTTTGGTCTCACCAGGACCAAACATTTGAAGCTGAAAGATTACACCTATGATTTGTCCCATCAAGGTTCTTAATATCAAGAACTCATCTAAATGATCAGCACTAAGTTTTTTACCAAGGACTCTGGCTAAATCAATCCCAATGCCTTGAAAATTATGGGTAAACTCTTCAAAAAACACTTCACGAACTTCCTCATGGAAGTTAATCTCGTAGATCACAATCTTGAGAATTTCAAAGTTACTTTCTACTAATTTGAATCTGTCTTTCATCAATTCTTCTATAAGCTCTTCTGCTGTCATCTCGTCAGATCTTTCTAAAATTTCATGGAGTGTCTTCGTCGCAATGCCACTTGCAAACTCTTTAATAAAGTCTTTTGCTACATGTTTTAGTAAGTCTATTTTCTTTGGAAAGTACCTAAATATTGTTCCTTCTGCACAGCCCGCCTCTTTGGCAATTTCTGAAGTTGATGCACCAGAATACCCTCGTTTTGAAAACTTTTTTTATAGCAGCAATAATTATCTTGTCTCTCGTAGTGGGTTTAGACATATCTATTCCTCCGAATCACTTATACAAAATGAGTGAGTACTTACTCATTAGTTATTATACCCCTAAATTCGCAAAATACAATAAAAAAAAATTATACATTCGCTTAACTGAGTCGTAGTTTCTTATACTATGTGTAATTATGGTATGATTATCTTAACTTACAAATTGGGAGGATTTCATATTTTGAGTCCATTAGAAAATGAGTACATTGACAGTAACAAGCTAGACAATAAGCAGTATATGCAATTATATATATGGTTTTTCTTTTCCATTCTAATGTTTGCAAGTTTTATCAATATTGATATAAACAGCGACCACCAAGATAAAGTTCTTCAAGACATCACTTACTATAATTTCACTACATCTCATGATCCTAGACTTAGCAATGATATCAATTTGCAAACACTTATGAATGAGGTAACCAAAGTAGATGATCAAAATACTTTAAAAGAACACCACTTGATCGATATCAAATTCCCGAGTGAACTCTTGGAGGAACACTTGATTCATATTAGTGGCATTAAGGGCACTCATTATAGGGTATATAATGAGGATTTTCAGCTTATAGAAGAAATCGAGAATAGAACTAACTTTCTGCCTTATACCTACTTCTTCAATGGAACATACATGCACGTAGAGGGTTCGGGCGTTTATGTAGAGGTGACCTCTAACTCGAGAATTATGGCTACTGATTATACAAGTTCTTTTTCGTTATCAGATTTAAACGATGCCATTCCAACTTTTAAATTTAGACTTAATACCGCATTTTTCATGCTGATACTCAGCCTCATATTCTTCTTAGTTGCTATAATCCTCAAAGATATTTTTCAAAGCCAATTGATGGTATCCCTTGGGCAATTCTCAGGGATGTTTGGTGCCTGGGTTATTTTTGATTTTAATCACAATGCCTACTGGATTGTAAATGCGTTCAAAAATATGCCCCATTTATTGCTGTTGATTATATTTGTTTTATCTTCTAACTATTTAATGTGCATTTTCTTAAAGCTAAACATTTCAATATTGAAATCAAATAGGTATACTCGTTATATAAAAATCTTATATTGGGGATCATTACTACTAGCAACAGTAACAAGTATTTTAGAGCTTATTAAACTATTTTACTGGTCAGAAACACTTCAAACCTTATACTACTATGATCTATTGGTATTTGATTATGCTATATCTATAGGGAGTTTGCTTCTAATAATAATTACTTGGTTAGACAAACCATTCCACGAGAACTTTGGTTTGGTTTATTCAATTGGGTTAACTGGATCGCTCATTACATTTACTATTACACAAGCAACACCATACCTTATATCCCATTGGGGTGTTATATGGCTGGTGTTCTCAATCGTATATATAATGTCACGTAGTTTCTTAGATTCCCAACAAAAGCTTCGGGGGCTTTTGGTGGAACTAAAGAAGATTAATGAGTATAGTTCAAAACTAAACGAAGAACTCGAATTTACGCAAGAAGAACTTTTAATGAGATTAGGTTCTACAGTCGATCTGCGTTCAAAGGAAACAAGTCAGCACGTTCAGCGTGTATCGAAGATATCATACTTTATTGCCATTGAGCTTGGATATTCTGAGAAGGAATCTAAAACGATCTCTCTTGCCAGTACATTACACGACATCGGAAAAGTGGGCATCCCTGATAGAATACTCAATCAACCTGGCAAACTCTCTAACGAAGACTACAATGATATGAAAGCTCATTCCCGTATGGGATATGATATTTTAAATGGTTCGTACAGTTATTTAATGGACATCGCAGCAATCATTGCCCTAACACACCATGAACGATACGATGGAAATGGATATCCCGATGGACTATCAGGTGACAATATTCCTATGTACGGTACGATAGTGGCAGCAGCAGATGTATTTGATGCTTTACTATCTGAAAGAGTTTATAAAAAAAGCTTGGTCTTATGAGGAAGTTTACAAGTTCTTCAAGGAACAGCGTGGCAAACACTTCCACCCTGAAGTTACTGATATCGTCATAGAACACTATGAAGAGCTCAAAGAAATGCTCCAGGAGCTGCAGTAAATCAGATCCATGTAAATTGTTATGTAAAAGCGTAAAACCCCCCAAACGTTGAACGTTTGGGGGTTTTTATCATTATCAATACTAAATTATTTTATGTCACCGTGAGTTTCGGAATCAGCCAACTCTACGATTTTGTTTTCCTCATCACAGAAAACAACTTTGGGTTTAAAATCAAGTGCCTTTTCCTGCTCAATCCAGCAGTATGCAATTATTATACACACATCGCCTGGTTGAACCATACGAGCTGCTGCACCGTTAAGGCATATAACACCACTGTCCGCTTCACCCTCTATAACATATGTTTCTAGTCTTGATCCGTTATTATTATCAACGATCTGAACGCGTTCACCTGGAAGAATTCCAGCTGCGTCCATAAGTGTCTTATCAATGGTAATAGATCCAACGTAATTAAGATTTGCCTCAGTAATGACCGCTCTATGGATCTTTCCTTTAAACATATTCACTAACATTTATTCAACCTCCAACCTAATGTTGTCCAGTAGTTTAGGCTTACCTACCCAAACGGCTACGGCAATTAGAACGTCTCCCGTAACCAACTGAAGCGGTTCGAGTGTTCTTGCATTTACTATTTGAATGTAATCGATTTTAGCATAATCAATCTCATTAATCATGTTCTTCATTTCATCATGAATTAGATGTGCATCTCTAATACCACCATCAATCATCTCTCTTGCTCTGCCAAGTGATCTTGATAATACAAGGGCATCTTTTCTTTGCTTCTCATCAAGGTATGTGTTTCTCGAGCTTAGAGCCAGACCGTCATCTTCTCTCACAATTGGACAAGGGATAATTTCAAGATCCATGTTCATGTCTTCAACCATTCTTTGAACAACTGAAACTTGCTGGGCATCCTTCATACCAAAGTATGCTCTGTCAGGTACACAGAGATTAAATAGTTTTGACACGACTGTGGCAACACCTCTGAAATGACCTTCACGGCTTGCACCTTCCATAAGAATGGTTAATGGGCCTTCAACATCTACATAAGTGTTATAACCAGTAGGATACATTTCTTGAACCGATGGGAAAAATACATAGTCTACACCAGCTGACTCCATAAGGTCCTTATCTCTTTCAATATCTCGCGGATATGCTTCAAGATCTTCTCCTGGACCAAACTGTGTAGGATTAACAAACACACTAGCCACCAAAATGTCGTTTTCTCGTCGAGCTTTCACCATGAGAGATTTATGTCCTTCATGAAGAAATCCCATCGTTGGAACAAACCCAACGCTCTTACCCTCTTTTTTCAGGCTCTTGAGAAGATTTCTAAGTTCTCTGCCACTTGTATATAGCTCCATCATGGGCCTCCTGAATCAAATTACTAATATAGTTTCTCAAGTACTTCATCTTTTATTTTAAATGTATGCTTTTCCTCAGGGAAAGTCATATCTTGAACTTCTTTTTTATATTCTGCAACGGCTTCCTTCATTGAAGTTCCAACATCAGCGAACTTCTTAACAAACTTTGGCACAAAATCTGAGTACATACCAAGCATGTCTTGAATGACTAGAACTTGTCCGTCACAGTACTTGCCAGCACCGATTCCAATTGTAGGAATGCTCAGTTTTTTCACTTACAATTTTAGCAAGTTTTTTTTCTGGAACACACTCTAGAACAATAGCGCAGCATCCAGCTTCTTGAAGCAAAAAAGCTTCGTCAATAAGTTTCTTAGCCTGTGCTTCACTTTTACCCTGAACCTTGAATCCGCCAAACATATTTACTGACTGAGGTGTTAAACCCAGGTGTCCAACAACTGGGATCTGAGCTTTAACAATTGCTCTAATCTTGTCTACAACGTCTTCTCCACCTTCAAGTTTAACTGCGTCAGAACCAGATTCCTTAATGAATCTACCTGCATTTCTTACAGCCTCTTCAACAGTAATATGGTAACTCATAAATGGCATGTCGCCAATAACAAATGCATTTTTCACACCACGCGACACAGCGCGAGTGTGATGGAGCATATCCTCCATAGTAACACTTAATGTATCTTCATACCCCAGCATAACCATTCCAAGTGAATCGCCAACCAAAATTGTGTCAACACCCGCTTCATCAAGAAGCTTTGCAGTAGAATAATCATACGCTGTCAGCATTGATATTTTTTTTCCTTCATCTTTAAAACCAATAAAAGAAGATACCGTAAATTTGCCCTTGTTCATGATTTCACCTCATCACTTAACAATTCTTCCAGTTTCCCTAGCTTACTTTTGTCTGTACCTGACTTTTCTTTTGCCATTTGAACAGTTGCCCGCCCAAGGTATTTATAAAAGTCTTCGATATTCTCGTCTGATACAGCATCCAGATGTGCTTTCACCGTGTTTACATCACCACGTGCGATGGGTCCCGTAAGGGCTTCCTTGGTATCCATGTGCTTAAGATTTTCAACTGTTCCACGTATTAAAGGATATAGTGCCTTGTATCCGATTTCACGGTCAATACCGATTGATTCATACATAGCTAGCCCTACATCAACAAGTGTCACCAAATAGTTAGACACAGTGCAGGCTGCCATATGATACAAAGTTTTCTGCTCACTTTTGATCACAAAATACGTGTTATTCATCTGTTCTAGCAAAAGTTTTAGTAGATTCACAGCGCTCGATGTGCCTTCAATTGAAAAGACCGTGGTCTTTAACTGAATTCTTGCGGTCTCTATATCTGCAATAGATTGAATAGGATGCAAGGAACCTGTTTCAGCCCCTAGTTCTTTCAGAGCCTCTAAACATGTACTAGAATGAGCACCGCTCATATGAACAAATGTCTTTCCTTTTAATGAACTTTCATTTTCAGCGATTTCGATTGCTACAGACTCGATCACCGTATCTGGTGTTGTGATCATTATTATATCTGTTTCGAGAATCAAGTCGCTTATACTGCTGTAATACCCGCTGGATGTCAGGCTTGCAGCTTTCCCTGCTGACTCTTTTGTCTGGCTATAGTATCCGGATAAAGCATTGTTGTTATCTGTAAGATAAACACCAAAGGCTGTTCCAACTCTACCAGCTCCAATAAAGCCAATTTTCAATTTAATCCCTCCCATACACCTGGTTTATTATGAAATTAGCCATATGGTTCAATTCATAGATAATTTCGTTGATATTCCAGGTCAATAAAAAAAACCTGCAACTCGGCAGGCATTCAGAAGTACGATGACTAATGTCATCATGGGTCTGTCTCTGTCCATAGGCTCCGAGCAGAATTAGACATTCCAATGAAATGTCTAAGCATATGGGATTGTGAGTAAATCTGTCGTTCGCACATGGTATGGCTCCCCAAGGATACCATCCAACGTAATTTTACCATAGTGGTTTAAAAAATCAAATAACAAATGTTCACCTAAATTATCACTTTTAGTAATCGTTATACAATATTTAACGAAAATTTCACACACTTTAGTATCAGGTGTTAATATCTAGTGTTGACTTGTAGTTCTCCTATGATATACAATGATGTTTAGAATCGAAACAATTGTACTACTAGTGATCGCAAATAACAGTTTCATTTGAGAAACTGTTGCAATATCTCCATTCGGTGGGGAACTCAGTCAGGAGTGTGAATAGAATGTTTCCAACACTTAAGATTAGAGACTTGAACGTAAAACTTCCTATTATCCAAGGTGGTATGGGAGTCGGCGTATCAATGTCAAAACTGGCAGCTGCAGTTGCCAACGAAGGTGGTATCGGTGTTATCTCCGGTGCACATCCTGGTTTTAAAGAGGATAATTTCAGAACAGATAATGCTGCGTCGAATGTCCAAGGTCTTATTAAAGAATTGAAAAAAAGCACGAGAACTAGCTCCAAACGGAATTATTGGAGTAAACTTCCTTGCAGCTTCAAAGAATTACACAGAACTTGTTATGACAGCTGTTAAAGAAAAAGCTGACCTGATCATTTCAGGTGCAGGCCTACCCAAAACACTGCCAGAACTTGTTAAAGGTTCAACAACTAAAATTGCTCCAATCGTGTCATCTGGTAAAGCAGCTGCAACGATTGCAAAGATTTGGGACAGAAAGTATGATTTTCTACCAGATGCTGTAATTGTTGAGGGCCCTCTTGCAGGAGGCCACCTTGGCTTTTCACCTGATGTGCTAAAGGAAGGCAATTGGCCAAATTTGAAAGACCTTGTTGTTGAAGTTGTTGATGCACTTAAACCATTTGAAGAAAAATACGGTAGAAAAGTTGCAGTTATCGCTGCTGGCGGAGTCTACTCTGGTGCAGATATGGCAGAAATGATGGAAGCTGGTGCTGCTGGCGTTCAAATGGCGACACGTTTTGTTACAACTGAAGAATGTGACGCTCACGAAAACTTCAAACAAGCATATATTGATGCCACTGAAGAAGACATTGAGATTATTGTTAGTCCAGTTGGACTTCCAGGTAGAGCTATTCGTAATAGGTTTACAGACATGGCTAAAGAAGGTGCACATAAAGTCACTAGATGTTATACATGTCTTAGAGGATGTAATCCCGCAACAACGCCGTACTGTATTACAGACGCACTTGTTGCATCAGTTGAAGGTGACACTGAAAACGGCCTTGTTTTCGTCGGTCAAAACGCAACTAAATTAACAGAGATTACAACAGTCCATGAGGTCATTGAATCTATTGGCAAAGAGTATGATGAATACATTTCAAATAAATAGATTTCAGTTATTATTTACATTGAATTAAATTGAAACAAACTCTAATATAATTTTCCCCTAACAGGATTTCTTGTTAGGGGATTTTTTATGCCTTATTGAATGTCACTAATTTACCTTAGACTGTATATTGGTGGCTTAACTTGGGTATTAACCAAACTACAGATTCAAATATCTTAATATAAAGAATTATTTTCACTAATTTAACCTATATATATCCAAAATACATTATACATCTGCTATAATTACACTAATAGAGTGTATATTACGAGGAGGATTTTTATGAAAGGTTCTGTTGTATCAGTTTGGTTGAGTACCATTGAAGAAGTATGGGGACAAAATGTTAAGGTACAAGCCATGGCTTCTGTCGGTTGGTCTGCCGATAAAATGATCTCCCCTCTTGATGATATTGAGGATCAGACAATTTTTAATCTTATGGGTAACGTTGGTGGTCAAGTTGGCCTCAGTGACGATCAAGTTTGGAGAACTGTAGGTAAGAATAATATTATAAGCTTTAGTAGATGGTTTCCTTCTTTCTTTGAAAGATCAAGCCTAAAAGCTTTCCTTATGATGATGGACAGCGTACATGCTCAGCTTACAAAAATGATAAAAGGTGCAAAACCACCAAGATTGATTCCTCAGGAAATCGACAACACAACATTTACCATTACGTATCAGTCAAAACGTGGACTATTTGAGTACTTTCAAGGTCTGTTAGAAGGTGCTGCTGAATACTTTAATGAAAAAATGGAACTTGAAGTTCTCGATCGATCAAAACTTTCTGATGGAACACATCAAATGGTCATGAAAATTAAAGTTGAAAAAGGCACTAAAGTCTTTAAGACATATAGGACTACAAAAATACTATCTTTTGGTTTTATGAAATATGTACCTGCTAAGATTGCTTTACCTCCAGCGGTTGCTGCAACTTTAGTTGCTGGATTTGGAACTGGTGACTGGATTATTGGTGGTGTTTCCGGAGTGGTTACACTAGCAATCGGACTTGCAACTGCTCGTATTGTATGGTCACCAACCTTAGCAACAATCGAAGAACTTGATCAAATGAAGCAACTCAAGTTTGACAGTGATACTGTCATTTCAACAGGTGATAAATACGAGGAAATATTCGATCACATTAATGGCGTTAAAGATACACTTCGTGAAGACTTCATACTATTTAAAGGTGGCGTTGATGATATCCACAACTTCAATCAGAAGTTTAAGGATGTTGCAGGTAATATGACGGAAGTATCAGACATTATATCTACAAACGTTCAAGAAGTTGCTGAAGGTGCCATTCACCAAGCAACTGAAACCGAAAAATCAGTTGGTATTCTTAGTGGCAATATCGAGATGCTAAATGCTCTTTCTGAAGAAGAAATTGAAAGAAAAGACAGCCTTGAGTCTGCAGTTAGCAATATTGAAAAATCATTTAAGGAACTTCAAGATGTGTCTGTTAACCTAAATGACATCCGAGAAAAATTCGCAGGTGTTAACGATTTAGGTCAAGACCTTTCTACAAAAGTTCAGGATATTATCACAATCGTTTCGACTGTTGAATCGATTGCTGAGCAAACAAACTTACTGGCTCTGAATGCTTCTATCGAGGCTGCTCGTGCTGGTGAACACGGCCGTGGTTTTGCTGTTGTAGCTGAAGAGGTACGTAAGCTTGCTGAAGACTCTAAGGACGCGGTAAACACAATCAACTCTAACCTAAATCTATTTACAGAAGAAGTAAATAGAATGGTTACCGAGGTTGCAGATCAATTCGTTGCCCTTGAAGACGGTAATAAGAAACTTCATACTGTTGCCGAAAATAACCGTGAAGCCACAAATCAAATATCTGATGTTGCAGAAGGTATTGTTGAGCTTTCACTGAGACTTCAATCTGAAACACAAAAAGTTGGTGAAGTCTTTGAGAATATGCATACTCTAGCTGCTATTGCTGAAGAAAATTCTGCATCTAGTCAAGAGATGAGTGCCAATGTTCAACAGTTTACACAGCAGCTACAAGACTTTGCAGATTACATTGTAGAGCTAGAGAAGCTTTCGGTTAACCTAAAAACTGAACTTAAAAAGTATCACTTATAATAAACTCTACAAGCTGACAGCCTGTCGACTTTGTCTACAGTCAAAAAGGGCGAAACCTGATGGTTTCGCCCTTTTATTATACGCTTTCAATTTAATTCTATATGTTTTCAATTTTAATTCTTGTCTGAGCTTTATAAGGCATTTCTGGAGTAACCGACTTAAACGGGAACCCCTTTTTATTCACATGGTCTGGCAAGTTCTGAGTCTCAAGGCAAATAGCTTTGTGGTCTAAGTGATTTGCAGTATACATAACCACAGCGTCTTGATCTGTCCATACTGAAAGTTTTCTTCCACTTTCCAGATGTGTCAATCGAATCTGTGCATCATTTGTTTTTTCTAGTAAAAATGGATGATCAAATCCCCCACCACGCATAATTTGCGTTTCATTGGCCCCAATATCTTGACCGATGGTTTTCTCAGCTCTAAAGTCAAATGCTGTGCCATCAACACCAGCTAGCAAACCTACCGGACACCCATTTTCTTGGATGGGTGCAAACTGTTGCGCATTTATTTGAAGTCTATGGTCAAAAACTTGTTTATTCAAGTTTCCACTTAAGTTGAAGTAAGTATGATTTGTCATGTTAAGGATAGTTGGCATGTCCGTAACACCTTCATACGTCATATGAACAGTGTTGTCCTGATCTAACATATAAGTTACTTTTAGCTCAACATTCCCTGGATACCCGCCGTCACCATCTCGACTGACTAACTTAAGAACAACTCCAGAGGCCTCTTCACTTTCAATCGTTTCAACTTTCCAGTTTCGTATATGAAGACCTGATTGACCAGCATGGAGATTATAGTTCTGGTCGTTTTTATCAAGTTCGTAAACATTTCCGTTTAATGTGAATCTTCCCTCTGAAATTCTTCCAGCAGTTCTACCGACAATACTTCCAAAATAGTCAGGATTCTTTAAATAGTCATTTACTGAGTTGTATTTCAATACAATATTATCTGCATGACCTGTTTTATCGGGTACATATAAAGCTTCGATCACACAACCAACCGATAATATATCCATTCTAATGCCATTGTCATTTGTAACCTTAATTCGTTCTATATCAAAACCATCTAGCTTTACGCCTGTTGATTCTTTTAATACGTTCATAGTTTAATCCTTTCGCACTGGAGTTACTCAAATATCCCTGCTTCGATTTATACTACTCACATTATAGTATTACGCACGCTCTCCTACAAGTCGTCTATGTAAATCAATCAAATTTTATGAGAAACGTCAATAAGCTATCAGCCAAAGTGGTAGTTTCTATCTGCGCCTTATATCTCAAAACACGTGAAACTGAAAATGACTAAGTCCATGCACATTTTCCATTTCCCCTGTTTTGAGATGGATTTCTTTTGCCTTTCACGACAAAACGACGCTACCATTTCTTCGGCAACGTCGCTTCATGTTTGATGACTATCCATAGGTTTTCATCCTTTGGTTCGATTTAGTATTCCATTGTTTTGAAACCGTATAGCATAGCATATTCACGATCTACTTCAGAATTACAAGTCTTGCAAAGACCAAAACGGTTAACTTTTTTCTCTTCTTCACATCTCTTACAGACGCCAACTTTTACATGATTGTTCTGAACATTTTTGTCCATTTCCATACCTCCATTATTGAATAATCGTATACATTTCTCTCTATATGAATATTATAAATTACTTTCATGCATTTTACAATAGTTTTGGAATGTTTTTTTGTACGTACAATCCAAAGACTAACACGAACTTTTAGAACACCGCCCCCCCCTTCTAAGTAGTTTCACTTGTATTTCACTAGATCTTAACACAACTTTAACATGTTTCATTCGATTTTTCCGTACATTAGCTTCTTTCAATCCGACTTTAAATAAAAAATCAGTTTGCAAGAAGATAATCCCCTTCTTGCAAACTGATTAATTATCAAATACATCACGTTTTAATCTTCCTAAATCATCAGCAACCACCATAGCTGCAACAAGATCCCCTAATATATTAACAGGTGTCACAGCCACACTAACCACATGGCTTATCGAAATAATAAGTGCCAGCATCTCTAGAGGAACACCAAACACATGATAAACAATTCCAAGAGTAAACATGCCAGTCAACGTTCCTGCGGTTGTTACCATAGCGATTATTACAATCATAAATGCCAAGGCCCAAAAACCTAATGCGTCAAATGTTATGCCATATATTCCTGCGGTTAAAAGAATAGCCACCGCTTGCATGATTGCAGTTCCGTCCATATTCAAAGTTGTTCCACCAAGAACAACTTTTCTAGCAATACCTTCTGGAACTCCAAGTTTAATTGTTGCAGTTTGAATCGTTACAGGTTCTGTCTCTCTACTGTTTATCGTCCAGCCAGCTATTCGCATAAGAGGCATACTCCTCTTAAACACTTCTATTGGAGATAACTTCAGTTTGAGTTTTATAATCCCACTATAGACCAGCAGTACATGAACAGCTATAAGAAGGAAAACAAGCAATACATAAAACAAGACAAACTTAAACATAGATGGTCCTGTTCTAGATGTTATTTCAAAACTGACTAGAAAAATTATTACAGGAAGTACTATATACATTTTGTAAATAAACTGTATCAACCTATTGTAGAAAGATTTAAATACATCGTCTTCAAGCGGCATATTATTGCCTCTAAAACGGTCTACTTCAGCAAGTATCACGCCAAATACAGCAGAACCCCCACATATAAGTTCAAGTGGAAACTGATAAAACATACGGTTAATGTCTCCAAAATATAGAACTGAATTTCGTGCACTTAACCAGGGGGCAAATTCCATTACTTGTCCCATCTTGCTAATCATAAACGCTCCAACAGTCAGTGCAATCAGAACAGCCATAGCTGTTGTTGCAATATATGTTCTGACTGAATCGCCGCCACCATAGTGGCCTCTAATCATACTCCACATCAATCTGAACGCATCAATAAATGCTAGACAGCTGAGTGGCCATATAAGTACTTCTATTAACATGTTGAAGCTTGCCATACCAAGTCCTGAAATGTTATGTAGGAATGAAATGACTGCATCAGGCAAATTTAATGAATAGGCTATTATTCCAGTAATTCCACCAAAAATTAGTCCTAAAAAAAAATCTGGATAATGTTTCTTTTCTCATTTTATCTTCCCTTGCTATTTCTGAATAATGTTCATAACACCTTCTAAGAACCCTTTTGCACTCACTTTACCATGATACTTTGAGCGTCCTCTTACATAGTCCATCTCTGCTTTTACATCTTTAAAGTCATATAGACTGTTAGAATACTTTTCAAACTTCAGATTTCCAAAATCCTCAATCCCTAAGTTTGCAATATTTTGTAACCCTGCATGAATAGACCTACGCACTCTTTGTTCAATCGCTTTTGTAGAAATCGACTTTTTCACACCCTCTTGTTTATAATAGGTGCTTAACCGCTCGTAGAGTTTTGACATGTTTATAGATATACGGCGATTTTTACCTAAAGCCTGTTCCTCCATAATCATATCTACCATATTAAGAAGATCCGATGCACCAGCCTCACTCATTATTCCAATGTCCGAAAATAGTCGACCAGCTATTTCGCGTGGGCTCTCATTCACTTTAATTTGCGGTTCTGTTTTTACAGTATTAGTTAAACCAGCTGCTGCACTTAAGGTTTGATTTATTTGACTAAGCGTTCTTCTGATCCTTTGATTCTCGATTGCCTTTTGAGTGATGCTCACCACTTCAACAACGTTTATTGGCTTATTGATATAGAACTCTATACCTGCCTTGTACGCTTCACTGATCATGTCCTGAGATGTCACTTCAGATATCATGATGAATTGCATGTCCTGATCATTTTTTCTTATCTTACTGATAATCTCTATTCCATCCATACTCGGAAGCAGTAAATCAACATAAACAATATCCGGCTTAAGTTTTGCAATATCACCTAGAGCCTGCTCACCGTCATCCGCCTCTCCTATTAGAACCCCGAGATCATTATCCTCTATAATATTTGAGAGTATTGTTCTAATACCGATATCATCATCTACCAGATATATTCTTGGCTTCATCTAGATCCCCCCGATCAAGTGGTATATGCTGTATATATTTCATTGGTAGGTAAATTTTGAACACTGTTCCCTTTTCGATTTCTGACTCAACGTAAATTTGGCCTTTGTAATAGGACTCAACCAGCTCCTTTACATGTGTCAAACCAATCCCAGTAGACATTCGACCTGTTTTCTTATCAAACTTTGTAGAAAATCCCGGTTTGAAAATCGCCTGAAGGTCTTTAGGCTTTATCCCGCTCCCATTGTCAGTAATTTCAAAGACCATACTTGGCCCTTCCACCCGTTCTGCAATATGAATGTAGCCAGTTTTATACATAGACTCAATGGCATTATTAATCAAGTTATTCAGGACACTTATAAGAGAGTGGTAGTCACTAATCATTGTGTCGCTTCCAATGTCGAGTACTATTTCAATGTCTTTACTTAGAACCTGTACATAACGCCTAGTATTTTCCTGAATAATCTCAAGAATTTCTCCAATCAACATGTTCTCTTTATTTCTATAGTCCGGCAGCAAACTTTCCATACCTGAGATCACACGCTGAGAATCTTTTTTGATTTCATGAATGTCTTTTGAGAGATTAAGAAGTCTTCCCTTCAAATGCCCTACGTAGTTTTCATCGATTGTTATTTCTTCATTTTTAAGCTCAGAATAGATTGAGTAACTTCGATTCATTGCTGACTCAATATCACCCATAGATTTATTCAGGAAAAATATTTCCGCTTTCATTTTCGCACTCATAATTAAGAGTTCCTTGTATTTCTCATTTTGTTCTTCCCTTAAAAGAAGAACACTATAAAATCTTAGACCAGAATATAAAATCAGAATTAGAAATGCTCTGACAAAGCCTGCTAAAAACAGCCCTAATAGAACCACATCTGCTGATGTGGCGTCAAATTCTTGTCTTATAACAACTTCCATGAGGTTTGCCATTATATCCGAAATACTGACCATAAATACAAGCTGTATTGGATAGTCTGCATGACTCCTAATTTTAAGTTGAGAATACATAACCGCTACAACCATATAGAATATTGCCGCAGGAACATGTTTACTCATAATTGGTATTATGTCACCTGCCGAAGCTAAATAATCTAAAAAAAACTCTAAATCCGAAAATGGCCATTCCAGACATTATGCCCGTAATATTGATCGGAACCTTCTCGAACTTTAAGATCAAAAGGGTCATTGCCACAATCCCTAAGGATATTCGAAAAGACGAGTTAAATGGATGTATGTAAACCTGCCCCATTAAAGCTGTTGCAGCCGCTATAAAGAGTACTTCAGTAACCCTATCTCTTTTAAACATGCTAGCCCCCTAATACGTATCAACTATTGATCATCAATCTGAAATGTTCGTATTTTTGCTTCAATAGTCGAAGCTCAATAAAATTTTAACACAAATTTGCAAATTATTATTGAAAATCAAAATCTTTCGTGTATAATCGGTGGTAGAAATGGAGTGAGTGATCCAATGAAACACTATGATAGTGAAACGGTTTACTTCATTTCATACGCTAAACTGCCAAGTAATATGGCAGCAGGCCAGCTCATGGAGATGGTCGGTGTTGGACTTGTCATCAATTATAAAACCGGTCACGTGACAGATATGTCATGTACCCTTTTAACTGATGAGGCAAAGATGTTCCTAAAGGATATCATAGTTGGATTCAACCTTCATGAGGACCCTATACAGGATCTAATCGATGCCATATGTTTCAGATACCATGGCCATTCGCAGAAAGCGATCTGTGTTGCTGTAAAGCAATCATCAGAACGTTATCAGCAGTGGTATAGCGAAAAAATGAATAAGTCGTAACAGCATGCAGACAACTGCTTTGTTTGCGGAATTGATGTAACCCATCTTGACCTAGCAAATAAAATCCAGTACGAAAAAGCGCAAGCTTTTTTGTACTGGATTTTTTTTATTGAGAGCAAGCACACTTGCTATCAATTTGGGGTATATAAAAAAAATCATGTCAATTACTGCAGGCATCACACCTAGGAGGAAGAATCATGAGTGGCAACAAAGCACCCCAGAATCACGTGTTTTACAGAAACCAAAATTGGCATTACCCAAAGGTATCACACGGTAAGGGGATCTACTTGTTTGACGAGAATGGCAAAGAATACTTAGATGGCTGTTCTGGTTCAGCAGTAGCAAACATAGGTCACGGCAATGAAGAAGTCGCTGACTTTGCATCTGAGCAAATGAAGACAATCGCTTACACACACCTTTCACGATGGACAGTTGATCCAATTGAGAAACTAGCAGCACGTGTTGTCGATTGGGCTCCAAATGGTCTAAATCATGTTTATTTCGTATCAGGCGGTTCAGAAGCAACTGAAACAGCTGTCAAAATGGCAAGACAATACTACGTAGAACGCGATGGTAAAGGTTCATCTAAATGGAAGGTAATTTCAAAGTGGAATTCTTTCCATGGCAATACAATTGGAGCCTTATCCATGACTGGTATTACTGGTCGTAGAAAGATGTACGATCCAATACTCATCAATTTTCCTAAAATACCACAGTTTTATCATTACAGGAATCCTTGGCATGCAGTTACACTTCACGATACAAGTGTTTTAGCAGCAGAAGCTCTTGAAGAGGAGATTATGCGTCAGGGCCCAGAAAATGTTGCGGCTTTTATAACAGAGCCAATTGTTGGATCTGCTGCACCCGGGGTATATCCAGATCCAATCTATTTTAAAATGGTACGCGATATCTGTACAAAGTATGACATTCTACTGATAGTAGACGAAGTCATGTCTGGCTTCGGTCGTACTGGAAAGAATTTCGCTGTAGAACACTTTGGTGTTACACCAGATATATTAACTGTTGCCAAAGGCATGAGCAGTGGCTACACACCGATTGGTGCAACAATAGCCAATGACGAAATATTTGATACTATTATGCTTAATGGCAGTGGAAACTTTGTTCATGGTCACACATATGCTGGTAATCCATTATCATGTGCTGTTGCTGACAAGGTCCTATCCATTATCGAACGAGAAAATTGGGTGAACAACGCTGAGCTTCAAGGTAAGTACTTAATGCAAAAGCTTCAGACCCTCTATGAATACCCAATAGTTGGCGATATTCGTGGACTTGGTCTAATGATCGGAATTGAGTTTGTATCCGATCAAAAAAACTAAGAAACCCTTCGAACATGACGAAAGACTTCAAGGGCTTATTATGGAAGCTTGTCTTGAAGAAGGCCTTGTAATTTATCCAGGCGGCGGGTGTTTCATCGGTTATAAAGGGGATCATATACTAATTGCTCCACCAATTAACATTACAAGATACGAAGTCGATATTTTGGTGAATAGACTCACCTCAGGCATAGACAAGGTAATGAACACTCTCAGAAGTGGAAGGAGAATGTACCATGAACAAGCTGATCATAACTCTAGCGCCAACAGGAAATGTACCGACAAAGGACATGACACCCTATGTCCCCCTTACGTCAGAGGAAATCGTTCAAAACATCCAGAGTTGCGCCAAGCTAGGGGCTTCTATCGCACATATCCACGTTCGAGACGAGAACTTGAAGCCGACAAGCGACCGGGCTCTGTTCAAGGAAGTTCTCGATCAGCTGGACGAGACGAATGTTAACATTATAAGACAAGTGTCTACAGGTGCAAGAGGTGGATCAGCAAGCTCAGCCGACTGGAGAGGACAAATGCTTGATCTCAATGTTGAAATGGCAAGCCTTTCCACTGGATCGTCCAACTTCCCTACAAGTGTAAACGCTAATAGCCCTGAGCTCATTCAAGCTCTAGCTGACAAAATGAATGACTATAACATCAAACCAGAAATTGAGGTTTTTGACGGAGCTATGCTTCATAACGCTATATACCTAAAGAAAAAAAGGGATCTTAAGAGGTCCACTACACTTCAACCTTGTTATGAACGTCCCAGGCTCTCTTCCAGGGACTCCCAAGAACCTTATGTACCTTGTTGACAACCTCCCAGAGGGCGCAACTTGGACGGTTTCAGGCATAGGTAGATCACATGTCCAAATGGCTACAATGGCTATTGCAATGGGCGGACATGTAAGAACAGGTTTAGAAGATGTCATATTCTTTGAAGGTAAGACATTAACTAGCAACGAGGCGCTTGTTGAACGGATTGTCAATATCGCAAAAGCTACAGGACGCGAAGTTGCCACGCCTGATGAAGCAAGAGAGATCCTGTCTCTTAGATAATCAATAAATTAGCCATATTAAAAAGCGCTTAAGACATTTTACCTTGTCCTAAGCGCTTTTAAGTTTAATCTAAATCGAAAACACTTCTTGCTACTTATTTACGTGCTACAACCACTGTTGCATAACTTTCATCTGACCAATCGTCTTTATTAAAACCACCATATGCTGTAACATTCGAATACCCAGCCGCCCTTAAGGCATGCCTTAACATTTCGAGACGAATCCCAAGGAGTGTTGTAGAAGACTCAGATGTAGTGCCATCTGGCATTTCTAACTTTCCTATAAACTTAATTCGACCTTCATCAAGCATTTCGTATGAACGGTCAAAGACCACACCGTTCTCAGGCCGTTCAATTAAAGGCAATTTTGTTACGTTGTGTTTATAAACCCTGTCATAATTGACTGTTTGAATGATAAACACTCCATCATCAGACATTTTTGCGTTTACAATTTTAAGAAAGGCCTCTACTTCTTCCATGTCTTTTAAATGCGGCAGAGTGTTTCCAATACAAAGTACACCATCATAACCGTCTTCAATAAGGTCATTGAGTCCCATCATATCTCTTGCAAAACTATCAATTTGTAATTCAAGTGCGTCAGCCTTATCACGTAACCTATCAATCATACTCTGATCATAATCAAGAGCCACAACACCATACCCCAGTTTCGCAAGCGGTATTGCATATGTTCCAGTGCCACTTCCAATATCAAGTATCCGCTTTCCAGGGTTCACAAGTGATTTAATAAGCTCTAGCTGAGCTTCACCTGTCCTAAAAATAATGTCATAATACTTACTTAGCCTTTCGTAGAAGGTCATTAAAATCCTCCTTTCGATGGATATTCATCAGCAATTTGCTGCCAAACATCATCTGTGGTAAATAAAAGACTCCATCCCGCAATGCCTGGCAAATCATACTTTTTCGCCAGTTCAATTCTCATTTGAAGGGATATCTCATCTTCAAGCCATATTTTCTTTTTTACACCATCAACCGTTGTTTCAGCGTAATTTTGTCCTGTTGATTTATCAAACTTTGTATCCGCTCCAGTTTCTTTTAACCAAACTTTTTGTCCATTAAAACCGATAGCTTTTGATGAAACTTTTCCACTGCCTCTTTGACTCCATACCCTCGAATAGAACGGAACACCCAAAATTAGTTTTTCTTTAGGTATAAGTTCAAGACTTTCGATGATACCTTTTTTCAACCCAATCATGCGATGCTACTGATCCTGGTGATTGAATTGACGCCCAGTGCTCATCATACGCCATCAGCATTACGTAGTCTACTGACCGAGAAAGAACAGGACGGTCTGCGAACAAAGAGTACATTTCGCTTCCCCACGGTACAGTCACATCTATACTCACAACCATGCCTTGCTGATGCAGCATTTCAGACAAGTCAGCTACAAACTCAGAAAATAAGTCTTTATCTTTCAGGTATACATTCTCAAAATCTATATTGATTCCATCAAGATCATATATAGCTGAATAAGCAATTATCTGGCTAATAACTTTCGTTCTCAATGATTCATCCGAAAGCATCTCGTGTGTCCAGTCTGGATCGAAACTGTTACTAAATAGTGCCCAAACATTAATCCCTTTTTCATGGGCAGCATCAACATAAGCTTTGTCAGCAATATTTAATACGATACCGTCCACATTAAGACTAAACCACGTTGGAGAAAGAACATCCAGACCTTCATTTGGTCCGTATTTCATTTCACCATCAAAGTACTTATAACTATGAATTTGCTCCCAAACAAGACGTGTACGATCTAGCATAGCTTTTTCCTGTAATTCTCTAATAGGATTATTGTTAATATCCACAGCCTCCATGCTAGGAATCACTTCTACAGGTACATAGCCAAACTCACCAATCTGAGATATTACCAGTAAGTATTCTTCCTCTTTTGCAAGAACATTTACAAGCTCACCTTTTTTTATTTGTCCAACTCTGAGACTGCCACTTTCAGACTTCTCAAGAATTTCAACATCCCTTGTTGTTACTCCAGTTTTAAGCCCCATTGAGTTGTTTACAAAGATATGAACCTCGTTCTCTTCGTAAAAAGCATGGCGAACAGGGTACAAATCTTCCAGCTGTTCAAGTTCTAGATACTTGATTCCATCAAGTACCCTGACTGGTATATTAATTTTGTCTAAGTTGTTTTTCATGTAGCTTGTAAGTTCTCTGCTTTCAAGCTTTAAATCAAGCGTTTCCATTGGCAAGTAAACACGTTTACCACTTCCAGAGTAGTACATTTCAGAGTCTATATACTTCATGGCAGCATCTGCTTTGATCCACCACTTCCCATTGCTCTGCTTAAATATTTCATCGCTGATTCTTTCAGATCCTACTATTTTTTAAGTCCCTGTAATAATCCTTTACAAGGAATGTCTGACTTTCTTGATATAAGTTGAAATAGTAATACGTTGATGCGCTGAGTGCAATTATGATGAGAATTAGAATTGGTATGATGTATTTTTTCATACTCTCAGCCTCCTTTTAATAGTCCTTTGATAGTATAAGTTCCATGTATTATCCGTATAGTAAAACGCCCAACACACCCGAAAGTGCAATAACAATAATTGGATGCCATTTAAATCTTGCAATTGAAATGAAGGCTACTAAGGCTATAGCAGCACCTCTAACATCGACAACAGCTGATTTTGCAATTGAGTATGCGGCTGATGCAATCAGACCAATTACCGCTGGTCTAAGCCCCATAAACACCCATTGCACTCCAGAAGAGTCCTTCACATTTTCAAGTTTTGAAGCCACTGTGACAATGAGTACGAAGGATACCAACGTTACACCGATTGTACCTGCTAAAGCCCCAGGTATACCCGCTACTTTGAATCCTGCATAGGTTGAGGAGTTAACTGCAATTGGACCAGGAGTGATCTGAGATATAGCAACAACATCTATAAATTCATCTGCTGTAAGCCATGCCTTATTTGCAACAATTTCCTTTTCAATGAATGCCAGAACAGCATAACCACCACCAAAGCTAAATGCGCCAATTTTCAAGAATGTGAGAAATATCTGTACTAAAAGCATCATTACTCCTCACCTCGAATCCAGCGCATCATTGCATAGCCAATAAATCCAGAGGATATTATCACGCCAATAGGATGAATCCCCACTATGCCAACAACAACAAATGCTGCCAAAGCCATTACGCCGTTAAATATGTTTTTGTCTAGACTTCTTGAAAGTCTCAGCACCGCTGCACCAATAAGACCAGCAACAGCAGGCCGTATGCCTTTAAAGACATTTTGAACCATTGGCACTTGACCATACTTGAGTATCAGTGCTGCTGCCCCTGAAATTATGAATAAAGGTGGTAGTATTAAACCTAAACAAGCCACCACTGCTCCAACATGTTTTCGAAGCTTGTACCCAACGTAAATCGATGTATTAATAGCAAGTGCACCTGGAAAAGATTGCGCCACTGCTAATATATCGATAAACTCTTTTTTCATCTATCCAATGTCTTTTATGAACGATCTCATCTTCCATGATTGGGACCATTACATAGCCACCACCAAGGGTCAAAGCACCGATTCGCAAAAATATGAAGAACATTTCACGCAAACTTGACATGCTACCACTCCAAATTCCAAAGTTTTATAATTATTGCTGATTATAGTTGCTAGTATATTTTAACACAAGTCATAATAGGAGTCGTAAAATTTTGAATACACCTTTAATTGAGATAAAAATAGCCTTGCAACAAATTCAGGTTCATTGCAAGGCTTACTTAATAATACTATACTACTTTAAGTTTTCTGGGTTTAGCGGTTCAAGTTCTGGAACCACAAACTGGCCATCTTTTCTAATGAGAACGTCATCAAAGTAGATTTCACCACCACCGTACTCTGGTGTTTGAATACACACAAGATCCCAGTGTACGCTTGAATCATTCCCGTTATTTGTTTCTTCATATGCTGCACCAGGTGTAAAGTGGAAACTTCCCATGATTTTTTCGTCAAACAAGGTATCTTTCATCGGCTTCAAAATGTAAGGATTTACACCAATAGCAAATTCACCAATGTAACGCGCACCTTCATCTGTATCAAAGACTTTATTAATACGGTCAGTATCATTGGCAGTTGCTTTTACAATTTTGCCATTTTCAAATTCAAGAACAATATTTTCAAACGTAAAGCCTTGGTATACCGCTGGTGTGTTGTATGATAATACACCATTCACAGAATCCTTTACTGGTGCAGTAAACACTTCACCATCAGGAATGTTCAATTCACCATCACACTTAACACCATTTAGATCTTTAATTGAAAACGTTAAGTCTGTACCCTCACCTTTAATATGAACTTTATCTGTCTTATTCATAAGCTCAACAAGACCATCCATTGCCTTAGACATCTTCTTATAATCTAGGTTGCAAACTTGGAAGTAAAAGTCTTCAAATGACTCAAGACTAGTATCAGCCAACTGTGCCATAGCGTTATTAGGGTAGCGAAGCACAACCCACTTTGTGTTATCAACACGCTCATCTGTTACAGGAGATACAAATTTGCTCATATAAGCTTGCATCATATCACCAGGTACGTCTGCCATTTCAGTAACATTGTTCGAACCTCTTATGCCAATATAAGCATCCATTTTCTTCATAAAGTTCAGGTCACGTTCTAATCTAAGTGCAAACTGTTCTTCTGAAGCTTCCATAGTCACTGCACGTTCAATGCTAGGATCTACAATATCAACAAATGGATTCCCGCCAACCTTATGCACTTCTTTAACGATTGCCTTAACAAGTGGTTTAGGTGTATCCCCAACACAATTTATTAGGACGTTTTCATCTTTTTGTATTTTTACAGAGTAGTTCACCAAATTCTCAGCAAGTTGCTTTAGTCTTGTATCCATTAGATTCCCTCCACGGTATATTATTTTACTTGTACACTATTATATCGAAACTTCTTAGCGACCCGAACAGTATTCCGCGAATAAGTCTTTTTGTTAATTAATTTTGTAGTTTTGATTCATTTCCAGTTCTTCTTTACGCTCTTTTTTACTTTCTTTTAGTTGAACTTCTTCCTTTAATCTTGTGTTGATACAAATCTTACATTCTCTATATTCTTTAAGTTCCCCTTCGTGAACCGTATGAACGGTTTCTGGTTTTTTCCAACTTTTTTTTAACGACCAACAGTTAGCATGGGTATGATATACATTCGTTTTTCTACCATGAGGTGTTGTGTATACCATTTGTCCTTGATCAACTGGATCACTATCATTCGCTGCTATGTCTGTTTGCCAAATGCTTCTCACTCGAATCTGATGCTTCATTTCTATATTGGGGAGCCCACCTGGTAAAGGCAGGCTATACGAGATCTTATACACGCCCGCTCCATTGACATCATCAAATCCCGACAACTCGTAAACATCAAGAACGTCAAATGCATTCTTTTCTCTATTGGTTATAAAATCATTTTTCTCTAACTCACTTTTAACAAACGCCTTAACAATTAAGGGACGACTAAGAATTTCACCCACACCGTTTGATTGTGAAAGTAGTACATAGCCTTCATTTGTAGACACATGTTTGCTTGCATTGTAAATACTATGATCTACAGAATCATACAAATACATTGTTCTCAAAAACATACTCATAACAAACATTACAAGCAGTAATGCTGTTACAGTTACAACTGCTTCAATTGAAAGAGAACCACGGGATGACGCTAGTTTTTTTTATACTAGTAGGACGCTTCATATCCAACGCCTCCTGTTGACCAATTAAGTTCCAGTCGGTGACCAGTCCAGTAATCCTCTACCTTTGACAAATCACTAATCTCACCATTTTCAATACTAGAATTGATCATAATAATATCCAAAGATCTCAATACATACTTTTTCTGATTCAGTACGCCTGCATTTAGTAAAAATCGTAAGTAGAAGTCATACCCTTGTTCATTTAGATCCATTTCACTAATATAATTTCTTTCAGAAGCATCCTTCTTTTCTAATGTAAGTTGGTTATCTTTTGTTAATATGCTTTTCTTAGTTGAGCCCTTTATTGATGTAGTCCAGTCATCTTCAGTCAACTTAAATACTGGCACTTTTTCATTATTTAGCAAACGCTCAAGGTCAGATGCACTTTCAATACTAGCCCAACCGATTAACAGTCCATGATAATAAATTGGTTTAGCCCATACAGGAAAAGCAACCACAGTGGAAACCTCTCTAGCAAGCTGTAACTTCTCACTGCATGTGTACACATGGACTAAGTTTGCTGCCTCTCTTAACAGAAATATTTCCGTTGCAACCATTGCACGATTCATAGCCTCACTATTCGAACCAATTAATATGTATTCAATTTCACCATCCGAAAAGTATGATTGTCTTTCAAGTTTTTTTTATAGAAATCCCAGTCATTTTCCATCGTAGCGCTAAGTCTATGCCTAAACGTCCCCATGATGTATTCTGAGAAAGGCACGTGTCCAATAGAATTACTTTCAAATGGTCTATTGTCATATAAATTTGATGGCAACATTTCACTAATAATAGATGCTATATTTGCATTAGAGAGTTCTGTATCACTTGACTTGCTCACTTGGTCTTCTTTTTCATGCAGTTTATTCTTTCGTATCTCATCCACATAATTTTTGAGTGCTCTATCTGGCTTGTTATTCCTACTTGTGCCTTCCAGATTAACGTCTATATCCTCTAAAACAGCTTCAATGTCTTCTTGCATACTTTCAAGTATTTCACTACGTATTTCTTTTCTGAGTTCGTAAACGTCACGACCTCTTTGTTTTTTTAAATCCTTGAGATACTCCAAATCCGATTCATAATCATCTTCTAAATCTCTTTTTAAATACTTAAGATCATTTTCAAGTTGCTTCATGCTTGCAATACCATGACCTACACGCTGCATTAAGTCTGATATCAGAGCTTCATCGGATGTCTTCGACCTAAGAGTCTGCTCAACTGCATTTAAGTATTTAGGGTCAACATCTATACCGCTAATTTCAAAGTTGACTTGAACAATTGAATCTTTACCCACTATTATTTCATCAAGTTGAGACTTAATATTCTGCGTAAATCCACTAGGATACAGGTCATGATCTTTGTCAATTTTGTTTTTTTTCATTTTCAATTGCATCAGTTATTTCATCCACTTCATCCAACATGTTAACAATACTATTTTCAATACTGCTGTAAGCGGTCTCGATTTTTGAATCTCTTAATACAAACCTACCATCTGAATAGACCTTAGCGGTAACCCATTCATCTGTTTCTTTTATACGATCTAAGGCCTTTCCAAGTTTGTCGTTCAAGTTTTTAACTTTAGATAACTTTTCTGTTATTTTTTCAATGTCTTTAATCTTACATTTCGCCGCTTTGGCTTTAAAAAACATTTCTTTTACAATTTTTTGATTCTCAATAAACTCCTTTGGAACATTAAACATTGCTTGCTCAATCATTTTATTCCTTACAGTATTAAGGTCAGTCATGTCACTTGTTTTTTTGTAACTTGTTGTGTAACTCCCCTCTTTAGAAAAGGGTAATAAGCCCCTTCCACCTGCCGTCTTTAAACCTGCTGCAACAGAGAGATTTAGTTCCATTTCTAAATCGTCTTCTTTGTAAGCCAATAAACCATAATCACTAAATAGGCCATAGTCATAGCTTGACTCTATGTTTCGACTGGCATTTTCAAGTACTCGATGCCCATTATTAGTCAAGAGACCTGCTGATAAACTATTCAAATAGAGGGAAAATGCAACTGCGACAGCTGACATAACAAGTAGGGAAAACACAGTAATGCTCCCTTTGTTATTCATCTTCATTCACCTTTTCATACACATCTTTAATCGTTTTAAGCCAAATTAAACGTTCTGTTAAATGCACCTGATCCCACCGCCTTCTGACAGTCGCTGAAAAAGTATCGTTACTCCCTAAAATTGGGGAGGTTATCTCAATTTGAGCTTTATTCACGTAATTATCTAGGTCACTTTGTATAGTAAGTTCCCTATGCAAAATCTGTGTACTATAAGCTTTTTGATACTCCCATCCTAAATGCGAAAACACGACAAGTATCATTAAAAAAAATTGTCCAAAATATAATAACTGTTTCAATTGTAAACATACCGCTTGTATCCACTAATTTATTGGGGATTTTCATTCTTAGATTCATACACACTCCAAAATGTTAATTTATTCCATTTCAGTATAATGGAATTTTTTGGATATTACAAGTGTTAACTTCAACCTTCTCTTTACTATCAACTAAAAACAAAACGACCATTACTTGAATCAAGTAATGGTCGTTTATATGACATGGTTTCGATATTTATTTAACATACAAACATTCTAAGTCATTTTAAGTGAAATTGATTTTCAAATCACCTATTCTTCTGGCGGCTGAATTCCGCCAAAAAATATGAGTACAAACGCAGCGCCAAATCCAAATGCTCCGAAAGTTAATTTCCACATTCCTTGAATACCCATCCAGCTTGTACCAAATAGAACGACGAGTGTTGCGATTAAAAATAGCTGTCCCGTTTTCTTCAAATTCAATGAGATTCCTCTCCATTTCCAGTAGACAACTCAATGAGATTTTCATGAATGTATCCTTTTAGCCAGATAACCACATCCATATTATTTATAGGTAAATCTCCCAAGGTTTTCTTAATATCCCTTGTATTAAGCGTAAACTTTCTCCCATTGATATCATGAGTATAGATTAAATCCATATCAATATTTGCCATTATAATAGTAATTATCGTTTCCGTCATATTTCCTAACGGCACTCTATCAATGTGGCTATGTTGGAAGATCGCATCAATTTCCGTACCAACACCAACCTGAGATTTAATCTCAAAACTTCCTCCACATTGCTCGGCAGCGACCTTAAACATCGGAATACCCAAGCCGACTTTTCGCGTTGTACGAGTCGTGTAGAATGGATCAACTACTTTTTTCAAAGTCATTTCATCCATGCCTCTACCGTCGTCCTTTATACGAATTGTCAATTGATCATTATTAAGATCTTCGATAATGGCAATCCTAAGAGTTTCGGCTTTTGCGAGATAGAATTGTGCGCTATGTCCAAGATGTGCAAAGACAATTCTCTCATCTTAAATCCCTTTCTCTCAGCTTTCTATTTTCTGGTCTTTAAATACTTAAAAAGTGCCCTTGCGCTACAAGTCTCAAGTTCAAGGTAATGCTCACATTCCGATATTCTCATTAAATCGTGGGCATCTGAATTTCTTAGAACATGATACTTTTCAGTATACTGCGGATCATCTTCAACACCTTCTGACGTCGGGTGGGTAGATATTTCCACTGTTGTAATATCCCAAAATGGTGGTATAAACCCCAAATTTGAAATAACACTATACGAAGGTCTATCAATATGAGCAGGGAATGCAATCCCTCCCAGTTCTCCAACCTTTTCAATTGCTGTATCAATATCTAGGTAAGTTGAAGCCAGTAGTGCATTGGGATCAGAGCCGATAACGTCATCTTTTTCATTAAGAATCAGTTGTTCGCCAAAGCGATCCACTCTGTTTCTAACAGGCAATCTATGAAGATCAACAATACGCTGAAATGTCTTAGCTAGTTTTAATTCAGGAAACAAGCAAACTAGATGAACACCTTCAAGTGTTTCCAGTTCCATCCCCGGAATAACAATTAAACCCGTGCCTTCAGCCGCTTTGATAGTTGCTTCGCAATTCGCAGTATTGTTGTGATCAGTGATTGCTATTATGTTTAATCCTTTGATTTGACTCATCCCAACAATGTTGTTCGGTGTCATATCCTCATGTCCACAAGGGGACAAGCAGGTATGAATATGCAAATCATAGTATATTTTCATTACTTCAGACCCGCTTCATACAAACATTTAAATATGTCGTAAGAACCCATTTCAGTTCCAAGAATTAGCACATCCTCTTCAGTTGCTTTATCGAGTACATTTGTCGGTACATCAATACCTTCTGGAACGATAACACAGGCAAAATCAAGAAGTGAAGCCACTGCAATAATATTATTATGCGTCATAACCGTTATCCAAGCGTTGTCCGCTTTACCATTAGCCATAACCCAGCTCAGTAGATCACAGCACTGTAGACCTGTGATGTCTTTATCAACTTGCGCACCACTAAGTAGTTTAAAACCATGATTGTCAATTAACTCTTTAACCTTCACGCTGCAACCTCCTACTCATCCTTAGAGTTGTTACGTACCAAACAACTATCTATACTTGCTTTTCCAAGAACAATATCCTCAGCCAAGGCTCGGCATGTTGGTGCACCACATGCGCCACAATCTATACCAGGCAGACTTTGGAATAATTCTTCGATTTTTGACATTTTTTCGAGGGCTTTACGAATATCAGTGTCTAGCTTTAAGACTGGAAATGGCTTGATATCCTGATCCCATTCAAGTAACTTCTTATCATATACTTTCAATGAATCTAAATCGCTGATTCGAGGTGTTTGCTTTGATCTCATTCTAATTCTCGTCTTGGCAATAAATGGATTCTCAACATTTAGCGGTCCACCAACACATCCCGTCACACATGCATATGCTTCTAGGAAATCAACATCTGTTAGTTTACCCATTTCAAGACGATCAAGCACCTTGATTACCTCTTCAATTCCATCTACAGCCATATAATTTTCTATGCCCATAGCAAAACTTTGTCCTCCAACCATTCCCCATACAATACCGCCAGCAGATGCTTTCTGTACCTGAGTTTTCACTTCTATATCGTTATATATTCGAAGCAGTTTAGTATAAATGGTTTCAATGGAGATTGCCCCGTTAATATGTGAATCTTCAATTCCAAGTGGATTCTTGATACTTGTTATCTTAGCAGGACATTGCGTAATATAAAACACGCCAATATCCTCCGATGCTAGACCTGTTGTTTCCATAATTTTCTGCTTTGCAATCCATGCAGACACCTGCATAGGTGATTCCAAGCGTATAATATGGTCGATCAAGGATGGGTACCTGATCTGTATCAGTCTAGTAACCGCAGGACAATATGTTGATATGAGTGGTTTAGGTCGTTCAGATTCCTTAATTTTGTCCAGCTGATATGCCGTTATAACATCAGCCGCATAAGCTACGTCATATACGTAGTCGAATCCAAGTTCATATAAGCCATTCATAATCTTATTCATGTCGTAATCAAATTCAAATTGGCCATATAGCGAAATAGCAGGTAGCGCAATATTGAATTTATAGTTGTTGAGCATTTCTAGTGAATCTGTCTGTGCACCCTTCGCATGGAATGGGCATACTTTCAAGCATTCACCGCAATCGATGCACCTTTCGTTAATAATTTGTGCCTTACCGTCTTTGACACGTATAGCCTGAGTCGGACATCGATCCAGGCAGTAGGTGCAACCGTTGCAAAAGTCTTTTTCAAGTATGACGGAATGCCAATACTCTTTCATCAATTGCTCCCCCGATTTTTAGATTGAGTGTCTGCAGAAACTATTCTAACTCTGCAAATTCCAAACCATTTTTAATCTAGTGGATTCTCCCAGTTTTGATTCAATAAAGAACTCATCTGCGCATCTTCTCATATTCGGAAGGCCCATACCTGCGCCGAAACCGAGTTCTCGAATTGCGCTTGTTGCTGTTGAAAAACCTTCTGTCATAGCCAGTTCTACATTTTCTATACCTGGCCCTTCATCTTCCACAAAAACTTCAATACAATCAGATTTTACATAGACCGTAATTTTTCCACCATTAGAGTGGATAACCACATTGATCTCTGCTTCATAACTTGCGATTGCAATTCTTCTAATAATACCCGAATCAATTCCCAATTGCTTTAGCAGTTTTTTTTAACTTACTAGACGCTTCCCCAGCTCTAGAAAAATCATCCTGCTCAATATCATATACAAGCGTCATTGCAGCATCAACGTCGCTTTTCACAATTGCATGCTCCATTTATTTACCCCTTACTTGCTAATGCCTTGCAATCCGTTACAGTAAAGTATACCGGATGCGGTATAAAGTGTGTGCGTTGTCGCAATAAGAACAATCCCTTGTTCTTTAGCAAGAGTCACAACATCCTCAGGCGGATATTTGCCTCTAACGAATATGATCGCTTTCAGATCCAACATTTCTGCTGTTCGTACAACTTGGTGATTTGTCAGCCCCGTTAAAAGAACTGTCTCATCTCCAACGTAGGCCAGAACATCGCTCATTAGATCTGAACCAAACGCAGCTTTAACATCCCGCTCCAGATACTCATGGCCAACAAGTATTTCACCGCCTACTAACTCAGCGATATCTCTTATAACCATGTGTACCTCCTTAACTCACTAGTTTATCAGTTTTGATAACAACTTTCACCCTTATGAACTGGTTATTATTTTCACAATTCAATCAATTTATTATATCATAAAACCTTAGTAAACTATTTGATTTTACTTATAGTTTCCTTCAAATATCAATTTGAATACTATTTCATTCTCTGCAACAAATCTTGTTCTATAAACCAATCATACAGAGATATAGTGTTTATTTATATTTCTAATAGTCATTTTTTAGATATTGAACTTTTCTATAATTATCCAATAGTAGTTGATAATTACTCTGTAGCCACATAAACTAACTGTGAGCATTGTTCAAATTGTAAATGTAACACGCATATATAATGTATGCGAACTGGCTGCCAGGTTCTGGCAGCCAGTTAATTTGTACACAACATTCCAGGGGGAACTTATGAACAGAAAATATTTATCTCTAATTGCACTAACTGTTATTCTAACTCTAACTGCTGGCTGTTCATCTGCTGCTGGTAGTCAAGTTGGCACAGCTAAAGATGGTAACGAAGTAAAAATTGAAACCGCAGCTATTAAGCTTGTTAACGCAGTCAATAAGGGCGGCTATGAGCTTGTAAACACAGATGAGCTTAACAAATGGATCGAAGCTGGCGAGGACATGATTCTCATTGATACGATGCCAGGAGATTTTTATGGTAAGGGACACATTCCAACGGCACTAAATGCTGTTATGCCAAAATCAAGTCTTGCAGATGCTACAGACGCAGAAAAAGAAGCATTTGCCGCTCTTCTTGGTGAGGACAAAGAGAAGAAAATCGTTGTATACTGCGGCTTCACAGCTTGCGGAAGAAGTGATGCTGGTGCAGCATATGCAAAAGAGTTAGGATTTACGAACGTATATAGATATCCAGGCGGAATTATCGGCTGGAGAGATGCAGAACTAGCTGAAGAAAAATAATTTAGGTGTTCACGATGAAATTAAGAGGAATGCTTAAACTTACAATACTAACACTTGTAGTTTCATGTATCAGTTTAGTCGGTTGCACAGCGTCAAGAAACTATGAAGATATCAACAGCAATATCGATGCACATGGAATCGTTTTAGGACTTGACACAAAGACTGTATTCACTCAACTTGGTGAGGAACCAGAGCAAGAAATGTGCGTTTATGGTTACGAGTACACATTTGAAAAATCAGGTCTGAACATTGGTTTTAGATTAAATGATGATACAGTAAGACGTGTAACAATTAGAAATGAAGAAGATTCTATCTTTGGACTTCATGTTGGTAACACTTTAAGCGATGTTTCAAAACTCATGGAAGAAAGCAACTTTGAAGCAGATACAACAGTTGATAATAGATACATGAAAGATTCGCTGTATTTTACTGCAATTTCAAAGAACGGTGTGTCCATTGATCAACTAATTATTGAAGTCATTGACGACGATGTATTAAAATAACAATTATAAAAGGCGCTGTCATCTATTTAATGACACGCCTTTACTGTAAATTCAAAAAAAACTTTACTTATTCCATTGATTTAGTAAATTTTCAATAGTTTCTTTTACCTTCTCAAAAACATCATCCATGCTTTCAGAGGCATCTATTAATACAATTCTTTCCGAGTGTTCATCCGCTAGTTTTAAGTATCCTTCACGAACTTTTTCATGAAATGCCATACCTTCATTGTCGAGGCGATTTACCTCTCTAACGCCTGAGCTATGAATTCTTTCCTGACCGACAATAGGATCTAAGTCAAACAATAATGTTTTGTCAGGCATAAAGTCCTCAGTAGCAAACCTATTCATATCATAGACTTCTTCTGCACCAAGTCCTCGTACATACCCTTGGTATACTACCGAAGAATCTACATAACGATCAAAGATAACCAGCTTTCCTTCATCAACAGCTGGAATGACCTTCTGAACCAAATGCTGACGTCTTGCAGCGGCGTATAGAAGGGCTTCCGTCTTAGGATCCATTTCTATATGATCAGGGTTATGAATCACCTCACGAATTAATTCAGCAATTCTTACGCCTCCCGGCTCTCTTGTAACCATAAATTCTATATCTTTCGTATCGAGATACGATTTGAGTCTTTCTAGCATTGATGTTTTACCAGTTCCATCGCCACCTTCTATAGAGATGACAGGCATCTTTCTAACCATTATTATGCTCCCCTTTCCTTACTGAACTAGAGTATCATTTTGCCAGCTTTCAGGCAAGATATTCATGCCTTTCATCATAACCCACAGAGTCTTAATCCACACTTTACACAACCTTTACCAATCTCATGATGCAATACTGGATAATTAGTGTAAAGAAAGGAACGATTCTAGTGAAATTATCACATAGGTTTATGATTATATTCTCTTCAGCATTATTGGTCGGTATCACTTTAATGGCACTTACAATTTACTCAAATTTTGAAATGACGCGGACAAAATACGTCGATGATATGTATGTTTCAATTGAGTCAATAATCGACAACTACTTTAACAGAGAAATTGAAGAACTGGAAACCATAATTAAATCTTACTCCATAGACACTCAGCTTATTGAAGCCTTAAAGAAACAGGATAGGGTTTGGATTACAAAGAATGTAGCAAATGCGATGTATGACCGAGATGAAATTGATGTTCATTCCATATACGTCTACAGTCCAAGTCACGACCTTGAAATGGCATTCGGCAACTTATCCTATGCACAAATCAGTGAAATATCAATTGTTAGAAGAACATTACTTGATCAGAACTTCCATGTTGAATTTAAGACATTTTCGGACCACCTATATGTCTTTGTTTCAATGCCAATATATAATGACGTGAAGAAACAACCAACAGGTATTGTTCTCATTGGCCGCACACTCAGCATCGGCCGCGTAACAGAACTCACTGAAAATCTGAATGTTTTTTCCTTTGAGCATATGCTCCTTAATAACAAGCCTTCTTCTGAACCCATAGAACGCGGGCATGGAGACACCATATGGATGCACTTCTCCATACCAAATAATAATTACGTTGCCTCATGGCTACACTTGAAGTTTTCACTCAGCAACATACTAAGTCTTTTTAACGACAGTTTTAGAAGCATTCTAGTCATAGCCTCAGCCACTCTTATGACTACTTTGAGTATAGTCTTATGGCAAACAGTGAAAACCTCTAGAATTATTGAGGACAATGTTGGACAAATCGAATCTATTGCATCTGGGGAATACACAGATATCCTACCAGAACGGGGGTCTATGGAAATCATTAAACTGTCTAAGTCAGTCAATAAACTGGCTAGCGACTTAAACAGACAGCACCGAATGATTGAGCAGAGTTACTTTGATACCATTCAACTTCTGGTAAAAACAATGGAAGTAACCGACTACTATACAAAAGGACATTCAGATAGAGTCGCTGACATGGCAAGGGCTTTAGCATACTTCATGAACTTTGATAAAGTTGATCAACTCTACACTGCTGCACTTATGCACGATATTGGAAAGGTGAGTATTCCACATAACATTCTAAATAAACCCAGCAAACTAAATGATGATGAATATAAACTAATACAACAGCATCCCATTACAGGACATAAAATCCTTGAAGCATCTTTTGTATTTGAAGAAGTAAAGGAGTATATATTACATCATCATGAGAAGTTCGATGGAACGGGATACCCATACGGATTAATGAGTCACAATATTCCTCTCGGTTCGAGAATTTTATCAATTGTAGATGTGTTCGATGCCCTAACCAGTGATCGTTCTTACAGAAAGGCCCTAGACCTTCATGAGGCCACGGAACTTATAGTGAAGGATTCAGGCAAGGCATTTGATCCTATCGTCGTACAAGCATTCGTAGACAACATTGATGAGATCTATAAGTTTACCGCTCTATACGTACAAGAAAATGCCTCCTAATACAGGAGGCTTCTTCGCACTCTTTATAATACTCTCACTCTTACTTTTACTCCCAAGGTAAACGTCCACCAGCTTTTTTTCACACCAATTGAACCGATCCAAGCAATAGCGCTTACCGCAATAATTGCAATCGCACAAATTTCAATTGGTGGTTGGAATCCTTTTGTGCATTTCAGTTCCTGTTCTCTTTCCTCCATCATTCTTTTAAATCGTTTTTTTTCACTCATTTATTACTCCTCCTAACAATTTCAAGCCCCAGCTTAAATCTCTTCTTAGTATATTTATCCTATATCCTTAGATGTAATCGGTTTATATCTTATTATAAATGTAATTCCACCATTGTTGAACTACTGAAATCGACTATCTTTATCAAATAGTTGAATTGATCATATCTCAAAGTTTCTCCACAAAACATTGTCAGAAATCATTCACATTGTTCAAACTTTTAGCCATACAACACAACACCTAGAATTACTAAGTTATAGAGTATATAATTATGACCACTATGAATACTCTGTATCGTTTAGAACCGCATTTCCATGAAAAAAATGTTAAGCGGTTAAACTTTTCGACTATTTTTGTGCATCCTAAAAAAAAATAATAACTTTTTCCATTTTTAGCATTGTGTTCGATTTTCATGTAATGTACGATAGATCTAGGAGGCGACGAAATGTAATTGTACTTGGGCACCTTAATTACATGGAGCTAGTGGTGCAACCGGCCAAAATATAACTTATTCAACTGTTTATATGGAGGTAATTTTAATGAAAAGAACACTTAGAACCACATCTATGCTAGCACTTATGCTTGTGCTGGTATTGTCTTCTATGACTGCATCATTTGCAAGCTACAACTTTCCAGTAACTATTTCATCCTCATACAACCACGATGTTGATATCGCTGTAAAGGGTAGTATATGGTGGCAATCAGGCTATATTACAATCACAAATAATTCACAGGAAACTCTAGAGAACTGGAAGTTTGAATTTGAGACCAATCAGAAAATAAAAAGTCTGGAAAATGTAAAATACTCTGTCAATAATCTTTCAGATGGCACTTTCAAATACATAGTATCACCCGTTTCGTGGAAACAATGGAAAGCTAACGCTAGATGGACACATAAAAATGCCATCAAACCAGGGCAAACTATCAAATTTAAAGTGTACGGCAACAAAAGTACCCCTCTGCATGGTCTAGAAATTACGAATAGTACTCTTGCAGACAAAGATTCAAAAGTCGTTACAATTACTGAATGGCAAACAACAAAGTATTATCAAGCAGGCGACATTGTTTATGACAAAGGTGTGTTTTATAGAGCAAGAAAACTGACTGTTTCATACTATTGGTGGCCACAATACTCAAGTGCAGATTGGACTGCACTAGGAACATCACTTGAAAAAATAAAGTAAACTTCGTAAAATTCAAAAGGAACTTTTCTCTGGCCGAGAAAAGTTCCTTTTCTATCCATATGTATGGATATTCTCCTATTACATTGTATGTTCTACACGCCTCATCATAACCACCATAAAAAAAAAGCGCTGTTGTCCAAATGGACAACAGCGCTTTATACGTTCTAATATAGTGCCGATCAAGGCCGATTTATATAGTATTTGCGAATCTACTTAACGTCGTACTTCTCACGCGCATGGTAGTGCGTGTGAAGTAGGTCGTGTGCCTTGTGGCTATTAGGTTCGCCAAGGAAGTTCTTGTAAAGATCTTGAATCATTGGATTCTGGTGAGACTTACGAAGCTCTCTTACAGTATCTTCTTCGTAAAGCGCCTTAGCACGCTCAACACGAATATCAATACCGCTATTTAGAACGTCTGCAGGTTGTTGAGGCTGACCGCCACCACACACACAGCCGCCTGAGCAGCCCATGATCTCAATGAAGTGGTAATCTTTTTCACCAGAACGAACCATGTCAAGAAGTTCAGAAGCTTGACCAGTTGAGTGAGCAATTGCAACATTAACATCTAGCTCACCAATTGTTACTGTAGCTTCTTTGATGCCTTGAATACCACGAACTGCGTTGTACTCGATGTCAGTCAGGTCTTCACCAGTTAGAACATCTGCAACTGTACGTAGTGCAGCTTCCATAACGCCACCAGTAGCACCGAAAATAACGCCAGCACCTGTGTAGTCGCCTAGGTAATCTTGGTCAAATTCTTCATCAGGAAGATTTACAAAATCAAGACGTGCTTGTTTGATCATCTTAGCAAGTTCGCGAGTTGTGATTACTGCATCGATATCTCTTAGACCATCAACTTCCATCTCTTCACGAGCTGCTTCTGATTTCTTTGAAGTACATGGCATGAAACCAACAACAAAGATCTTAGAAGGATCAATACCATGCATTTCAGCATAGTAAGACTTCGTGATCGCACCAAACATTTGCATTGGTGACTTACAAGAAGATAGGTTTTCAAGGAAGTCTGGGTGGTTGAATTCAGCATGACGAATCCAGCCTGGAGAACATGAAGTGATCATTGGTAACTTGCCACCATTTTTCACTCTGTGTAGAAGCTCATGTCCTTCTTCCATAATTGTAAGGTCAGCAGCAAAATCTGTATCAAATATACGAGTTACGCCAAGACGACGGATCGCAGCAGCCATCTTACCAGTTACACGAGTACCAATTTTCAGACCAAATTCTTCACCAAGAGCAGCACGTACTGCAGGAGCAGTATTACCGATTACATGAATTTCTGGATCTTCAATTGCATCCCAAACGCGTTCAACGTCTGACTTCTCACGAAGTGCAGCTACTGGACATACAATCATACATTGACCACAGTATACACAAGGCGCATCGTTCATAGATACGTCAAATGCTGGGCCTACAGTTGTCTCAAAGCCACGGTTCTGGAAATCTAGAATACCAAGACCTTGAGTCTTTTTACATGCAGCAACACAACGACCACAAAGGATACACTTGCTTGCGTCACGTACGATAGAAGCAGATTTATCATCTACAACTGTTTCACGCTTAGCGCCTTCAAATGCAACTTCCTCAATACCTAGTTCTTCAGAAAGATTCTGAAGTTCACAGTTTTTAGAACGGTTACAAGTTAGACACTCTCTATTATGATTAGCTAGAAGCAGCTCAGTTGTCATTTTTTGTGACTCACGAACACGCTTCGTATTTGTCTTTACTACCATGCCTTCACGTACAGGAAGCACACATGATGCTTGAAGTGTACGAGCTCCTTCAACTTCAACTACACAGACACGGCAAGCGCCTACTTCGTTAAGGTCTTTTAGGAAACATAGTGTAGGGATATGGATGCCTGCTTCTTTAGCAGCTTCCAGTACAGTATAATTTGACGGCACTTCCATTTCCATGCCGTTCATAGTTAATTTAACCATTGACACTGTTTACACCTCTCCTCTTACTAAATTACTGTTTAACGATAACTTTTACAGGACACTTGTCGATACAAGCACCACACTTGATACACTTGTCTTGAAGAATAACGTGAGGCTGCTTTCTTTCGCCTTCAATCGCATCAACAGGACATACGCGTGTACAAGCTGTACAACCGATACAACCGTCAGCAACAACGATTTGTAGTAGGTCTGTACAAACGCCAGCTGGACACTTCTTGTCTTCAACGTGAGCTAGATACTCATGCTTGAAGTGTTCAAGAGTAGATAAAACTGGGTTTGGAGCAGTTTGGCCAAGACCACAAAGAGCAGAATCCTTGATTGAATGAGATAGAGTCTCAAGCTTCTTAAGATCAGCCATTTCGCCTTTGCCTTCACAGATTCTGTCAAGGATTTCAAGCATACGCTTTGTACCTTCACGACACGGTGTACACTTACCGCAAGATTCATCAACAGTAAAGTCTAGGAAGAAACGTGCAACGTCAACCATACAGTTGTCTTCATCCATTACGATCATACCACCAGAACCCATCATTGAGCCTAGTGCTACAAGGTTATCGTAATCGATTGGCGTATCTAGGTGTTCTTCAGTCAGACAGCCACCTGATGGACACCTGTTTGAACAGCCTTGAATGCCTTACCATTTGGAATACCACCACCTACTTCGAAGATTACTTCGCGTAGTGTTGTACCCATTGGAATTTCAAGAAGGCCAGTGTTTTCGATCTTGCCACCAAGAGCGAATACTTTTGTACCTTTTGATTTTTCAGTACCAATGCTTGAGTACCAGTCAGCACCATTTAAGATGATTTGTGGAACGTTAGCATATGTCTCTACGTTGTTTAGTAGAGTTGGCAAACCCCAGATACCCTTTTGTGCAGGGAATGGAGGACGTGGACGAGGCATACCTCTTTCGCCTTCGATAGAAGCGATAAGAGCTGTCTCTTCACCACATACAAATGCGCCAGCACCAAGACGGATTTCCATATCAAAATTGAAATCAGTGCTAAAGATACCTTTGCCGAGTAGGCCGTATTCTTTAGCTTGCTCAATAGCAATTTCAAGTCTGTTTACCGCGATTGGGTATTCAGCACGGATATATACGTAACCAAGATCAGCACCTACAGCGTAAGCAGCGATTGCCATTGCTTCGATAAGTGCATGTGGGTCACCTTCAAGAACTGAACGATCCATGAATGCGCCTGGGTCACCCTCATCAGCATTACATGCAACGTACTTCTGGTCACCTTCAGCCTGGTAAGTGAATTGCCACTTTAGACCAGTAGGGAAGCCACCGCCACCACGGCCGCGCAGACCAGACTTCTTCATCTCTTCGATAACTTCTTCTTGAGACATTTCAGTCAGAACTTTACCTAGAGCCTTGTAACCGTCCATTGCAATGTACTCATCAATAACTTCTGGGTTAATAACACCACAGTTACGTAGAGCAATACGCTGTTGCTTCTGGTAGAAACCAACTTGGTCAATAGACTTAATTTCGTCTTCTTGTACTGATTCAGCAAACAGTAGATCAGTTACAATACGACCTTTAAGTAGATGTTCTTCAGTAATTTTAGCGATATCGTCTGCATTAACACGGCTATAGAAAGAGCCTTCTGGGTAAACGATAACGATTGGACCTGCTTCACACAGACCAAAACATCCTGTACGAACAACTTTTACTTCTTTTTCAAGTTTATGCTTAGCTAGTTCTTCAGCGAACTTAGCTTCAATATCTAGTGCCCCAGAGGCTGTACATCCAGTACCACCACAGACTAGGACATGTGATCTAAAGAAATCCATGTTTTTTACCTCCTCAAACTATGGTTTTTACTTTTCAACTGCACCGATTGTCAGCTCCATTGGAACCTGACCATTTACGATGTGCTCAGCGATAACACGCTTAGCTTTTTCAGCATCCATCTCAACGTAAGTAACTTTGTCTTCGCCTTCTTTGTAAACTTCAACGATTGGCTCAAGACGACAAACGCCGATGCAACCAGTTTGAGTTACTTCTACGTCTGCAAGATTTCTCTTCTGTACTTCTTCAACCATTGAAGTAAGCACAGGGCGAGCGCCTGCAGAGATACCGCAAGTCGCCATACCGACAACAATACGAGTACCTTTTCTATCTTTACGAATATCAACTTTTTTTTAGAGCTTCTTCTCTAATTTTAGCGAGTTCTGCTAATGATTTCATGCAGCTACCTCCTCAGTAATCAACTAGTTAGCCTTGGTATTTTTCCAGAATGCCTGGGATATCAGCTTCAACAAGACGGCCGTAAACGTCTTCATTAACTGTTAGTACTGGTGCTAGACCGCACGCACCGATGCAACGAGTTGCTTCTAGTGAAAATTTACCGTCAGTAGAAGTTTTATTAACTTCAATACTTAGGTCGCGGCTAATGATGTCGATAAGTGCCTGAGCACCTCTTACATAGCAAGCAGTACCTAGACAAACACCAATATGGTACTCGCCTTTAGGCTCCAGTGAAAACTGTGAGTAGAATGTAACAACACCATAGATTTCAGCCATTGGAATGTTCAGTCCAGCAGAAATGTGCTTTTGAACTTCCAGTGGTAGGAATCCGAAAATGTGTTGGCCTTCGTGAAGAACTGGCATTAGGGCACCGTTAGTTCCCTTATGCTTAACAATTGCTTCATCGAGTTTGGCAAATTTCTCTTGTGATAGAAGATCTTTGGCCATGGTCTTTCTTTCCTCCCTTTATTTAAACTTATGGAGAATCCGATAACAGCGATACGCTATTGAGGCGCGGACTCCATGAATTACCTAGCAAACTTATCATTAACATATCCGCAATCTAATCTTGCATTTCTAACGGCTCATTTTGTTAAAGCTTTAACTTTAACAAACATTAAAAATGCTGTATTACTCATATGTAACGATTAAACGACCTTGCATAAATTATCAGAAAATTCACGCAAACGAAATGCATTTTTACAACTTTTGCCTTATGTGACCATCAAAATAAGCCTTTCGGCTTTTATGAATATCTAATCACGATTTCAGTTTTTTCCAAAACAGGATACAGTATACAATATTCGATGACAAATGGAATAATCCCAAGTAATTCACTAGGATATTCTCTATACTAATATCGCCAATACGATCGGTCTGAAACCGTTCGTATTGGCGAGTTTTGGCTTAGTTAAAAAATATACAATGTCGTACAAGCCCTATTATATCACAAGTAGGAAGGCTGTAAATATACTTTCTAATAAATTCGACATAATTTTCACATTTGTATTGATAAGCATTATTATTTGAATCTCGCACCAAGTCTTACTTAGTTGTTTTTAACTCAATCGCCTATTTCGTATTCAATTTGCAAACTATTTAAGATGTTTCATTTTGATGTTTTTGACATTTTTTATATATTTTTATTTCAACAAATACTATATACTATCCATGACTTATTAAGCATTTAAAAGAAGATCCCATAAATCTCGAAAGGAAATTTCTATGAAAGCTATTCTAAGAGTATTCGTTTCTACTATAATAATACAAGCTTTAGTCTTTGGAAGTGCAATTACTTTTGCAACTGTTGCCCCTCCATTACAGACAAATACGATGACCATTACTGAAGTGGACAGCGATTCCAATTTCAAGTTTAATCTTAATGTACTAGAAAACAACAAGATTATATATGACATTTATGTTGATTCAGATATAATCAACTCTAACTCTGAAAAAATTCTTTATTTCAAAGTTCAACGGCAACACCCAAACAATTCTTGGAGCATTCTCATTTGACCCACCCAATACCTTCAGTACTTTAGGTGAGTTAGATGACTTAGAAAAAATCGAGTTGATCCAAGCACTTGTTTTAGAAGACAATACTATTAAGATATTTGTTAAACGTTCAAGTGAGAATATTGTCGGTATAGACATATTCGAAGTAAATGGTGACAAAATAACTAAGAAACAGATCTATCGAGATATAATAACCAATGAAGTTCTATAACGAAAACAATAAAAGCTGTACGTTCATTATATTAATGTAAATGAACGTACAGCTTTCTATTTTAGTTTGTACTACTGGTTATATTTACTGATACTTTTCTCGAAGTCTTCTATCAAGTTCTTTAGCTGCATTATAACCTTCCGACTTTTGTCTGTGGTTTGTTGCTGCCGCTTCAAGAATAACAGCCAAGTTACGTCCTGGTTTTACTGGAACGTGAATCACTGCTACATCGGTATCCAAAATTTCAACATGTTTATCTTCAAGGCCAAGTCTGTCGTATGCCTTTCCTTCTTCCCAGTCTTCAAGCTGAATGACCAAATCAATGATCTTACTATGACGTATGGACGCCAGACCATATAGCTTGGCAACATCTAGAATTCCGATGCCCCTAATCTCAAGGAAGTTTCTAATAAGAGCAGGTGCCTTACCTATTAATGTACTGTCAGGTGTCTTCACAATCTCAATAGCATCGTCCGCTACAAAACGGTGTCCACGCTTAACGAGTTCCAGTGCCGTTTCGGACTTACCAATACCAGACTTTCCAAGAATCAGAATCCCAACTCCAAATACATCAACTAAAACACCATGAAGGGTTACCGTTGGTGCCATTTTTTCCTCAAGGTAATCAATCAAGCGACTTACAAATGTCGTTGTTGCTTTTGGTGTTCTGACTATTAATCGCCCATACTTGTTTGCTGCCTCTATCATTTCTGGAAAGACTTCTTGGTTTCTAGTGAAAACCACAACAGGCATGTCATAAGACATAAAACGATCAGAAATTTCTGCTTTCTGCTCTGGTGCCAGTGTGTCGAAATATGCCCATTCGTTTTTACCAACAATTTGAATACGTTCATAGACAAAATGATCATAGAAATTTGCAAACTGCAAACCACACCTGTTTACTTCAAGAGTGTTTATTTCTGAATCAACGCTCACATCGTTCACAACTTCAAGTTCGAGATCATTAATGACTTGTTCTACTTTAACGACCCTCATAGAGTAGCCCCTTTCCAATGCTTGATACAGATTTGACATATGATCTCCTTTCACTGGCCGCGTGCCTTATCTTTTGGTCACTATATGACATCACGGCCCTTAAGCTTTTTATTCCTATTCATGTTGATGTTTAATTTACGTTGTCTCTTGCTGTACCATCTTATTATTGAAATAATCATGGATGGTTTCTGCAACCTTTTGATTAATCCCACTCACTTCAAGAAGTTCCTCAACAGTTGCCTGTCGTATATTATCTATAGACTTGAAGTGCTTCATCAAGTTGGTACGTCTTGTCTTGCCTATCCCCGGAATATCATCTAAAACTGAGTAGGTCATTTGTTTATTACGTAATGACCTATGGTACTCAATGGCGAATCTATGTACTTCTTCTTGAATCGAAGCCACATATCTATATACTTCGTGACTTGATTTAATATTCACCATATCACCATTATAATACAGACGGTCCGTTTTGTGTTTGTCATCCTTTACCATACCTGCAACTGGTATATGAAGATCAAGAGCTTTCATAACATCTAAAACACTGTTCACATGACCTTTACCGCCATCTATTAATATCAAATCTGGAAAGACTGAAAAGCTTCCTTTATCGACACCCGTCTTCTTCATTTCCTCTAATTCTTCTAGTCCACGTCTAAAACGCCTAAAAAGGATCTCCATCATAGAGCCATAATCGTTTGCCCCTTCAATGGTCTTGACCTTGAATCTCCTATAATCACTTCTCTTTTTCTTACCATTTTCATAGACAACCATCGAACCAACAGACAATACGCCATATATATTGGATATATCATACGCTTCAATACGTCTAATTGGCTTACCAGTCTGAAGTAAGCCTTCTAAATTGTCGCGTATTAGTTGCCTTTTATACTTGTCAACTTCAATCTGCTCTTTAAATTTCTCAATGTATTCCTCAGCGTTTTTTCTTAACCATTTCGGCGACTTTCTTTTTTTTCGCCCCGTTGAGGAACTATCACTTTAACTTTATAATCTGCTTTACTTGTCAGCCAGTCTTCTATTAAATCTTGATCATCTGGAGGATCAGATAATATAACTTCTTTTGGAATAAATGGTGTTCCGCTATAATGTTGGATCATAAAACTCGATAGTATTTCTCCTATTGATTCCGTTTCCGTATCATCAAGGACAAATTTTTCATTGCCAAGAAGTTTGCCATTTCTTACAAAGAACAACATAATACACGTCTGTCCCAACTCTCTTGCCCAAGAAATAATATCCTGATTCACATCGGACGTTGTTACAACCTTCTGTTTTACCTGTAACCTTTGAATGGCCTCAAGTTGATTTCTGTACATGGCCGCCTTCTCAAAATTAAGGAGTTCCGCTGCCGCCCTCATTTTCTTTTCAATCTTCGGTATCAGCATTTCATACTTTCCGTTAAGAAACTGAATTATTTCACCAATGACTTCCATGTATTCATCGTGTTGTACGTCTCCTTTACACGGGCCGAGACATTGGCCAATATGGAAATTCAGACATGGCCGTTCATTATTTTTTGTCAAATTTCGATTACATTTTCTTATTGGATAAATCCTATTAATTGTATCGATGGTTTTATTTACAGCGTCCACATCTGTGTAGGGCCCAAAGTATTTAGCTTTGTCTTTTAAGAGTCTCCTCGTTTTAATCACACGCGGAAATTTTTCGTTCATAGTGACCTTAATATACGGGTATGTTTTATCATCTCGAAGAAGGATATTAAATCTCGGTTGATGTTTTTTAATGAGTGTCGCTTCAAGAATTAGAGCTTCCATCTCAGTATCCGTAATAATATACTCAAACTCTGTAATGTTGACAACCATTGTTTGAACTTTTGTGGTATGCGAATTAAAACCTCTAAAATAAGAGCTCACCCTATTTTTGAGATTTTTTGACTTACCTACATATATAATATGATTGTTCTTATCTTTCATCAGATAAACCCCAGGTTTTCCTGGAAGTTTCTTTAATTGATCTTTTATATTCACAAACTTACACCTCTATAAAATTATATCCCTATTTAAATACATGTACAAGTTTTGTAGACAATAAATCGAACAAATATTCGCTTTCAATATAATGTATTTCGAAATTGAAATATATGAACCATTTCCATCACAAGTGTTACAGTTTATAATGATATATAAGCCTGTATGAATCCACAGGCATTTCAAGGAGGGTTACATGTTTAAACATCGTAGTTTCATTTCAATAATTGCATTCATGGCTTGTATTACAATATTCTCATTTGTAATGCCGCTATCTGATTTTGTATTCGCAAGTGACTTAAACTTACTAAACAGCACTCTTGCTCTTATCGTTGTTATTTTTCCAGCTGTTGAAGCTCTTGTAAGGTACTATTTAACATCAAAATCATATGATCCAGGCAAGTTTTTCTTTTCTATCGAGATGAATGAAAAATACATTAGACAGGGTCTATACTATGCCTTGCTCATAATAGTTATCTTAGTCATCCCATTTGCACGTGGTAGTGTATTCCTAACTATTCCACAGGTTATCATCAGTAGTCTTTTCTGGCTAGCTGTCTCAGCAGGCATGCTTTTTATCACCCAAAAGAAGACTAAAGTTCATTTCATGAGCGACGTTATTATTATTAAAGGTGTAGACTTACGTTTAGAGTTTCCAATGAATGACCCAATCCGAACTAATTCTGGTATATACTCATTTCAGGACTTCACAGGCTTTTATATTGAAGGGACAAAAATTCAAATGTTCCTAAAAGACAAACAAGGACATATAAAAGCAGTTCTGCCTGAGGATAAAGTGCAACATATTATTGCATTCCTAGTAAGTAAAGAAATAAAGAAACTACAGATTCATGAACTTGGAGAGCATTAATTACATCAAAAACATACTGAGCCTACATTGACTATTCAATGTAGGCTTTTTTTATCTATTCCAAATTCATTTTGAATCCTTTTTTATCATCGTCATTCACATGATTAAACGATATATTATAAATCTAAGAGAGGGATCAAATCTTACAGTCTTCTAGAAAACCTTGTCAGAGTTATAAGCACTATCGTCTTTAAACATTTGACCAGTTTGGCCTTCTACTGAGTTTGCTGCATCCACAGTAGTATCAAGAAGTTTCCACTCACCATTAACATAGACAGTGTTCCATGCGTGGTATGAAGAAATTTCATCGTTATACCCTTTGTGAAGCTTCGTAGGGACTCCTACACTTCTCAGCATAGCTGCCGTAAGTGATGCATAGTCATAGCAAATACCAGAACCTTCAAGGATTGTTTGATCTATATCAGGCACATAGCCAGTTCTCACTGAACTTGCTTTGTCAAAGTCATACTGAATAGTTTCAGTAACGAATGCGTAGATTCGCTCAACTTTTTCCTGATCCGATTTCGCTCCTTGAGTAATTGTTTTGGCAATTCGAATGGCTGCATCATTGTTATTCCAATGAACATTGTAAGCACTTGCTAAAAAGCGAGCTTGTTCATCAACATTAACTGTGATTGACTCTTGGGCTTTAAGCGCGAATGAATTACCTTCAACATGCTCGTAAACACCAATGACATAGTTTCCATCACCAAAAGGCAACGCAAAACTTTGTCCATTTTCAGTTAGTGGATAGAACTGCTTACCATCGTCATGAACAACGGCAACACGGAGGTCTGAATCGCTGTCGACATCATAAGAAATCGTTACAACGGCGTGAGTCTCATCAACAGCTACCAGTTTGTTTGCTGCAAATGCAGGAACCTGCACAGCAATAAACATAATCATGATAAGCATCATGATTTTCATAGCAGTTTTTTTGATCATCACAATCTCTCCCTTGGCATCTGGCTATCTCAATATGTATTGAGACCCTATAGTTTTGCGTCCCCACCTCACGATGGGTTTGCGATTAACTTGGGAAAGAAAAGTTATGAAATAACTTTTCCTTCGATAACTGGCTACCATGCCGCTGATGCGGTTTAGGCCCTATAGTTTTGCGCCCCAACGTTTCCGATGGTTTGCCCGTATCGAGAAAAGTATTTGATTATAGGCTAAGCCTATTTAAGGTAATCAAATACTCCCTCTGGTATCTGGCTGCCATACCAATTCACATTGGGTTAGGCCCTGTAGTTTTGCGTACCCCCGGTTTCCCGAGAATTGCCTTGTTTCAGAGTACATCATCAATAGCTGATGACGTCACGTTTTTTGATTACCCTCTCTTAATATGAATTATACCACATTCGTAATTCGTAGAAACAAAAAACGATCAAACTCCGTTACTAGCTTGAATGGAATTTGATCGTTAGAATTATATTTTACAATACTTTTTTAAGAAATATACCGGACTCTTCATCATTTACCCTATATGTACCTAGGCTCTGTCATATGATGAATATCCAATTCTATTATGATGTTTCTTGCTGAACCATTTTCTTATTGAAGTAATCATAGATAGCCTCAGCAACATTCTTGTTGATGCCATCCACTTCAAGAAGGTCTTCAACAGTTACCTGACGAATGCCTTCTATGGATTTAAAATATTTCATCAGGTTGGTACGTCTTGTTTTGCCTATCCCCAGGATGTCATCGAGCACCGAATATGTCATTTGTTTATTTCTTAATGATCTATGATACTCTGTGGCAAATCTGTGAACCTCTTCCTGGATAGAAGCCACATATCTGTAGACTTCATGATTGGATTTCAGGTTCACCATATCTCCATTAGAATACAAACGATCGGTTTTGCGTATGTCATCCTTCACCATACCCGCAACTAGAATATTCATTTTCAGTGCGCCAAGCACATCCCAGAATTTCCATCATATAGCCATAGTCATTGGCCCCTTCTATGGTCTTGACCTTAAACCAACTGATTTCAATTTGCTCTTTAAATTTGTCAATATACTCTTCAGCGTTTTTTTTCTTAACCAGATCAGCCACTTTTTTTCTTTTCCCCATGCTGGGGCACAAGGACCTTGACCTTATAGTCAGCCTTTTGATTCAACCAGTCTGCAAGAAGTTCTTGATCGTTTGGCGTATCAGACAAAATAACTTCTTTAGGAATAGAAGACGTTCCACTGTAGTGCTGAACCACAAAACTTAATAAAATCTCGCCTATGGACTCCGTCTCTGTATCATCCAATATAAACTTCTCATTGCCAATGAGCTTGCCTCTTCGCACAAAGAAGAGCATGATGCACGTTTGTCCCATTTCACGAGCCCAAGAAATAATGTCCTGGTTAACATCAGATGTTGTTACAACACGCTGTTTTACCTGAAGTCTCTGAATGGCTTCAAGTTGATTCCTGTACATGGCCGCCTTTTCAAAATTGAGGCTTTCTGCTGCGACCTTCATTTTCTCTTCTATTTTAGGAATAAGCATTTCATACTTTCCACTTAAAAACTGGATGATTTCAGCAATGACCTCCATGTACTCATCAAGGTGGACATCCCCTTGTATGATAGCGCAAGGGGATTTTATATTCCGTCGCTTGCATAATTACAGATCAACGCCCTCGTCAGACCTTATAGAGAATTTTTGATTTCTTAAAATATCTAATA